>Ga0007807_1000179_pt1 | contig 22275 bp, 22 predicted proteins | sample CryBogCBE12Aug09_FD_71220 | JGI IMG/M metagenome (GOLD analysis project Ga0007807, IMG submission 71220) | Freshwater microbial communities from Crystal Bog, Wisconsin, USA - CBE12Aug09 | ecosystem: Environmental > Aquatic > Freshwater > Lake | place: Crystal Bog, Wisconsin, USA | collected...
GAGAGTGCCTTCGGGAACGTGAACACAGGTGGTGCATGGCTGTCGTCAGCTCGTGTCGTGAGATGTTGGGTTAAGTCCCGCAACGAGCGTAACCCTTGTTTTTAGTTGCCATCATTTAGTTGGGCACTTTAAAAAGACTGCCGGTGATAAATCGGAGGAAGGTGAGGACGACGTCAAGTCAGCATGCCCCTTACACCCTGGGCTACACACGTACTACAATGGTCGAGACAAAGAGTTGCTAACTTGTGAAAGTACGCTAATCTCATAAACTCGATCTCAGTTCAGATTGCAGGCTGCAACTCGCCTGCATGAAGTTGGAATCGCTAGTAATCGCAGGTCAGCTATACTGCGGTGAATCCGTTCCCGGGCCTTGTACACACCGCCCGTCACACCATGGAAGCTAGTCATACCCAAAGCCGTTACCCTAACCTTACGGAGGGGGGCGTTTAAGGTAGGGCTAGTGACTGGGGTGAAGTCGTAACAAGGTAGCCGTACTGGAAGGTGCGGCTGGATCACCTCCTTATAGGGAGACTTTTTAAACATGTCTTCAGAAGGTTATACTGTGTTTCACTAAAAATTTCCATAGTCTATCCAATGGAAATGGGCTATTAGCTCAGCTGGTTAGAGCACACCCCTGATAAGGGTGAGGTCTCTGGTTCAAGTCCAGAATAGCCCAAAGGGGGTATAGCTCAGTTGGTAGAGCGCTGCCTTTGCACGGCAGATGTCAGCGGTTCGAGTCCGCTTACCTCCAAAAATTCTCACTCGCAGAATTTTGAAAACTGTAAAATTTAATCTACGAATTATATTCAAGCGAATAAGAGCTTAAGTTGGATACCTTGGCACTCAGAAGCGATGAAGGGCGTGTCTACCAACGAAATGCTTCGGGGAGCTGGACGTAAGCTTTGATCCGGAGGTGCCCGAATGAGGAAACTCTTTATACTGTGTATTCAATCTATAGATACACAAGAGCGAACCTGGTGAATTGAAACATCTCAGTAACCAGAGGAAAAGAAAGCAATAGCGATTCCCACAGTAGCGGCGAGCGAAAAGGGAACAGCCCAAACTACATTTACTATGTAGGGTTGCGGGACAGCAAAAGCAGATAAAAAATATTAGGTGAAATGGCTGGAATGCCATACTAGAAAAGGTGATAGTCCTGTAACCAAAAATATACTCTATCTAGCTGTATCCCAAGTAGCATGGGGCACGTGAAACCCCGTGTGAATCTGCGAGGACCACCTCGTAAGGCTAAATATTCCTGAGTGACCGATAGCGTACTAGTACCGTGAGGGAAAGGTGAAAAGAACCCCGGGAGGGGAGTGAAATAGAACATGAAAGCTTAAGTTTACAAGCAGTGGAAGAACGACTAAACGTTCGACTTCGTACCTGTTGAAGAATGAGCCGGCGACTTATAGGCAGTGGCGGGTTAAGATAAAAAATATCGGAGCCAGAGTGAAAGCGAGCTTTAACAGAGCGTTTGTCACTGTTTATAGACCCGAACCCGGATGATCTAACCATGGCCAGTGTGAAGCTTAGGTAACACTAAGTGGAGGCGCGAACCGACTGATGTTGAAAAATCAGCGGATGAGCTGTGGTTAGGGGTGAAATGCCAATCGAATCCGGAGCTAGCTGGTTCTCCCCGAAATGCGTTTAGGCGCAGCGGTTAACGCTATAACTTAGGGGTAAAGCACTGTTTCGGTGCGGGCTGCTAACGCGGTACCAAATCGATGCAAACTCTGAATACTAAGTGTGTAGTTAACCAGTAAGACTGTGGGGGATAAGCTCCATTGTCAAGAGGGAAACAGCCCAGACCACCAGCTAAGGCCCCTAAATGATTACTAAGTGATAAAGGATGTGGGAATGCTGAGACAATCAGGAGGTTCGCCTAGAAGCAGCTATCCTTTAAAGAGTGCGTAATAGCTCACTGATCAAGTGCACCTGCGCCGAAAATGAACGGGGCTAAGTAATCTGCCGAAGCTGTGGGATTTATTATAATCGGTAGGGGAGCGTTCCACATTAGATAGAAGCATTAGCGTAAGCGGGTGTGGACGAAGTGGAAGTGAGAATGTCGGCTTGAGTAGCGAAAACATTGGTGAGAATCCAATGCCCCGAAAACCTAAGGTTTCCTCCGGAAGGCTCGTCCGCGGAGGGTGAGTCAGGGCCTAAGGTGAGGCCGAAAGGCGTAGCTAATGGACAACGGGTTAATATTCCTGTACCACTTATGGTTGATATCGAGGGACGGAGAAGGCTACACTAGCCGGATGTTGGTTACCGGTTTAAGCGTCTAAGACGTTGAGAAGTGGTGAAAACACTTTGAGTTAAAACGTGAATACGAAGTACTACGGTATTGAAGTAGTTTATGCCATGCTTCCAAGAAAAGCTCGAAATATCTTAAATTATAAGTGCCTGTACCTTAAACCGACACAGGTAGGTAGGTAGAGTATACCAAGGGGCGCGAGATAACTCTCTCTAAGGAACTCGGCAAAATAACCTCGTAACTTCGGAAGAAGAGGTACCCTTGAAAAAGGGTTGCAATAACCAGACCCTGGCGACTGTTTACCAAAAACACAGGTCTCCGCTAATTCGTAAGATCAAGTATGGAGGCTGACGCCTGCCCAGTGCCGGAAGGTTAAAAAAGTTGGTCAATTTTCGGATGAAGCTGGCGACTGAAGCCCCGGTGAACGGCGGCCGTAACTATAACGGTCCTAAGGTAGCGAAATTCCTTGTCGGGTAAGTTCCGACCCGCACGAAAGGCGTAACGATCAGGGTGCTGTCTCGGAGAGAGACTCGGCGAAATAGACATGTCTGTGAAGATGCGGACTACCTGCACCTGGACAGAAAGACCCTATGAAGCTTTACTGTATCTTGGAATTGGGTTTGGGCTTTGCTTGCGCAGGATAGGTGGGAGGCTTTGAAGATATTCTCGTGGGAATGTTGGAGCCAACGGTGAGATACCACTCTAGTAAGGCTAAAATTCTAACTTTGTACCGTTATCCGGTCAGAGAACAGTTTCAGGTGGGCAGTTTGACTGGGGCGGTCGCCTCCTAAAAGGTAACGGAGGCGCGCAAAGGTTCCCTCAGGCTGGTTGGACATCAGTCGTAGAGTGTAAAGGCATAAGGGAGCTTGACTGCGAGACCCACAAGTCGAGCAGAGACGAAAGTCGGCCTTAGTGATCCGACGGTTCCACGTGGAAGGGCCGTCGCTCAACGGATAAAAGTTACTCTAGGGATAACAGGCTGATCTCCCCCAAGAGTTCACATCGACGGGGAGGTTTGGCACCTCGATGTCGGCTCATCGCATCCTGGGGCGGTAGTACGTCCCAAGGGTTGGGCTGTTCGCCCATGAAAGCGGTACGCGAGCTGGGTTCAGAACGTCGTGAGACAGTTCGGTCCATATCCGGTGCAGGCGCTAGAGCATTGAAAGGAGTCCCCCTTAGTACGAGAGGACCGGGGGGAATACACCTCTGGTGTACCAGTTATCGTGCCAACGGTAAACGCTGGGTAGCCATGTGTAGCGCGGATAACTGCTGAAAGCATCTAAGTAGGAAGCCCACCTTAAGATGAGTGCTCTCACCGCTATAAGCGGGTAAGGTCACGGTAAGAACAACCGTTATATAGGCATTAAGTATAAGCGCAGTAATGCGTTCAGCTAAGATGTACTAACAGACCGAGGGCTTGATTATAATTCTTTTAATAAGTTTTGCAGTTTTGAAAATTCTTAACCTTGGTGTTTATAGCGTATTGGAACCACTCCGATCCATCTCGAACTCGGTTGTGAAACGGTACAGCGGCAATAATACTCTGGAGGATACTCCATGGGAAGGTAGCACGATGCCAAGGTAAAATTTATATTTTTTACCTTATTATCTTTAATCTGAAACTGCTAGGTTTGTTCAACAACAGTAGTCATATATCTAATGATCGAATCATTAATCCGCATTGACTTTTCTATTAAGTTAATAACTTCTCCATTAGCCTGATAATTCATTTGGATGTATACACCATCTTTAACTCTTTTAATCGGATATTTTAAATGTCTCCTACCCCTATTTTCTATAACAATGTTCTTTGCACCTCTTTCTATAAGTACTCCTTGGTACTGCTCCACTATTTTTAGTAATAAATCTTCTGTCAAATCCGGTTTTAAAAGATATATGGTTTCATATGAAACCAAATTTTGTATATCTACCATAATAATTAATTTTTATCAACTTGATAACCAATACATAACATAATAAATTATAGTTTTCGTGTTTTAAAGATTTTTACTTTCATAATATTCTACTAAACTGCATTTATAAGTTCAATAGTACAGTGACTTTAGTTCTTAACTTGTAGAATTTATTTATTTATAAGATAATCAAATCAACAAGTACAATTGATGCTTGGGAAGTAAATTACTATAACATTACATAAAAATAAAAACATGACTGCTACTTTAGAAAGACGCGAAAGCGCAAGCTTATGGGAACGTTTCTGCTCTTGGATTACTAGCACTGAAAACCGTCTATACATCGGTTGGTTCGGTACTTTAATGATCCCTACATTACTTACAGCTACAACTGTATTCATCATTGCTTTTGTTGCTGCACCTCCAGTAGATATCGATGGTATTCGTGAGCCAGTTGCTGGTTCTCTACTATACGGTAACAACATCATCTCTGGCGCTGTTATTCCTTCTTCTGCTTCTATCGGTATTCACTTCTATCCTATCTGGGAAGCTGCTTCTCTTGACGAGTGGCTATACAACGGTGGTCCTTACCAACTAATCGTTGATCACTTCTTACTAGGTGTTTGTGGTTGGATCGGACGTGAATGGGAATTCAGCTACCGTTTAGGTATGCGTCCTTGGATTTCTGTTGCTTTCACAGCTCCTGTTGCTGCAGCTTCTGCTGTTTTCCTAGTTTACCCAATTGGACAAGGTAGCTTCTCTGATGGTATGCCTCTAGGTATCTCCGGTACATTCAACTTTATGCTTGTGTTCCAAGCTGAGCACAACATTCTTATGCACCCATTCCACCAACTAGGTGTTGCAGGTGTATTCGGTGGTTCTCTATTCTCTGCTATGCACGGTTCTCTAGTTACATCTAGTTTAATTCGTGAAACTACTGAGAACGAATCTGCTAACTACGGTTACAAATTCGGTCAAGAAGAAGAAACTTACAACATCGTAGCTGCTCACGGTTACTTTGGTCGTTTGATTTTCCAATACGCTAGCTTTAACAACTCTCGTGCACTTCATTTCTTCTTAGGAATGTGGCCTGTTGTAGGTATTTGGTTTACAGCTTTAGGTGTTATGACAATGGCGTTTAACCTTAACGGTTTCAACTTCAACCAATCTGTGGTTGACAGCCAAGGTCGTGTAATTAACACTTGGGCAGATATCCTTAACCGTGCTAACCTAGGTATGGAAGTTATGCATGAACGTAACGCTCACAACTTCCCTCTAGACCTTGCTGCTGGTGAATCTCTACCTGTAGCTCTTACAGCTCCAGCTGTAGTTGGCTAAGATCGAGTTCCTATAAAAAACCCTGACAGCGTCAGGGTTTTTCTTTGTTTTATTCAGTTTAAGAACTTCCTAAAACAGAATAATTAATTTGTTATAATTTATTTTTACTAACACCATAAATACCTAATGAGTAAACATGAGTAAACTCCAAAATCTTTTTACTAAAATTTTCATAAATTTTATCGCTATTCTGTTGGGTTTCTTTTTAGCAATTAATCTTTCTACTATTTTGGGACAAACAGGTGATTGGGGAGTACTATCTTCAGGTTTACTTGCAGCTTCAATTGAAACAGTTAGCAGAATTGCATACAGAACTAAAAAAAACTTAGTTTATTAAGAAAGTCTAAATTTATCGATCAGTTAATTATTGGGATTAATATTCTTAATAATTTAAAAATAGGGATTCTATATGGTTTTTTTGTAGAATCTTTTAAACTAGGAAGTTAATATAAATATTACAGATTATTAAATATAGAATCTTTTTTGTTAGTTTAGTTTATATTATTTAAGATAGAAACTATCAAATATATAACTGATTAATTTTATTAACAGTTAAAACAGTTTAAATTTTACAAATACGGAGAATTACTATGGCTCTTGATGCATTTTCTAAAGTAGTTACAAACGCAGACGCAAAAGCAGCTTACGTAGGTGGTGCTGACTTACAAGCTCTTAAAAAATTTATCTCTGAAGGTAACAAACGTTTAGACGCTGTTAACTCCATCGTTTCTAACGCTAGCTGTATCGTATCTGATGCTGTATCTGGTATGATTTGTGAAAATCCAAGCCTAATCTCCCCTAGCGGCAACTGCTACACAAACCGTCGTATGGCTGCATGTCTACGTGACGGCGAAATCATCCTTCGTTACGTTTCTTATGCTCTACTATCCGGTGATTCTTCTGTTTTAGAAGATCGTTGCCTTAACGGTTTAAAAGAAACTTACTCTTCTCTAGGTGTTCCAGCTAACTCTAACGCAAGAGCTGTTAGCATTATGAAAGCATGTGCAGTTGCTTTTGTTAACAACACAGCTTCTCAACGCAAACTTTCTACACCTCAAGGTGATTGCTCTGCTTTAGCTAGTGAAGTTGCTGGTTACTTCGACAAAGTTAGCGCAGCTATTGGCTAATTTCTTTACCTAGAAGATGCTACCTTATCACATAAGGTGGCATTTTCTATTATATGGCTTATCACCTAAATACATATTTTTTTTTATGAGACTTTTCTTTCTTACAAAGGTACAATATTTTAACTCTTTAAAGAATCTCTATGGATCTTATTATTAAATTTATAAAAAATTCGCTAGATAATTTAATATTTTTAAATTTATTTATTAGTGTATTAAGTTATTGGATAAGTATCGCATTTCCAAATTTTAAACTTGGAAATAGGATTGGATTTCTTAATGTACTTATTTCAAACATTTTTATCACCGTTAGCCTACTTTGGAGATGGATAGAAAATGGTTATTTTCCATTGAGTAATTTGTATGAGTCCTTACTCTTTTTTACTTGGGGAATCACATTCATAATATTGGTAGTAGAGACTATTACATCTCTACCATTGGTAGGTGCGATAGCAACTCCTTTAGCTATGTTTATTATTGGATTCGCTACCCTATCTCTTCCAGATGGAATGCAAAAAGCAGCACCTTTAGTTCCCGCACTAAAATCAAACTGGCTAATGATGCACGTAAGCATTATGATGTTTAGTTATTCTACTTTAATAATTGGGTCTCTATTATCAATAGTATTCTTAGTGTTAACAAGAGACAAACAGGTTATTTTAAGAGGAAGTTCTCTGGGGGGTAGTATTTCAACTACACAAGATAGTCCATTGAAAAGCAGACTTTCAGAAGTGAAATATAGTCTATTGGATGGAATTTTAGAAAAAAAATTAAGCCTTCTAGAGACTTTAGACAACTTAAGTTATAGAATAATTGGTCTTGGATTTCCTTTGTTAACTATAGGAATTATTGCAGGTGCTGTCTGGGCTAATGAAGCTTGGGGATCTTACTGGAGTTGGGATCCAAAAGAAACTTGGGCTCTTATAACTTGGCTTGTATTCGCAGCATATTTGCATACTAGGATTACAAGGTCTTGGCAAGGCAAAGGGCCAGCAATTCTAGCGTCTTTAGGTTTTGTAGTAGTATGGGTTTGTTATTTAGGAGTAAATTTCTTAGGAAAAGGTTTGCACAGTTATGGGTGGATTATGTAACTTATGAATGTAAAATAAAAGATACATATGAGTAAATAAGTTGTCTCGATTGGGTTGCATCAAAGTGAAAAGTACTTTACAATAGTTTTATTATAATGTAATAAATTAACTTCCTCTGACTACTACAGACAGAATATGAACACAGAGTTATTAATATCCGTAGTTCCCCAAACAGCTGTATGGTCTGCTAAAACAGCATCCATAATGATTAGTTCAAATATATTCTGCATAGTTGCAGGTAGATACGTAATTCAAGTTAAAGGAATAGGGGCTTCTCTTCCACTAACAGGATCATTTGCTAATTTTACTTTACCTGAGCTATTGGCAAGCACAAGCCTTGGCCATATTGTAGGAAGCGGTGCCATTTTAGGTTTTGCATACCTAGGATTATTAAGTTAAAAAGATTATTAGAAAAACTTATGTTTATACTATGTTTTTCTAATAATCTTTCTTTTTGTTTAGTTTAATAAGCCAATCCTAAACTTCTAGTAGTTTCTCCACCCAAGTACACTCGTACGGATAAGAAATCTGTTGGGCAAGCAGTTTCACATCTTTTGCATCCTATACAATCTTCGGTTCTTGGAGCGGAAGCTATTTGACCTGCTTTGCACCCATCCCAAGAAACCATTTCTAAAACGTCACAAGGACAAGCTCTTACACATTGTGTACAACCGATACAAGTATCATAAATTTTAACGCTATGTGACATATTAAATTTAAGTAATTTTGATGTTTGTTATCTTATATTTTTGAACTCGTCGTAGAATTTCAAATAGATGAAAGTTGATATTATTATATTAGAGAATAAAAAAAAATTAAAATTAAATAAAAAAATTCACAATCAGAATATCAGTTTTAGAATGATAAGCAGTCTAATTTGATAGTTAGCCTTTAGGTATAGATTCTATTTATATAACTATGAAAAAAAAATCACAGCCTGTTCAATCTTTGGAAGTTCTCTATAAAACTGAAGAATTATTAGATGCTGCATCTAATAGATACCGAATTACAGTCCAAGTGGCAAATAAAGCAAAACGGCAGAGATATGAAGATCTAAACCTCATAGATGATTTTAAATTTAAACCTGTCATCAGAGCGATTCTTGAAATTGCTGAGGAGATTAGTAGACCAGAGATCCTAAATGAATAATAAAACTAAAAAAAATAAAAAGTATATTTATGTTTCAGACACTTTTTGGCGATCCAACTGAAAGAAAAATTCAAGAATATTCAGAAGTTGTTAATAAAATAAATAAATTAGAAGAGAAGATAAAAACTTTAACTGATACTGCATTGCAAAATCAAACGAACTTCTTTATTCAACGGATAACAAACGGAGAGTCATTAGATAGCCTAGTTGTTGAGGCATTTGCTATAGTTAGAGAAGCTTCCAGAAGAATTCTTGGGTTAAGGCATTTTGATGTACAGTTGATTGGTGGCCTTATACTTCATGAAGGAAAAATTGCAGAGATGAGAACTGGTGAAGGAAAAACTTTAGTAGCTATTTTGCCGTCTTATGTTAATGCCTTAACAGGAAGTGGAGTTCATGTGGTAACAGTTAATGACTACTTAGCTTCAAGGGATGCAGAATATGTTGGCCAAGTACATAAATTTCTTGGGTTGAGTGTAGGATTAATCCAGCAGACAATGTCACAAACTGATCGTAGAATAAATTATTCAAAAGACATTACTTATACAACCAATAGTGAACTTGGATTTGATTATTTGCGAGATAATATGGCTACCCAGCTTCAAGATATTGTACAAAGGCCTTTCTATTTTTCTATTTTAGATGAGGTAGACTCTATACTTATAGACGAAGCAAGAACTCCTCTAATAATTTCAGGAGCCGGAGAAACACCAAATATAAAATATACTAAAGCTAATTTAGTTAGCCAATCATTGATAAAAGATAAACACTACGAGATTGATGAAAAAGCTAAAAATATAATCTTAACAGAAGAAGGAGTTATTGAGTCTGAACTTCAACTAAATGTAAAAGATTTATATAATGTTCAAGATCCTTGGGCACCATACATATTCAATGCTATTAAAGCAAAAGAATTATTTATAAAAAATGTTCATTATATTGTCAAAGAAGCAGAGGTACTAATTGTTGACGAATTTACTGGAAGAATAATGATAGGTAGACGATGGAGTGATGGGCTACATCAGGCCATTGAAGCTAAGGAAAATACTACTATTCAAAATGAAACTCAAACTTTAGCATCTATAACTTATCAAAATTTCTTTCTACTTTATCCAAAATTATCGGGTATGACTGGTACTGCTAAAACTGAAGAGTCTGAATTAGATAGAATTTATAGTTTAGAAGTTGCTTGTGTACCCACTCACAAAAAAATGATAAGAAGAGATTTTTCCGATCTTGTGTATAAAACTCAATATATTAAATGGAAATCGATTGCTGATGAATGTCTAGATATACACACTTTAGGTCGCCCAATATTGATAGGAACTACAAGTGTAGAGAAATCAGAATTGTTATCGTCATTACTAGAAGAATATGGAATTCCTCATAATTTGCTGAACGCTAAACCTGAGAATTTAAAACGAGAAGCTGAAATAATTGCACAAGCTGGTCGTAAAGGCGCAGTTACAATTGCAACAAATATGGCTGGAAGAGGAACTGATATTCTACTTGGGGGTAACTCAAGTTATATGTCAAAATCTACACTAAAGCTATTTCTGGATTCAATTTTTCTTGGAAAAGAATTACCTGATCAATTAGATTCTCAATTAAATAATTTATACAAGTTTTTATCACTTAAGATAAAAACCAGTGACATCATAGAAAATGAGCTAAACTCATATCTTTCAATTGCTTGTGAAAAGACTTTTACGGATGATTCCTTAATCATAAGTCTTAGAGCTGTCTATCAAATACTTATAGAATTGTATAATAAGAAAATCATTGCAGAGCGAGAAGAAGTGGTAATGCTGGGGGGATTACATGTTATAGGAACTGAACGACATGAATCTCGACGAATAGATAATCAGCTTAGAGGTAGATCAGGTAGACAAGGTGATCCAGGTTCGTCACGGTTTTTTTTAAGTCTAGAAGACAATCTATTGCGTATTTTTGGTGGAGATAAAATAGGGAAATTAATGGACTCCTTAAGAGTAGATGACGATGTACCAATAGAATCTATGTTCTTAAACAATAGCCTTGAATCTGCTCAAAAAAAAGTTGAGGCTTATTATTATGACGCCAGGAAACAGCTTTTTGAGTATGATGAAGTTTTAAACTATCAAAGACAAGCCATTTACTCTGAACGGAGACGAATTCTGGAATCTGATAATTTAAGAAACTGGATCTTACAGTATGCTGAAACGACTATCCTAGATTATTTCTCTAGTTATATGGAAAAAGGTAGCTTTAATCCTGAAGAACAAGACAGAATCTTGAGCAAAGTAGAGAGTTTACTTGGACTCCCTTACGAAATTGATAGATTATCATTTTCTAAATACTCAGAAACCGAAATGAAAAATTTCCTAATAAGACAGACTAGAATTGCCTACGATTTAAAAGAAAGCCAGATTGACCTTATAGAAAATGGCTTGATGAGAGAGCTTGAAAGATCATTTTTATTACAAAAAATAGATTCAGCTTGGAAAGAACATTTGCAACAGATAAATACTTTAAGAGAAAATATAGGCTGGAGAGGATATGGGCAAAAAGATCCACTAATTGAATATAAAAACGAAGCTTATAGCCTTTTCTTAAGTATGACAACCAACATTCGACATTCTGTTGTTTATCTTATTTTTAGATCTCAACCTATTCTTAAAGTTTAACTTTATTAAATCTTTTAATTGATTTGACATTATCTTCTTAATAAAAGAATATAAATAATGTCGATTACACAAGGATCATTATGACAAAAAGAACACTGCGGGGAACAAAATTAAAAAGAGCAAGAACATCTGGATTCAGGGCTAGAATAAAAACAAGTTCTGGAAGACGAGTTTTAAAAGCTAGACGAGCTAGGGGTAGACATTCACTAGCAATTAGTTAATTAGACGATCTCGTTTCTCTAATAAATTCAACTAACCTTGTTTTATTAGAGGGACAACGTTTTATGAATTTACAGACAATCAGTAATTAAAATATCACAAAGGCCATGCACTTTATTAAAGAGTTTAAATTACTATTAAAGGCAAGATACCCTTTTTTATACATTCCTACTAGTGAAGAAGAAAGAATTGAATATACTATAAAATCTGCTTTAAAAGATTTTAGTTCCAGCAGAGGGGTTTACACATGGGATTTTATCGATGGTTACACAGGTAATCCAAACGACAATGGTTTTGGTGCTAGAAATCCATTGCAAGCTTTAGAACTTGTGGAGAAATTAACATCAGAGACGCCAGCAATTTTTTTACTAAAAGATTTTCATTTATTTTTAAATGATATTTCTGTATCTAGAAAATTAAAAAATTTATCTAGAATAATGAGAAATAGTAATAAAACTATTGTTATTATAGCCCCTGAAATTCTTATACCCGAATCACTTAGAGACTTAATAACAATTTTAGAGTTCAAATTACCAGAACCTTCAGAAATAAGAAGAGAATTAGTAAGAGTTCAAGAATCACTAGGTCATTCTCTACCTGACAATTCAATTGACATTATGGTTCGTTCTTGCCAGGGGTTATCACTAGAGAGAATTAGGAAAGTATTATCCAAGATAATTGCAACATACAAAGAAATTAATATAGAAAGTTTAGATGTAATTTCTACAGAAAAAAGACAAATTATTAGCCAAACGAAAATCTTGGAATTTTGTACAGTTACAGAAAAAATGTCAGATATCGGGGGGCTTGAGAACCTTAAAAAATGGCTTCAGAGACGGGTAGGAGCATTATCTAAAAGAGCAGAAAGTTATGGTCTGCCTTCGCCCAAAGGGCTTTTTCTAGTAGGAGTCCAAGGTACTGGGAAATCTTTAACTGCCAAAGCAATCGCTAATGAATGGGGTCTACCCTTATTAAGATTGGATGTTGGGAAATTATTTGGCGGAATAATAGGTGAATCTGAGTCTAAAATGAGGCAAATGATTCAACTTTCTGAAGCTATATCTCCTTGTATATTATGGATTGATGAAATTGATAAAGCTTTTGCAGGAACTGAATCTAGAGGAGATAGCGGTACAACAAACAGAGTCCTTGCAACATTTATAACGTGGTTATCTGAAAAAAAATCTTCTGTATTTGTGGTAGCTACAGCAAATGATATAAATTCTTTACCGTCTGAGATTATAAGAAAAGGCAGGTTTGACGAGATCTTTTTTATTGGGTTACCATCTTTCAAAGAGAAAAAATTAATTTTTAAAGTTCATTTAACTAAATTGAGACCTAAATCCTGGCAAACATATGATCTAGCTTTATTAAGTGAAATGGCAAAAAAGTTCTCTGGTGCCGAAGTGGAAGAAGTCATAATTGAAGCTATGCGTACAGCTTTTAGTGAAAATAGAGAGTTCACAGTAAATGACATCTTAGAATCAATAGATCAATTTGTACCTCTTGCACATACCAATCAAGAAAAAATTAATTATTTACAAGAGTGGGCTACGGAAGGTAAAGCACGCTTAGCATCAACTGAAGAGTAGATTTCTTGATGATAATTCTAATGGTGGATAACTATGATACAATATAGGTTAGTATTCTTAATGATAAGTATTTAAAATACATGGCTTAGGTATTACTTATGTCACATTTTAGTAAAATAAAAACAAGTTTGAAAGATTTAAACCTTTTACAAAAATCTCTATCTGATTTAGGAGTTTTTTGTGATGAAAATATAAATACTTTAAATGGATATAAATCCCAAAAATGTTTTGCAAACTTAGTTATTAAACAAAATAATAACTACGATATTGGGTTTACGTGGAATGGTAGTGAGTACCAGTTAGTAGCTGACTTACAATTCTGGCAACAGCCTTGGTCTGTGGATTTATTTTTAGACAAGGTCACACAACGCTATGCATATAATTCTATTCTTAAAGCAACTCAGCTTCAAGGATTTCAATCTGTTGAAGAAGTAACACAGGAAAATGGGAGCATAAAGATGATTTTACAAAGATGGAAATAAAAAAAAACTATAATGCGGACGGAGAGACTCGAACTCTCACAAGATAACTTACTAGAACCTAAATCTAGCGCGTCTACCAATTCCGCCACGTCCGCTTATGAATCCATAAAAATAGCATAGCAGAAGTATATAAAAAAGAAAACATGTTTTTAACATACTTCTGCTTTCGAATTTCATAAAAAAGAATTTATGTAGAAGAATTAATATAAATTATGCTATAATTTTCTTGAAACATACATGTATGAATATAATAAAATCTTTCCTCAGTAGCTCAGTGGTAGAGCGATCGACTGTTAATCGATTGGTCGTAGGTTCAAGTCCTACCTGGGGAGCTTATAATAGTTACGAAACAAATAGAGAATAAGACATTAGAATAAAACATAGGATAAAAATGACTCAATTTAAGCGATTTTTGTGGAATTTCATTTATTTACTCGGCAATCTAAAATTAGCGATTGTTCTTTTATTATTTATAGCTACTGTTAGTTCATTAGGTACTATTATTGAACAGAATAGATCAGTTTCATTTTACGAAATAAACTACCCTTCATCAAATCCTGTCGCTGGTTTTGTAAGTTCAGATCTAATTCTTTTACTCGGATTAGACCATATTTACACTGTACATTGGTTTCTAATGCTTCTAGTAGTATTCGCATTAAGTTTAGCATCATGTACTTTATCTCGCCAGATACCTTCATTAAAACTTGCAAGAATATGGAAGTTTTTCAAAACTAGGAAAAAATCATCTCAAACGGGAATCTTTTTTACAGTTAATCATATAAGTTTAAATCAGTTTGCATATGCATTAAGAGAAAGGAATTACAATGTGATTCAACAAGGTCCTTATATCTATGCATATAAAGGATTAATTGGAAAAATTGGGCCAATTTTAGTTCATATAAGTATAATCTTGATATTAATAGGAGCAGTACTTGGTGTACTTACAGGATTTATGGTTCAGGAATTAGTTCCAAAAGGTGAAATTTTTCATTTACAAAATATTGTTGCATCCGGTCCTTTAAGTTATATTCGACAAGATTTTGAAGGATATATCCACGATTTCAGTATTGCATATAATGATCAAGGAATTGTTGACCAATTTTATTCTGACATATATCTTCTAGACTCCAATTTAAACCCTAAATTTAAAAAGACAATTTTTGTCAATGAGCCTTTAAGAAATGAAGGTATCACATACTATCAGACAGATTGGAGTGTCATAAAACTAAAACTTACAATAAATAATAAAAATATAAACAATGTCCCAGTACAAGAAATAAATACAGGTAACAACTCAAGATTTTGGATAGGGTCCATAAGTTTAGGAACTGAAAAAAATAGACTACTCATAGTATTACAAGATTTAACAGGAAAGTATTTAATTTATGATTTTGATAAAAAGCTCCTTGGAGAAAGTGAGGTAGGACATAAAATATTTGTTAAAGGAAATAGTTTTCGAATAGAATCTATCACACCTTCTAGTGGCATACAAATAAAGTCTGATCCTGGAATTCCATTAGTTTATGTTGGGTTTTTCTTCTTGATTTTTAGCACTCTTTTTAGTTATAAATCTTACTTTCAAATATGGGCAATGAAAAAAAACGACGATATGTATTTCTATGGTGACACGAACCGGGCTATTTACTTTTTTGAAAAGAATATTTTGGAAATAATAGATGTATTGCAAAATGAAAAAGTAAATATCGAAAAAAAATCTCAACACCCTAGTACTTTTAGATAAATTCTAATGTTTGCTTAGCATTAATTTTATATGAAATAAATAAATCATGACTCGTGTTATTGTAATTACTTCTGGTAAAGGAGGAGTAGGTAAAACTACTACGACTGCAAATTTAGGCATGTCGCTGGCTCAATTAGGATATCAGACTGCTCTCATTGACGCAGACATTGGATTAAGAAACTTAGATCTATTATTAGGACTAGAAAATCGGGTTATTTATACTGCTTTAGAAGTAATATCGGGAGAATGCAGATTAGATCAAGCACTAATTCGGGATAAACGACAACCGGGGCTTTTATTATTACCCGCAGCTCAGAACAGAAACAAAGACTCTATTAACAGTGACCAAATGAAATATTTAATTTCATTAATGGAAAAGCAATACGACTATATTCTAATAGATTGTCCGGCAGGTATAGAGACTGGTTTTCATAATGCTATAGGACCAGCCCAGGAGGCTATAGTTGTTACTACACCAGAAATTGCTGCAGTTAGAGATGCAGATAGGGTTATTGGTTTACTTGAAGCAAATGGAATCCAAAAAATTTATTTATTGGTGAATAGACTTAGACCAGAGATGGTTAAATCGAACGATATGATGTCAGTCGCTGATGTCAGAGAAATATTAGCTATACCGTTAATTGGAGTTATTCCAGAAGATGAGTGTGTAATTATCTCGACTAATCGAGGAGAACCTCTCGTATTAGAAAAAAAACTTTCCTTACCAGGAATAGCTTTTGAAAATACGGCGTATCGGCTTGACGGCCAGGATGTAGATTTTATTGATTTTGAGTCCTATTCTAAAGGTCCGTTAAAGCGTTTACGGAATTTCTTCTTAGGATCTTCCATAAACTAATACACAGCGTAAGCTATCAACTTATATGATTACAGAATTTTTTGAGCGTTTATTTGTTGCCAATAGTCGAGGTAGCCGTGAAGACGTAAAAAGGCGCCTTAAGCTGGTTCTTGCTCACGATAGGTCAACGCTTAATGCATCAACCTTAGAAAAAATGAGAAAAGAAATTCTTATAGTTGTATCTAAATATGTAGAATTAGATACTGACAGTCTAGAGTTTTCAATAAGAACAGATAGTCGAATGACTGCGCTTATTGCCAATCTACCAATCCGTAGAATATTACAGATAGAGGATAATCAATAAATTTAAAAATGCGGAGTAACTTTACAGTTAATTCCGCATCTCCTTACGCCTCTAAAGAATAAGAGTTCCAAGCTAATTGTTGTAGACTTGAGTTTCTTCGTAATGGTCGAGTCACGAGCTCTAAAACATCTCTAGAATTCGTAAATCCATGTATCTGTGCGAATGTAAACTCAACAGACCACTTTGTATTAATACCTCTAGCCTCTAAAGGATTAGCGTGCGCCATGCCAGTTATTACTAAATCTGGTTGCAGTTTACGAATTCTTTCTAATTGTTTATAATTATCTGGCTTTTCGACAATTAGTGGTATTCTGACTCCCATTTCTTGACAAGTTTTTTCAAGTAAGATAAGTTCACTAGCTTGATATCTCTTATCCATATAAGGTATTCCTATTTCGTAAACTTTCATACCACAACGAATTAAAAATCTAGCTAATGAAATTTCAAGTAGATTATCACCCATAAAGAAAACAGATTTGTTTACTACCAATTCTAAATATTCTTCTAGAGAATTCCACACTTTTTTTTCTCTTTCGGCTAAACCTATAGGTGTAACTCCAAATACAGAACAAATTTTTTCTATCCAGGCTCGAGTCCCATCAGGCCCTATAGGGAATGGAGCCCCTATCAATTTCGTCTTACGTCTACGCATCAAAGTTGTAGCAGTTCTACTTAGATAGGGGTTTACTCCACACACGTAATATCCTTCATCAATTATTGGTAACTCAGTGTATCGCTTTGAGGGTAGCCACCCAGACACTTTAATTCCTTGTTGTCTCAATTCTAAGGTAAGTTGATTAGCGACAGAGTCAGGTACTGAACCAAATAAAATTAAAGGAGAGTGAGCCGATTCTAAATTTGCAAAAGGAGTAGTAACATTTGTAACTTTTACAGAAGTTTCCGGACATCTCTGTGCCATTGCAGCAAGAACTGTATCTTCTCCCTGGGTAAAAGCATAATCTAAGCCATTTGCTCTAGCCACAACAATAGGTGTGCCTATTTCATTCTCTAGTTTGGGAGCTATCCCTTCAAGATCCATCTTTATAATCTCAGTTGTGCATGTTCCAATCCAAAAGATTACACTTGGATTTCGATCTTTTTTTATCTGTAGACAAAGTCTTTTCAATTCTTCATAATCGCTTAACTTAGCTGAAATGTCACCTTCTTCTAACTCAGCCATGGCATATCTTGGCTCTGAGAATATCATCACTCCCATAGCATTTTGCAAAAAATAACCACATGTTTTAGTTCCTATGACTAAAAAGAAACTATCTTCTATTTTTTGATATAACCAAGCTACACAACTTATCGGACAAAAGGTATGGTAATTACCAGTCTCACACTCAAAACTTAACGAATTTTCTGAAGACTCGGTAGCTAGTTTTACATCCATAATTTAAATTTTTAAGTTTAAACCATCATCAGATCTAATGATGGGTCATTTGAAATGGAATCAGTATTAGATTTATCCTCCGGAGTTAAATAAAAATCTGATAATAAACTAAAAAGTTCCCTATCAGCAGCTTCATTAGGTACAACTCCTTCGGGTCTAGCAATTATCTGATCAGCTATGTTTAGATAATAATCACATACGTAGTTTAGTGAAGAGTCTATTTCTGACATTTCAAAGAGAGTCTTACCTTTAACTCTCGAAATTCTAATGTCTTCTATGAGTGGTAGTACTTCTAGAATTGGCATTGGTACTGCATCAACATATTTTTCTATAAGATCTCTTTTTGCTGTTCTATTTCCAATTAAACCAGCTAATCTTAAAGAATGCGTTCTAGATTTCTCTCTTACAGAGGCAGAAATTCTATTTGCTGCAAATAAGGAATCGAACCCATTGTCAGTTACAATCAGGCAATAATCTGCATAGTTCAACGGTGCAGCAAATCCACCACAAACAACGTCTCCTAAGACATCAAACAAAATTACGTCATACTCATCAAATGCATTTAGTTCTTTCAATAATTTTACTGTCTCTCCCACAACATACCCCCCACACCCAGCACCAGCTGGTGGACCTCCAGCTTCGACGCAATCTACTCCTGCATAGCCTTTATAAATGACATCCTCAGGCCAAACATCCTCATAATGGTAATCTTTCGCTTGTAATGTATCAATAATCGTCGGAATTAAGAAGCCAGTTAGAGTAAATGTACTATCATGTTTTGGGTCACAACCAATCTGCAAAACTTTTTTTCCTCTCTTTGCTAGTGCAACCGAAATATTACAACTAGTAGTAGACTTACCTATGCCTCCCTTTCCATAAACTGCAAGTTTCACTATAATCCCCCTAAGTGAAATAAATTATTCTAACTAAACTCTTTAACATTCTAATATAAATAACAAATTAAATTAAATTTAGTTACAAGTTCTTAAGGAATAAGATGTATACAAGTATACATCTTATTCTTTACGTATTATTTGGATTTTCTTCTTCTGTGTTATTAGAAATAAAACTAGTAGATTTACCAGTCATTATCGATTTTGCTAAGGATAACGCTCTTTTAGCTTGTAGATTTGCCTTCGAAGTCCATTTAGCTAGTCGAGAATTTTTCTTGGACTTAGAATGTCTTTTCTTTGGGACAGCCATTTGTATTAGTTGCTATATATTATTTTATTTTAAAAGTTACATATATTAAAAATCTAATGCATTCATTATACAATCAAAATTGAAAACAAAAAATTCTAAAAAATAAAAGATCTGAAAAACATCGATGTCTTATCGGATGAATTTATTTTTTAGAATGTTATGTATCTTATCGAGATCCTAAACGGCTCAGTTGTCTTAAAGCAATTCTTGCTATATTAAAAACTGCCCAAGATGCTGCTGCCAAAACTGGGAAAAGAACTATTAAAAGTCGCATGTCCATGACACAATCCTATTGTATTGGTATATCTTCTTAAATATTATAGCTAATGAGATCTCTATGATGTATTTATAAAACAGAATTATCTTATATAGATAAGAAATAAATTAGATATTAATACAAAAGTAACAATATATTTCTTAATGTATAGAAATAAGCACTCCAACTTAACAATAGGTAAAGGCTCTAGAAGTCTTTATAAATTAAATATAATAAATGATAGATTTACCTTTTACCTTGGATCAGCTACGAATAATAAAAGCCATTGCTTCTGAAGGAAGTTTTAAAAAGGCTGCAGACAGTCTATATATCTCACAGCCAGCCGTTAGTTTACAAGTGCATAATTTAGAGAAGCAACTTAACATTCTCATATTTGACAGAGGAAATAAAAAAGCTTCATTTACTGAAGAAGGAGAAATGTTACTAAGATATGGTAATAGAATTTTATCTCTATGTGATGAAACTTGTAGAGCTATAGATGATTTGCATAATTTACAAGGAGGGACTTTAGTTGTCGGGGCTAGTCAAACAACTGGGACTTACCTTATGCCAAGACTTATAGGGCTATTTCGTCAAAAATATCCACAAGTAGCTGTACAATTACAAGTTCATTCGACACGTAGGATCGCTTGGAGTGTTGCAAATGGACACATAAATTTAGCTATTATAGGGGGTGAAGTCCCAACTGAACTCAAAAATATGTTACAAGTTACTTCTTATGCCGAAGATGAATTGGCTCTCATATTACCAAAATCTCATCCTTTTTCCATGTTAACTACAATTCAGAAAGAAGATCTCTACAGATTAAGATTTATAGCTTTAGATAGACAATCAACCATAAGAAAAGTTATAGATAAAGTCTTAAATCAGAATGGTATAGATAGTACACGATTTAAAATTGAGATGGAATTAAACTCTGTTGAAGCTATAAAAAATGCAGTTCAATCTGGTTTGGGAGCAGCATTTGTATCAGTGTCTGCTATTGCCAAAGAACTTGAGTTAGGAGTATTACAATGGGTAAAAATAGAAGATATCGTTATAAAAAGAACGTTATCCATTATAGTTAATCCTAAAAAATACAGGTCTAAAGCATCAGAAATTTTCAGCAAAGAAATTTTAACTTTGTTTGTATCTCCTTCTCTGGATGAATAATATTAAACATTTAAAAATGGACAAAAAAGAACTAAATCATATATTTTATAAAATACTTCTAAAATTGTATTCGAATACAAAAAACTTAAGTACTATGAGTATGCCTATAGATTTAGTACGAGAAGAGGTTCATCTTTTAGTTTTTATTTTAATTACACTGGAAGTTAAAGTAACCATAGCAAGCTTATCTAAGCTTCAGCTTGAAAAAATAAATTTTAATACTCTAGTAGATAACTCTATTAAATCTATACTTTTATCATGTAAACAACACACTCTTCTTATATTAAGTTTTGACAAATCGAATAAATTAGAGACTTCAAACCATTGGATTTTGCGAAAAATACAAACTGAAGAATGTAATACTCTGATTACCATAATCAAATCCGTTAACCCTAGGTGTCAGTTGAAGTATAATTCATTCAACTTAGTCACAAGCCTTATAGAAAATTTGATTATAAAGCTTGCAAACTACATGATTTATGAATTATTTTCTAATGGAAAACTTTCTGAGAAAGCTTATCTTAAGTCTTATGCAATAGATTATCTATTATTCTTATATAATCTTGATAATTTGAAAACTTATTCATATTGGAAATATTGTGTTGAAAACATATATGTGAACATAAAAAGATTTTCTACAGATACTCAACCTCTTCTAGTATGTACAAAAAATGGATTAGAATTTAAAAGACTTTATAACAAAGAACTTCAATTAAGTTTACATTCGTCCAAGCTACAAAAATTAATTTCTAAATATCTGGACTTTATAGAGTATATAAGAACCAAAAAACCTTGAAATTTTATCCCGTTGTCATGCAACAGGATACACGCTTAACTTTTTTTCTGACTTCCCAGAAATCTCAAATTTAACCTTCCCATCAATTAAAGAATATATAGTATGATCACGTCCAATGCCAACATTATTACCTAATTTGAATTTCGTACCTCTTTGTCTAACTAAAATACTTCCAGCTAAAACATATTCTCCACCATACTTTTTAACTCCCAATCTTTGTGCGTTGGAATCTCTACCATTTCGAGTACTGCCACTACCTTTTTTATGTGCCATATTATTTTTTAATATTCAATTACATTATTGTAGATCCATTAGCAAAGATAGAATTTATCATAACTCTAGTTAGATTATCTCTATGCCCTTGCTTTTTTCTAGTTTTCTTTTTAGGTCTCATTTTATAAACTGTGATTTTTTTACTTCTTATATGGCCTAATATAGTAGCTTCAATGGATGTATTCTCAAGGCATGGGTGACCCACACTAACATTTCCATTATTATTTATTAAAAGAACTCTTACTAGAGCAATTTTATCACCTGGATTCAAGTCTATGTAGTTAAGATCGTAAAACTTTCCGGGTTCAATCCAAAACTGTTTTCCACTTGCTTCTACAATTGCGTAATTCATTTTAAAATTTTAGTCTAAAGGGTTATGGACACTACAAAACAATACAAAAATAAATTTTACCTTGGCATCGTGCTACCTTCCCATGGAGTATCCTCCA
>Ga0007807_1000188_pt1 | contig 21915 bp, 26 predicted proteins | sample CryBogCBE12Aug09_FD_71220 | JGI IMG/M metagenome (GOLD analysis project Ga0007807, IMG submission 71220) | Freshwater microbial communities from Crystal Bog, Wisconsin, USA - CBE12Aug09 | ecosystem: Environmental > Aquatic > Freshwater > Lake | place: Crystal Bog, Wisconsin, USA | collected...
TTGTTGGCAGCGATAATACCAATATAAGCGACACCACTAACAGGCTGGTGGTGATGACTACACATAGAACGTAGTTCACTGCGAACCACAAGCATGCCTTCATATCTATCTTGACTGTCATTTGGGAAAGCCGTTGCATCAGGTGCTGGAGCATATCTGCCCTCCATAATTTCGTTAAAGTACATTTTAGCAAGACGACGTGCTGTGCCTTGACTGTTGGGATCTGTTTCACGATCAATTAGTAATCGATCTAATACTACTTCAAATGCTTCTGTAGCTTCGTTGATCAACTGAGCTTTGTCTTCTTCTGTGATGTAGTCGCTGATATTGTCACCTGCCCAAAAGCGTTTGCCTTCACGACGCATTTTAAAGCGAATATAATCAGCAAGATTGCTTTCTTTATAGTCCTTGTCATCATCGCCTTGTTGTTCTGCGCCGGCAACAATATTGGCTACGGCTGCGTCTTCATACCCAGGATGGTATGGTGCCTCTTCTACCAAATTATGTTTTGGTCTTAGATTTTCTATTTTTTGTTCTTCTGGTGATACGTAATTGGGCATTAAATTCTCCGAGTTATTAGGGTCGTGGATGACCAGTCTTGTTGCTATTGTATATTATTTAGACCTGTGTGTCAATAGATTATGAATATATATTATTATATGGTAAATACCAAAACAATTCAACTTTAATTTATTCAAAATGAAACGTGCTGTTATCTGTGTGGACAACCCACAAGACATTATTCCCCAACTTCCTGATTATAGCATTATGGTGCTTAATCCTAATTCTACACCGGCACGTAATCACTACTTGTTAGAAAACTCGGACTGGAGTTTGTTAATTACCAATACAGAAGAAAAAGTTCGAGATGGTCGAGACTATCCAAACGAACGTGTAGTTTGGTATACAAGTGGTACAACCGGCGACAGTAAATTCTGTAGTTTTAGTCAAGCACAATTAGATAATATGGCTACTACTATATGTCGTAGCTACAATATCACAGCCAATGATAGATATACAAGTATAATGAGTCTGTGGCATGCTCACGGTCAGGGTTTTTATTGGGCTACAGAATTAGCAGGATGTGAACGTACCTTTTTATCAGCCAAAGAACTGCGTAATTTACCTGCAACTAATCCTACCTTTATAACTGCTATTCCAGACATACTGCGTGTTATTGCTGAGTTTGATATTGATAATTTACGTTTTATACGTGGCGCCAGCGCACCTTTGCCCAATAGCCTATATCAGCACTTAGAAGCCAAGTTTAACATTCCCATTATTGAAGCATTTGGAATGACCGAAGCAATGAGTCATTGTTTTACTAATCCTTTAGAAGGTGAACGTAGAATGGGCACCGTTGGGTTACCCGATGGAGTAGAAGCAAACATTAACGATGGCAAGTTGTACATACGTGGACCAAGCGTATACACTACAAACTGGGTAGATACAGGAGATTTAGCCGAACAAGACGAAGCTGGATATTATCGAATACTTGGCCGACATCGTGATCAAATCAATGTACGCGGAGTTAAATTAAATCCTGTGAGCTTGGAACGTCAGCTACTTGAAAACATAGATGGTCTGCAAGAAGTTGTGGTCTTTGGCCAAGACCATGTCAAGTGTTTGTATATTGGTGATTGCTCGGCAGATTCTATTGTGCAATTTTTAGTAGCACTTGGAGCACATTGTAGGCCTACTGTGTTAGAACGGGTTGATGCTATTCCTGTAACACCAGCAAACAAAATCTCAAGAAATCTCTTGGATTCTCTGTATTAAATATTTTGAATATATTTCGTGAGCTTCTATTTTAGGATGGCGAGTTTCGTCATCCCAAAGATTGTTTTCCTTGGCCAAAGAAAATAAGAATTTTTCTTGGTCAAACTTAGACCAATCAATCATGCGATCTAAATGCGGAAACCTGTGATGTCCAACCATGTTTTTAAAAGATAAAAAAACATAAGGTACTTGAAGTGTTTGTAGTACTGACTGTAAAGAAATAATTTTAATTAAACTGGAAAAAATTCTTTGATTGTGATCACTGTAAGTATAGTAGCCTTTAAATAGGGCATTGGTATTGTCTGCTGGAGTTTGTCCTAAGTATGATACCCCAAAGACCCAGTCTTTTTGAATTAGATCCTTACTCGATTGATCGGGTACAAATTGACTTTGATATAATGATGTAAATTCTGTAGTGGGAAATGATTCTGCCACTCGATCAATTTTAAAGTCCATGCGGTTATGTTCGGCCCACATAATAACTACAAGGTCATACGATCTTTCTGCAAGTTCGGCTATAGTACTATCAGCAATATAAGTATTGCCAGCGCCAGCCATGGATAAGTTGATTAAATCATGTCCAGTTGACTGTTGAAGATAGTAAGGCCAAGTTCCTTCGCCGTGACTTACTGAACTTCCATTTACTAATATTTTCATTCAAAGTTAATTTTTCTTAGATCGGGATATTTAACCTGCTGTACTCCGCCTGTGATGCTACTAAGTTTATTCAGACCCTCTACACATAGTTCCAGGGTAGGACAATAGTGGTATCCTTCGCCAATGCTTTCCTGTGTCTCCCAGGGTGTAATATGTAGATCTCTACCATCACTACGCATACGACTCAACTCTCGATATTCCCATTCTTTATCTAATAAGATAGCACCCACTTTGCCTAACTCTAAGGTCTTACCATTACCAAAACTCAGACATTGTTTTTGTCCTGCACGATACATATTGGGTTCAAACCTGCGGGCACTATCCCAGATGTTAGTGTGGCCAAACGAATATTCTCCAATCGAACTCCAATAGTCGGGTCTTAATTCGTAGTGTACACCTAATTGACGCATCAGTTGCGGAATACTAAGATAGGTAAATGCTGTAAACTCTGTATAGGTAATACGATCTAACCTAAAACAAAGTTCAATGGCATGAGTGCATCCATCGGTAACCACTACATAGGGTGCACCGGTGTATTCAGCTAATGCTGCCTCAAATTCAAATAGTTTATTGTAGGTCATTTGTGTACCACATATAGGCTGTATCAATGATAGTGGCTATATCACTGTACTTAGGTTCCCAGCCAAATGCTTCTTTAACTTCGTCGGCATCGGCAATTAATTCTGCAGGATCACCGGGACGCTTAGGGCCAAAGTTTACAAAAGGCAAGCCGTATTTTTTAAAAACATAGTCTACGATTTGTTTATTACTGGTTCCTTGCTTGGTTCCAAGGTTGAATACGTGAGCACCAGCCTGTGGATAATCTTCAAGCATATAGTCTGCACCCATTACGTGTGCTCGAGCAATATCCCATACATGTATATAGTCACGTATACAGGTTCCGTCTTCGGTTTCAAAATCGCCGCCATTGATAGTAATAGCACGACCGGCAATGCTGGCTTCTAATGCACGAGCCACTAAGTGTGTGGCGTCGAGTTCTTGACCTAAGTCGTGTGTAAATGGCTCTGCACCTGCAGCATTAAAGTAACGAAAACACATACTGGTCAACCCGTAGGCAGTAAAATAGTCTGACAAAATACGTTCTGTCATTGCCTTGGTATTGCCATAAGGGCTAATAGGCTTGATATCGTCATATTCTTTGCAAGGCAATACGTCTGGCTCGCCATAGACCGATGCACTTGAGCTAAACATAATAACCGGTTGCTTGGGCATGTTTTTAATTACGTTCAACATGGCAATAGTTTTAACAATATTATTTTCATAATATTCTGCTGGATCTTTTATGCTCGGGCCCACAAGACTTGTACCAGCACAGTGGACAATAACATCTGGAGCCATATCATATATAGTGGCTAAACTGGCTTCGCTGACAAAATCATCAATAAGAAACCCATCAATTCCTTTTAGCGTATGTTCTCGGCGAACTCGATCAATAATAGTTACTTGATCGCCTGCTTGTTTAAATGCTCGTGCAACGTGGCTACCAATATAACCACACCCGCCTGTAACAATAATTTTTTTATTCATTGTATTTCTTTGTAAAAATATGAACCAGCCATAATATGCCTAAGTTTAACATATAATAGATGATTAATACAACCGCAATTTTCTCGGTTAGGGTCATAGGTAATCTTTACTTTTTAAAAATGGTATGATTACCTGTTGTGTAAATGCTCGATGTTGATCTGAGCTTGGGTGTATGTCGTAGCTATCTTCGGGATAGGGAATACCCGAATGATTCTTAACCCAATCATACTCACCGCCTACATCAATCCATTGATCAAAATCAATTTGTTCGTATAAATGTCGTACATCTTCACGAACGTTTACAAGATCTTTTGGCAATACCTGTGCAGTATACGTGGTCATTATATATGGAATACCGTGCAGTTTTAAAAACCATTGAGTTCTTAATATATGTTCTATGGTATAGATTAAAGATCCAGTTTGGTCATGAAACGTGCCGTAGTATTGTCGTGCATAATCATTTTTCCAATTCCAGTTTAGTATTACCCAATTTCCGGCAGCTGGATCTTTGGTTACTTTGATAGGATTATCTAACCAGTTGTCTATGTTGGTCTTGAACCCTGGGTCTTTGACCATGTAAAAATCATGACGATCATGGCCAGACCACATGATACATACAAGTAGATCTTCTGGCCGATGTGTTTTAAGTAATTCGGAAACTCGATAAATTATGTGACGGCTAATTAAACCGTTACCTTGGCTACTGACGCCAGTATGTACATAATTAAATTTGGGATATGCTTGACTTAAATGGCTTGGCCAAGTATCATTCCATGGGTTTACAGTACTAAAACTACACCCACCAGTTACTACGGTTTTAGGCATCGCGCTTTTTTAATTTTTGTTTTAGGTCCCACAACTCGCCTCGCAATTTAGTTTCTAAAGATCGATATTGTTGGACTTCAGTCAGTAATGATTGATTCAATGCAAGTTGGTACTCGTACTCTTTTCGTTCTTTATCGGTCATTTCAAGTTGCTTAACAACTTCTTTGGGTGCAGAAGTACGTCCTGCTAAAAAAGAAACAATGCCAACAACAAGGTAGAGTACGATGTCCATGTTAGTATTTGCTCTCGTGTGTATGCTTACGATAGTCTGTTGACATACGACGCCACTGTTCGCCCTTGCCTTCTAAAATATCTACAATACGATCAATGGTTCCATCTGTCCAGTCGCTGATCTTGCCTTGATTAGCGTGTGGTTTGCGAATTAACTTTTCTAATTTGTTAATAGCATCTTCTAACGACCAAGGAACGTAAAGTCTGTCGTGGTCGTTAGCAAAAGTTTCAGGGAAACTGCGATAAGCAGGATATAAAACATTCGCTCCAAGCGTATCCGCTTCTGATACAGTATTGGAGACCCAGTCTTGTAAAGCGCAATTAAACAATACACGAGTATCGTTAAGCAAATTATAGTAATCATTTTTTTCTAAGTCCTCGTATATGGTTAATAAACCACGTGCCTGTAGGTCACGTGTACGAGCCATATAACTATCATTGTTGGATTTAAGTCGAGCACCACTAAACAAGGCAAATTCTAAACGCTGGCCAGGGTGACGCTCTGCCCATAGTTCTGCCAAGTCCATAAAAAAGTCTGGTTGCTTTTCTTGATCCCACCGTGCAGCAAAACCTACACGGAATGCTCGTTGATTAAATGGCTTCAATTCGCCTGCGACTCTTGCACGGACTTCATCTTTGCCGAACGCCAGTCCGGAGATGTTGTATATAGGGGCTTCCCAGCCAGCAATTTTCATGTGCATCGCCATTTCTTCGTTTGATGCTAAAACAATATCAGCGAAACTATCCACCATTTTTTCATAAAGTCCCATCCACTTTTGCATACCCCATACATGAACAAAATCATCTGGGTCAATAGTCTGTGCAAGGCAACGAACAGCAATAGTGGGACGCATAGCAGGATCGACTTGATCCATAATATAAGGGAGGCTCTCGATACCTGGTTGAAACATATCTTCAAAGTAGACAACATCTTCATTAGTAACTTCTCCTGCTTTCATCTTTTTAACAAGCGTCATTAGTTGACTCATACCAAAGTAAGTACGACCGTGTGCGTCTAATACTTGCCCTGTTACGATTGCTTGATCATTACTGAGTGTTTCGCCAGTGACTAATTCGTAGTCAATGCCACGACGTTTGAATACCCGTTCGTTCCAGTCTTGTAACTGTAGTGTATAACGTGCTTTATAGGGCTCTAAACCCATGTACCATAACTTCCTCATTCTTCTACCTTATTAATTGAATGAAAACTCATAAACGGAATTTTATAGATTGAATACTGTAGGGCTTCGCTTATGCTTGCAAAGCACTTTACTATTAATTCCTGACCTGTACTATAATATCTTAACTTATACATTTTTCTTAAACTCTTTTACGTCTTTGATGGCAGAACGCAAAGTTTCTGAATAATTAAGTGCCTGTTGTTCAGACATAATAATACTTGCTTCGTATTCAATATAACCTTTGATCAGTAAATGCCAAATCATTTGCCAGCGATTTAAATTCCACCAACGAGTTTTTTGTCGAGTATAGGTAGTAACAATAACACCCGCATCTTCTGCTTCTACCCAGACATTATGTTCGCAATCAGACCCACAACACTGGCAGGCAACATTATAGGACTTAGAATTGCCCCATTCGTGTTGTTTTAAAATACCTTCCGCCGGTGGTTGTGGTGCCAATTTCATTATCGTTGTTTCCAGTTATTGTTACGATCGCGTGGTTTAAAGTCACGCTTTTCTTTTGGATAAGGCGACCAATTATCCTTAGGATGTTTGCCTGCCTTGACTCGTTGCATTTCTCCCCAGGGAGTTTTTTCGTTATATAAATGATTTTCGTCATAAACATAACCCTGCTTCTTACAAAACTCTAAGTACTCGTCGAGTTCGTCGAACAGATTGGATACTTCGGGCTTCATGCGAAGATACTTGCTAAGCCAGACTGGTTGGCCCATATTATACTACTCCTTTAAATAACGATTGATTGACTTGGACGGGTGAGGTTGTAAGTAATTGAGCATCCGTTTTCACCGTCCTCGGATACTTCAATGGTAACTGCACGTCCAGGATAGCGACCGGCAATCTGCAGATATAAATCATCGGCAATCATTTCACATGATTTCCAATCTAACTCTAAAACGGAATTTTGACTGTTATACAACGCAAGGAGCCATCGCTTGAACTGGATGAACTCGATGTCCCTGTCATTGTGGAACACATCGATTGACACCCTGAAATGAAATATATGGCGATGAGGATTAGCCAAAAACGATACATCATATTCTCCTGCTGTATTTAATGCTGGATCTGTAGCAGCGGCAGGATAGCAATGGATACCTTCTCGTTGAAATGTAACCCAGATTTGACGTTGTGCGGCCTGCTGGATACGATCAATTGTTTCTCTTTGTTCTTGATTCATAAATTAAATGTATTAATGCGTTGTTGTATATAATCTGCTATTACTGGACCATTGGCAATGTGATAATGAAATCTTGTTTCTTCCGTAGTTCCTAAATTATAAATTGAAAAGTCTTTAAAGTCAATCCTATTCTTGTTCGAAAGCCACGCAATATTGGATTCCATATTACCAAAATAAAGTGCTTCTGTATAAATTAAAAATGGTATACGACTATTTACTAACCTATGACAGGCATCGCTAATAATCCACGAATCCATTTGCCGTTTAACTTGATCATCATATAAATGTGCAACATACTGTTTCAATGCCGCAGTTTGTTCGTCTGGTATGTTGTATAAATTTGGACGAGTTAAGTTGTTAATGCTTTCACTTATTATTGTGGGATCGGTTAAAAACTTGTTTAGACTACTTAAATCCGGGTGTGGGCTGTATTTAATATTCGATAGTCCGCGTTTGAAATCAAATGTCTGTGCGGATATAGGTAATTCAATTCGGTCTGGGGTAGTTGTAGATGCCAATACAAAATCTGCACCTAATTCAATTGCTCGATTGATTTGTAATGCTATAGCAAAATTACTACAACCTCCACGTGCTAAACTCAATAAGTTCCAGCCCAAACGTTCAGCTAATATTTCGGGAAAACTTTGTCCGGGAAATCGTAATTCTGAACTAAACCAACTGTCGCCACATACCGCTAAGGTTTTCATCTAACAATTTCATCTTGTGTGTATTTAGACCAATCCGTAAACTTAGTACGGTCCTGTAGTTCATGTAAACTGTGACACCAAACACCGGGGTTGGTTGCTTTAAAATCTCGGTCATCAATTTTAAGTGTAGCGTTATAGCCAAACTGTTTGATATAAGGTAGCTTAACTGAGATCATTGGAATAAAGTTATCAAACTCTACTAATGCTGACTCTAATAGTCCTTCGGCCTGCTGAACATCAATGTCAAGAGTACACAGGCATCCGTGTTCTAAACAGTCTTGAATCATCGATTCCCAATCACGCCAGCCATCGCCGTCATTGGTATCTAACCGAGGAAAACTTTGATTAGCACCAAAGTAAATATGCTCACAGTCATTATTGGCAAATGTTTGCAATACAATCTGCGGATCCTGTACACCTACTACAAATAGTGTACGCTTACCAAATGCAGGAGTATGTTCTACTTCTGTGCCTATAAAAAATAAGATATCTTCGTGTCCGGGTCTGTTCATGGAGTTACTGTTGTTTATTATTGATGTTGTATTTTAGCAATTTCGTCTTTCAGATGCAACCGTTGTTTTTTCAAAACTTCAATATTGGCATCTTCGAATACTCCGGTACTTTCTAAACCGTCTATTTTTTTATCCAGTTTAGCGTGTTCTTCTAATAGGTGTTTCAAATGATTTTCTTGATGTGGTGTCATCTTATTCTCCAAATAGTTCAGGGTTTAATACAGGTTTTGGTTGTTCTTTTTTTACAGGCTTGTCTTTAGATAAGTTGCCTTCTATAGTAACAAGTTTAGCAGCCATTGTACGTGCATTCTTGGCCTTCTTACCTTTGAAGCCACGTGTACCTACAATTTCCATCCAATAGTTATCATATTGTTCAATGATAGCTTCGGCTGTAGCACGGTCTGGTGCAGCAAAAATACTTTCTACAATGTCTTCAAACAATTCGTGGCTTGGTGCTGTGTAACGCATCATAGCAGGATGTTCACCTGCGTCAAATCTACGATTAGCTTCTTGTACAGCAGTAATATGCATCCAAACATTATGTCCCATTAACAATGCGTAACTAAAGCTATCCCAACTTGTGCGACCTTCTTTACCTACTTTATTTAGGTCTCCGGGTTTATAGATACAAATGTCCTTCATTTGTAACATATCGCTCAGTGGGCTATCTTCCCATCTGGGGTATACACCATCGGCTACAACTCCATCGCTCCACTTGCGAGTATCGGTAGCATACTTTTTATCATCGGCGCTGGGAGCCATGCGATATGACCATTTGCCGTCGTGTTCAAATACGTTTTCAAAATAGACCTGCCCGTTAGCAGTTGCTAAAAATGGACTGGCACAATCAAAACTAATTGTAAAATTAGGATTAACATACCGACGCACAGCACGTTGAATAACAGTAAGTAATACCGCATACTCTAATTTTGACGTGCCCAAGAAGTGCATCCAATCATGAACACCTTCTTTGAGTAATCCATCGTAGCGTAAGGCAACCAAGCGTTTTAAAATTAAGTGTACATCACTCATGTTCTGACCACCCATGGCCCAACCATCAAAGTGCGTGTCTGGATATTTCGCAGGATCACAATAGTCTTTCATGATCTGATACCAGTTCTCAGCGTTTTCGTGATTGTCGCCCTGCAGAACGTTTAGAATACGTGTACCGCCTGCCTTTACACCTTTACGATGTTGCATGAAGTATTCATTATTATACTTGGTAGCATCAATAGCTTCTTGTAGTGTACTAATTTGGCAAGCGGCACTGGCTTTCTTATCGTGGATAACCCAAGTTGGAATATCCAGTGTCATGCAGTAGTTACTGATATTGTCTAACCAATTTAATACAGCCTTGCGTTTAGCTTCAGCTTTTTCACAACCTGAATTGGCACGCCAATCTCCTTCCCATAACCCTTTGGCAATCTGGAATCCACCAGAGTCACCTAAGATTAGTGTGTTGGGATCTCGATTGCGTACCATGTCCTCTGACCAGTCTTGTTTATTTAGGTCGAGGTTTGCGTGGCCGCCGGAGTAAAGCGACCACTTATATGGGAACAGAGCTTTTTGGTCATTTAGCCAATTCATCTGTTCCATATCTGTCAAGCCCTGCGGAAAACGTGCAGGGTCTACATATTCTTCATTACGTTGCTTGCCTACAAAGGTAGCATAGAAACCACTAATAGCCGGAAGAAATATGGCATAGTCGTTTTGTTTTGCTGTTAAGTTATCTTGAGCCATAATATTTTACTGAGTCCATTAATCTGTAATCTGCTTCGTAATAGTTTTTAATTTGTGTAAGGTATTTAGATTTTTCTAATTCGTTCTTAAAAATTTCTTGAAACTTTTTTCGTTCGGGGCTGCTATCGCTGACGTGTTGAAACTCATATTTGTGATAGCGATTGGGCATTCCTTGTTCGTCCAGATAGGTGCTGAAATCTTCTCTGTAGTATTGATCGCATCTAAAAAATACACACCTATCAGTATCTAACCCATGCAAGAATTTTACTTGTTGTTCTGCATGATCGTCAAAACATATTCTATCAAAAACTAAATCAAACACATCGGAATTCCAAGTATCAAAATTAGTATGATACAAAGTAAAGTATTCTGCTATGCCACTTAACCAACGTTCCACAGGATCACGTAAGACTACTATAGCAGTAATATCCAATTGGCTATCGTGATAATTGTCCTCGGTCCATTTCCAATCAAGTAAATTAGGTTTGGTCCAAGAGCTGGCATTTTTAGGTACATTAACATACATAAGATCACGGCCGGGACTGACCATACATTGTCCCAACCTGTGACCTTTAACAGTCCATGCGTCTAAAAAACCTGCGTCTACTATCACTTAGTTTGTGCTGGAATAATATAAGAATAATCTGCAATGCCTGAATCAACGGTAATCATCGCAGCACCTTCGTCGCTGATCTTAAGAGTCTTATCGCCGGGCAAGCTCAAAATACTAATTACAGCTGCCACAGGCCAAGACCAATTTTTATTTAATGTTCCACTAACGCCAGCTTGGAATGTAAAGTTACCTGCGTGACTGGAAGCATCACCAAAGTAAAAGTTTAGGTTACCATTTTCAGTTTTTGCTGTAAATGTATTTTCTTCTGAGTTAGCGTTTGCTTGGAATTTAAGTCTTTGAATGTTAGCGGCAGTTGGAACAATGTCCACTCCCCACTTAACACCTTTGAATTTAACAGTTTTTAATTTGTCTGTAATTACTTCTGCTGACATAAAGCGATAATCATTTTTAAAGTCGCCTGCTTTATTTTGGAAATGTACACCACTTGGTACATCTTCGCCTGCACTATTTTTTTGTTTATTAATACTGATAGCAGCATCTTCTTTATATTCTGGAATACCAAGAATAGTGTTTAGCTTGCCCAAGTTAGGCATACCAAATGTGCCAACAAAGTCTGGGTGTGCCGATTTGAATTTTGCTTCAACGATAACTGATTTGTCTTCAGCAATACTGTTAATAAGGGTATCGCTGGCAGTACCGGTGATCTTTACCAGATCAATAATGCCCAAGCCATGAGTGTGTTGTACGATATCTTGTAAGTGGTCTTTCATAAGTTTCTCCTGTGTTTATTAGTATACGTGATTGTATTTAGATTTGTCAATTGGTTTGATTATTTTAATCGCTCTTTTACTGCCTGTTTTAATTGGTCCGGTTGCATGCCATAACGAACTGTATCTGGTGTGCCTATGCCTAACTCTATAGCCATGTCTCTTAGTTCATCCAAACTTAATGCTTCTACATTGACTTTTAATGCTTGATCCGGTACTTGGCCTAACAATGGATGTTCTACAACTGGTGTTGATATACTGCTTGGTTTATGTCTTATTTTGCCCAATACCTGATGTGCTTTGATTGTTTTTAACTCACCTGGTCGTTTTAATTCTAACCAATTTATATGACTACTAAATCCCGATTGTTCAAGTACTTCAAAGCCAAATGATTCAGCCAGCGGAATTAAAAAGCTACGTGGCATATATGTTTGTCCCATGCCCTCAGCTAACCCAGCACCCTGTGGAGTATCACCGTCATTATATGTGAATAAAAACGAACCGCCGGGTCGTAGTAAATCAAATATTTGCCGTAGATAGATTTTCATGGTATCCATACTAACGTAGTTAAAATACCCCCAACTAAAAACAAACGCAAACTGTCCGGCGGGCAACATACTAAGATCGTGATTTACTAATTGATATTTTCTCAATCTTTTTTGATAAGCTTCATTAAATTTATTGTTAGTAAATTCAAGAAATTCTCTAAATTGATCTACAATATACAATGGATCGGATGATGTAAGATATTGAGTCCATTCTCCGTCACGACATCCAATTTCCAATGAAGGATATAACCAACTTGTACGTTGAAATAATTTTTCTCGAATAATATTATTTTTATCTTGTTGCCCCGGCATTGATAATTTTCTGTGAGTGCGAACATAGTCAACAGAGTCGGGCTTTTTCTCTAACTCATAATTATTAGCAAATAGTCTATGTGTAGTTTCTTCAATTTGAGAATTGATTTGTCCAAGATAATTTTTAAATTCGTTGGATGGTTTTCTAACCGACTCAATTACATTATCGTAATGGTTAATAAGAGAATTAATGTATTCTTCTTGTTCATTATTAAGTTTTAAATCGTAGGTTTTGATTTTTGCCAAGTTTTGGCGTAGCTCAGTTAATGTGCCAATTGAAGGTTCAACATTCAGTGCATTCAGCAATGATGTTTTTAGAGTGACAAGATCATATAGTCCCATATATTACTCGAAGCTGAATAAACTATCAAATGTTGTTTTAATATCTGTGCTTTCAGCAATACGCCATTCCAGCACACCCAATAAGTTTTCTACTTTTTGATCTACAATGCCCATTTCCATAGCATCTTGATCAAACGGCAAATCTTTAAACCACTGTGGAATATGTGTTTCGTCTGTTGGGTAACCCACGCTTGTATACCCCAAAGGATTATCTTTGAGCTTGCATACAATAGTTTTCATACCATCTACAATACTGGTACTGTAGTTGTCACCGTGCATACGTTTTAGACTATTCCAATTCATCGCGGCACGAACGTGTCCGGGCATGTTAGCTTTACCTAATCGTTGTTCTTCGGCTGTGTACTTGGTTAAATTGTTTACACGTTTAGGTGTACCCTTTTCCCAAGCTGGACGTTCGGTGAACAGCAGTTTAAAGTCACGTACTTTGTCAATTACAGTTTGACGTACATCGCCTGTGCCGGTCAACACAATCATTAAGATTTCACTTAAGAAATCCTGTACTACCTTGGGAGTGTCTGAACGTTTCAGATCCAAACCCATGGCCTTGACTTTACCCGGCTTGCCGTGTGTATCCAGACGTACACCTTCCATGTCGTAAATTAATACAGCATATCGTTTTTTCTTAATGAATAGACCTTTTGAAGCTACAAGTTCTCGACCACCTTTGATAATACTACCCATCTCACGTGGACAATGACAAGCACGTTCCATAAACGCAGGGAATGAATCATTTACTGCTTCAGCAATAGTATCGTATAGTTGTACACAGATTTCTCTGTTCCATTCCATACGACCTGCGGCTACTTCTTCTTTGAGCGCCGGCCACGCACTAAAGTATACCGAGTCCGTGTCACCGTAGATAATACTTGTGCCGACGTGATCATAAGAGCCCGTAATTGCCTCGTTAACCGTGGCGTCCATGTGTTTGGCAATGATACGGCCAGTAAGCGTTGTGCTCTGGCCAATACGCTGGTCGAAGAACCTGCACCCCGGATTGAGGATCGCGCCGTAGAGTGAATTAAGATTAATTTTTTTGACGAGTTGTCTTTTGTCCCAGAACGCAGTTTCTTCTGGAGTGGTTGCGGCCTTTTTCTTGGCCTGCATTTCTTTTCGTTCGGCATACCATCTTTCCAATAATCCAGGGATAATACCCTTTGTGTCATACTTAAATATTGTACCATTGGCACTCAAGGTCCAGGGTTGGCGACTATCGAATATCATACGCCAAACATCGGCTGCTGAGTGTACAGTACTGTTGCCACCTTCCCAGTCTATGGTTATTTCAGTACCGGGTTCCATGTTCATAACAGCATTGTATTCTAATGTGCCAAACATATTTTCCCAGGCATCGGCAAAACTACTGCCACTGGTTTGTTTTTCTTTAATGTAATGATCAGTCATTGTTGGGCGGAGTTGCCCAACAATCGTTTCCGGTCCCATGTTAAGGGCTCTAATAGCCGAGGGATAGAGCGAGTTAATGTCAATGGCACCGATGTATTCGTGAACCCCTCTTTTGGGGTAAGCAACATAGGCACCTGCCGCTTGCGTGTCTCCTTGATCATCTCTACTTCTCCGGTTTGGTGCAACCATTCCACGAGCATGTGCTTCGTTAATGATTGCCTGTTCTGTAACAGCCACAGCACCCATTGTTGTAGGCAACAAAACAGTATTGTCATGTGCAAGTTCGTTAGCCAAATCTAAGAAACGTAATTTCTTATCTAACTTGGCCAACAATGCAGTATCTTGACGATTATAGTCAATAAACTTTTCAAACTCTTTGTTGTATAGTTGATCTAAGGTACCTTCATAAGCGACCTTACTACCCACTTCCTCGTATTCGCCGATAGCATCCAAACTGTAGCTATGACGTTCTTCGTATGTATACTTGCGGTACAGTTGCATATAGTCCATATGCACTCGTCCAATTAAATCAAATGTTAAATTTTCTGCACCAAAGCGTTCAAAAGTGCGTTGTTTGGGATATTGGCCCCACAGGCATAAACGACGTGTATCATCTTTTGATAACACACGATTGATACGCATGGTGGTATAGGGAATATCAAAACCCTCCGAGTTCCAGCCTGACATGATGTCTGCATCTTGTATTAGGTCTAAGAACGTGTCTAACATGTCTGCTTCGCGTTCAAATAAGAAACAGTTATCAAACTTGTTGCAAATTTCTTCGGCGGTTGCCCATGAGTAACTCTTAGGTGGCACAACAAGAGTAACCATTTTGTCAAGCCAATCCATGTAGACTGAAATACTGGTAATAGGATTAAATGGATCTTCGGGTTTTGAATAGCCACGTTCGGGGTCGAAGTCGACCTCAATATCGAAAAAGGCTGTGTGTAATTTTGGTGAATCCGCACCAAGATAGTTTTCTTCCAAGCAACGGAAGATGGGATTGATATCCGATTCCCATAAGCGTTTGTTAGAATTGATTCGCAGTTCTTTGTGGAATTCTTTTGAATTGCGTGTGGTAAAACGACTTACTGGTGTGCCGTAAATTGTTTGAAATTTGCCGCGAGGGTCGTCGTAATACATGGTATAATTGGCCGGATATTCTTTGTATACCCGCTCGCCATTTACACGTTCTACTACATGAATACGATCTTTGTCTCTATCAAATAGAGCATCTATGTAACTCAATATATTCTCCTATGCCACTTTGAGCTGGCACTACTCTGCTTGTTCTTAAGTGAACGACTCTTAGTAATATTTACTCCTACTATTGTAACAGTTAAATATTCATATGTCAAATTATTCAAGATTTATTGCCTATGGTTCAAGTCCGATTACAGGAAACGAATTGCCTGCTGCAGATCGTAGTTTAGCATTTACAGCATTAATTGCCAAGCATTTAGGTATAGAATATCTATGTAATGGGAAACCTGTAACCAGCAATCACAAAATTACTCGAAAAATAACTGAATTCGACTATCAACCAAGAGACTTTGTTTTTGTATTATGGACAGCGGCCAACCGATACGAAGTACCAGCGGAAACTGGCTGGACTGGATTTACTGTAAACAGCCGTGCCGAATCGGGAATCGTTCGCGAATGGATCGATGGACCGGGGCAATATGAGTATACAGAAATTTGCTACACCTTAGAAGCTATGTTAATAGCACAGACATTTTTAAGTCAAAAAAATATACCCTATGTGTTTTCTATAGATAATGATGCTTTTATCAACAGCTATCTATTTAATAATCCAACAGGGTATATCGAGAGTTTAAAAAATTTAATTTCCTGGAATCGCTTTTATTTGTTCGACGATTCAGGTTTTATTGATTGGTCAAGAAAAAACAATTATCCATTTACTGGAACACATGCTGGTGTAGAAGCACATGCCGCAGCAAGCGATCATGCAATCACTAAGTGGTCAGGAGCATTCTTGCAAGACCAATACAATCAATAGTAATTAAAAAAGCATAGTTGGCCAATAAGCCAAAGCTACCACGTGTCCAACAAGTCCAGGCCGCAGCACAACATCCTGAAATGAATATTGCGTATAGTGGAACTACAGGAATAGTTGGAACCGTACAGGCAAATATAATGGCACTGACTACGCTACAGGCCCAACTAAACAACTCAGCACAGAAACGCAACGGCCATTCTTGGAAGTCGCGTCGAATGTAGTTTACAGTACCATTGAATATTTCTATCAAAGCGTTTTACCTACTGTTTCTAAAATGGTGTTTAAGTCCTCGTGATCTTGATTAGTTTCACCTAACTTAGATTTTTGAGCGATCTTGATTGCTTTTTTTAGGATTGCTGGTTTAATTTCTAACTCTTCAGCAATGGCTTTTACAGTATCGCTAAGTCCGGCATTGAGGTCTTCGATCTCTTGTAGCACAGCCATACCTTCGTTGATAATTTGGGTGAGTTTGGCTTTTTGTTCGCCGCTAAACATACGTGATGACATATAGTCTCCTAATTGAAAAATGTATTATATACTACTTAGTTTAATAAAGCAAGAGGATTTTGGAATTATTGCTCACTTTTTGAACATCGCGTGGGGCACGACTCCCAAATGTTCAAGGCCAGCAGCCGGCCACACCAAACCGTAACTAAACGGTCCTAAGGGGTGTTCTTTTGAGTAGGAAATTTGGTAGCACTGGGTTTGGCTGGATTGTATTGATAATTACAAGCCGGATTCAACCAAGCTACTATACGATCTTCGATAGTCTCTAATTCTTTTTTTAGTACCGCCCGATCACCATGCTGTGCCACAGTGGTAATAGGATAAAATCTTAACTGTACGTCTTTTAAATCTTCAATGCCATATCCAGCGGCTGCAAACTTATCAGCAAACTGTTTCCAGTTGTGCATCTGTGCCGCCGATGTACATTGATCTAACAATTTTTGTATATGTTTATGCCAACGTGCTGTAAAGTTATCTGCGGCAGCAATGCCTACATAGAAATAACCCCAGTCTGGATGTTTCCAGACATATATACCGCTTTTGCGAGTCTCAGCTGGACGATCAGGACGAAGTCGAATAGTTAACCCCGGACGACCGTCTCGTTGTTGAACTAATGCATAGATGTCGTAGAAATTATAAGTTACACTACGACCAAGCTGTATTTCGTCTATTCTCATTTGAACCTATTAACCGGCATTCAATAAAGCATCTAACTGTGCTCGAGCTTCTAAGTAATTAGCAGCAGTAATGTTATAAGTTTGTCCGTTGATTGTAAATGTAAATGTTTGCATTTTTCTTCCTTTTATTTTGCACTTGCTACAAAGCGAAGGTCTCTTGATATAGAGCCTAATTCTTTTTTCATATGTGGACCGGCCTTTTTAACTTCGCTACGACTAACATGAGTATCGGGTTCATCTTTTGTTGTTACATTAACACCCTTGTCTGTTCGTGTATCAAAGCCGTGTATATTAATTTTTTTACCAAAACGTTTTTCTAACTCTTGCCATACGCGATAGCCACCTTCGCTTTGCTTGTTATCCGACACTAAGGTTAGTCCACGATTAATAACAAGGAAGGCATATAAGTCTGCAGCACGGACACGATTCTTGGGACCAGAGTATAGTCCCATAACAACAAAACTGTTAGGATTTTCTGGATACTGTTTACCTGTTGTAGCTAATTGACAGATTCTTGTGTTAGTATCAAACACATAGTAAGTTATATCCCATCGAGATTTCCAAGACCATAGTTGAAAGCCATCTCCCATTTCAGCCACTAAGTTGCCTAAGTAATGGCTTTCGTCACCTTTGGGAATAGGACGACCATCATTGGGCATAACATCTAAATGTTGGCGTTTACTTTTAGCAACTGTAGGGACCATCGTTATCTCGTTTACACGTTTAATACCAACATAGGCCTTGATAGTAGGAATACCCAGGGCTTTTGCTACATTAGCTCTATGGTAACCATCTAAGATAAATCCATCACCAATGACAATAGGAGGTGCTTTACTAAAGTCCATTGTTTTATATTGTTCTACTTTAGACGAATCTAACTTAGGCAAATCTGTCTTAATAGAATTTACAGGAATATCTTTTAATTCAAATCCTGTAAAAGTATTAGTAATATAATCAGTATAATCACTATGTAAATTTGAATCGTGATATTTGCGAATATAACCAATGATATCTTCTGTAGAAACAGATTGATTTTCCATAATACCGGTAGCACGACGTAAACGTAGATCAAAGTCTCGATCACTTTCATAGTTTTGAATATACTGTTCATAATAACGCCGTGCTTGTTCGGGAGTATCAGCTTCAAAACGATCTACTATCTGTGTGGCGCCTGCAGGACGATCAGCGTGATAGATTTCGTAACCTTTGTTAAGACGATCGCGCACACGAGCCATATGATCCATTCTATTACTAACCTGTTGATCGGCACGGGCAAGATAGTTACGTCTTAACTCATCGCTAATTTCAAACAAATCTGGATCAAACTCGTCGGCACTGATAAAAAACACATGACCTGTGGGCAAGTGTGTAATCTGCACAGCATCATCTTCTGACTCAACCTGGCTGATCGCATAACCCAAAGATTTTAATGTAGCGGCAATACGATCCTGTTTGTCAGGGTCGGCAGCATTCCACCAGCGATTGGCCAACTCTAATACATAGTCAGGCTCATTGCCATCATTGTCGCGATCTGCGGTAGGGGCAAATTCTGTTATATCTCTTTTTAAAAAACAATCTGCAACTTCTTTACAGATATTTTTTAGTTGTTCGTTTTGTGTTTCAACACACTCATAGTTATTGTGTACATGTGTATCCTGGGTAGGATCTAAGTATCCACAATAGACTTTACGTATATTCAAATCGTTCATTAGTTCACTACAACTAATACCATGACGATCAGACATTGGTTCTACGCAAGGACTTAGTGTTGTTACTACCATTGATCCTTCTGGTAATGGTCCATTGGCTTGTTCGTAGTTTCGCACAGCATCGCGTTCAGCGTGTACACGTTTGCCGTTGTTGATAATGTGATTAATGCCTGTAGCTCGACGACCCATTGGGTCAACAACGCAAGCAGCTACAAGACCGTAGTGTTCAGGGTTTTTCTTTTGGGCAGAGAATAGCATATCGCATAACTCGACAAGTATCTTATCCAACTTGTGGTAGTTGTCAGACCGGGCTGTAAGGATTTCGTGGAGTGTCATAGCCGTCGTCTTCGGGATATACTGGGTAGTCGTTCATTAGCAATTCCAACGACGACGAGCTTTACAAATGGCCTTGTCTGGAGTTTTAGCACACGAAATATTGTGCATCTTCATCTGGCCCTTTGAACGTGAACAATAGCTCTTACGACGCTTACTTGCTTTGCTACCCTTCTTTAACTTTGAAGGTTTAGTAGTTACAGCGGTTTTTAATTTTGAGCCAGGATGCTCACGACGATAGGCCTTGACAGCTTTCTTACTCATGCCATCTGTCTTGTCTTTTTTATTGACTTTTTGCCAATCTTCTGTAACAGGTGTTGTGGTTGCAAATACGTATAACTCGTCATCAGTTAATGATTCTAAATCTTCCCAAACTATTTCTGCGTCAACACCATTGTGTTCAGCTATATCTTCAACAATCGACTCAATAAGATCAAACTCTTCTTCTAACTCTTCATTTAACCCACCGCCAATGATTCTCCAGAACTGTTCTGGTACAAAGCCGCTAAGTTTTGACACATAAGTTTCCGCAATGTCTTCGCTGGTGATACCAGTCTTAACTATAGCTGAACCACGTTTTTGAACCTCGGCAATTTTTTGTTGTGCCGCTTCGCCGGGATAGTCTTGCGGAAATACCATAGCTAAAGCGTTCCATGCATCAACAGCATTAAACTTATCTCCGCCGGGCTTACCAGGACGACCATCTAATGCAATAGAATATACTCGGCGAGGAGGTGTGTTTGTTTGTGCATTTGGTTTAACAAGATCTGTTACTTCAAGTTCTGTTACCTGTTGACGCGGATCAAATGTTCCAACTTTACCCTTCTCTGGCACCATGGCAAAAATCTGCATGGTTGTTTTGTTTTGAGCAAATGTAACATCAGGATGCTTTTTCTTCATTGACTGCATCCACTGTTGTTCTTTTGTGTTAATGTCAAACTCATTCTTTTTATAAACACCAGATGGTTGTGGTTCGGCGTTTCTATCAACAGCCTCGTTGGGTACACAGTTGTTTACACGAATGCCACCTTTGATCTTAGTGCCTTCTTTGTGCTTGCCTTTCCAGCACTTGGCGTCTAACCTCTGTTTAACTGCTTCGGTGATAATATCATTAATTTTCATTTTTTCTTACCTGATTTCATATTAGCACACCAATGTGCCATTCTTTGTCGTTCGCCGGTACTGTGTGCAGCTATGCTACGCAACTTACTAACCGATTGTTTACAATTAACTCCTGAACGTTTAGCAAGACCTTTACGCCCGGGCTTCTTGCCATCATGAAAGTTTTCAGTGATGACTTCGTTAATTTTCATTTTAGTGTACTACGCAACATCCAAGCGTGTTTACGGAACGCATCCATACGTTCTGCTAAGAAATTACTAAATCCATGTTCGCCTGCGGTTTCGGCCTGATCATAGACAATCTTTAAAATTTTAACCATTTTATCTGAATCGGCTAATAATTCCATGACCATTTGTTCTGCTGGAACTACTTCTGTTTCGTCATCAATGCGTGTTAACATACTAAAACGGCTGTTACTGCCAGGAGCATAGGCACCCAAGGCGCGAATTTTTTCTGCAAAGTCATCTATGCTACCATAAACTTCTTCGTAGATTGTGCCAAATAAACTATGTAGTTCTTGAAAGTGTACACCTTCAACATTCCAATGGAAGAAATGTGCTTTCAGGTAAAAAGTAAATTGGCTGGCAAAGGCAATCTTTGCGGCTTGTTCTAATTCGTTCATAGTATGTCGTACCCTGCTTGTTTCATTGCGTATAGACGACTTTCAATTGCTTCGTCTAAATCTTCTCTTGTTAATTTATTTAACGCACGATCCATGCCCTTTTCGCGCTTTGTGGTTCTTTGATCCCAGGCATCGGCTGTGTTGTATTTGTCGTTATTTTTTCCTGATTTAAAACTCTGTGAGCTGGCATGCTGAACTTGATCGTTAGCATTGGCACGAACATAGTTAGCTAACGTACCTTTGCTTAGTTCGTTAACTTGTTCTTCCGCCACACCTTGCTTCAGGCAATGTTTTAATTCTTCAACAGCTTCTTCATATGAGTCGTAGCCTGCTAAATCTATATTACGAGCATAGCACTTCATATACCACTGACCAGCACCAGGGCTTGACTCGCGGTCAATACCAACTTCGCCCACTGGTTTGCCATTCTTCTTAAAGATTTTGCGTTGTTGGTCTGCATGGCCTTCCGCCACACCTTGCTGTCCTTGGACAGGGCTGTCTCTAAGTGCATCTCGATAAAACTCTTTGAAATCTTGTGCCAATTCTCTTGCTGACCACGCCCAAGTTTGACTGTCCCAATCGTCT
>Ga0007807_1000203_pt1 | contig 21255 bp, 6 predicted proteins | sample CryBogCBE12Aug09_FD_71220 | JGI IMG/M metagenome (GOLD analysis project Ga0007807, IMG submission 71220) | Freshwater microbial communities from Crystal Bog, Wisconsin, USA - CBE12Aug09 | ecosystem: Environmental > Aquatic > Freshwater > Lake | place: Crystal Bog, Wisconsin, USA | collected...
TAGTAACAGTTACTCATATTGTTAACGGTGGTGAAAGAGGGTTAGCCAACAGGCAGAAATATTTTGCTGAATACCTGGATAAATTTAAAACAAATGGAATACAACCTGCTGGATATCTAGGTTCAGGAAGTGGTGGTATTGTAGTTGACGGAACTGGAAACCCGGTAAAATCGGGACAATAAATACATCATGCCATACAAAAACATTGAACTTAGTAATGCAAAATCCGTAGCTCAGCAAGCGCCAAAAACCAGCCATTTTTACAAAGGTTTTAGTTCGCTGAGTAATACTAACTCGGGATCTCGTCTTTACGATTTTCAATTAATACAACAAGACATTATAAATCATTTTAATACTCGTAAAGGTGAGCGAGTAATGAATCCTAATTTTGGTAGCATCATATGGGATTTAATCATGGAGCCTATGACAGATGATGTAAGACAGGCTCTTAAAGATGATATTAATGCTATCTGCACATTCGATCCTCGAGTAACACCCATTCAAATGGATTTAACAGAATACGAAAAGGGTTATCTTTTAGAGTTGACTTTGTTATTAAACGGCACCGACCAATCTTCAAACTTAAAATTGACATTCGATCAAGAAGTTGGCCTAAGTGTACAATAATATACTGAGTTTATTCTAGCAATAAATACGGTATAGAATAAAAATATGACAATTCCATCAACAAATTCAAAACTACTAGTTGCAGAAGATTGGAAAAAGATATATCAATCTTTTCCAAATGCAGATTTTCAAAGCTACGACTTTGAAACTCTGCGCCGCATAATGATAACTTATCTTCAGACTAATTACCCTGAAGATTTTAATGATTTTATTGACAGTAGTGAATATATTGCCCTAGTTGATCTAATTGCATTCCTAGGACAAAATTTAAGTTTTCGTATTGATCTAAATGCTCGCGAAAACTTTTTAGAAACAGCACAACGCCGTGATAGTATTTTGCGTCTTGCACAGTTAATCAGCTATGTGCCGACTCGTAATGTACCTGCTAACGGTTTACTAAAAATCACATCAATCTCTACTACAGACAACGTCATTGATTCAAATGGTGTTAATCTTGCCAATATATCAGTTGCATGGAATGATCCTACAAATACCAACTGGTATAATCAATTTTTAACTATTTTTAATTCTACATTATCTGGCAAAACTGTATTTGGTAAACCAAATGACAGAAACACAATTAACGGAATTTTAAGCGAACAATATAAGTTAAACAGCGCAAACACAGATGTGCCTGTATACAGTTTCTTGAAAAATGTAAATGGTACAAGTATGAATTTTGAAATTGTATCAGCAAGTTTTTCAGGACAGCCAAACATATATGAAGAACCCCCAGCACCTGGTAATAGATTTTCTGTAATCTATCAAAATGATAACCAAGGCTCGGGTAGTTCAAACACTGGATTCTTCTGTCATTTTAAACAAGGATCATTGGGACTATCAAATTTTAATATTTCTTCGCCAGTGCCTAATGAAATTATTGGAGTAAACACACCTAACATTAATGACACTGATGTATGGTTGTGGCAATTAGATACCAACGGTAACTATGCTAATCTATGGACCAAGGTACCTGCTATAACAGGTAACAACATAATATATAACAGCTTGGGCAACAGTATTAGAAATGTCTATAGTGTTACAAGTCGTGATCAAGATCAAATTGACTTAAACTTTGCCGACGGCAATTTCGGTAATCTTCCATCGGGTAATTTTAGTCTATTCTACAGACAGAGTAACGGCTTAACCTATACAATTAAGCCAGACCAAATGTCTGGAATTACTATTGAAGTACCTTATGTTAATAAATTAGGACAAGGTCAAACTTTAAGATTGACAATGTCTTTACAGTATACTGTTAACAATAGTGCATCGACTGAATCTAATACCAGCATACAAAACAAAGCACCGCAAGCGTTCTACAGTCAAAATAGAATGGTTACAGGTGAGGACTACAACATTGTTCCTTTAACAATCAGCAGTGATATTTTAAAAGTTAAAAGTATCAACAGAATTTCTAGTGGTCTTAGCAAGTACTTTGACCTAAGCGATGTTAGCGGAAAATATTCTAGTACCAACATATTTGCCAATGACGGTATTGTTTACAAGAATAACCAAGAGCAAAGTTTTAATTTTGAAGTTGTTAATAAAAATCAAGTATATTCTGTTATCAAACAACAAGTAGAACCATTGATTGCCAACAACGCCATGAGATCGTTTTACTTTGATCAATATTCTCGTCCTAGCCTAGACGGATTAAATTATACATGGGTGCTGGTTAATAAAACTGCTGGTCAAAGCAGAGGTTATTTTACCTACAACAAAACTTCACCAGTATCAGTTGGCACATTCTCGTCAAATAATCTACAATATATAACACCGGGTGCATTGGTTAAATTCCTTCCCCCGGCAGGTAGCTACTTTGATAAGAATAATTTAATTAAGAAACTGCCTGCTTCTGGAAATATTCCTGCAAACGGACAACGCTATGTTTGGTCAACTGTTATACAGGTTATCGGTGACGGATCAAATTCTGGTAAAGGTCTTCTTGATGACGGAACAGGACCTGTTATTTTTAGTGATATCATTGACCAATCGGCAATACCTTCACAGATCATTCCTTTATTTGTAAACTCTTATTCTTATTCGTTTGAAACTAACCTAGTAAACCTATGCTTAAATCAAAGAAACTTTGGACTAGCATTTAGTCAACTAACTAGAAAGTGGACCATTATTCAGGATGTGGATTTAGATTTAGTTAATCCATTTAGTTTAGACTATCAAGGTAACTTATCTGGTGCAAACTTAGATGCCAGTTGGTTGGTTGCATTTACATGGACAGGCGTAGACTATAAAGTACGCTATAGATTTACTGATTACATATTTGAAAGCGAACAACAAACAGCATTCTTTGTTGATAACACCAGCAAGAATTATGATTTTACTACAGACTCTGTGATACAAGACACAATCACAGTATTGTCTATTAATCCTGCTAGTACATCTACATCGTTAGCATTGGGATTAGATTATAAATGGCAAATTGATAGCTCTATTGTTGAGTCTGATGGTTATGTAGAGCCTACAAAAGTCAAAGTTAGTTTTTATGATGTAAACAATTCAGGACAAGTTCGAGATCCAGATACATTTAATGTTATTGTATCTCCTTCATCAACGAGCACAGTTACTTACTTTAACGACAAGTTTGTTTATTTTCAAAGACTAGCTGACGGTCACCGATATCAATTAGTTGACGGTAATATGTTTACTGCTTTCCCAACTCCTGCAGATGCAGAAAAATATATTTCTGCACACCCAGGTATAGTTTCTTCTGGTGATTTATTCTACTTCTACGATCCTGCTTACAACATTGTAAACAGTTATGATCCTAGCCTACAGTATACGACAGGTGTGTGGGTTTATGGAGATGCAGAATCTAAGTATTTTGCATATCCAGGAAGAGCTGATTTAAAATTCCAGTATGTACACAACAGCAGTCAAGATTATCGAATTGATCCTAGCAAGAGTAACATTGTTGATGTATATGTTCTAACAACAGGCTACGATACTGATTATAGAAATTGGGTAGCAACTGGCGTGGGCACAGAACCAATGCCGCCTACTAGTCAAAGTCTTGATAATAATTATTCTGCATCTTTGAATTCAGTAAGAACAATCAGCGATGAAATAATTTTTCAACCTGTAGTTTATAGACCATTGTTTGGCGCACAAGCAGATTTAAATCTGCAGGCAACCTTTAAGGTAGTAAGAAATCCAACAGTAACTATCAGCGACAATGATATTGCTACTCAAGTACTTTCTGCAATCAACGAATTCTTTGCATTAGAAAACTGGGACTTTGGTCAAAGTTTTTACTTTAGTGAGTTATCAACTTATGTTATGAACTTGCTAACTCCTAATATCACAAACTTTGTTATTGTTCCTAAATCAACAAACAGTTCATTTGGAAGTTTGTATGAAGTTGCTTGTCAATCAAATGAAATTTTCATCAGTTGTGCTCAAATAACAGATATTCAAGTTATTGAGGCAATCACAGCTAGTCAAATAAAGACTACTGCAACAATCGTTACCAGTAGCGGAAGTTAAACATGGCCAATAAAAAAATTAGTTCAGTTAATCTATTACCAGAATTTTTACAAACTGATAAAAATGCTAAATTTCTCTACGGTACTTTAGATCAACTGATACAACCTCCACAGCTAGAACGCATTGAAGGTTACATTGGAACAACATCAACACCTACATACAATGCATCTACTGATGTTTATATCTCAGAATCGTTACCTTTAAGAAGAGATTATCAATTAGAACCTGCATTAGTTGTTAAAGATAGTTCTAACAATGTTCAAGATGTAGTTGCATTAGATGATTTAGTAAATGAAATCTCAATCAAAGGAGGTAATACTTCTAACCTTGATAGATTATTTAGATCAGAATTCTATTCTTATGATCCTCGCATCGACTGGGATAAGCTGATTAATTACCAAGATTATTATTGGTTGACCACAGGTCCTAACACAGTTGTTATTGAAGGTCAATTAAAAGACACCACCAGCACATATCTTGTTCGTGACAGCGAACTAGGGTCTGCTTTTATTTTTACACCTGACGGATTAACTAGCGATCCTTACATAACTCTTTATAGAGGTAACACATATCACTTTGATGTAAATTCAGCTCATAAGTTTTTTGTTAAAACTGCTCCATCGATTGGTTTAGAAGATTTATACAATATAGGAGTTACCAATAACGGAATTTCTACAGGTACTATAACATTGGTTGTTGATAACAACACTCCCGATACATTATTTTACATCAGTGGAGATCAACAACTTACCCAAGGTCAATTTATAATTAAAACTGTAGATCAAAATAGTTTTATTGATGTTGAAGCAGACATCATTGGTAAGAAAAATTATGTATCTGGAACAGGTATTGCACTTTCAAATGGAATGAAAATAAAATTTGCAGGGCAAGTAACTCCAGCATCTTATCAAAATATAGAATTCTTTGTTGAAGGAGTAGGTACTTCGATAAAATTGGTCGACTACAATACGCTATTGACTCCGGAAAGTATTGCATCTACATATGATGAAAATTTTGATGCAAATCCGTTTGACGATTATCCATTTGATAATTTCAAATCATTACCGTTAACACCTGAATACATTACGATCAATCGTGCTAGCCGTGATTTAAATCCTTGGTCAAGATATAACCGTTGGGTTCATAAAGATATTATCGCTATCAGTGCTACAGCCAACGATGAAATTCCTTCTTATCCATCAGATAAAAGAGCACAGCGTCCTATTATAGAATTTAATGCAGATTTAAAATTATATAATTATGGAACAGTTGCTATCAACAACATTGACCTAATAGACAATCTAACAAAAGATGCTTTTAAAAATGTTGAAGGATCGGCTGGATACTATGTCGATGGTGTATTATTAGAGCACGGTCATAGAGTAGTATTCAATGCCGATACAGATTCATCTGTTAGAGGTAATGTATATCAAGTCAATTATATCTTTGTTAATAATGTTCCTAGACTACAATTATTAGTAGCAGAAACTCCAGCAGTTGATGCAGTGACCAGTGTTAATTTAGGAAACAACTATCAAGGAACTGCATGGTGGTATAACGGTGACTCTTGGAAATTTGCTCAACAGCACACAGTTTTAAATACTGCTCCTTTATTTGATTTATTTGATGATCAAGGTATCAGTTATTCAGATACAAATTATTATCTAAGTAATTTTGCAGGTAACAAACTATTTGGTTATGCTGTTGGTACAGGTACTCCTGATGCAGTATTAGGATTTTCTTTAAAATATCAAAACAGTGTCGGTGTTGGCAGTTATCTATTTGACAATTATTTCATGACTGACAGTATCTTGATAACATCGGGTACTGCGGTCGATACTGTTCCTACTTCATTAAGTTATTGTAAACTTGGCGATCAATATGTTAATGTTTGGCAAACCGCTGAACCATATGCAATGCCTTTGTTGACTGCAATCGACGGTTCAAAGTATTACGAGCCACCATTGGGTCTTACTAATAATCCATTAAACGGCCCTATTGCTTCTTTTACTTTCTCTGAACTACAAGATCATTTACAGTCAATGATCAAACGAACAACAAGTTTTGCAGGAGAATTTCCAGGCGACAGCAATATTCGAGATATTGGTGACTTATCAAAATACGGAACTAGATTAATTTCAAATGCCAACCCTATGCCTTTTGCACAATTATTTGTGGGCAAAAAAGAACATAGCGTTATTGATGCAATTACAAAAGTTGCTAATCAATATAATCAATTTAAACTGGCTCTACTGTCTAAATTATCTCAATTGACAAATCAAACTGATCCAGTGTCTGCACTTGATCAGGCAATGTTAGAAATAAATCAAGATAAGGATGTGGCATCTCCTTATTATCTGTCAGATATGATAGCCTACGGTACTGATAAAACTGTAAGATCATTTACAGTTACTGATGTACGAAATGTATACTATCCTATGTCAACAGGATTTGATCTTAGTGCTTTAAATCTACAAAGTGTATTGGTATATCTAAATGGAACACAATTAGTAGCAGGCACCGATTTTGATTTTGTTAAGATTGATTCTTTAGTACAAATTAAAACAACAATCTCAGTAGGAGATCAAATTGAAATTCACGAGTACCCAGATACTCGTGGTAGCTTTATTCCGCCTACTCCTACTAAGTTAGGATTATATCCTGCATCTATTCCTTTAATTTATCTAGATAACACCTATGTAGATAAACCAGTCAATGTAATTCAAGGGCATGATGGCAGCGTTATGCTTGCCTACAATGATTTTAGAGATGCAATTATATTAGAATACGAACGCCGTGTCTACAACAATATTAAAGTTGGTTATAAAGAAAATTTATTTGATGTTAAAGTTGTACAGCCTGGCGCATTTAGAAAGACTGACTACAGCCTAAGTGAAGTTAACAACATAATTCAAAGTGATTTTATCAAATGGGCAGGATTCTACGGAATTGACTACACTGAAAATACTTCGTTTGACAGCGCCAATCCCTTTACTTGGAACTATCAAGGTGCGCTTGGATCTGTTACCAATGCGCCTGTAGCTGGTTATTGGAGAAGTTTATACAAGTATTTCTACGATACTGATAGACCACATACACACCCTTGGGAAATGTTAGGATTTACCAATCAGCCAGACTGGTGGGTAGAGCAATATGGCCCTGCTCCATATACATCTGGTAATGAAGTTTTATGGAATGATCTAGAGTTAGGTTTAATTCAAGGTGTTGTTAATACAAACTATGCTCGTCCAGGATTAAGTAAAATTATTCCTGTTGATGAACAAGGCAATTTAAAAGATCCTTCAATATCTCTAACAACCAACATTACTGCATATAACTCTAGACAAGGCTGGGTATTTGGTGATCAAGGACCTGCTGAAACAGCATGGCGCCGTAGTAGTTACTGGCCTTTTGCTGTACAAAAATTATTAGCATTAGCCTATCCTGCAAAATATTCAGCTGTATTTTATGATGTCAGCAGAATGAATATCAACATTGCTGGCCAGTGGAGTTATGGCAATAATTATAAATTTTTAAATTTAAAGAATTTAACAATAGCTTCTAACACCAGTACTAGCCTAACCAGCGGTTATAGTGTTCTTGTAACGGAAACAGGTAAACAGCGTACCTCTAACTATGTAAATGAATTAGTCCAAGACATTACAAATGTTAACATGAACCTGTTCTATAAGGTTGGTGGATTTATTAGCAAAACAGAAATGCAGGTTATCATTGATGCATATGAACCTAACACTGTTAGTCCCGGTGCCGTGCTACCTTTAGAAAACTACAATGTAATTTTAAATGTCAGCAATCCTGTTAAATCCTCAGGAATCTCCGGTATTGTAATACAAAAAATTAACGGTCAGTTTGTGGTTAAGGGCTATGATCAATCAGCACCTTACTTCAGCATGTACCAGCCTGTAAGAAATTCTAATACTCCTACGCTCACTGTTGGCGGAGTAAGTGAATCGTATGTTAACTGGGCACCTAGTACTACTACTGGTTCAACAGGTCTTTCGTCAGTTGATACCACAACGGCCAAGACAGCATCAACTGGTAACTTTTATCAAGTTGGTCAAATAGTTGCCTATGGTAATAATTTTTATAAAGTTAAAGTAAGTCATCAATCAGGTAGTACATTTAATTCTGCTTATTTCCAAATACTACCTTCATTGCCCACAGTAGGCGGTGCAGTAGTACAGATGGCCGAAAAATTCTCAAACACAATAACACAAATTTCATACGGTACAGCGTTTGATAATATTCAACAGGTCTATGATTTAATTATTGGATACGGCCAATGGTTAAAAGAACAGGGATTTGTGTTTGACGAATTCAATTCAGATCTAGAATCAATCATTGATTGGAATTTCTCAGCTAAAGAATTTTTATATTGGAGTGTTCAAAACTGGGCAAATGGTAGCGTGATTACTGTAAGTCCTTTTGCTAACCAATTAAAATATCAATTTAATCAGTCTGTTGTTGATAATATTTTTGACAGCTTCTATGAATATAGTATTTTAAAAGCTGACGGCACACCTTATGAAAAAAATAATTTAAGTGTTTCTCGTATTGATGGTGTTTGTACTATTACCACAGTTAACTCTACTGATGGAATTTATTTTGCAAGACTTAACAGTATCCAAAAAGAACACGCAATCGTATTTGATAACAAAACAATTTTCAACGATGTAGTTTACGATATTGAAACAGGCTATCGACAACAGCGTATGAAATTATCTGGTTTCAGAACTGCAAACTGGGAAGGTGATTATTTTAGCCCAGGTTTTGTATACGATACCGCGGTTATCTCAAACTGGAAACAATATACAGATTATGCGGCCGCCGATATAGTTAGATATTCTGGTAATTATTATTCTGCAATTAGAAACTTACCAGGTGCAACCACATTTGATTTTAATTCTTGGTCTCTATTAGGATCAAAACCTGTAGCAGGGTTATTACCTAACTTTGATTACAAGATCAATCAATTTGAAGATTTTTATAGTTTAGATATTGATAATTTTGATGCTGGTCAAGAAAAGATGGCACAGCATCTAACAGGTTATACACCTCGTGTATATCTAAACAACATATTCACAAATCCAATTAGTCAATATAAATTCTATCAAGGATTTATTAAAGAAAAAGGAACTAAAAATTCTATTAGTAAACTTGCTAAGGCTACTTTGTTTAATCAGCAAGGGCAATTAGATTACAATGAAGAGTGGGCGTTCCGTGTTGGATATTATGGTTCGTATTCTACATATCAAGAATTAGAAATTTCTTTACAAGAAGGAACCTTTGTTGAAAATCCTCAGGTAATAAATTTTGTAGATAAATTTCCTGTCAAACCTAATGACCTAACAATCTACGGAACTCCTTCTAGTCTTGCAATAACTCCGGTAGATTATACACCATCTAATACATTCTCAACAGACTCTGATACTGATTCTAATTTAAAATTAATCAATGCAGGGTATGCTCGTTTAGATGATGTAACTGCTACAGCCTATAATGAAAACAGTCTGTTGGACATTGCCAATAATGGCAGTATTATGGAAGGTGATGTAATCTGGTTAGGATTTAAACAAAACGGCGGATGGGATGTTTTAAGATATACATTATCTGATGCAGGTATTGTTGGTATAGCATTAACGCTTACTGGCAATGAAATGACATTCTATACCAATCATTTCCATAACTTGTCAGAAGGACAGGTTGTGTCTATTGTTAATTTTAACAGCCAAGTAGATGGAGTATATCTTGTAAAACATATACCTAATTTAAATCAATTTACCGTGGCTACACAATTGACTATTATCGTCGATCAACCGTTGCCATCACCTGGTAGATTGTATACTTTTGAAAGTATGAGATTTACAGATTTTGATAATCTTCCGTCGGACACTGAGATCTTGTCATGGCCAATTGGCACAAAAGTGTGGATTGACAGCGATGCTAATGAGCGTTGGTCAGTCTATGAAAAAATCAATAGCTATACAGATGCTAAACAATATGCTCCTGTAAGTAATAAATCTCAACAACTAGGTTGGAATATCAGTAAAGGTACTAATGCTGATCACATCTTTACTGTTAACGCACCAAATTATGTTAACACAGGTGAGTATGGAAAAATTTCTGTTTACAAGAAAGTTAACAATGCCTCACAAAAACAATTTGAATATCAATTAAACAACGCATCTATATCTAAAAATTATCATACACCGGGTGTTACAGATTTTGGTCATGCAATGGTCTATGATGATTATCCTTTTAGCACATCAACCTATGGATTGATTTTTGCAGGTGCGCCGTCAGCTGGAAATATTAAAGCAGTATCAGTAACCGGTGGCGCTCTAAGATATTCTACAGGAGCAGGAACAGCGAATTCTAATGTGTTAGAAGGCCTTGTTAAAATTAGCAGTATAGATGAAGTTCTCTACGAAGAGATTCCTGAATTTGTTTTGGCAAGTCCGATCTCAGGTTCTAATCAAAAGTTTGGATCTTCACTGTTTGTACAAAAAAATACAAGTACAAAAATAATGTTAGTAGGTGCACCGGGTACTGAATTAATTGGCACAGGAGCAGTATACGCTTATCGTGTAACATCAACTTCTACGGTTACAGCAACTTACACAACCAGTATTACCGCACCAGTTAGTTTGAATGTAGGCAGTCAGTGGGGTTATAGTCTTGCTGGCTCAAATAATGTTGAAGCAGTTGCTATTGGTGCGCCGGGTTACAATACCAATCAAGGTTTGGTCTGCATATATACAGGCACTGGCCTAACCTATCTACAAACAATATCGTCACCGTTCAGTGGTAGTGCAAGATTTGGTGAAACTATCATCATGTCAGCTGATGGATCTTATCTGTTTATCACAGCGCCCGATAGTATCAATACAAACAAATCTTTAGGTGCTGTGGGAGTTTATACAAATTCTAACGGACTATATATTTTAGATTCTATAATATCAAGTCCATTTGCCGACATGGGCATGCGATTTGCCACAGATATTTCTGTTAATACCCAAACAAATTTAATTGCCATTGCATCGGTTGGAAATTCTAAGAGTACAAAAAATACTTTTGATTCTTATTCTATACCAGATCCTGCTATTGGTACCTATGTTAACAGTATCCTTAGTGCGCCTAACTCTAATGTAACAACATTTGATAGTGGATCTACCAGTTTCTATGGCGAGATTCAACAATACGGAACAGTCTATCTATATACTAGACAAGCAAGTAGATTTGTTCTATCAGAACAACTTGCTCCAGCATCACCAACTGAAGGAACTAGTTTCGGTTATAGTATTTCTATAGATCAAGATAATGCAGTATATGTAGGAGCTCCTGCATTTTCAAATGCGGCACTGGTTGGTTCTTTCTACGAATTTAATCCAAGTTCTACATCTTCAGTTGGTCTAAGTTTATTAAGATATCAAGAAGATTTAGTTACAGTAGATACAATTCAAAGAGCTGTGCTTATTGATACCTATAATGAAAACATATTAGAGTATCTTGAAGTCATTGATCCTATTAAAGGAAAAATTTCTGGATTAGCAGAACAAGAATTATCGTTTAAATCTGCATTTGATCCAGCTGTATATTCTATCGGAGTAGCAGGAACTGTCAATGACACTAACTCTAATTGGTTAGATGAACATGTTGGTCAACTATGGTGGGATCTAAGCACTGTAAAATATCAATGGTATGAACAAGGTGATTTAACCTATAGAAAAAATAACTGGGGATCTGTTTTCCCGGGAGCTACTATTGATGTTTACGAATGGGTAGGTTCTGATCTATTGCCAAGTGAGTGGAGTAGCCAAGCTGATACACCCGCAGGATTAACCAATGGAATTAGTGGACAACCTAAGTTTCCGGACAATTCTGTAATTTCTGTTAAACAGGTTTACAACGCTGTTACAAATTCTTTTAACAATTATTATTACTATTGGGTCAAGAATAAAATTACAGTTCCTGAAGCTAAGAATCGCCGTATTAGTTCATATCAAGTTGCATCTGTTATTGCAGATCCTACAGCCTATGGAATAAAATATGCGGCTGTGATTTCTAAAGATGCAGTTGCCTTAGCAAATGTAGGAACAGAATTAGTCGGTGATAGAATTAATTTCAATATTGCTACAGACAGTATTAACAATGATATTCCTAAACATACAGAATGGTTGTTATTACAAGAAGGCAATGCTGACAGCGTTCCTAATACATTGCTAGAGAAAAAATTAATCGACAGTTTGATGGGGCACGACACCCTAGGTACACCAGTACCTGATCCATCACTGTCAGATAGAGTTAAGTATGGAGTTGGAATTCGTCCACAACAAACACTATTCAAAGATAGAATTAATGCGTTGAGAAATTTATTTGAATTTACCAATAGTATTTTGTTGGAAAATCAAATAACAGGCAACTACAGTTTTACAAATTTGAATGCTCAAGAATCTATTCCTAACAAGTATAGTAATAAGTACGATCAAATTGTTGAAGACAACGAAGCATTATTGTTGATTGATACTACATTGATCAAACTACCACAATTAAGTTGCACTATCAGTGATGGTAAAATAAGATCTGTGTCTATTGATGATTCAGGATTTGGATATGTATATCCTCCTACAATCACAATAGTTGGTGGTTCTAACACTCCTGCAGTAATTACAACAAATATTGACGAATTTGGACGAGTTGTATCTGTCAATATTGAAAATGCAGGCAGCGGTTATACTACAGTTCCAAATTTAATTGTTCGCCCATATACAGTTATTGTACTTGCAGATTCAACCTACAACGGAAACTGGACACAATTTGTTTACGACATTCCTTTAAAATCTTGGTTAAGAGAACATACCCAACAGTATAATACAACATTATACTGGAAGTATGTTGATTGGTCTGCGGCATCATACAATCCTTATCAGGATTATGCATATACCGTAGATTATGTATACGAGCTTGAAGCATTACCTGTACTTGAAGCGGGACAATACATAAAGGTTAAAAACTCAGGTGATGGAAGATACATTATAGTATCTGCCGTTGCCAGCGGCGGAACATTTAGCGATACTTTTGATTTAGTCTATAGTCAAAACGGTACAATTCAAATATCAGATGCTATTTGGAATACACAATCTAGTCCTTATAACTTTGACGATAACAATACATATGATCAAACTCTATTCAATCAGACACCTGATTTAGAGTTACGCTATATCTTAACAGCCCTAAAACATGATATTTTTGTTAACGATTTAAAGATCAATTGGAACTTGTTCTTCTTCAAGGCAGTCAAGTATGCGTTATCAGAGCAGAAATTATTAGACTGGGCCTTTAAAACATCTTTTATCAGTGTAACAAATTATGCCGGTGAATTAGATCAACGACCAATTTATAAATTACAAGACAGTAGCTATTACCAACAATATTTGGAAGAAGTAAAACCTTATCATACTCAGATAAGAAACTTTACAACCAATCATACAACATTGGATAACAGTCAAAGTTTTATAACTGATTTTGATTTACCGTCATATTACAACAAGACAGACAACAAGTTTGAAGTTGTCAGTATCAACAGCACTTTGACCAATGTTTATCCTTGGAAAGCATGGGCAGACAATTATACATTCCAAATTGGCAGTATTGCTATCGGAAACGGTGGATCGGGATACTTGGTATCACCATCGGTAGTAATTGAAACTGCGCCAGGTGATACTGGACACGGAGCTACTGCAAGAGCCTATATCAGCTCCGGTGCTGTAGTTCAAATTGAAATCACAAATCCAGGAACTGGATATCAAACTGCTCCTATAGTTAGATTAATAGGCGGCGGCAACACAGCTCTTACTCCTGCGATTGTTTCTGCACAATTAGTTAATGAAAAAGTTAGAACCAATAAAATTGGAATCAAATTTGATAGAATTTCTAGAACAAGCGAGATTGGCAACATAACAACAGATGATCGAATTGTATGTAATGGAACAGCCAATACATACGAACTATCATGGCTAGCAGGAACAGACAAATCTAAGATAACAGTTAAACTTGACGGCGAGCTAGTGTTAGATGCTGACTACACAATCAATTATTATTCTAAACCTTATGTAGATTATAATAAAAAATATTGTGCAGTTGTATTTTTAAATTATGTTCCTAATAAGAATCAAATTTTAGAAGTTACCTATCCTAAAAACATCAATCTATTAAATGCATCAGAGCGCATCATAAACTATTATACTGCCACATCTGGCATGCCAGGCATTGATCTTCCTCAATTGATGACAGGAATTGAATATCCTAAGACCACAATTGAAGGACTATCATTAAATTACAGTTCTAACTGGGACGATTATTATTCTGTATACGGTCAAAGTGTATGGGCGGATCAGGTTAACTATTATCAACAAACTCATCTAACAGCACCTATTGTTACAGGATCTAATGTGTTGGTTTTAAATACCACAACTGGCATAGCGGTTGGTCAATTAGTAAATCTTGCAAGTTCAAACATTACTCAATCAACTGCTACAATGTTTAAAACACAGCAGATTAATTCTTCTACCGATGTTGTTGTAGTATCAATTAATACTGGAGCATTTTCTGTAGTTGTAAATTCAACTGTTACACAAACAGTTAATACAGGTACAGTTGAGTTTTGGAGTTTTGATTCTAACACTAGCCTTTTAGACAGCGCGATTGCTGGCGGTTCTTGGAATTCAGGCATGTTAACTGGAACAGGAACTGACATCAGTAGCGTTATTATAGATGGCAGCGGATTTTATACAGCTGATTCAAGTTATGCTCCTGAAGAACTAGTTCCCGGACAGGCAACAGAAAGTGTCGGTATAAATGTCTACACCAAAAATGTCAGCGGTGCTCCTACAATTTACACAGGATATTTTAGTGTAGATCAAGGTGTGCCAGTAACTGCTCCATTAAAAGTACTTCCTACAAGTATTGACAGCATGACTTTGGTATTTGATAGACAGTTGTTTACCTATACAACAAACACCAATTGGACCAACAGCAGTCAATATACTATTGATTGGGCAAATAGCAATATTATTATTCCTCCACAGCAAATCAGTGGACTAGCCGGCTATACGATTGTAGGAGTTGGCGGTGGACAAGTAGGGTCTGATCCAGGTGTAATTGATTATCAAAAAATTACTGTAAATGGATCAACAACTGCTCAGGTTAGAAGCCTAGCAGGCGATGGTGCACCTACAGTTCGTACCGCTTATGTAACTGTTAATGGAGTACCAATTAATCAATATGCCAATAATACAATAACTGATACAAGCGTATTAGGTTATATTTTAACCTATACAGATGCCGATAATAAACGAGCCGCAGTTGATGTCTATGGATTATCTACAGGAACTATCAGTACTGTACAGGCATGGTTCTTTGGATTTAACGGACAATACTATAATAGAATTAATGATCAAATTTTTAATTTAGGAAATACCTATCAAAACGAATTTACATTAACCCAGCCTCCAGGAAACATTGGTCCTGCTGAAGCTAATATAATTGTTGAAATTGACGATGGTGCAGGAAGAAGACGCATGATTCCTCCTGCAATTAGTTACTATCAAATTACTGATGTTAGCACCAGTACCAGTTTAACATTCCCAATTGACAACAATGTTATTACAGACCCTGCACAATTTAGTTTAGGCGGTGTATCTTACGCAAATCTAAAAGTGTTTGTCAATGGTAACCAAATAAGACCTGGATTTGATTTTAGCATTGGTGCAAATTCTACATTTGTTCTTAATCAAGGTGTGGTCAATGTGGGTGATGTTGTTGCATCAGTTGCTCTCCCAAGTATTGTTAACTACGATTTTACAGTATCTGGTGATCAGCTAATCTTGTCAAAAGCATATTCAAATTGTCAAATTAAGGCAATCACATATACTGATCAAGACAATATGATGATTAGAACTGAACGATTTGTAGGAAATCCATCTGGAAGATATATAATCAGTCGACCTGTATTGAATACAAATTATGTATGGGTTCAACTAGGCGGAATACCTTTAATTGATGGAGTTGATTATACAGTCTTAGAAGACAATGTGACTGTTCAGTTATCTCAATCTATACAAGAGTTAACATTTAAACATTTTAACGGAAATTATCCTCCTACATACAACAGTGATGATCCCTATAGCAACACTGTTATTATTACCAGCGTTAGTGATACAGCACTTGCATCTACAGTATTAGGCTATAGAATTTTTAATGATATGTTTAACAACACTCAATTCAAACGATTGAGTTACAAAAATAGCACATACTTAACACAGCCTCTATCCTATTCAGATACAGAAATTTATGTAGCCGATGCTGGCGCATTAACTGCCCCTCTAGTATCTAAAAAGATTCCAGGTGTTATTATCATTGATGGCGAAAGAATTGAATTCTGGAAAGTAACTGACAATGTATTAGGTCAGCTTCGTAGAGGAACTTTCGGAACTAGTCCAAGCTTCTATTGTGAAATTGGTACTAGCGTAATCGATCAGAGTCCTGCTCAAAGTGTACCATTTACAGAAACAGTATTGATGCAACATGCTTACATTACTACGGCTACTACCTCATATACAATTAGTCAATCAACTGCCACTTTGTTAATACCAGAAACTGCAAATACAACTAAAGAAAGTATTCACAGTGACGGCATTACCCTGCAATATACGCCTTTAGCGGGTGCAGACTCTTTTAGATTAGAAGACCAAATCAGCGTGTACTACGGTGGAAAACCGTTAAGAAAAACAGGTATGTTCTATCAAGATACTTCTATAGCATACGACAGCCCAATTTTTAATCAACCAGTTGCATCTATTGCAACACCTGATTTGTTGCCTGTAACTGATACTTTAGGCACAGCCTATATAATTACCAGCACAAATCAAGTTTGGGTGTATGAAAATTCTATTGAAGAATCGACGATTAACGGATTTGTCTATCACGGACTAAATTATCTTCCACCTGAGTTTAGTGTTAGCACATCTGATCATCGTACAATGACGTTAAATATAGACGAACGATTCAAAGATCAAGATGGTAGACCAGATCATTTGATAAAATTAACTATTGTTAAAAAACAGGTAAATGTTAAAGATGTATGGAACAACTCTATTGCAATTGGAGACACATTAAGTCTAATGGATAGCACTACAATTCAAGCTAAATTCTTACAGGCAGGACCTGCAGAATTGCCAGACAGTTACTACTACGGTGGTGATAAAGAGTTGACAATTGAAACAGGATTTAGCCTAACCGATAACAATAACCAGCCATTAGAAGGATTCTAAAATGCCACAAATTACTCAATTACCGATACTATCAACAACTACTAATCAAACATATTTTGTGGTTGTTGATAATCAGTTGACAAGAAGATTGTCCTTTCAACAGCTATATAACGAATTTGCTACATCGTCTTTTAGAGGACAAGCTGGACCAACTGGTCCGTCTGGTGCAGTGGGACTTACAGGTAATACAGGGCCCCAGGGCCCTGCCGGCGTAAGTAATACACCTGGCCCACAAGGACCAAGTGGCCCACAAGGACCTATCGGTTTTACAGGATTCACTGGACCTCAAGGTCCAACCGGACCACAAGGACCAAGCGGGCTAAGTGTAGTAGGACCTACTGGTGCAAGTATTGTTGGTCCACAAGGACCACAAGGACCACAAGGTGCAATAGGACCTCAAGGACCGAGTGGACTTAGTATCATAGGACCAACTGGACCTGCAGGCGGACCACAGGGACCACAAGGTCCACAAGGACCCCAAGGCGTATCAGGACCAAGTGGCCCAAGTGGACCTCAAGGTTCAGTGGGCCCTCAAGGACCAGCAGGTTTAAGAGGAGACTTAGGACCAAGCGGCCCAAGCGGCCCGCAAGGTAATCCTGGACCAAGCGGCCCAAGCGGCCCAGCTGGTGGACCTCAAGGTGCAATAGGACCACAGGGGCCACAAGGACCACAGGGTAATCCTGGAAATACCGGAAATACCGGACCACAAGGACCACAGGGTGTTGCCGGACCACAGGGTGTTGCCGGACCACAAGGACCACAGGGTGTTGTTGGACCACAAGGACCACAAGGACCATCTGGTCCGCAAGGTGTAATTGGATTTACAGGGTTTACAGGACCAACAGGACCATCGGGTCCGACAGGCGTTACTGGACCTCAGGGCCCGCAAGGTCCCGGACTTAGCGCAGTAAGCGTTCCTCTTTTTAGTACAAGCACAGGTACAGTAGGAAATATTGCGTTTGATAATACATTTACCTATATATGTGTTGCTACTAATATCTGGCGTAGATCTGTATCGACCACCTTTTAACCCAGTATAAATACACTACTATGAACAATACAACGTCAACATCTAAGCCAAATGAAACAGGATCTGTTCGAATCCAGGGACATATCAAAATTTTCGATCCAGAAACTAAGGAAGTTTTTATCGATAAGCGTAACGCTATTCATTATGAAAACTTTTCATTAGCACTAGCTCGTAGTTTGAGTAATCAAGGATACGGTACTATTTCTGAAATGAGTTTTGGTAATGGCGGTACTCGTGTTGATCAAACTGGTATTATTACATATCTAACACCAAATGTTATTGGCACTAATGCCAATCTCTATAACCAAACATACTATAAAAATGTTGATGCTCGCAGTACTGCTGACCTAGATCCTGCTAGAAATTACATGGAAGTTCGCCATGTAAGTGGTGCTCCGTATTCAGATATCCTAGTCAGTTGTTTATTAGATTTTGGCGAGCCAGCGGGACAACAGGCGTTTGATAATGCTACCAACAGTGACGGAACTTTTGTGTTTGATGAATTAGGATTAAGGGCATATACTCCAGACGGTCCTGGTATGGGAGATTTGTTAACTCATGTTATTTTCCACCCTGTGCAAAAATCTTTAAACCGTATGATACAGATTGATTATACTGTAAGAATACAAAGTCTTACTAGCGGAATTTAACCATGCCTTATCAATTAAAATTTTCAGATCCTACTAAGACTACTTCTATCACTGTACCGGATATGCCGCCTGGTATCAATACAGTTGATACAAGTTTAAGTCTTATTGGCAAGGGATATCCAAATTATGGACAAGCCACTGCACAGAATTTTGTAAATTTATTAGAAAATTTTGCAGGACCTTTTCCGCCGCAAAATCCTATCGAAGGACAACTTTGGTACGATACCAGTGATCCTTTAAATAAAAAATTAAGAATAATGGACGGGTCCGCTACTGCGGCTCGTTGGCCTAGTGCAAATGGTATCTATCAACAAGCACAAGATCCACAGCTAACAGGAACCGTTAGTTTAAAGAACGGTGATATATGGGTTGACACAAATGAAACCCAGTTAAAAATTTATTCAGCAGGTGCATGGACTGTAGTAGGTCCTTCAGCATCAGGAAATGCTACAGGTGCAGTAGTTGCAAGTGTAACTGATGTTAACGGTTCTACTCATAATGTAATTTTAGAAAAATCTAATGGCACAGTAGTATCTATTATATCCGCAGATGCATTTACACCTAATCCTGTTATTGCTGGATTCAGTTCAGTTCAAGTTGGCATTACTCTAAATTCAAATAGTAAAATTACAGGAACAATTGACAAGGCACAGCAGTTATCTTTAAGTTCGGGCGTAACAGTTCCTGCAGATAACTTTTTAAGAAAAGATGATTCTACCATACATGGTCAAACCATAACAGGCGGTATCTACTTTAGCACTCCTAGTAATCAATCTGGAGCAGCCAACCGAGATGGTATAGTTATCAATGTTGCAGGACAGCCATACTCAGAGTATGTACAATTTTACAAAGATATCACTACCAATGGTGTAAACTCTGCGGTTGTTGCAAATAGTAGAGTTACAGGAAACATTGTTTTAAGAATTAGTAATTCTAATCTAGTTACAGTTGCACAACAACAAGTGGCCATTGCAACCAATCTTGCAGTTATCGGAGGAATCAAAGTAACAGGCGCGGTAACTGCTACAAACATAACAACAAATAATCTTTCAGTATCGACAAACACTTCAATTGCAAATAATTTATTTGTAGGCGGAGTATCTACAATGACTGGAACATTGACATTGGGTACATCTGCAGGTAGCGGAGTTGCTGTTGTTCCTAAAACAGTAGGAACTTATGATATTGGTACAGTTAGTACTCCGTTTAGAACTGTCTATGCTCAGAATATCTATGCATCAAATTTTAATCCTTATCCAGGAACACTACAATTATGGGCAGGCGCTACTCCGCCATCTGGCTGGTTAGCATGCGATGGCAGTAATGTGTTAATTTCGACTTATCGAAATTTATATGCGGCAATTGGTACACTATACGAAGTTACTATGCCGCCTTCGGGATATTTTACATTGCCTAAATTAGTTACAACTGGAATTTTGCAGACTCCTACTGCTCCATCCCCAATTTACATTATCAAATATTAATATGGCATATACAATTTTAAACACTGACGGAACAACATTAGTACAAATATCTGATGGAACAGTTGATCAAATTGCAACTAGCCTTACGCTGATAGGTAAAAATACCAACGGCTACGGACAGTACTTCAATGAAAATCTTGTGCAGATGTTGGCAAATTTTGCCAACACAGCCGGTAGTCCTCCTCGTAGTCCCCTAAAAGGGCAGTTGTGGTATGATACCACTAGCAAAAAATTAAATGTATATGATAATGGATTTAAGTCAGTTAGCGGTGCTATAATTTCTTCCACACAACCTGTAAATCTTGCCAACGGAGATTTGTGGTACGACACAACTAATTCTCAACTTAACATATATGCAAACAACACAGCAACAGTAGTTGGTCCTCAATTTTCTAGCACTTTAGGAAAAAATGGTTGGGTAGTTCCGCCTAGTTCTAGTCCTATCAAAGATCAATACAGTAATTCTCAGCAGGTAACTGTAATGTATGATTACAACTATCCTGTGGGCATTATTAGCAAGACTTCATTTGTAATGTCGTCAGCTGATTCACAAACTTATTATTCGACATCAACTGCTACTGTAGTAAAAGGCCTAACTGTTAACG
>Ga0007807_1000215_pt1 | contig 20921 bp, 33 predicted proteins | sample CryBogCBE12Aug09_FD_71220 | JGI IMG/M metagenome (GOLD analysis project Ga0007807, IMG submission 71220) | Freshwater microbial communities from Crystal Bog, Wisconsin, USA - CBE12Aug09 | ecosystem: Environmental > Aquatic > Freshwater > Lake | place: Crystal Bog, Wisconsin, USA | collected...
GCAGTACAGCGGATTTCGGTTGTAGAACGGCAGAAATTCATCCCAGGATCCTTCAGGGCAAACATGGCCGGAAAGATCGGGTTCAACGGTAGAGACGTAACCTGATAGGGTGATTTTGTCACCGACAACCGACGACGGTTCGAACGTGCCGAACCGATAAATTTTAACCGGCGTGGTAACTTCCAGATCCGTTTCTACCATTTCTCCCATAATGAATCACGTTGATCGACTTGTAAAAAGTTTGATTACAAGCCTTTTAGGATCCGTTGCAACTCTTCGGAAGATATTGCGCTTAACGATTTCTTTCCAGAAGTGTCGATAAGCTGCGCTTCTCCAGATTTGCTTTGATCTCGTTGGCCGGTTGCCGCAGTAGTCGCGCTCATGCTCGGGGACTGCCCATTTACGCTTGCAGGATTGCCCCCACGTTTACCTAATCCGTTGCCACTTTGGGTCCCAGGTTCTGCGGCGTCAAGGCTCATCTCCTGAAGCTGCATCTGATTGTCGGCCATCCATTTAGGGAAGGGCGTATCTCCGAAGTCCGAAAGATCTCCTTCGTACGGTTTGAGACCAAGTTCAGATCGGATTTCATTAGGTGTCATATCACCAGAGTTTCCGTAAGCGACGTGCATGCGGGCAACATCTAGCATCTTACGCTTAAGTGCAAGGACACCCTTCAGATCAAATCTGATCTCAATGTCAGAGCTAATCGGCATACACAGCTTCTTGTTGAAATGTTCCGTTATGCGCTCAATCATCGGTAGAAGCGTCATATTCCAGAACAGTTCTTCGGCTTGTTCAACTTCACCTGTGCGCTCACTTCGATTAATGCCAAGAAGCGCGAGCGGCACCCCAAACACCATTGCCGTTGTAACTTCGGTGTCATGGATCGCTGGCATTGCATTGACTTCAGCTTGGTTCGTTTGTGGTACCGTGTACTGCATGCCTTTTTCTAACACGAGGACACGGTAGGCACGGTCGCCACCTTTATAGAGGCGTTCCATCTGTTCCCGATATTTAGCGGCTTCTTCGTCACCTGTGTTGTTCAGCGTCAAAACACCTGAAAGAGCGGCGTTGTGCGAGAAGAACCGCGTAACAAACTGTCTTGCGTAGCGCTCTTTCTTTAGATCGTATTCAAGCGTGTTCAGCCTAAGCAACCCATAGAAGTTGTCGAACGGCGAGAATCCGGGAATGTGAATTACCTTGTCGTAGTCAAAGTAAATCGACGGTGCGCCATTGACCTTGTATTTAACGAACTTCAATCCGGTCTTGTCATCAGTGATGATAGTCGTCCACTGGGGATTAAGGGGCCAGAGTTCGTAGGGGTATTCATCTTTGGTGGCAGGATCATCGTTAACCTCGATTCCTATATATGCATTCTCATACAGCGATAGAAACATCGCAGTTCGGAATTTCAAATCGTATTGAGTCATACGAGGATTGACCCACTTCAAAATGTTGGCCGGGAAGATCTCATCCGTAGGCGTCCAATCCTTTAGCTTCTTTCGGCCTGTGCGCCGCGTGTAGACGCGCATCGGTGTACTGGCAATATAGCTCGCAATTATTTCCGAGCATCGAAACACAACCGGGCTACTGGCGTAAATCTGGCCCGCAAGTTGGGGATTGATGTTTCCCTTGTATTGGGGACCCACCATTTCCTTTAGGGTAATGTCAGGCTGAGTCGGTAATCCCCATCCGAAGGCATCTGAATAGGTTACAAGGCCCTTTTCAATTTGTTCTCCCGGATCGGCATGCCCGTTAAGGCGAGAAATACGGCCCTTTAGCCAACCTAAGACGCTCATTGTTCTAATTGTGGACGTTCAAAACCAGGGTTAAAATTTCTCGTGCTTATTTATATGGCCGAGTTTCTTGTGGTAAAGCTGGATAGCCCACATGATATAGAGCGTTGCAATCGGACCTACGATTAATGCAAGTCCTACCCACGTGAACAACCACATAGAATCAGAGCAAGGCATCAAGCAACTTCCCCGAGCATTTCTCGTTTTGATTCAAATTCATTTCGTGCTGCTTGGTATACATACGTCATGTAGTGCTCATGTCCGTGCGTTTTTGAGTAGATATTGGCTTGAGCCCGTCGAATGTTTCCCACATATCCGTTCACCGCATGCCATTCATCGGTAGCGGTAAGAGAGGGAAGCGTTTCGATCTGAACTCCAAACTCCTCGTTTACGTCGATGGTTCTGTACTGAGCCTTTTTGTGAAGATGACCCGTTTTCACAAAACGAAAGCTGGTTTTTCCCCAAGCTTCTTTGGCTTCAGTTGCCATGATAAGCGGAAGTGCATTAATCTTTTCCTTATCTCCATGGGCATACATGAACAAGTTCTGCCCCCATCGGTAATACTTCCTGGTGTGAGGCTTTGAATCTACGTTTACGTTTGGGTTGGAATCGAACACTGCGGACAAGAATTTTCCAATGTGGTAGCACGTGATGTGATCGTGATTGCCGGGAACGATGACAATGTCCACAGGAGCGATTGTAGTTAGGAACGTGACCGAATCGATAATGCAGGTATAGATGGTGTCTAACACCTTGGCGTATCGCGAATCGTAATCAACGGCGGTTCCACTTGTGGTTTGTCCTTCAGGATTATCGATGTGCGAGATATCATTTCCTATGGGAAAGACAATGCGGTCTATTGGTCCGGTTGACGCAGCTTTCTGAGCTAACGTTCGAACTGCGTCATTGAATGCTTTTGCCGCCAAGTTTAGATCCCAATCTTGCCCAACCTCGGGACCCCATGCAAGTTTTCCGAAATGATGATCGTATATTGATATTTCCAGCAAACGCCCCGTTCCGTAGCCTTTGAACGTGCTGTAGTCGAAAGGAATTGCGGAAGGTAGATCTCGGAATTTATCTAGTAGCCTATTTACTACGTCTTTTAGTTCTTGAATCTTGTTGAGCCGCTTGAATTTTGCGACGATTCGATTTAGAGATTGAGTCGAGCTTGTCCAATTGACGTTCTTTACTGAATTCCCTTCAGAATCTTCGCTCCAAGTTACGGTTTCAGAATCTTTGAAACCCATCTCGTGGGATTGACATTCGAACGAATCGACCATCCACACATCCGTATCGATTTTGAATGCTTGAATCAGTTCATCGAGCGATTGGATCCTCGTAGCCCGAAGATTTATGGTGCGATAGTTGCCGTTGTTCGTGTACTTGTCGTACAGATTTTCGGTTGAATCAGGTTGGGTTTCTTGCTTATTTGGAATTTGACATTCACCGTTTCGAACTTTCAGTTTGTACTTCGTAATCTGATCAATTGTGCCGCCGTAAATTCGTGACAATTCTTGACGCCCCATGTTACGATTGAAGGCGTCATCAAAGAACGCCTGTTTGTCTTTAGGTTCCCATGCCATGAGTTAGTTGATGTCCTCGAAGATAGCTTTGAACGTAGTGGTGTATGGGCTTTCGTAGCACAAAGCTTCAGGTATGACCAGCTTGTAGCAACCCTCTTCGCCTGTTTGCTCCGAAGCACAAGCCAAGACACCGAACAGCATTGCTAAGTCTACGTAACCGTTGTCTGTGTTGAGAACTTCGATCAGGTTCTCTTTCGGAACAGTGCTGAACGTTACCTCTTCCTTGAATTGTGTAGAAATTCTGCACAAATAGAAACAAGCTTCGGCAAGAATCTTCTCGCTGTGGCTTAGTTCTTCAATGAGGTCAGTGGTAACAAATTTCGACCAGTAATCAGGTTGGTGTGCTTCCTGAATGTATGTCTTGAAAAGTGAAGTCAAATTACCTGAGATTAGTTTTAGTTCAATCAAGTCTTGGAGATCGGCTGCTCCGAAGTAGCCAGTTTCGAGAAGACTCCAAACAAGGTAAGAAATGGCGCAAGATGTGCGAGCTTGTTGACTTCCCATTCCGATTGCATAGCTTACAGAATTTGTAAGGTCGTGCATGACGTCCAACGTCAGATTCATCAACCTTGAGTACAATCCTGTGGCAATGCCTACAGGTATTGGTAGTCCATTATCTAGATGTGGATTTTGTTTGTGTGCTTGAAGTTTATCTTCACCTGCGAACTCAATCGTTGTTTTGTCTTGCAGTAAAGCAAAGTCTTTTACGCATTCTGCGATGTGATTCAACTGGTATGGATAATGAACGAGAAGTTGGTTGAAAACGAGTTGTATGCAAGTTGTGTTAAAAGAGCAGCTTCCGTATGGATAGGTGGTTGCAGGGTACACAACGCTAGGAGCTTCGCGTTCATCTTTATCGAACGAAAAACCTGCGCGTTCAGATTGCTTTTTACTGGTTGGGAACCACATTCCGCGAGCCGCAGGACTGATTCCGTCCAACCCAACCGCAATGATATCGAGAGCTACACCATTTAGCAGCGCATGCATAGCTACCTTTCTGATGTTTTGTTCTCGTGATTTCTTAGTTGGAAGCAACGTCTACCCCTTGCACGATTTGATTTATGGCTAGGTTAACTTCTTCTAAATCAAGTCCTTCTCGGGTTAGTAGTTCTTTGGTATTTTGAATTGCAATGTCGAGGTTTACATCTTTGGCATAGAAATCAGATAGATGAAAAGTTAGAGCCGTAAGTTCAAGGAGATTGGAAGGTCGGTCGCCAGAAATAGTTCGATTGGTTGTGTCAGTAATAAATACGCCAGGATAAGTTTTTGAAGAAGTGAACGTGAGGTGATGTGCGTAAATTAGATCGTCAAAGATTCGGAAATACGTCTTGAATTTCGTGTAATCGATAGCAAAGTCAGTCTTTGAAAAGTAGGTATTGAGTTTTCGAAGAAAAGGTTTGAGTTCCATTAGGCACATATTCCTTGCAGGTAGGACTGATCAACGAGCCGACTACTGATTTTTTTGGTGTAATCGAACTTGGTCTTGATCCCGACCATTGCCAAGGCACTTTGAGCCTCGATTCCAGTTTGAGTTCTAAATTCTTCAGTCAATTGAATAGGTGAAAATTCGGCAGAGAAGCCGACGCCTTCGTGATTGAATTGGTGAATAGCAGGGAGAGTCGTAAAAAGTTGATAGTCAGAAGGGTAGTCAGGAATGATGAAAACCGTAGGTTCAGTGGTTTGAAAGCATTTGGTGAATTTAGAGTCAACTATGGCGACAGGTTGAATGGTTCGAGCGATCAGAGCTTTGTTGATTCGAATTAAGCCAGCTTCTTCAAAAATTCTTAGATCCCAGATGTTGTTTTGTTTGTATACGGCGTTAGTGTTGTTAAATTCAGAGGCGATTTGGAAGGGGGAACGGTTGTTTGAGGCTTCAAGAAAGGTTTTGTGGTCCCAGATGAACTTCCGGCGACCGGGATGTAGAACATGCCAATCTTGCTTATCCTTAGGCCACATGACGTCGCCCAGGATTTCTTCTAGTTTCTCATCCCGCTCGGGTACGTCGTCTGCGGTCTGCGGAAACGACAAATGCGCCGGTAATTCATCTTGCCGGATGAACCCGAGGAAGTAGTCTCGCATTACGCTGAACCACTTTTCGTTGGCGGGCGATTTGAAGTCGTTTGGCATGCTCAGTAAATTATATGCCAAAAAATTTACCTGCGTTTCCTAGCGCAAGTTTTTTCTTGTGTTTTCGAGGAATTTTTTGCTGCCAAATGCATGTTTGCCGGTTCCCCTCGAAATAAGTGTTTCCGTCAAATACATCAATTTTTTCATCAAATTTGTCAAACAATTAGGAAACGATTTGAAAAATTTTGGCGCACGCGGGCGCGCACGCGAAAAAAGGACTCATAAAAGAATAGATTAAGCGAGCTTGCGAGCGATCTGCTTGCTGTTTGTAGTTTTTGAGATTTTGAAAAATTAAACACAGATGGCGTAGCCATTTTCGGAGCGTAGCGGAGAAAATGGCTATGAACTCATTTCCCAGCCAAAATTTTGAACCCTGAAAAAGAGGGAAATTCAAGCTCTCAAAAGAAGCTTGCTTTTTGGTTTTCTTCGAAAACCAAAGGGAGCCAGCCCTTCGGGCGGCTCTCCGAATCCCCTTCGGGAATTGCCTTGAAACTAAGGTCTGATCAAATCAGTTTCCTTTCAAGGCCGAAGGCTAAAAGCTAGAGAAATTCCCTCCCAAACCCTCCCGTTCGCGGTTCACGGTTCGCAGCCCGGCACCGTCGGTGCAGGAGCGCCAGACTTTCCAGGCAAAGTTTTTTCTTTCCGAGAATATGCCTGTACAATTTTTGCCATGCCGATTGACACCCAATCGTTACCTACTTTGGAGAAAACCGTCCCCTACATCGGGGCGCTTATCACCGGTGTTGGTGGCATGTTCGTCAAAGGGTTTTTTGACACCTGGAAAGAGAGCCGGAAGGAAACTCGCAGTGATCAGAAAACGGTCATCGACGCCAACGCCAGCTTGCGTGAGTATGTGAAGGGGCTTTTCGAGGAAGAGCGCCGACAGCACTTGGCCGAGAAACAGGCGTTGCTTGCTGAAATCAAGAACCTGAAAGACAGGATCTCAGAACTGGAGACTCGAAGAGAAGGAGACGAAGAGGCACGACGGCAAATGGCACAGCGGGAGGCCGAGTTGATCGTTCAGGTTGGAACCCTGAACGCGCATCGAATAGAGAGCGAAGCAATCATCAAATCGCAGAACATGCAAATCGAAGCGCTCAAGGCTGAAATCGATCAGTTGAAGGCGCACATGAACAGCGTCCAAAAAGACGGGGCAAACTAATGGAATCCAACGAAAAGAAAGGTGGGTGGACAATTGCCACCCTAATCGGGCTTTCGGGCCTTACGACCGGTGTCATCTCTAACCGCGCAGACATCGAAAAGCTAGTCCACGACAACCTTCCGGGGGCCGTGACCGGCGTTTCTCTGCTGATCCTGCTCTGTATGGTGCTTGGCCCTGTCGTCGCGCCAGTCTTGAGTTACCTGCTGACGCCGCGATCTTTTGATCGCCCGGCCAAGCAAGAAACCAATCAGGAAAACAAGTCGTAGAGACTAGTGTGCTCGCTCGGATCATCTCCGCGAGCACACAGCGCCGCAAACCGCATTCTGTACTCTTGTTCAATCGAAATATCCATCACTTTTTCGACCACGTTTAATTCACGCATCTCGTCTGTAATTTCAATTTTTCGACCTTTCTTCAGTTTTTCAATCACCGACGCGATCAGCTTTCTTTCTTTCTGGGATTCTTCGATCTGTTTCTCGGCTTCGCTTTTCAGAATCGCTTGCTTAATTTCAGATAATTCATCTATCGGCTCCTCAATCTCTAAACCCGGCACAATCTGTTTCTTTCGCATTACCTTCCTTCCTCCAGTTCTTTCAAGAATTCTCTGTAAACATCTCCAGTTCCAAGTCTCGTTGGCGTGATCGTCGAATTCTCACAAAGGTTTTCACAAAACAATCTGAACTCAGTTTTCAAGTCGTGCGTACCAAGTTCAACTCTCACAGGAATTCCTAGTTTTCTCGCTTGTGACCACCCATCAGAGATCCACGTCTTTTGTGCAGCCGTAGAGGCGGTGATTTGCTTCGTGAAATACAAGTACGTCAAGTAATCGTGAATGACCAACCGAGCTCGTTTAGGCTTGTTGGTAAGTTTCTCACTCGCAGGAAGCCGCAATATGTTTCGAGAGTCTTTGGCAATCGCATCTGGAAGTCGCAAATTCAAATAGTTGCTCACCGTTGAAATTACCGTGTGAATATCTTGACCATCCTTAACACACGTTGCCCGAATGTACAACCGCGTAGGGATGACATCCCATGCTTGAAACCCTGTGACGTCGATCCGAAGTTCGTCGTGCTCGGAGGCATCCATATTTGCTTTTTGAATAATCACATCCGTATTCTGTGACACTCATTGCCGGAAGTAAAAAGATATAGGCCGCATTCGCGCCAGGATTGCGTTTCTGCGGCCTATTTGTGCTTAGGCGGTTACAATGTCTACTTCCGTTTTAACCGTGGACATACGGCCCTTTGGAGGCAAAATTTTGGATGGCTTGAGTCGATAGCTCTTTCTCCGGTAAAGAATCGATAGGTCTGGAAAGAAAACTTCTCCTCGAAGATCAATGGTGTACTTTGACGGATCCCGCTGAGGAAGCTGTTCAAGCATGTCACAGATCTGATCTACGTTGTACTGCACCGGGAACAGCATTTTTCGGCCTGTGTTGGTCTTTGAAAGATATACCGATCCCGGAATCCAATGCCAAACTTTAAACGGCGGGACGGTAAATTTAATGGTAGTGCCGATATGGGTGATGCGGCAACTCTTGATGTATTGGCGAGTCATGATTTTACCATTTCGAATCTTGACATTCTAGGTAGGCAACAAAAATTTTCAGACGGGCGTACAAGTTACGGGATGGAAAAAGTGCATGTAATCGGAATTGGAGGACGCGCAAAGGCAGGGAAGGACACACTGGTCAAGTTTGCCAAGGAATTGTTTGGTAACGACAAGGTTTACAAGATATCGTTCGCGGATCCTTTGAAGCAAGAGGCTGCGCTATATTTGAGCAGGGCTAAGGATCTAAACGATTTGCGTTCTTTACTTGAAAGATTGCCCTTCAATTACGATAAGGTACGTGCGTTGTGCCAGCAGGTGCTTGCATTCTTTATCGGGGAAAAGGAAATTCCCTGGGGAAATTACGGCTATTTCCTTTCCTTAATGTACGAAGAAAAGATTAAGAGCAAGTATTTTCGCAAGTATTTGCAATTTTGGGGTACAGACCTTCGGCGTTTAGGCGGGGATTATATTTCAGAAAGATTTCCGGTGTACGAGGATCCACTTACCGGATGTGATTTAGAGCCAGATAAAGATTACTGGACCCGGAAATGGTTAGAAAACTACGTCAACAGGCCGGAAGGAACGATTCTTGTATGCGCTGCTGACGTTAGGTTTCCTAACGAATTCGAGTTCCTTTACAACTTCGGCGCTGAGATGGTGAACCTTATCCGGCCTATTCATCCCGACGAAGATTACGAAGAATGCGCAAAGCATGAGAGCGAAAATGCTTTGGCTATGGAGATGCGTTGGGACACGATCATTCACAACGACGGTTCCGTGGAAGATTTCCGTAACGCGGTTTACGAACTGCTTAGCAAGGAGACAGAGTGGAAAGGTTGTACTCACGACCGGGTGGTCGGGTGAAGAAACACCACATCCTAGAACTCGTAGTTTCGCTGATCATTGTTGCGATGATCATCACCGTATTTTCCCCAGTCTGTATTCAGAGATAACATGAGAAACCAAGCTAACACCAAAATCGTCCTTTCCGATGAAAGCGCCAAGATTCCACACTATGCCACCAAGGGTTCGGCGGCAGTGGATCTTCGCACCATCAATGATGTAACGCTTCAGCCCCGACAAGTCAATTTGGTTGAGACGGGCATTAAGGTTGCGTTGCCCGCCGGTCATTTCATGATGATCGCTCCTCGTAGCGGTTTGGCTTTGTCTGGAATCACGGTGGCGAATTCACCCGGTATCGTGGATGAAGATTACCGTGGCGGTGTGCGAATCGCTTTGGTTAACCATTCGGAAAATCCGGTACACCTTCGAAAAGGTGAGCGAGTTGCTCAAGCCCTGCTCATGAAATGCGAGCGTTTCCATTGGTCAGAAGTTTTAGAGTTGGAAACTACTGAACGCGGCGAAGGAGGTTTTGGTTCTACGGGTACTGTTTAAACCTACTTGACAAGCGCAACCAGTATATGGTCTAATACTGGTTGCATGTGCTTGTGTGATTCCTGGCGGTCACCCGATTGCGTGGGACCGTTTCCAATAAGCTCAGCCCAGGACAAAAGGAGAGGAGAAACAGATTGTGGTGATCTGCCTCTCCTCCTGGTTTAGAAGACCTTGGTGATCTTCGTTCCTTTCTTGAACGCTTCCTCGATGGTAGTCGGTTGATCCTCTTGGATCAACTCAGGCGTCGTGTACACCTCACCGTCAGGACCAATCCATCGCTGTTCCGGGCGCACCACTTTACCGGTAAGGATTGCATCGCTACTTCGACGTATGTCATTGTGGATGGCGATCTTATCGAAATCGATGATCTCGATGGCAACATCAAAAGCCGGTTTGTTTCTTCGGATCAACTTGATCTTCTCGCATCCGGTCGTTTTCACTACTTGATCCGACATTGCAGCTTCCATGACTTTACCGACTACGTCGTTAATGTCTGGGTTATTAACCACGGATTCTAGGTTGTCTCCGTGCGCCGTCGCGATGATCTGCACCCCGCGTTCGGCAATCGAGCAACAGGCTTTCGCTTCGTTGCGGTCGCTGATTTCGTCAACCACGATTACCTCGGGCATGTGGTTCTGAACAGCTTCGCGCATCGTCACGTATTGCTGTTCGCGCCGTTGGACTTGAATGCGCCTAGAATTACCTACCGCAGGGTGTGGAACCACACCATCACCGCAGATCTCGTTGCTGGTGTCAACAATCATGACTCGCTTGAAACCTTCGTCGGCCAGGTAGCAACACGCTTGCCGCAATAGGGAAGTCTTGCCCTTTCCAGGGCGACCGATGACGATGATGCTTTTACCTGAATCCAACAAGTCGGCTATGAGTTTGATAGACCTATTTACAATTCTACCAACACGTAACGTGAGACCGATCACATTGTTTTGTCGATCCAGTAGACGGCTGACGCGATGTAATGTACCGTCAATTCCTGCCCTATTATCGGTTTGAAAAAGTCCAAGGCTCGGGTGGTTGCAGATCTCGAAGATCTCTGCGCTAGTAACGGTGAAATTTGATTCGGCAACCGAATTGTTCGAGAACCTAACAATCGCTGGACGACCCTGGTCTAGAACAATTTCAATTAAGGAATCCGGATCTTTGTCAAGCGTAGACCGCTGGACGAATTGGGACAAGCGATCAGGAAGGATCGCGATCAGGCTAGAAGAGGCGTCTTCTGGTTCCACAACAAAAGTGTTGCATCGGTTAGCAAGTGTCGGGAAAGTTTCTTAAAACCAGCGTCTTTGCTTCTGTAAGTCTTCGGTTGATATAATCATCCATTTCGGCTGGAAGATCTTTGGCCGTCTCTTCGTAATATATGTATCGAGCCCAAATCTCGGGCGGAATGTGTACCCTAATCTTGCTTTCTGGATCCAATCCTAACTCAGCCTTGGACTGCATCACGTAGGTTTCAAGGTCTATGTAGGCGAAGATGTAGCCACCGACGAACGCTTCAAAATCCTCGGATGGGTCGAACATATCAAATTCGTCGGTCGGCATCAATTTATTTTGTTTGGATCTGGAAGCACAAAAAATTACTTGGGCGCGTATAAATTTTTGCGATGCCCGAACAGGTTGTTGAGAATGTTAGGATCCCTAATCAATATACGTCTGATGACTTCGAAGATGTGACCTATGCTCATTGGCCGAAAGAAATTCGATCTGCGCTGAAAGTTTTAAGGCCAGGAATTCGAAGTTTGTTGGAATCAGATCTGGGTCTACCATTTCCTCGTGAAAATGTGGCATAATATGTAACTTGGCAAGCAAATGGCACCTGTTTGTTATGAACGCGGTGGAATAGGAAGTTCAAAATTTGGGCTTCCTTTTTCATTTTAGGGTTGGAAAAATACACCCGAACGTGGTACCATCTAGTAGTTCACACAAGAATGGGCTTCTGTCCGTTCATATTCAAGGTAGATGGGGTTGTTCCTAATTGGAATAGCCCCATTTGCTTTTCAAGCGCCATAATTTGGTGTGGCAAGCTCTAAAACGTTGATTGCGAGGATCCTACCAAGAGTCTCTGACGAAGCAGATCGCGGAGAAAAGCTAACTAGCATTAAGTCCCAAATTCGAGACGGGATCCGAGTTCTAAACAGCCTGAAACTTCCTGAAGGCCAAACGATAGAGGTTGACGTGGAATCGTCGGAACGTTATTCCGATATCGATCAATCAGGATTTTTAAAGCATTGGCGAAAGCGCCCAGGACTTGCGCAGCATCTCAAAGACGCTTCAGAGGGAAAATTCCAAGTCATTGCCTTCTGGAAAATTGACCGTATTTCACGTAGGGTCAAATGGTCAATCGAGATCGTCGAAGAATTCCAAAAGTTCGGCGTCAAGGTTGTAGGCATTGAAGACAGCATCGACCTCGACTCATCTCAAGGCCGGTTTATGTTCAACGTCATGGCCTCTTGTGCCGAGCAAGAAGCCGAAAATATCTCTACACGGGTTAAAGCGTCCAAACGCTTCCGTAGGGAAGAAGGAAAACGTTCGGGAGGCAAACTTCCGCTTTGGTTAACCTACGAGAAGTCATCCGAAGGCAACAAGATCGTGTATTGGCCTTACGGTCGGGAAATGGCGCTGAAAATGGTTAACCTACGTCTAGGTGGAATGGGCTACCAGGGTATAGCCAAAACCCTGAATGACGCAGGATACCGAAACCGCAGAGGCGGCCTATGGCTTCAAGGAGATGTCCAGCGTTTCTTCGGAGAGCAAAACCTAGAGCGCATGAAAGGTCATGCCATCCACAAGAAGAAAGACCGAAACGGCAAGTTGACCAAGGAATGGGAAGTCGTGAAAAACACCCACCCACCTTTAATGGATTTTGAACGTATCGACGCGCTTAGAATCACCCAGGAATCTTCCCAGGCTGCTTATAGAGACATGACGTCTCAATTGTCTACAGAAACCAAATACCGGGCAGATTCCCCATTCTTGGTGTCAGGAATCGCCTTCTGCGCAGAATGCGGCGCAAGACTCACCAGCGGACAGCAAAGCCTATCGCTGGGAATGGTGGATCCTCGTTACTACGTGTGCAGCAACGCCAAGTTTTCCAGATCAACGCATCAAAAGTCGATATTCATCAACGCGGGCCAAATTGAAGATGCGGTGGTACGTGTCCTGAGACATATTCTTGCCCACCCTGGATACGAGAAACCCCCCCAACCGAAAAAGGAATTACTCAAGACCAGGCTGCGCGAAGACGTGCTTGCAGAAATGGAATCGGTCACCGATCAATGGTTGAAGAAGATCCTGCCCTACGAGATCTACAACAAGATCATGGAACGGTTGAACAAGGAGTTGGCAGAAATCGATTCCATATCCAGACAAGAGATAACCCCAATCGCACACACCCAAGTCGTAGAGATACTACAATCGGATGCAATGGACAAAATGTTCTGGCGACAAATCGTTCACCTTCTGATAGAGCGCGTAGAAGGCCCGATCTATCAAGACCAAATCATGACAGCAACTAATTCACGGGGCGTCAACTCCAACAGGCGCAACCGGAAATGTGTACAGGTTACAACCAAGCTTTCTGACATCGACGGTCACCGATTCTTTCTTGCCCCACTCTACCCATATAATTCCAGAGTCGAGCGGGAGCTATTCGTATTCGAGGGTGCTGACTCTAACTATGCTATGAAGTGTATTCCGCGTTGGCTAAACGCAGACAAACCCATAGTCAAAATCTTCGACGCACTTCACCAAGAACACCTCGCTCCCAAGCTAAAAGACCAGTCATAAGTAGGTATACATGAACACAAATTGCAAAAAATTTACGTAAACGGAGCGTTTTTCAAAAATTTTCAAACCAGGAAACAAATTTCTTGTGGGCGGCGATATAGGAATGTGGACATCGATAAATACGACGTCATAGACGTCATGGAAGAGAACGGATTCTGGGTTTATGACGTGGGGCTTAACCATGAAGACGAACGCGTTCTTTGGGCCGCTTCCGAAGTGCGTTTACTACACGATCTAGGAATTCCTGTGATGTCTTCGGCGTGGTTTAACAAAAAGACCATGGACGAGAAGTTCCTGGCCACCCATCTTTTTGATAAAGTGCGCTACGTTGTGGCTGTAAATCCTGATTTTGGAATGGTCAGTTTCGATTACGTTCTCAGTATTCCAAAATGAACCAGTTGATTGCGCTCGGTCTATACGGTGTGATCTTTTGGTATTTATCGGGGATCCTAGCTCACGAACTCGTATTCACATATCCTAAAATCAAAAACGATTTTGGTGATATGCCACCAGAAAACGGCTTTACGGATTTGCTTGTATGGGACCACTAGCTTTAATCACAGCAATCCTTTGCATGGTGACCAAGATTCCGTTCGGAAGAGACGATGAATAACGTTATCGGTGCGTTAGTGATTATCACCTTCTGGTTATTGACGGGTGACTACACGACAAGCGTGTACATCAAAAAGATGATTCGAGATCTTACACCCACCAAGTTAGCAAGGATGTCGGTTTTGTTTGCGTTGCTTGGTCCTATCGGAATGATCATCTATCTTTTCATCACGATGATCGAGGGTGTATGACGCCGCTTGTATTGGCCGAGTTTTTCACCTGGATCCTGTGTGGACTCACAGGATATGTCTTGTTCGTCGAGGATCCTAAACCTGACGAACGTGTCTTGCTCGCGGTCTTCTTTGGGCCGTGTCTACTCACCATAGCGATCATATACATCGCTATGCGCTTGGTTATGGGAACACAAAATGAAAATCAACACTAACAAGCTATTCGACAACTGCCTCAGCGGAATGCTCATTTGTATCATCACGTATCTATGCGTGAACTACTTCTCCAAAAACCAAACATACGGGAAGTTTCTGCAAATGTTCAGCACTACCGCCTACGATTTAACCTTGTTCTTCGGGGTAGTTGCGGTTTTGATCACACTCAAGAATCTTCTGCAAATGATCGAGGTTGAGATCGTTCCGAAAGAGGACAAGTAATGGACGACCAAATTGTGCTTGCACTGTTTGCCGAATTCCTGACATGCGCTGCGGGTGTGTGCCCCTTTACGCAAATGTTTGAATATCAAAAAGAGTTGGAGGACCGATAGATGACTTTCCAAGAAATATCCACAATCATCGTTCAGTTCATTATTTGGTTTGTGTTTTGGATTTGCATGGTCGGGTTGTTTATTCCGCAAACAAGGAAACGAAAATGAACTCATGGTTAGTGCTTGGAATGTTAGTGCTTTGGATGTTAGGTGTATTCCTTACTGTTTTGTCTCCTTGGCTCGGTGAATTGGCGGCAGTTAACCACCGTAAAGGTTCTGATGAATGACCTCGCGTGGATTGCGCCAATCGTTCAGTTAGTTCTGTGCGCGCTATGGCTATGGTTAGCCTACTATCTGTATGATACAACACCGGGAAGAAGGAAACCAAAATGAACCCGTGGTTCGTGCTATTTAATGTAGCCCTCTTTTACATAGATGGCTACATCTACGGGTACAGCAACTGCCTTCGAAAACAAACGAAAAGGGAACATGAAAAAAAGAACTACCCATCTGGGCTGAGTTAGACAACGGCCAACTTCGAGACGAACTCGTCAAACAACGCATAAAGGAAATTCCAGTCGAGGAACCCAAGCCAAAGATTCCGCATTACCTGGATCAATATTCGCTGGAAGAGTTGCATCAAATTCTTGCAGACGAAATAGCTACCACGCGAGCACGAATCACAGAGCAAATCTGCTGGTGTATTTTGCAGCACCTACTCAAAATACCGCGAACCGCAGAGTACAAGCGTGTTCAGTATATTCGTGCGTACGATATCAACAAACGCCTGAAAGATCTTCTCGGTCCTAGGCGAAAATTCAATGTCTCAGTAAATGAGAACGGAGAATTTACCGAAGCCATGCCCCAAACCTACAAGCAACCCGCTATACGTGTGGAGGCTAGGTCAGATTTTACCGATGGTATGACCGGTAAAGAATACGCTAACTTCTTGGCGACCACAGGGAAATGGCAAAGCTACCTTCAAATCGTGTAATTCAATGAACGACTTCTACTATTCCTTTCAACCGATCAGCAAGCTCTTCCGTAATCCGATCTACATCCAGCCCCAGAAGAAATCAAACATGCCTGAGATCCTGACCGTAGACAGCCAATCTTTTGACGCGCTTGTCGATGCCGGACTTATCAACACGTTTGCGCACATGGCAGGCCGCTTAAAAATCCAAAATCACTACCTCAACTGAAATCGAATCAAAACGCACCAAAATTGGCCGAAATCGTTCGAAATTCAAACGAAATCGTCGATTTAGGCGCATAAATATGCGTACACGTTGCGTAAAATTCGAACGATCATCATCGTCACCAGGGTATTCCCGGATGGAAAGATCCCTCCCGACCAAGTTTCATTCCAGGCCACAGTAGTCCTGGAAGGTGAAAAACACAAGATCCGAAAAGACGGATCCTGCGTATTTCTCTACCAATACTCGCCCACACCCAAAGAAGTGGCCAACTCGCTCAGCGTAGGCGTTGAGAAACGTATCAACCGGGAACTCCTCCCAGACGAATACGAGATCATCGAAAACGCAGTCACGAAACGCATGAAAGGACTCTACTGATGTTCAACAACCAACCACTCGTCACCATCAATGGCGAACCCTTCGATGACCTCGACACCGTCGATAACCCAGAGGAAATGTTCGCCCAGGTCTACAACCTCCTATTAGTGGAAATGGATACTCCAGGCTCTGTTCATTTGTCCACAGCCGCCATTCTCGGAATCTTCACTATGATTTTGGAAAATATTTCCAAAAAGGATTGACAATCCAGCAACCCGAAGTGTATTATAAAGATGTTCCTAAGGAACATGAATGGTGACCGTATTAGACCCGCCCTACAAGTTGGGGTTTTTGCGGTCACCAAACAAATAGCGAGCGTGTACGGACTGTATAAACACAGGCGTAGCAGGTTACCGATTGAGCCTACAGAATGGGTTGCTACCATCGGGCAAGGTAATTGAAACCACGTTGGGTACTTGGCAAAGACGCCAAGAGTCTAAGCAGGATCTAGCACCTGCTGCGCCCGAGACAAACATTGCGAAGTAGAGCAGTGGCAGCTCGGCTGGCTCATAACCAGAAGGTCGTAGGTTCGATTCCTACCTTCGCTCCCATATTGTGAAGAAGCTGGATCGAAAGATCGAAGCACCTGTACGACGGACATTACACGTAAGGAGGAGATGCATCTCTAGGACCTATCTTATCGTACAGGAACCAGTTTAGAGCCTCCCCACCTTGGCAACAAGGAATTGTCTCTGTCTTAACCGAAAAATAAGAATGCGGGGGTGTGTTAAGACCGGAAGCTGCATCGGTCAAAAACGCGGGAAGGAAAACCCAGAAGGCAGTAACCCGAGATACTAGCAGGACTCGTAATCATCCTGCTACAAAACACGGAGAGATGGCAGAGTGGTCGATTGCAACGGTCTTGAACACCGTAAGCCTTCAAGGGCTCAAGGGTTCGAATCCCTTTCTCTCTTCCAGTGGGTCTGTAGCTCAGAGGCCAGAGCAAGGGGCTTTTAACCTCAAGGTCGTAGGTTCGAATCCTACCAGGCCCACCAATATTGCCGGATAGCTCAATTGGCAGAGCGTCTGATTTTGAGTCAGAGGGTTCTAGGTTCGACTCCTAGTCCGGTAACCAACACAATTTGGGATTGTAGCTCAGTGGTAAGAGCAAGCGGCTCATAACCGTTAGGTCAATGGTTCAAATCCATTCGGTCCCACCAAATACCCCTTGACAATCGAATGGCACCTGGCGTATGATAAGCATGCCCTAGAAACCTGGGGATGGATTGAAACAAGAATAAGAAGGCCCGCTTGAGAGATCAACGGGCTTTTCTTTTGTCAAGGGCCTATACCAAAAATTTTCCCCAGATTTTTTAGAATCGATATTTCAAAGAGTGGGGGTGGGTCCGGTTTAGAAATATGGCCCACAGTTAAGCGAGGATTCGATCCTAGACGGGTGTAGCGTTACGCATGTGTTTGGAGAGGCAATCCAATAAAACCCACCTAGAAACAGAGCTATGTTATTTCTTGGTGTTGATAAGTATTCAGCAAAGAAAACTGGATGGGGATCTATGGTGGTGTGGCTCGGATCATTGCTGCTTCGGGTGTGTTCTTCCTGAGGGCCGATATAGAAAATGGGGTTTGGATTTATTTCCCGGTTGGTTTGCTTCCAGGAAGGTCGCGATATAGAAATGGCTTTTGCGTCTAATTCCAGGTTATCACGAACGGGCGATACGGAAAATTGGGCTTGGATGTTTTTGCCGGTTGGTACAAACGGGCCATATAGAAAATTGGGCTTGGATGTTTTTGCCGGTACGATCAAAAACGGACGTACCGGTCCCCGTCCTGCCACTCGTTTCCTTTTGCAAGGATATGGCAAGCGTGGGACCGATAAGCACTGGTCCGAATCAGTGCATCAAAATTGTAATGTCAGATTTACGGAAATTCTGAGTCCCGTTACATGCCATGCATAGGGAGCAAGTCACTAACCTACCCGCCTCATTCGAAGCCGGACATGTAACGAACTTGCGATTGTCTACTATGGGAGATACCGTAGAATCCCTACGAACGTAGACCGCGCGGTACCCTATCTTACGCGCGTCTCTGGCATCTTCCGCGCTATCGCAAGAAGCCATGCAGATTGATGCGAACCGTTTATCACAGTTGCGCCATTGATGCGTATATCCGGTATTGTCAGAACATAGTGATAACAGTTCTTCCCAGACTTCGAACGGGACGGCGGCTGGATCACCGTAAGATCCCACTCTAACCTTTCGCCCTACTAGTGTTGTTGCAACATCGATAGGGGAACGATCCAAGTATTTACCCGTTACGTAGGAGCGCCAAACGGCACTGAGCACCATACCATTAACGTAGCAAGTGCGGTTATGGTGCTTTAGCGCATCCGGACCTGTAACGCGGGGGCGGTGCGGACAATCGCCGCATACGCTCGCATCATCACCGTTGCGTAGGGCATCTATCGGATGGATTCCATCCCGTAAGATCCACGTTTGGACTAGATCGCCTGTTTTGCGATTACTAGTACCTTGTAATTCGGTAACGATGACGATAATGGGCGAACCGTCTAACGTAGACGGTCCGCGATAGATGACGTATCCTAAAGGTAACTTCATGTCGTTAACGTGCCCTATACAACGGGCGAACGGTATGATAGCCCCTACGGTCGCAAGCATCCCCACCCCGGGACCGCTTTGTCTTTATTTCCAGGTGGATAGGCTTCCAACCGGTAGATCTACCGATGATAAATCGCCGGGTTTCGCCCTCGTGATCTACGACTTCTACGCACCATCCTTCCCACCCAACCAGAGCCGGGATTAAATCGGAGTTGTCCCGGAGTTTGTCCTTTTTGTGCGGTGTTAGGAGGTTCCAGCGTTCTTGCGTCATTCCGTTTAAGTTCACTTTCTGACACCTGCCAAAAATTTACATTGTCCTACAATGTAAATATGCGTCCCGCTCTCTACATCGTACTCCAATCTATCGGTTCCGGGGTTACAGTGGATAAAATGGACAATCTTACCCACCCATATACTCCTGAACCAAAAGCGTCGCAGTGCTACCCGCCATGAGGCGTAGGGGCAGACGTAGTACCGACCATCATTAAGGTGCCCAATTAATATAAAGTCATAATCGGCCAAAGTCCCCGAGTCCGGATATACTACGGATAATGCCACGATGTCGTTATGATGCTTGAGCAACCATCCAAGATTCTTCACCCTACGGTATATGGTACCATCTGCGTTGTACACGATTGCGCTCATCGGCAGAACCTCACGTCCGGGAATTTTACCACCTCCATGATTGGCACCCATTTACCGCCAATTAGCTCATGCGTTGGCGCTTGCGTGGGTAAGTTGTCCGGGTTAACCTCGGACACCAAAAGCCGCCGTGCACGTGCAACGCGGACCTTATCGCGCGATCGCAAGTCGCTGACCAGTTGCAAGGATGTCTCAGCATCCATGAGGCGATCGGTTGGGTACGCGGACTGGTTAAGCCATTGCCGCATAACTGCATCAGGCACGACATTAGTTGGGATAGATCCCGATGGGATCATCACGGTTAGAATGTCCGACAGTCCGACAAGTTGAGTAGGTTGTAGCATGGTTGTAAATTCCTTATTGTTGTGGTAATGGGTAGGTGGTGACTACCGGATGGGTCGTACAGGTGATTAAGCCAATAAGGCCCTAATAGTAAATAGGCGACCATTCGCCGGACTCCAAAATTTCGTTCGGGGTGCCGATTCGGAAAATTACATCATCATCGTGACCCGTACATGGGAGTGTGGCCAGGATCGTTGGGGCCGTGGGATCCGCCGTGTACGGCAGGTAGCAAACACACCCATTGGTTGCGCAGTAAAGTCCGATCCCCCAAGATCCTGGGACAGTGATCATCGCCGCGCGTACCACATTATCCGCCCAGATTTCGCGCTCTAAGTTGCGCCGGAATTCCGACTGTACGAATTCCAACGTTTCAGCATTAATCGCGCATGGCGCGACGGGGACGGCGGGGACGGTATTGGTTGAGTTCATCACGTCACCACTTTATCATGGATGTAATTAGTTCCGCGCCAACCTTCAAAAAATTTTTTCAACGGCTAAACATTCAAACGATCATGAGGATTCGCGGGATTTAGGCAAAACATTAGAAGTCAAGCCTAGATTAAACATCCCCCCCCCATCCCAACCATTTACCCCCCTATCGAGCAGCGCGACGACCAGGGTCGCGATACAAAATTGAAATAGTGGATACCTGAAATAACATGCCCATATTACGCCTGAAATTTCGGTACACATCCAGAGGCGCATAACGCCCTACGGGCACATGGCGCGCGCCATCCTCCCGTGAATTCCTAGCATTTCCTGTATTATGGTTTCTTATTTTGGGCCGAATTCAAGCAGATGGGGGACCCAAACATCCCAAAATCACTAGAAATATGTAGACATTTGTGCAACCAAACACATTTTGAAATCTGTAACTTAGAGGTTTCTTGGTTTGTGGTTACAAAATTTGAAATTTGAAATCTGTAACTTGTAATATGCAAGTTTACAAGTGTATGTTGGGACCGTCAAACCCAACAAACCCACATAGCCAACCACCAAGTAAACGGCAACCAACTATACACCATATACTAGGTATCCAAAGTATACTAACCCCGACGGCATATACTAACCCATCCTACCTACCGATTTTGTGATCGACTGTCAG
>Ga0007807_1000219_pt1 | contig 20728 bp, 18 predicted proteins | sample CryBogCBE12Aug09_FD_71220 | JGI IMG/M metagenome (GOLD analysis project Ga0007807, IMG submission 71220) | Freshwater microbial communities from Crystal Bog, Wisconsin, USA - CBE12Aug09 | ecosystem: Environmental > Aquatic > Freshwater > Lake | place: Crystal Bog, Wisconsin, USA | collected...
CAACACGCCGTCAGCGGCGTGCAGCGCGGCGCGGAGAGCTCGGACGGGCTCCGGACTGTGCTCGCCGTCGTGGTCGCCGTTGTAGAGCGGCAGGGTACCGAGGTCGAAAAAGGAGGCGGTGACACCGTCACTGAGGTTCGCGAGGGCAATGTTGGCGACACGCTTATTTAACGAGTGCTCACGGAGTGAGCCGACAAGGATGAGGATGTTGGTCATCGCTCCAGCCTAGGCGTGCCCTAACTGGGAAGAGTCCACCCCATGGACTCGGCAACTTCCTTGCAGGTAGGACAGAGTGGGTACTTCTTGGCGTCCAAATTCGGCACCCAGACCTTGCCACAGAGCGCGCGAACGGGGGTCGCATTAATCATGCCCTCGACCACCGAGTTGCCGGTCGGGATGAAGTCGCCCTTGTTAGGCTGAAACCCTTCGAGCACAATGTGGGTAAAGCGGTCGTGGTCGCCCTCATCGGTCAGCTCGACTTCAGTTATGTTGACCGTTGTTTCCAAATTCGTCACGAAAAATACATTATCTCAGCCGATACCGTGGAGGAGTGAAATCCCGTCGCCGCCGAGTCGTTGCCGCTCGCCCACTTGGTCGCGTGGCGTCGCACTTCACGAAAGAAGGTACGCCGAAGAAGGGGTACCGCACGGAGGCGGAGGCCAAGCAATCGGCCCAGGTGTCGTGGGTCATCAACGGAGCCGAGCTACAGACCTACCGGTGCGATTTCTGCCACTTGTGGCATATGGGCAAGCCGTATTCACGCTGAGTCGCACCAGCGGTCCCGAAACTGTAAGACTAGGGACACACGAGTGAAAGGTGTGCCGTGTCAGTCCAGGCGTACATTCTGATTCAGTCCGAAATCGGCTCCAGCGAAAAGGTTGTTTTGGCGACCCGTGGTGTCCCCGGTGTGCTCGAGGCGTTTGAAGTCACCGGACCCTACGACGTCATCGTTCGTTGCGAAGCCGAGAGCGTCGACAAGCTTGGAAAGTTCATCGTGGGCGCCATTCAGCAGGTCCCCGGTATCACCCGTACGCTGACCTGCCCCGTCGTCAACATCTAACGACTAGTCCCACCACAGGTCGTGGTGGATGACACCCTTGGCGATCAAGCCGAGCTGAATTTGACTCGTTCCCTCGACGATGGTCAGCTGGCGCGCGTCCCGATAGAACTGCTCCATGGGGTGATCTTCCATGTATCCAGCAGCGCCGAGTAGTTGGACGCAAAGACCAGAGACCTTCACGGCCATTTCCGCGGCGTAGTACTTGCACATTGACAGCAGCGGGACGTGCTCCTTGGTGAACTCACCACGGTCAGCCATCCAGGCGGCTCGGTAGGTCAGCAAGCGAGCGGCCTCAATTTCAGTTGCCGCTTTCGCGATTTCCCACTGAATACCCTGGAAGTCGGCAATGGTCTTGGTAAAGGCCGGCCGGGCCTTCACGTACTCCGTCGCGTACATCAAGGCCCCTTCGGCGAGGCCAATACCGCGAGCGGCCACCACGGGACGCATGGCGTTGAGTGACTGCATGATCAGCGAAAAGCCACCGTGCACTACCTGACGTGGTGCAATCTTCACCTGATCGAAGACAATGTCCGCCGTGTCAATGCCACGCACGCCCATTTTGGCGTCCACGCGAGGACGAGACACACCGGCTTGATCACCGTCCACAATGAAGCAGCCAATCTCGTGGTGTGAGCGACTACTCAGGTCGCCAGTCTTGGCGAAGACGACGAACCAGTCCGCTTGCATGCCACCGGAAATCCAACACTTGGTACCCGTGAGGAGAAATCCACCCTCGACCTCCGGGTCGGGAACAACACGCGACTGCATGCCGGCTACGTCGGATCCATTGCCTGGTTCCGACAGGCAGAACGCGGCGCGTTGCTCACCCGAGGCAATGCCGGGGAGGTACCGTTGTTTCTGCTCGTCACTGCCGGCGATCATGATGGGCCCAGTCGGGAGGCGAGTCAAGAGGAGCATCAAGCCGAGCACGTTGGAATACTTCGTGACTTCCTCAATAGCCACCGTGAGTCCCAGGATGCCCGCGCCGGAGCCACCATACTCCTCGGGAATGCAGAGGCCGAGAAGGTCAGCTTTCCTAAATTCGTCGAAAATGTCCTGCGGGTACTCCCCCGTGGCGTCAATGGCACGCGCTCGAGGTTTGATCTTGTCCTGCGCCAACTTACGCACGACCGCCTGCAGGCCTTGGAGCTCTTCGGAAAGTTCAAAGTTCATGACTGCAACTTATCGCCACCGAGGCGTCGACGTGCTCGCTTTAGCTATTCCAGGGCGCCAGTGCGAGGGCGTCGGCGAGCGTATGCGGCGAGGTAAGGAGCTCGCGTGAGCGCATGAGCGCTCGGGGTTGGCGAAGAGTAATGATCGCCACCACCACATCGTTGCGCACGGCTAGAGCAACCCAGCTCTGTCCAACCTCGCCACGGACCAGCACCACGTCGTCGCTGGCCGACGGTCGCCCCAGCACCTGGATCTTGGCCCCGTACTGATCGGACCAGAAGTAAGGGATGAGGGGCGCCAACGGTTCGTCGGGCGAACACCATGTCTGGGCTAGTCGGGCCGCTTGATCATTGGCCACTTGCCAGTGCTCGATCCGTTGACTCGAGCGTCCCGACACACTCTCCCACCAGAACCGCGCCACATCGCCGAGAGCAGCGATGGTGGGCGTGGCACAGAGCAGGTCGTCAACCACGACACCGTTGTCAATTTCTAATCCCGAAGACTCGAGCCACTCGGTATTGGGGAGGGCGCCGACCCCGGCGAGCACCAGATCGAAAGTGAGCGCCTCGGCGCCCTCGCGGGTGACGACAATGTCTGCGCCCTCTCGCTCAATCGACACGATGCGTTGGTCGGTCAAGAGTGTCACTCCCGCGTCGTCGGGCAGGTGGCGCAGCCAACCCGCCACCGTTGACCCCAGAACGGTAACCAGCGGGGCACTCGCCGCTTCGAAAACCGTGACTGCCGTGCCACGTCCGTGAAGTGCAGTCGCCGCTTCGGCGCCAATAAAACCCGCCCCCACGATGGCCACGCGAGCGGATGGTGCCAATGCCGCGAGGGCTGTTCGAATCATCACGACGTCGTCAACGTGGCGAAGGTAGTGCACCACGCCCTCGCCCATGGGAAGGTGGCGAGCTCGGGTTCCCGTGGCGATCACCACCCGATCGGCCTCAAGAACGCGTCCACTGGCCAGGGTGACGGTGTGTGTGTCGACGTCCAGTGCGGCGGCGGGGTCACCGAGGAGCACCTCGATGGAGGCCCCCGCTACTCGCTCGGGAGTGGCGAGGACAATATCGTCAAAGTCCCATTTGCCGGCCAGCACCTGCTTCGATAGCGGGGGGCGGTCGTACGGCAGATGAGTCTCAGCCCCCACCAACGTGATGTGACCCGAGAAGCCCCGTCGTCGACACTCCTCGATGAAGCGCCAGCCCGCGAGGCCACCACCAATAACGAGGACGTGCTCATCGGAGCGCAGTACCGTCACGGACCAAATCTCCGGACCCACTCGTCGGCGCCAATATCGGCGAAGGCCTCGTTGGTGGCCCGAACGCTCCCGAGGGTCGCACTTCGCTCGAGAGCGTACTTGTGGCCGGCGTAGACCTCGAGCGAGTCAGGCAGAGCGGCGAGCCGTTCGTGCAGCGACCGGTACAGCTCGTGCCCGTCGCACTCGGGGCGCCCAGTGAAGCCACAGCCCTGCAGGAACAGTGTGTCTCCCGTGAGCAATCGGTCCTCGAGTACGAGACACTGCGAACCCGGCGTGTGGCCGGGCGTGTGCAACAAGGTAATGGCAATCTCCCCCACCATGACGACATCGCCCGAATCGTGCACCACGACCGGGGGTATACCCACGCCCACGGCCTGCTCAATCAACGGCGCCTCGAGGGCCTGAACGTGGACCGGGACGACCGCGCCGGCGAGAACTTCGACAATCCCGGCGACGTGACTACCGTAAAAGGCGCCACCGATGTGATCGGCGTGATAGTGCGTCGGGATAATGCCCACGAGACGCATGCCATCGGCGTCGAGCATGTCGATCAACTCGCCGGGAGCGTGGGCGGGATCAACCAGTACCGCCTCGCCAGTCACTCGGTCACCGATGGCGTACGCGAAGTTCCGCATTTCCTTGGCCACCTCGTCGCCAACGGCGTAGTCGCGACCCGACAGCCACTGACGAAAGTACAGTCGGTCAGTCATCACCAAGTGCCTTCAGCCGCGGGTTTAATTCATCGACCTGGGCCTTAGTCGCCCGCAGCCGTGTTTCGAGAACTTCGATGAGGGCGGTCGCCCGGGACAACTTCTCAAAAAGTTCGTCCACCGACACATCGTCACGGTCAAAGGAGTTCACGATGGCGTCGAGTTCCTTCGACGCATCGTTCCACGAGGTGCTCATACATCACTTCTTTCTTTACTAGTGACCGTGGCGCCCAAGTGGCCGTCACGGACGCGAATTCGTAGTGCGCCACCTTCGGTGACGTCATCAACCGATCGCACGACATCACCGCCATGCGTGGTCACAACCGCCCAGCCCTGCGCCAGCCGTCGCTGCGGATCGTAGGCGGCAAGTAGTTGTCGCTTCGCGACCATCTCGGAAGCGGCGACGGAGAGCACTCGCTGCCCCTCCGTGACCAGTCGCACGGCAATGCCGCGCACGTGCCGCTCCTCACTGGTGAGTCGGTCTCGAACGGCGAACATCATGGTGCGTCGACGCTCGGCCAGGAACTCAGTGGCCTCTTCCACGTGCGCATCGACGGCGGACGACAGGCGTTGGGCCGGACCCCGAACGGTGCGTTCGTAGTACTGGGCCACCAGTGAGACCAGTGTTTCTCCCAATTTGGTCGGCGTAATCGCAAAAGTGTGCGCGGCGAGGTCGGCAATGGAAACGTCGCCCGTATGGCCAATCCCAGTCCACACGGGCGTCGAGGCGGCCGCGATAGCGCGTGCCACACGCTCATCGTCGAAGCAGGCCAGATCACCCTTCGACCCCCCACCCCGGACGAGGCAGATGACGTCGACGTCCTCTCGGTCGAGAGCCCGAATGCCCGCGACAATCTGTGGCGGCGCGTCCTCGCCCTGGACCAGTGTTTTGACCAGCAAGCCCTGAAAGGAAAAACCCGACGAGAGAAGCTGTCCCGTGAAGTCGGCATACCCTTCGGTTCCCGGACTAGCCACGATTCCCACCCGAAGTGGCACCGGCGTCATGGGCCGAGACTTATTGATGGCCTCGTCGCCAATAAAGCCTTCCGCCATGAGACGGGCGATGAGTTCCTGTCGACGCTTCGCCATGTCGCCGAGTAGATCCTGCACCGAGATACCGACCACCGTGAAACCAACTTTGCCCTGAGGGGCGTAGAGGTCGGCGTACCCCGAGAGGGTCACCACGATGCCAGGCCGCAGCACAATGCCTTGATCGTCGAGTTCGCGCTTCAAAGAGGTCCACTTCGAGACCCAGCAGTGAGCGTTTAGAACCGGTCGGCGAGCGTCAGTGGCCGATCCCGCGTCTACGACATCCACATACAGGTGACTCTTCTCGTAGACCTTCGCAATCTCGCCCCGAATCATCACCGGCGCGCTCTTGGGGAATTCGTCTTCCAGTAATCGGGTCACCCGATCATAGAACTGACTCACTTCGAGGATAACGTCGGGCGTTTCTTCGGATCGTGCAGTCACCCCTTGAGATTACCGGTGCGCGGTGGTCCGACATGACCACTGTGCAGCACACGGGGGCGCGTGGCAGAATAGAGGGTGGATAGTGAGTTGGCTGGGTGGTCGCACCCTTGGAAACAAGGAGTGAGGAAAGTCGGGGCTCCGCAGGGCAGGGTGCTCACGAAAGGTGAGTCACGGTGACGTGCAGGACAGTGCCACAGAAAAGAAACCGCCAATGGCCCGCGAGGGATCAGGTAAGGGTGAAACGGTGCGGTAAGAGCGCACCAGCGCGAGGGGCGACTCCCGCGGCTTGGTAAACCCCACCCGGAGCAAGATCAAACATGGGAGCGTTGCCCGCGAGTCTCGAGAGAGACATCCCAAGGTAGATCGCTGAGATGGATGGCCACACAGCCTCTTCGGAGGTGGACAGAACCCCGCTTACAGGCCGACTCACTATCCGCCATTAGATCGAGAAAGTCCCCATGCCCCACCTGCCGTATCGCGAGCTTCCCCACCCTGAACCGGGGTCGCCTCCGCTCAGCTCACCGCCGCGCTTCCTCGCGTGGATCGCCCTGCAGCAGCGGGGCATTTTGTCGCTCAACGCCATCTTTGGCATCGGCTGGATGGTCAGCCAAGCGCTCGTCTGGGCCGCCGTCGGGGCCGCCATTGACCAGGGCATCGCGAAACATAGTGCCCGTGGGCTCGCGTTGTGGGTGGTCATTGTCATGGGCCTGGGACTTCTCCAGGCCACCTTCGGCGCTCTCCGCCATCAATTAGCCGTGACCAACTGGATGCACGCGGCCTTTCGCACGGGGCAACTCCTTGGTCGACACATCACTCGAACCACCACCGCGCTGACGGACGACATTCCCGCGGGCGACGTCGTTAATACGGTCATGTCGGACGCCATGCGCGTCGGCGGCGCCTACGACTCACTCGCGCGATTCCTCGGGTCAATTGTGGCCTGGCTCGTCGTCTCACTCATTTTGCTCACTACGTCCCTGCAGCTGGGGTTGATTGTCATGATCGGCGTTCCCGGCCTGATGGCCCTCACCATTCCGCTCATGAAACCGCTCCACCGTGCCCAGGCCGGGCAGCGTGAAGAAGCCGGACGCTTGGCCGCCCAGGCGTCAGACACCGTCATCGGCCTTCGTATTCTGCGCGGCGTCGGGGGCGAAGACGTTTTTTTCGAGAACTATCGTCGTCAAAACGATGCCGTTCGCCGAGCCGGCTTTCGCATCGCGACCCCGTCGGCCGCGCTGGATTCGGGACAGATATTCCTCCCAGCCATTCTGACCGTCACCGTTACGTTCATCGGTGCCCATGATGTGCTCCACCACACCCTTCGTGCTGGTCAGTTGGTGTCGTTTTTTGGCTACACCACCTTTCTCACCACCCCACTGCGGACCGCAATTGAATACGTCATGTCGGCCACGCGCGCGTACGTTGGTGCGGGCAAAGTGCAACGAATTCTCTCGATTGCGCCGCCAACCGTTGACGTCGTCGGGCCGCTCTCGTGGCCCTCGCAGATCGACGAACTAACCGATGAACGAAGTGGTACGACCATCCGTGCCGGGCGTTTCGTCGGGCTCGTCGCTTCGTCCAGTGCGGAGCTGGTGCCCATCATTGACCGCCTCGGGCGATTCAGCAGTGACAGCGTTGGGGTAACGCTCAACCACCTTCCATTGGCCGATTTCATTCTCCGTGACGTGCGTGACCATATTGTCGTGAGTGAAATCGAGCCGCGCCTCTTCTCCGGACCGCTTCGCGACGAACTCACCCCCCGAGGTGAACCGGGTGATACAGCCATCCTGGCGGCGCTCGAAGCCGCCAGTGCCGAAGACCTCTTGGAACAACTGGCTGACGGTCTCAGCACCACCGTTGAAGAACAAGGTCGGAGTTTCTCGGGAGGGCAGCGCCAGCGGCTGAGCCTCGCTCGGGCCCTCCTCACCAAGGCTGACGTCCTCTTGCTGGTCGAACCCACGTCGGCTGTCGACACCCATACGGAACGTCGTATCGCACAGCGACTGCGCACCTATCGTGATGGCCACACCACGGCCATCGTGACGGCGAGCCCCCTCATGCTGGAAGAGACCGATGACGTGCTCTACTTCGTTGATGGTGCCGTCGCGGCGCGGGGAACGCACCAGGAACTACTTGCGACGTCGGCGTCCTATCGTCGAACAGTTTTGCGAACGGATGATGAATGACCACCTTGCCCATTGCTGATTTTGCGACGGTGCAGCGTTACGCCCGCCGAATGATCCGACACCATCGCGGGGCGCTGAGTGTCATGCTCAGTCTCTACGCAATTGCCGCCGTCGCGGCGCTCATTCCCGCCTACGTGATCGGTGCTTTCACCAACGACATCGTGGCCGGCACATTGACCTCGTCAGGGGTGCTGCAACGATGCGAGGTCCTCGCCGTGTCGTCATTGCTCTACGGGCTATTCTCCTTCTTTGCACGCCAGCGGAGCTACCTGCTCGGTGAGCAGGTTTTCGCCGAACTGCGAGAAGAGTTTCTCGCCTCCGTCTTGGCCTTGCCGTTGAGTGTGGTGGAGCAGGCCGGCACTGGCGACTTGTTGAGTCGGACCACCAGCGACGTGGAAGCCATGTCGCGGACGGTGCGCTTCGCCGTCCCCGAATGGCTCGTCGCCATTGTGCAGACCGTCTTGACCGCCGGCGCCATGCTCCTGGTGAGTCCCCTGGCCGCGATCGCCAGCCTCCTGTCGTTGCCGCCGATTTTCTTCGCCACCCGCCACTATCTCCGCTACGCCACCCCCGGTTACCGTCGCGAGCGTATGAGTTACGCCTCGCTCGCCGGCACCGTGTCGGAGACCACCGAGGGCGCCCGTACTGTTGACGCTTTGCAGCTCGGTGAGCGACAAAACCAGCGGCTCGAAGCTAATTTTCGCGAAGCCTTCTACGCCGAAATGTACACGCTGTTAATGCGCATGGTCTGGTTCCCCATCACCGAAAGCGCCTTCGCCCTTGCCGTCGCGGCCACCCTCGGGTGGAGCGGTTGGCTCGCGCTTCACCACACGATCACCATTGGGGCCGCCACGACGGTCACACTCTACGTGGTGCAGATCAACGACCCCCTCGACCGGATCGTGCAGTGGCTCGATGAACTCCAGCTCGGTCAGTCCTCACTGGCCCGACTCGTGGGTGTCGCTACCGTCGTCGACGCTCGCCCCCTGGTCGGACCTTCACCACAGGGCGAAGCCATCACCGTCGAGAACGTATCGTACGCGTATCGCGATGGCTTCCCCGTGCTCCGCAACGTCTCGCTCGATATTCGGCCAGGCGAGCGCCTCGCCATCGTGGGGCCTTCTGGTGCGGGAAAGTCGACGCTCGGTCGACTGCTCGCTGGCATCGATGGTCCCAGTGAGGGATCAGTTCGCATTGGCGGCGTATCGCTGAGTGAGCTTCCGCTCGACGTACTTCGCCAACACGTAGCCCTGGTGACCCAAGAGCACCACATATTTCTCGGCAGTGTCCGAGACAACCTGGCCCTCGCGAAGCCCACTGCCTCGGACGAGGAGATTGCCGACGCACTCGACGCCGTTGACGCATTGGAATGGGTGCTCGCTCTTCCCGACGGCCTAGCGACCGAAGTCGGCAGCATCGGTCATGCGGTGTCGCCCGCGCAGGCCCAGCAGATTGCGCTCGCTCGCCTCGTGCTGGCCAACCCCCACACCCTCATCCTCGACGAAGCCACCGCGCTCCTCGACCCCCGGGCCGCCCGCCATCTTGAGCGCTCATTGAACGCCGTGGTGACCGGGCGTACCGTTATCGCTATCGCCCACCGGCTGCACACCGCGCACGATGCCGACCGGGTCTGTGTGATGCGCGATGGGCGTATCGCCGAACTCGGCACTCACGACGAACTGGTGGCCCAGGGTGGCGAGTACGCCGCGCTCTGGCAGAGCTGGCGAAACGAGAAGTCTTAGGCTTCCGACGTCGCCCGATCAAGGTAACGATTAAGGGCATTCAAGGTGGCTTTCGCGGAACTCAAGAGTTCCGTGTCCGCCTGGGCGATGCCCAGGCGGTCCACATCATTGAACGTGGGCCGGAGGGTCACAATGACCGGCCACCCTCGCGACGTAGCAATGTTTATTGACGAGACCAGGTAGAACGGCACGTCGATGTCGAGGTACCGCAAGGCATCAAGAGTGGCCTCCGCCCCACCAATAAGCGGACCGTTCTTCGAGTGACCCACGCCAATGCGGCCACCCAAACTGATGTGCACTTCACAGCTCCCCACGTGCGAATTGAAGTCAGCTCGCACCAGAGTGACCCGATTTGGGGATATCAGTGTGGTTGACGAACTGTGGGCCAGTGTTTTCATTTCCTCAATCGAAATGGTCGCGGTGGGAAAGTAGAGGCTCACGATCTGTTTCGCCACCACGCGTATGGATGCGGCGTCGGGCCCCTGAACGACGAGTGACACCGCGTCGACGTCACCCTTCTCGCTGTAGTGAAATCCCACGTTAACTACGCCGGGCAAGGCGCGGAGCTCGAGTTCGAAGTCTTCTTCGGTTGGCGACATCATCGGTGGATAATCCCTCTCTTGGCGTAGAGGCGGGCGTCAGCAATGCGTGACAGTTCCGCCGGGTCAGTGGAGTCGCGAGGCGATGACGCGGTGCCCATGGTGAAATCGATGGTTTCGCCCTCGCTCACAATGTGCTGGCGCAGGCGCTCAATAAAGGCGTTGGCCTCGTTGCCCTCCGCATTATTCAAAATAACGGCAAATTCGTCGCCACCGATACGTGCGACCAGGTCGCCTTGCCGCACGCACACACGAAGGGCGAAGCCGAATGAACGAAGTAGTCGATCACCGTATTCGTGACCGGAACGGTCATTTATGGCCTTGAGACCACGGAGGTCAATCAACACTAAGGTGAACGGCCAGCCGTATCGGGCGGCCCGCACGGTCGAATTCGCAAGTGCCACGTCAAACGTACGTCGATTGGCGATGGTGGTCAGCGCGTCGTGTGAGGCAGTGAAGCGCGCCATCCGCATCGACAGTGCCAACTGGCAGGCGGTGCGGACGGCCTCACGTTCGGCCAAGGGCACGACATCCGGCTCGCAGTAGACACCAGGTTCTCGAGCAATGCGGTGCGCAAGATCAGCCCCCACTGCTCGCCCCCCGAGGCGGAACTCTTGCACGGCCAGGGCGTCGTGGCTCAGTACCACTACCGCGTCCATGAGGTCGTAGCGCTTGGCCAATAAGTCGAGGACGGTGTAAATGAACCCCAACCCCAGTTCCGCCGTCGAGAGCTCCTCGATCATGGCCTGAAAGAGCCACGGTTCGGTCGTGGCGGTACTCGCGATGACGGCGTCGGTGGCAATCTCGAGATCGGTCACGTGGCGTACCCGCTTATTTCCACGGAGCGCAACGCCTCGAGTGGCACCCCGTTGGCCTCCAGCAAGCTCTGGAAACTTTCGAATGGGGCGGGGCGGGCAATGAGGTACCCCTGGCCACGGAAGCAGCCCAATTCGGCCAACTTGTCGGCAATCTCTTTGGTCTCAATGCCTTCCGCCACAATGCCGAGATTGAGCGCTCTCCCCAACAGGATGATGGACTCGACAATGGCGCGGTCGTAGGGGTCGTGGGTGATGCCCTGCACAAAGGTCTGGTCGAGCTTGAGTACGTTGACCGGCAGGTTCTTCAGTTCCGTCATCGACGCGAAGCCCGTACCAAAGTCGTCGAGGGCCACTTCGACACCGAGGGCCTGAAAGGCCAGCAGGGTGCCCGCCGTCTTATCCGGCTTGTCCAGCACGGTGTACTCGGTAATTTCAATACACAGTCGATTACCCGGCACACCATTCACGACAAGGCATTCCTCGACAAAAGCGACGATGTCGTCCATAAGAAATTCAGCCGGCGACATATTGATACGGAGCAGGAAATCGAGGTCCGGGTACTCCCGCACCCAGGTCGCCATTCGCCGGCAGGCTTCGGCAAACACCCATCGACCAATATTGACGATGAGGCCGGTCTCTTCGGCCACCGTAATAAATTCAACGGCCGGAATCATCCCACGTGTCGGATGCTCCCAGCGCACGAGAGCCTCGAAGGCCAGGAGCTTCCCCGTTCGGAGATCGACTTCCGGTTGGAAGTGCAGGCGCAGCGCGTCATCCTCGATAGCGTCACGCAGGGACAATTCGAGCTGGCTTCGCTGGCTGGCCTGCACCCGGAGTTCGGCATCAAACACCACTGCTTGGTTTCGCCCTCCGCTCTTGGCGCTGTAGAGGGCGACGTCCGCCCACCCCAGCATGTCGAGCGCCTCCGCGGGCTCCTCCGACGGCATGGCGATACCGATGCTCGCCGTGTGGCTAAAGAACTGACCATGGATGTCGACGGCCTCGGCAATAACCTCCAGGAGGCGGTAGGCCGTGGCCATTATTTCCATTTCCGAGGTGATGTTGTCAACTAGAAAGACAAATTCGTCCCCGCCCAATCGGGCGGCAAAATCATTGGCTCGAATACTGGTCCGAAGTCGGTCGGCAATCGTCACGAGCAATCGGTCGCCGCTCGCGTGCCCGAGGAAGTCATTCATGATCTTGAAGCGGTCAAGGTCGATAATCATGACCGCGGTATCGCGCTTCTCCTGAATACGCTGAACGAGCTCGCTGATGAGCGCTCGGCGATTGGGTAGTCCCGTGAGATCGTCGTGCGTCGCGTTGTAGACCGTCTGGTTCTCCGCATCGATGCGCGCCTGCAACTGAACGAGCATGGAGGCAACCGCCTGCAGGGCGTTAATCTCCGCGAGCGACCAGCGGTGCTGACGGAAGTGTAAGAAGCCGAGGATGCCCCAGGTCTGGTCGTGCATCAGGAGTGGTACGGCCGCGCCACCCACCATTTCAACACCGGAGGCTGCCTCCACCCGAGCCAAGTAGTCCTCGGGCTCTTCGATGCCCGGAAGAAAGGGGCCGCGAAGATCTTTGGTCGCCATGAAAATCGGGTCAGAATCGAACGCCACCTCGCCCAAAGGATCCGGGTCGGGCTTGTCGAGACGTTCGGGCCACTCGGCCTCGAGAATGCTGAGGCCGCGTTCGTGGTCGTTACGACGAATAAACGCGACATCGGCCCCTAAGAATTGGGCCAACTCTTGCGTCACCCAGTCAAAGGAAGCCTGTCGATTAGACGACGAAGCAGACATTAGACGCTCCGCCACCCGAGACACGAGCTCATCCAGCCGTTGTTGGAAGACGAGGCGGAATTCACGTTGCGCCTGCGCCGCCACATGACCGAGGAGGCCACCAAACCCCTTCACGAGTGCTCGTTCTCGCGCCGACCACTCGGTGCGGGCTCGCGCGACAATGAGCGCCCCGACGATGACGCCCGGGCTTGATTCGATCTGCGTGACCAGGACCGTCCACGCCTCTTCACCCAAAGTAAAGGAGAGTTCTGACGAGACCTCACCAGTTGCTAGTTCCGCTCGCACGAGCGCTGCCGCGCTCTCGAATGCTTCGTCACCGCCATCGGCCAACATCGGCGACATTTCGAGGCCGGCAACCGGCTCATCGTTCGCGGTGACGATAGCGACCACTTGCGTACCGGAGATGACGTCAAGGAGCGTTTCAACGACGAGGCGGGTCTCTTCTCCTGACTTCATAGACTCAACACCGCCTTGCCAACGAGGATTAAGGAGGGGTTTTCCAACCTCGTGTGTAGCCTCAAAACTAGCAGCGCCCATTCAAAAAGTGTAAGAAACAGGGCCTCTTAGTGTCATTAAGGAATTCTTTTTACGAAGAAATCCCTTAGCCTCCGTGAGGCTGCAACCCTCGCTCCACCATGCTCGTATCAAATGATCGCGTGAGTACATCGCCCAGCGATCGACGAATTGAGTGAACACTCGGCGCTGGAGCGTGGAAGAGTCGAAAGACCATGGCCATGGTCTCGCCGTCGTCGAGCTGCCACGATGCGCGGAAGCGATCACGGTGCGCACTCAGCTCATTGAGTCGGCGTTCGCCTCCGAGCGTAATGAGGTCTTCATCGTCGAGGGCGAAGAGATAGAGCGGCGACACGGGTTGCATCGCGATACCGAGGCGCTCGCCCAGTAGCCACAGCCGCTCGACAGCGGCCCCAGCCCGGACGAACCACTCTGGTTCACTGCGTCGCACCGTGACGACGCAGAGGCCAGAACTGCTCAAAATCGACCCCTGGGTCCGAAGGCCGAGCACCTTGCCAGCCTTCACGGCATCGAGTTCATCGAGCACATCGCGGCGCTGCAGAATTTGCATGAAGCCCAGCGTGGCGGGATCCATCTCGAGCGTTCGCACATCGAGGCCGTCACTCAAATCGTGAACGCCGGGCCAGCGCAGTTCGCCCATCATGTCGCGATGTACCGAGGGAATAAGAAAACGCAATCGATCGGCATCGCCAATTTGGGCCGCCAAGTCCACGAGGCGTTCGCGTGAGGCCGCCACGTGGAGTGTGGCACCTTCTTGCTCGACCGCGCGGGTGAACGCGTCTATCACCTGCGGCTCCAGTGGTGACGGCGTCCCCATTCGCCGATTAGTCGAGCGGGTCGGGAGCGCTGGGAACAACTCCTCGATGGACGGGTCCATGCCGCCCCCCAGATGAAGCGTGGCGACGTGGTGAGGAGTACCCGACGTCGGAAAGATGGAGACTGGTCCGATTTTGTGAAGCGCGGCGGCCATGACGCGGGCGTTGAACAGCGCGGCCCCGATGGCCAGATAACTGGCCCGGTGCTGGATATCCATGATGGAGGTTCGCGTCGGATCGAGAAAGAAGTGAATCGACTCTTCATCCGCCTCGAAGTACCAGGGCTGCGCGTTTCCCCCTGATGGTGCCAGGCGAGCGGCATCCGCAATCATGTCGATTGGATCGAGACTGCTGGTTCGCACCTCACTGGGTGGTGGGGTCATGAGGGCGGCCTCGCGCTCGCTACTAACCGCTACGGGGGCGAGGTCCGCCAAAATCTCGTCAACGTCAAACCGAACGCGACCGGAAGGGAGATGTCCGCCCAAGCCGAGTCGACGGAGTGCGGCGGCCACCGTGACGCCACCCAGCGTCACTTCGCTGGCCAGCTGCGGCCAGCCGCTGACCGTGTGACCGAGTTCCAGAGCCGACGCAGCCGCGCGGGCCGACACGTCCGCTGCGCCGAGAATCTTCAAGACAAAGGGGCCCTTTTGTTCCGTTGACAACCCGGCGAGGGCCGCCGACGTCAGGTTGCCTAGCAGGCCGTGGAACAGTGGGCGCTCGGGCTCCAGGTCGAAACGCTCCACGTCGAGGACGCCGCGGTCACTCGTCTCCATAATCACCGGGATCCGGCGCTCACGGGCCACCTCACGCACCAGCATTTTTACGTCCAGTGAGTCACACTCCTCCACCACGACGTCAATACCGTCAAAGAATTGGTGGATGTTCTCCGTCGTGATGCCGTCGGTGAAGGAGGTAACCGCGAGGTACGGGTCAATCTCACCTATACGACGCGACGCGACGATGGCCTTATTGACGCCGAGCTCCAGGACGCCGGCCGGAATGCGATTAAGATTCGTCAATTCTATGGTGTCGAAGTCGGCCAATTTCAGCTCGCCGACAATCCCCTCAATGGCCAAGGCGTACGCAATGCTGTGACCGGCACTGGCGCCGATAACACCGACCCGCAAGGAGCGCAGACGCGACTGCTCCTTCTTCGTCACCTTGTTGCGGTTGCGATTGAGTCGCACGTGGTCGAACGCTCGTGGTCCCAAGAGTCGCACCATGGCTCGACGCCAGGGGTAGTAGACCCAGCGTTGCCCCTCGTCAGCGAAGGCGGCGGGGTCGGTGTCCACGAGCGACTGCAGTTGCAGTCGCTGCTCGTCATACTGATCGAGAATTTGTAGGGTGTCGTCTTCGCGCAGGATCCGCACCACTTCACGGTCGGAGCGCTTCGAGACGTCGAGCACCAATGGTCGTCGCGCGTGGTACTGAGCCGAGGTGAGAACTTCGACGCCACCGGCCGACGCGGGACCTCGGCTCAGCTGTTCGCCTTCGAGGCGGAGTGCCTGTTGATTTTCGGGTGACGAGAGTTCGTAGCTAAGCGTCCGACGATACGTAACGGCGACGGTGCGGTAGCGCTCGTCAGGAAAGGCCACACTCGTTTCACCAATGCGAATGGCCCCCGTCACCGCGCCCACGGGCAGCAAGCGGTCGGCCACGGCCATGACCGCGAACTCCGCGCCTAACCAGTGCAGGGCGTGCACAACGCACCGGGAGAACACTTCAAGTAATCGAAAGCCAGTTTCCGCCTCGCCTTTGGACCATGCACCCTTGATCTCAATGGCCCCGTGGCGACTTTCTTGATCGATCATCGCGCCAATGTCATCGATATCGGGCGACGCCGCCATCTCACCGATAATTGCGGCTTGGAAGCGGTTCTCGAGCGGACCATGAACGCGAAGGCCACCAACACAGTTGTCGTGGGCGTCAAAGGCCAGGAAGAAGAGCGACACGCCACTGCCCAGCTCTAACTCTTGCCGGTGCAGGGTTTCGGCAAAGCCGTAACTCGTGTACTTGCCTTCGGCCCCGTCGAGGTAGCGCTGCCACAAATCAGGACGTTGCACGGGGTGGTGTCCTTCAAAACGGATACCCGAACGCTGGTCAACGAAACTTGCACCATATCGGTATCGGCGGTGAACGGACTGTGCCACTGGGCGACCCTCTCGACTGCGGTAGAAACGAACTACTGCGGTGTAATTCAAGTCTACCGACGGGTCTCACGAGAGAACGCCATTACCCAACCAGTGTGAGCGAGAACGCAAAGTTAGGCTGGGACCATGGCGACCCTCTCTCCCCACGCCGCTCTCCTCCTCACGGTGTCGTACTGCGCACTGCTCGGACTCGCTATCGGCTCGTTTCTGAACGTCGTTATCTACCGAGTGCCGCGCTCCCTGTCGGTCATTCGCCCTCGCTCATCATGCCCAGGCTGCGGCAACTTCATCGCCAGTCGCGACAATATTCCGCTCGTTAGTTGGCTGCTGCTTCGGGGCCGGTGTCGCCACTGCGCGAGTCGCATTGCGGTCCGCTACCCCCTCGTCGAGTTTGCGACGAGCGTGCTCTTTGCCGCGACCGCGTGGCGACTGGGCCCGCACTGGCCACTTCTTGCTTTTCTCGTCGCCAACGCCGCCCTCTTGGCGCTCGCTGCGATTGACCTCGAGCACCTCCTGCTACCGAAGAGCATCATTTACCCCACCCTCGCTTCGGTCGTGCTGTGGCTCATCGTCACCGCCGGGAGTACCCACCAGTGGCACCGGCTCGTCATTGCGGCCTGCTGCTCATTGATCTGGGGCGTCGTATTTTTCGTACTGAACTTCGTCGCACCCCAGGTACTTGGCTTCGGCGACGTGCGACTCGCGTACCTCCTGGGCCTCCTGCTCGGATGGTGTTCGATCGGGAGCGTCCTGCTTGGCTTTTTTCTCGCCAATTTCATTGGTGCGGTGGTCGGCGTCATCTTGATCGCCTCGGGTAAGTTGAATCGCAAGCAGCCGGTCCCCTACGGTGTATTTCTCAACGCCGGGTACCTCGTCGTCTTTCTCTTCGGACGAGGACTACTGTCGCTCTTTCCGCATCTCACCTTCAACTAGACGACGAACTCCATGCGAAGCCCCTCGCTATCCCATTCGGGCTCAAATGGGATACGGCGGGCCGCGTGGGTAAAGACTCGGCGGGCCGTCCACACCAGGACCGCAGCATCAAGCAACGCGTGCGGTGCCACGCCGGGCAGTTCGGCGTCAATCAGGCGATCGACGCCATTGAGCTTCGCGAGCAATAGTTCCCGGCGTTCGACCACGCCTTCGTCGCGACTCTTGGCGTAGCGCATGGGTTGGCCGTTGTTGAGCTGCATAAAACTCAGTTCGGCGCGACCCTCGTAGACCGTGCGCTGACGGAAGGGCGACATTTCCTCGGCCACCTGGCGGAAACGTGGCAGTTGCGCCGAGGTCACCACATCAAGGCCCTCGACCCACCGGTCCGTGGCGGCGATGACGTCTCTCGACACCACCGGCACGATGGCACCGCCCCGAGGGCCGAGCAGAGCTTGGGCCTCGCGGTCACAGGCTCGTAGTCCCCTGAGGGGCACGTTCGGATGCCCAATGGGCGCGCTGATCACGATGGTGTCGAGTTGTGGCGTCTCACTCAGAATCTCGAGGAACGTATCGTGGAGGCGGGGTGTTTCGGGCGCGAAGGTGCCACCCGCCACTTTGGCGCTGGCGATGAGCCAACGACCACGTGCGGGTACGACACCAGCGACCAAGCGATAGGGCAGCTGAGGCCCACGACGGAGATTCACCGACTCGGCATGCCCTTCGCCCGCGCTTCGGCGGCGTCAATGGCACGTTGCAGTTCTTTCGGGTGCGCGCTCGCGGCCAAGGCGTCTTCGTACGCGACAATACCGTCAACGATGAGATTCGCCAACGAGTTCTCGAGGGTCTGCATGCCCTCTTTCGCGTTAGTGAACATGATGTTGCTCAACTGGTTCGAGCGCCCCTCGCGAATGAGGTTACGCACGGCCGACGTTGCGATGAGTACCTCAAAGGCCGCCACCACTCCTCCTCCAATTTTGGGAATGAGTCGTTGGGCGAAGATGGCCGACAGAGACGCGGCCAACTGGACTCGCGTCTGCTCTTGACGCCAGGCCGGGAAGACGTCGATGATGCGGTCGATGGCCTGGGGTGCGTCGTTCGTGTGCAGCGTACCGAAGACCAAGTGGCCGGTCTCGGCCATGGTGAGGGCGATTTGAATGGAGTCAATATCGCGCATCTCACCGATCAGCATGACGTCGGGGTCTTCACGGAGGGCGGAGCGCAGGGCGCGGTCAAACGAGGGGCTGTCAAGGCCAATTTCACGCTGCGTCACGGCCGACATTTTGTGATTGTGGACGTACTCAACGGGGTCTTCAATAGTCAGAATGTGCGCTGGACGTGTCTCATTCACCCGGTCGATGATGGCGGCCAATGTGGTTGACTTGCCGGAGCCCGTCGGTCCGGTTACGAGCACGAAGCCACGTGGCTGGGCCGCCACCATTTCAGCGGCTAATGGGAGGCCCAGCTGGTCGAAACTGGGAATGCGACTGGGGATGACGCGAAGTGACAGCGCCATCTGGCCTCGCTGGGTGAAGACACTGCCACGGACGCGAGCTCGGTCGTGCCACGAGAAGGCGAAGTCGACGTCCATCTCTTTTTCAAACATCTCACGCTGTCCGGCGGTGAGAAGCGGCCAGGCGACCTCGTGAATTTGCTCACCCGTGAGAATGGCGGCATTGTCGAGCGGCCGAAGGCGCCCGTCTTTTCGAACTCGGGGCGCCGAGTTGCCAGCTAGCAACAGGTCGGTGCCACCCATGCTCCACAGGACCTCAAGCCACTCTTCCATGATGGGGCTAATTTGGCTCATCGCAGTACTTTCTTTCAGCCGACGCTCTGAGCATACGGCAAAATGTTTCGCGAGTACGTAGTTACTACTGCAGCTTTAATGACGGGTCGGAGCACGTCTTGGCACCGGTCCACAGCAGGCCCGTCCGGTTCGCCGGTGTTGACACCGTGAAGGTCCCGTCATTAGCCGGTGACAGGGTGAAGGTGTAGTGGTCGGTGTTCGCGGGCCACGAGCCGATAAACGGCGATCCATTCGTTGGGTTGGTGAGTAACAACTCCGCCTGCGACGTTGGGTACGCCAGATTCTCTGCGTGAAAATTCTGAATGGCCACGTCGACATTGGCCCCGTCGGACTGGCAGTCCGACACCCACGCCAGCTGGTTGATATTCCCGATACCCAGCACCACGATGCCTGCCAAAACCCCGAGCACCACAATAACGATGAGGAGTTCCACCAGGGTGAAACCTGCCTCATCTCTTTGATCAATCACATGCATAGTTCCATCTTAATTTTTGAAGGTATCGAGGTCGAGGTTTAGTGGTGCCAATATCTTCACCACATAGAAAAACGACTGCTGCCCGACGGATCGGGCAGCAGTCGTACTCACATCATGTCAACAGGTCACGGTAGGGCACCGTAGACCCCTGTGGGTCGCTAGGCGACGGTTGACGAGCTGCAGGATGAAGCACCGGCCCACGCGGTCGTTGCCGTCGCGAGGGTCTTGCCGACCAAGAGGCCGCCGTTGCCGTCAGTGGTGAACGCGAAGTGACCACCGGTGGTGGGGGGAACTGACGTCAGGTACGTCGGCACCAAGGCGCTCAGCGTCGATGGGTAGCTGCCGGTGGCGGCGTTGTAGGCCTGGATGCCGGTGTTGAGCTCAGCACCGTCTGCCTGGCAGGCGGCGATGGCCGACGAACCGGTAACCGAACCGAGGGAGAAAACGACGACACCGGCGAGGATGCCGAGGACGACGATCACGATCAAGAGTTCAATAAGGGTAAAACCCTCGTTGTTCTCGCGAGCAGCCTTTGCGGCCGCAATCTTCTTCAAAGTTGCAATCATATTGCTTCCTATCTTTTTACCGCTGTGCGGGACTCTGCGGTCGCAACGTCAAGGTGAAACTTACTTACCGCTGGACTCCGACGCAATGGCTCCGCTCGCGAAACCTAAGTACCCTCTAAGGTTTGCTGGGAACCAGCACTCCCGCTGTGGGTCACGCAGTGTAATACCTGATGAATATCGTTATTTTGTGAGTTGTTTCTGCGATTCTCAACTGAGAAGCCTCTTAGATACCCAGAGAACCATAAAAGAATCAACCGCCCAGCCCATGATGAAGTGCCAGCAACGCTCTCCACAGTTGGTGGCGTGAGTGACCAGACACGAGAAGGTTTGAGGGGCGGCATACGTTGGCGAACCAGGCCCATTGACAAACGACGGCTGCGTGAGGCCGCATCACATGGACCTACCAACACACCGTGAGCGATGACGCTCAGTATCGAGTGCTAATTCGCCAGGAATGCGACCGCTACCGCGCTGTAGTTGTCATTGAAGAAACTGAACGACGAGAAATTCAATCCCGCTGCGCTGGTCGCGGGATCCACAACGTAGGCGCCGACGCCATACCCGTTGGCGTCAACGCTTTGTGCAGTGGCGGAAAGCGCCGGGCTGCCAGACACGGCAACTGTCGGCGTC
>Ga0007807_1000225_pt1 | contig 20500 bp, 26 predicted proteins | sample CryBogCBE12Aug09_FD_71220 | JGI IMG/M metagenome (GOLD analysis project Ga0007807, IMG submission 71220) | Freshwater microbial communities from Crystal Bog, Wisconsin, USA - CBE12Aug09 | ecosystem: Environmental > Aquatic > Freshwater > Lake | place: Crystal Bog, Wisconsin, USA | collected...
ACCAGTTGTTGAAGTTAATCCGAGTCCTGCTCCAGTCGAAGTCACAACAGAAACAACCACAACAGAAGCAGTCCCAGAATCAACCCCAACAGAAACAACAACCGCAGAAACAACAACAGAAGCAGTCCCAGAATCAACCCCAACAGAAACAACAACCGCAGAAACAACCACAACAGAAGCAGTCCCAGAATCAACCCCAGTTGAAACAATCTCCGATGAAACTACAACCGAAGCAACTCCTCAAGAAGTCCCAATAGAATCAACTGATGAAAAAAAAAACAACCCAAACGTGGTAGACCAAGAAAACTCACAATCAACACAGCCTAATGAAGATTTATTAGAAGAATTAAAAAAATTATCACCTAGTAAGGAATTATTAGATCAATTAAAAAATTTAAAAGCAGATGATTTTAAACATTTATTAGAACAATTATAAAATAAATTCCTATAATATGGATAATTTATTTAATAACGGATTATTTTACGGATTAATTTTAGCATTTAATGATGTAATTAGTATGGGAATTACAAAAAATATTAGTTTAGGAATATTAGCACAGAATTGGTTATATGTTGCATGTGTATTATATGGAATTCAAATGTATATTTTCTATCAAGGTATTCAAATTACTAGCATGAGTGTATTGAATTTAACATGGAACTTATTTAGTAATATAGTGATAACAATAATGGGATTATATTATTTTAAAGAAAATGTATCACATTTAGAAACATGGGGAATTATATTTGCAATATTTGCATTATTTTTATTTGGATTAGCACAATATCACAAAAACTAATTAGGATAAAGAATATATAAAATATATTGTAAAATAGTTACACATTCGTATCTATATTTTGGAATATACATTGCATAATCATTTATAATAAACATATCATTATCAATCATAATATTAGTATTTAAATCATTTTCATACTCAATATTTGTACTAAATATATTTGTTTCAATATAATATAATAACATATATAAAAAATGCTTTTCTGGTAAATCATCTATTGGAAATTCAGCTAAGATAGCAAATTCAATATCATTATTATTTTTTTTAACAAAATTAAATTTATGAACATCATCAATAAAAGTATGATCTTTAATTAATGTCATTTTATTCTTCATATAAAATAATATTATTATATTTTTTAATCAATTTTATGAAACTATTACGAAGAGAATTTATACACGAGAAAGATTGGAAAAAAATTTATAATCTTGAGCAGAATCTTAACTATTTTTTGAATGATGTCTATAAATATGAGTTGATGGATAGATATGAAATGTATGGATTATGTGCAGTAAAAAGTAAATTTAGAATTAATAACAATATATATGAAATGTTAATAAGTAAAAGAAATGATGATTATGGTTTTTCAATATATAATGTAGATTCTGATAAATATTATAAGTATAGAAATATTTCTCATGATATTACAATAGTAAATGATAGTGGATATTTATATAATATATACAAAATTATAATAAAAATAATTGAGATATAAAAAAAATCTATAAAAGAAATATGAGTAACTATTATCAAATATTAGGATTAACAAAATTAGCTTCGACAGAGGAAATTATAAAAAAATATAATTTAATAAAAGAACAAAATAAATTAAATGATAAAATAGAAGAAGCTTTTTTTATTTTAACCGATTATCATAGGAGAAAAAAATATGATAATATATTAGAGAAAAAGAGTATATTTTCTATATTTAAGATACCATTTTTTGGATATGATTTTGATGAAAAATATGTTAAAAATTATAATAGTAATAAAAATACAGTTAATAATAAATATGGAGAACTTAAGAGATATAAAGTAGACGATAAGAAATATTTGGTATCTGAAAAACAAAATATTAATGGTAAAGATACAAAAGTGTATTATATAGAAACAGATGGAGTAAAAGAAATAATTCCAGATGAAACAATACATAAAATAAAAAATTCATATTATGAAAAAACTTCATCTGATAAAATAAATAGAACTGAATCTCTTTCAACTATGTCTAAAATACTTAAAGATAAATCAATAGTATAATTTATTACCCAAGATGAGCCAAACCAGTGATAACTCTAGAACATTCAGAGTCTTAAATCTAACAGATGCAGTGAAGACACAATTAACAGACTTAAAGGCTGTTGTAACACAAAATGAAAATGTCAACTATGTTGAAGTAGTAGATGTACCAAGTATTGCAGCTGTAAAGAAAGTATTAGATGATAGTGAAATGAAATACAAGCAATGTTCATATTCAACATTTGTAAGATTTAAGAATGAATTATCAGTTGAACAACTCAAGAAAGTTGCTACTGAACTATGTGAAAATGTTAATATCTTATATTCACGTGTAGATGAAAATAATCACACTGGTAAATTAGTAGTAGATAGACTTGAAGATTACAACAAGCTCAAGGGCAATACTGGTGATGTAAGCTTTTACCGCTTTTCACCTCTTAATGTTCCTCGTTTACAAAATCGCAACTATACACCTGGTCAAAATAGTGAATCAAATGATAATGACAATGAATGGCAACCAGTTCGTTCAACACGCACTAACACAGTTCGTGGTCGCTATGCAGCAGCAGTTGGACCTGTACCTAATCAACCAGTTGTAGCTGTTACACGTACAACAGCACCAGCTCGTGGCCGTGGTCGTCCATCAACACGTGGTCATGCAGCCCACGCATAAAAATTTTTAATAATATTAATAAATAATATTATTAAGGAGAAAGAGATGGATAATCTTTTAATAATTTGGCAACGTATAGTTGAGTTTTATCGGAATATTTTTGAGTGGCGATAGATTGAAATTCAAGATGTTTATTAGGATTTTCTGGCGTAGTACTTTTAACACATTGATTTTTATTACTAGGTAATGTGGTGCAATTTGTTTTATGAGCTAAATACATTTTAACGACGGAAGAGAAGTTCATATTTTTTTTCTTTAATTTTTTATTAACAATAAAATGCATAGTGTATAACCAAAATGTTAATCCATAAATATCATCTAGATATTCAGTAATAGGTATATAATTAAAATATAATTCAAATGATTTTGCACAAGAAGCACAAGGAAGAAAATATGGTAATTGTTTAAAATAATTATACATTTTTGTTTTATCTTCACTGGTAGGGGTAATAGGATAATTAAAGGTTAAAGAATGAAGATAAATCCAAGTAGAATGTCCCCAAAAAGCAGGATCCATAGTTCTCTATAAAAATTGATAAGATAAAAGATTATGAGAATTAAATTAAATTATAAAAGATGTCTGACCAATTTGTATTTTATGATTTAGAAAAAGATGTTGTTTCAACGAAAAAGTATATCATTAATATTGATACATTACTAAAAGATATTAAATTTGGTAATAAAAAGAATGATGCATTATTTAGTCCAAATGAAGTAGCGGGTTCTATTATTAAAGAATTACAAAAGCTAGAAGAAAAAACTAAAGATTTTGGTGAAAAATATACAATTCATGATGTTTATACAATTGAAGTAAAGAATATTAGTCAAAAGAAACCAAATTATGTTTTGCATTTAAAAATGGATGTTGATTATTATCCAATGGTAACACCAAATATTAAAATTATTCCACCACTGGACCCAATATATACTTTTCAGATGATTTCACACCCTGACTTAGATACACGAAATACAGATAAAATTAGGAATATTGAGTATATTGTGGAGAGAGTAAAAACATTTATAGATGAATGTAATATTAATTCTAAATTGAATGATATTATTGCAAACAATATGATAGATTTGTTGAAGAATAATAATTTTAGAATTAAAACGGCAGAAGTAAATACAAATATTAATAAATCTGTAAATAATAAATCAGGTATTGGTTATGGTTGTGCTACTAAATGGGATGTAAATGCATATTTGAATAATATAGTAAGAATTAAAACAGAGAATATTCAAATACTGAATAATATTTATACATATGTTAAGGAGAATAAAGAGAATAATGATATACAATATATTCATGATCAATTTGGATTACGAACATTTTGGATAGATTTGATTGAAAAGTATGAATTAACAGATGAAGCATATTTTACAAGTATTTATAATATATTATATATTTTAGAACATTTAAAAATAAAGATTAATATACCATTCTTGAATGATTTTGTAAAGTTATATAATAATAATGATAAATACAAACATATTATTCAAGCAATTAATAATATTAAATTAATAGAAGAGAAAGTAATTAATTCTAATGAACAATATATTACTGCATTGAAAGATATGCAATCAGATATTTATCCATATCAAGCCAATAAGAAACATTATTTTCTTAAAGAATTAAAAGATTCTAAAGGATTCAATACACCTAATGTAACTAAATTAGTAATGAAACAATATGGAATTATTTCATCTTCTTTACCATTAAGTAAGGAAAGTGCAATTTTCTTCAGATATGACCCAGATAATATTAGTTTGTTCAAGTTTTTAATTATTCCGAATCAAGATACACCTTATAAATTTGGATGTTTTGTATTTGAAGCATATATCCCAAATGATTTTCCTAATTCACCACCACTGATTAATCATTCAACATCTAGGATTAACAAATTTCGTTTTAATCCTAACTTATATGATTGCGGTAAGGTATGTTTATCTTTACTAGGTACGTGGAGTGGTTCTGAATCTGAAAAATGGATTCCACCTAAAGCAGATGGTACTGGTTCAACATTATTTCAAGTTGTGATGAGTATTTATTCAATGGTGTTTAGTGAAGACCCATGGTTTAATGAACCAGGTCGAGAACGTGGTTTGGGTGATGCATCAAATAATAAAACAGCAATTGAATATAATCAGAATATTAGAAATGGAACGATTAAATATGCGATAATAAATCAATTAAAGTATCCTGAAAATGGGTTTGAAGATGTAATTAAAACTCATTTTAAGTTAAGAAAAGATGAAGTAAGTGAATATTTAAAAGAACAAAATGCAGATGTTAAGCAGTTTGAAAGTCTATTAACGTAGATAAGATTGCACAAATATGAATTTTTTCAATTGAACCTACTAATAAATTTCTTTCAATTGTAGCTAAATTTACAATACATTTATTTATTTTTGAATTTGTAATATAATTTTCTAATAAGTAATTTAATAATTTATTTAAAAAATCTGACATAGAAAAGTTTTCTACTAATCTTAATTTAGATAGTTCATCATACGATTCTTTTACATTATGCTTTTTAACATAATCTAAGATATACTTTATACTCGTTACTTGTAATCCAATTGATGAAAAATTATCCGATAAACTCATATTTTGTAACAAGTTAATACCCTTACGTAAATCACCATTGGAAGAAAAGATAATATTTTTTAATTGTTCTTTAGATAATTTAAGATTCTCATTTACTGAAATTTTAGTAATTGCTTCCGTCATAATCTTATCAGAAATCTTAGGAAAAATAATAACTAAACTTCTGGATAAAATAGCATCAATTAATCTTGATAAGTAATTACAAATTAAACAGAATCGGGTATTGAAAGTATATGTTTCAATGATTCGGCGTAATGCACCTTGAGCATCATCGGTCAAAGCATCTGCTTCATCAAGAATAACTAATTTATATTTAATATTAATTTCTGGTTTTTTGATAATTTGTAATTGACAGAATTCTTTGATTTGAGAACGAACAACAGAAATACCACGGTCATCAGATGCATTAAGTTCTAAAACATATTTACTTGCTTCACCTTTAAAATATTCATTGGCGATAGCAAAGATAGTGGATGTTTTACCAGTACCAGCAACACCATAGAATATCATGTGAGGTAAATAATCATTTGTCATTAGATCATTAATAAATTTGGTGATGGGAGGATGGAGAACATCGTTAATATTTTTAGGGCGATATTTTTCAACCCATGGTAGATTATCTCTATTAGATTGCATCTTATTAAGTTTATTAAATTTATATCTTTAATTATTAATAATCAATTTTATAAAGTAATTATATATATTAAAAAAATGGGTCAATATTACAAAGTAATTATATTAGCAGAAAAATCAGGTAAAAAAGAATTTATTCGTTTATCATTAAATCCTTCAAATTATAATAATGGTGTTAAATTAATGGAACATTCATATATAGATAATAATTTTGTTAGTGTAGTTGAAGATATAATTAGTTCTAATGGAATGTTTTATAAAAGTAGAATTGTATGGGCAGGAGATTATGCAGATAATGAACCTGATTCAGATAAAAATTTAAATAAGATGGTAAGAGCAGAATCATTTTTTCCGAATGTAAGTGAAAATAAATACACATATATTTTAAATCATACTAAGAAACAATATGTAGATAAATCTAAAATAAATATAATTCATCCATTACCATTATTAACAGCAGAAGGAAATGGAAGAGGAGGAGGTGATTATAGAGGATTAAATGAAAATTTAGTTGGTACATGGGCAAGAGATGTAATATCAGCTGATAATGAATTACCTACAGAATATGCAGAATTAATATGTAAATTTACAGAAAATTGAAAAATAATCTTCATATTTGGAATATTGATTTATACAAACTAAAATGCCTAACGACACGCAGAAGATTCACGATGCAACTACCATGAATGAACTTAATAAGCTTGAAGAGAAAATTCAAAATAGTATTCATCATAAAAATAACGGTACGGATAAAGCACTACTTGAGATGATTAAGAATAAGAAGGAAACTATGAATGACAATACTTCTGATGAAGGTCGACTGTCTGTATTAGCAGATGCAGCGGCAGAAGCTCAGCCTCCTCCTGCTAAGCGAGCTAAGAATGATGACACATTAAAGAATTTGATTAATAAGAAAGCTAATGCTGAATATAATTATTACAAGAATAAGTCTGGTATGGAGATGCATGTTAAGTCACGTGCAGAACTTAAAAGTCATATGGATGGTTTTCTTATTAACGATGATGATGTCGGTGATGATATGCTAACAAGCCTTACGTTAGAGGTTGACAGGAGAATTCATGCTGTTAAAGATGTGAAGATGTATGCAGATTATTGGAATTTTACTTATATGATTAAGGAGTGTGAACTGGAGATGAAGAAGCATAAAAAGATTTATGATGAATCGGTTAAGGAGTTGTATGAGCATCAACAAAATTAACAATAATTATTTTATCATCATAATCAATAATTACTTTATAAAAATTGATATTTTCACTATTGAAGTTCTAAGATATAAAAAGTAAAAACTAATAAATACAAATGAGTAAACTTGCATATTTTACTAAAAAGACTGCCGCAGTTTCATACTGGGCTGGACACAAAGATGAACATTTATTCCAGATAGACAAAGAAGGTTCTAAAGGTTCTAAGCAATTTATTGTAGGAACGCTGGATAATATCTGGGAACTATTGAAGTCTGGTAAGAATTATTTGTATGAATCATGGGAGGATAATCCAATTCATTTTTCATTAGATATTGATGTGTCTAAAGAAGAAGATGTAACCTATGAAGATGTGTATATGAATGTACAACAGATTATTACTGGAGTATTACTTGCAGTGAATAATTCTGATATTGGTAATTTAACTATGAATGATATTGTAGTATTAGAGAATGAAAATCAATCAAAAGAGAAAGTAAGTAAATATTCTTTTCACGTTATCTTTCGTGGATTAGTGATGGAGAATTATATTGCTGCTGCTAAATTCTATGATAACTTGGAAGGAATTAATCTGATGGGTTGTGATAAGAGTATTTATCGTAAGACTTGTTTACGCACATGTTTTTCAAAGAAGATTACTAAGAATCAAACACTTGTACCATTAGTAATGGAGATTGGTAAGAAGAAGACTGATAACGAGAATAATTATTCATCATTAAAAGAATTTTGGAAGAGTACATTAATTTGCAATGTGAAAGATTATGATATTGTATATGAAGCTGAAGAGAAAGAAGAAGTATTAGAACAAGATTCACCTAAAGAAGGTATACCAGTAGATGTTGCACATTTAGAAAAAATTATTATGCAATTACCGAATAAATATTTTGATGAATATTTTTATTGGTCTAAAATTGGTATGATATTACATAATTCTATTGGAGATCAGAATCAGTTATTTGAATTATTTCATAAATTTAGTATGCAATCAAGATTAAAGTACAAAGATAAATCGGATACATTAAAACATTGGAAGAGTTTCAAAGATAATCGTAAGAATAAGATTAGTGTTGGAACATTATTTATGTGGTGTAAAGAAGAGAAGATTAGTTTTACCACACAGAAAACAATGGATACAATAGTATCTGAATATCCAGAGAGAAAATTAGTTATTTCACAGAATTATAAAGAAATTAATACGAGATATGTGCCGATTAAGGAGATGAAGAAATTTTTGGAAGGAAAATTATGTGGTATTCAAAGTGAAAAGGGTACAGGTAAAACTACATCATTATTCAAGTATTTATTTGATGAAGGTAATATGTCATTAGAAGATAGTGTATTATTTATTAGTAGTCGACGAACTTTTGGTATTAAATTATTGGGAGATATTAAGAAATTTGGATTCAAATTATATTCGGATGTAAAAGAATCTTATATTGAGCATGATAGAATGATTTGTCAAATTGATTCGTTATTACGTTTATCTCATGATAAATTTAAGTATGTTATTATTGATGAATGTGAGAGTTTGATGAGATATTTAACGTCGAGTCATTTTACGAAGAATGTAAAAGCGCAATCTATTGTAAGTAGTTTTGAATGTAAGATACAAGAAGCAGAAAAAGTGATTATTATGGATGCTGATTTATCAGATAGAAGTATTAATTATTTCAAGAAATTAATGAATGTAGAAAGTAAAGATATTAATATTATTCTGAATAAATTTCAGCCATATAATGAATATATAATTAGTCATATGGGAATGGCTACATGGCTAAAAGTATTAATTGATAAAATTGGAGATAAAAAGAAAATAGTAATTCCGATGGCATCGAACAATCAAGCAAAAGATGTTAAACGTCTGATAGAAAATAAATGTCCAGGATTAAAAATATTATTAATTCATCGTGAAACTGCAGATACTGATAAAATGGATCAAGTATTAAATGTAAATGAAAAATGGAGTAGTTATGATATTGTAATTTATACACCATCTGTTTGTATGGGTATATCATTTGATGAAGATTATTTTGACCATATTTTTGCATATGGATGTGAGAATTCATTAGGTTCTCAAGAATTTTGTCAGATGTTACATCGTGTGCGTAGTCCTAAAGATAAAACAATTTATTTGGCATTAGATAGATATTGTGAATATGAGGCAGACAGACATAATTTAGATAATGAGAAAGTAAGTGAATTAGTATGTTACGATTATTATTTAACATTTTTCAATAGTCATAATAATTTAATTCCAAAGAAGTATGTACCAAATACAAAGCCAGATGCAATTTCTAAATTATTAGAAGGATCAGGAGGAAGTATAGTTATATTAAAAGAAGATGTAGAAGATAGTAAAACAGAATATATTTTACAGAAGAAATTTGTCTATCCATACAAAGACGAACCAATTTATGATGTATATATTAGTAATACGCAAGAATTAATTGGAGACAGATTAAATTTTGCGAATCAATTATTTGGATATTTCAAGATGAAGGGATATAAAATCGAGAAACATGAATGGGAAGATGGTGAAATTATTAAGAATGAAATTAAAGAAATCCGTGAACTTAGAAAGGAAGAAGAAATGTCGAAAGAGATTGATGGAATATATAATGCACCAGATATTACAGATGAAGAGTTTAAAGAGCTTATGGGAAAGAGGCCAGAAGATTTATCAAATGAAGAAATGAGTAAGATTAAGAAGAGAAATTTTAAGAAATGTTATGTATTAGATTCAGTGAATAAAGAAATCTTAACAAATTACAAAGAAATTTCAACGATGAAACATTATCATAATTTAAGTGTTATATTACCAGATAATAATAAGACAATTGAGCAGAGATTAGAAGATATTAGATTAGAGAGAGTGAATAATCAATATTTGATGAATGCGTATTCAGATTTGACGACAAAGAATGCATATACCAAACATCAATGGGCAATTAAGTTTATTAAAGACTTAGGATTTAGTTTGATTGATATGGGAAATAAATTACCGACAATTACAATGGAAGAGAAAGTAACTGATGAATTTATAAATGAGATTGAAAAGAATAAAGAATATTTTGTAGTCAAGTATGGTGTATCATTTCCAAAGAAGAATTTGAAAGATATGAATTTAGCGAATAAATTAAAGTTTATTAGTAAGATATTGGAGTCGCAGTATGGTATTGAAATTACGAAAGATTCAGCGAAAAATTATTATTTGACCGACCATAATAAATGGGATCAATTATATGAATTCAGAACAAAGCAATCGCCAATTAATATTAAATTGACAGATAAGATAGTGAAGAAAGAAACAACATCTGTTAATATTGACCAATCATGGTTTGAGGAATAACAATAAATTTTATTAAATTTATCTCGCTACGCTCGGTTCGCTAAAGCTCACCGTTACTGTGAACAAAGTGAATTTTTTTATATTTATTTTAAAAATTGAAAAATTAATTATTATTTGTAAGTATATAATAATTAAAAAAATGGACTCAACTCCACAAACAAAAAAGCAGAAAATTAACAAGACTAAAAATGATGCAGAATATAAACGTACAGGAAAAGGATCACGTGCAATTATAAAGAATATTAGTAAAAGTCAAGAGAGGAATAAATAATTTAATTCATTTTAGGTTCTTCCATACCGAAATGTTTTTTTAAGTAAGCATTGACGAAGTGATGAACAATTACGAAAACAACAGCATGTACACCAGCAACTACATATTTATTATCAGAAGGGTAGGTAAAGAGAATACCAGGAACGCAGAGGAAGAAAACGAGGCCACAGATATAGTTAATCCACATTATATATATTATTCCAATATTTTTTTTATTTATAAATTGGACATAGATGTAATAAAAGTAATTAAAGTAATTAATGTAAAACCCCATGCTGTATCACGTAATGTTATATCATAAGAATAGTCAGGGTAGATTGAATAGTTAGTAAAATTATAAACTCCATACATACCAATACCTAGAGCTAAACCACGTAAATATTTATTTTCAAATGGTTCTTGTACTACATAATAATAAGCAACACCGATACATGTCCAAGCTATTAAAGCTGGTACTATTTTAACGTTACTGTAATTTATTTTAAGTTCTTTTTCATAGTAATTTTTAGAAAAATTGAGATATACGGCATCTAAAACTATAAAAGTTATTAATATAAACAAAAATTTATACATATTTTAATATAAGAAAATGTTTTTACAAATCAAACCAAATACACCTAGTGATAATAATGAAGAATCAAACAATAACATTATTGTTAATAACATGATTCCGATGGGAGTTTATGAATTAGCGTTTAATATAACGGATGCTAATTTAGGTTTAAAATTAGATACTAATCCATCGCCTTATAAATTTAAAATTATTCCTGAAACAAAGAAGATGGTTCTTACGCATTTAACAATTGAAAATACACAATTTAATATTAATGTTGTTGATAGTCAATATACTTTATTCACAATGACAAGATTAGAGTATTTAAGTATGGATGAAAAGTTTTATTATATTCATATAGAAATTTGTAAATCGCCATATATGGCAAATCGTTATGTAGTAAAAATAAGTTTATATTTGGATAGAAATAATTTAGATGAAATTTATAATAAATTAATGGAAACTAATATACCATCATTAAAGTTAAAAGATGTATTTATATTTTCATTATTACATAATCGTTCTGTATTAGAATTAAAAATGGATAATATTAAAAATACAGATTATGGTGAATATATTACCAAGAATACATATGATATTAAACCATTTAAATATCAATTACAGAATGTGAATTGGTGTAAAAATGTAGAATTAAATTTAAATAAAATAGAAAGTATAGAAATAATGAGGGGATATGATGATAAACAAAAGTTAGATGCATATTGTTTATTGAATAATAATATATTATATCTTCGTGGCAAGAATGTAGAGAAACCAGAAGCATATAACCAATTAAAATATTTCTATCATATTCAAGGAGGATTATTATGTGATAATATGGGATTAGGTAAAACATTAACATTAACAGTTCATATTACAGATGATGATACAAAAATTAATGATATTTGCTTAGAGCGTGGTAAGATATTACAAGAGTATAAAACATCATTAAATGAAAATACGAATGTAGATATGTATGATCATATAGATAAAATTAAAAGTACATTAGATGATGAATATAAAATATTATTTGGATTATATAAGTTAAAAACAAATTGTAATTTATTAATTGTACCGGTAAGATTATTACAACAATGGGACAGTGAAATTAAGAAGTACTTTTCAAAAGCGAAAATATATTTAATTAATACAATTCGAGACTTTAATAAGTTAAAATTGGAAGATATTGAAAAATATCAAATAATGATTATCCCCATTACATTTTTACAAAATACTAAAAGATCTCTTCACCCAGAAGGGTATAATCTAGAAGACGTATTTTGGAAGCGGGTAATTGTAGATGAAGTTCATGAATTATTTTCGCCAGATGCAAATTCAAGGAGAACATTTAGTATAATTAATAATATTAAGGCAGCGTATAAATGGGGAATATCAGGAACGCCAAATTTGAATTCAAATTGTGAATTAATATTACAATTTTTAACGAATAATACATATTATGGAAATGAGCAATTAGTGAGTTTAAGTAAATGGTATAAGGTGACAACTGACATTAAAGATTATTGGAATTTTATTAATAAATATTATCGTTATAATGAACAGAAGAAAGTAAAAACAGAAATTTATATTCCAGAATATGAGGAGAATATTGTAGAATTGGAGATGTCAAATATCGAAAAATTATTATATAATAATGCAACTGGTGATAATAAGCGAATGATTGCATTATGTACCAATTATAAAATTTCATCACAAGATTCAGTATTTAGTGGATTTGCAACGGTGAGTGAATTAAAAGACAAAATGTTAGAGCAACATAATAAAAAGCGTCAGGAGCATTTGGATAAGATAGAGAATCAGAAGAAGACGAATGGATATATTAAAGAATTAATTGATTGGTTTTATACAGATAGAAAAGAAGTTCCAGAGCATATTAAAATTAATTATCCAATTATTACAGGTGATTATTATATGACAAATTTTAATTCAAAAGATCAGAATGTAATTGTAGATACAATTGATAGAATAACAAAGAAATTAGAAACGAATGAAAAGTATATGGCACAGCTAGAGAAAGAATTAAAATTGATTAAAGAAAAAGAGGCAATTATTAATAATTTCAATGGAATGATTGAAGAAAAATTAAATGATCCATGTATGATTTGCTTTGGTAATTTTGATACAGCGATGATTACAATTTGTAACCATATGTATTGTGGTAATTGTGTCAATGAAATGTTTAAGAATACACAGCAAATTAAATGTCCGATGTGTAGACATCCGTTAACTAGACAAGAGGTTAATGCAATTGTAGATAAAAATTTAAATTTGATTACTGGTGATGATATTAAGAAGAAGATTGAAACCAAAGAAGAGGAGAAAGTGAATATAACGAATGGAGGAACGAAGATTAATGCGATAATAGAATATATTAAAGCATGTAAAGGAAAGATTATTGTTTTTGCTACAGAAAAACAAACATTAGATTTAATAGGAGATGTATTAGGAGAGAATAAAATTAAGTTTGTAAATCTGAAAGGTAATGCATATGTAGTAAGTAAACAATTAAAGAGATTTAAGAATGGTGAAGAGAATGTTATATTATTATCAGCAGATAGGGCTAATTCAGGAACGAATTTAATAGAAGCAAGTCATATTATATTATTAGATACACATTTAATTACGGATGTAAAGTCTAAGAAAGATATAGAAAAACAGGCGATTGGACGAGCGGTAAGACTTGGACAAAAGAACAATGTAAAAGTAATGAGATTTATTATGAAGAATACAATTGAGCAAGTTATGTTAAATAAAAATTAATTTATATATATTATATGCAATATTTGAATGAAAAGGGAGAAATAATTAATCATTTAGAACTAGAAAGAACAGAACAACTACAAGCAGAAAAATATATTTTACCAGATGATGTAGTATTAGAACTAGGAGCAAGATATGGTACAGTATCATGTATTATAAATAAGAAACTAAATAATCCAATGAATCAAGTATCAGTTGAGCCGGATGAAAGAGTATGGGATTGTTTAGAAAAAAACATTAAAGATAATGGATGTAATATTAATTTAATAAAGGGAGTGATATCAAATAAAAAGTTAGTATTAGCAAATGTTGATTATTATGAAGGTTATGGAGCAGAAACAATTGAATCAGATAATACAACAATAATTAATTATACATTAGATGAAGTACAAACAATGTATAATTTAAAATTTAATGTATTAGTGGCGGATTGTGAAGGATATTTAGGAAAATTTTTAGAAGATAATCCAATATTATATGAACAATTAGATACAATATTATTTGAAAAAGATAATCCAAAAGTGTGTGATTATGGAAAGATAATAATTAACTTAATTTATAATAATTTTAAGAATATAGAATCAGAATTCCATGAAGTATGGTCAAAAAAAGAAATATTTAATAATTTATATTTTAAAAAACAAAAAGAAATTAATATTAAAACGGAAAATATAATTAGAAATATTAGATTAAATAAATATAATAAATAAAAATATTCTATAAATATATGAGCGACATTACTAATCAAAGATATTTAGTATCTTACAATTTAAATAATGAAACAGGATTATATGATTTAACAATGAATGATGGTTCTATTATAAAAAATCAATATAGAATAATAAATGAAACAGGATATAGAAATGAGAAGAGAGTAGGATATTTTAATATATCTACTGATAACAAATATATATTTTTAGATAGCAAAGATGCAAAGAAAAACTATACAAATTTATATAAATTTAGCAGATATGGTCAATTAAATAAAGTAGATAATTATGGGTTGTATGAAGTAGCACATAATCCAGTACAAAGACTAGATGTATATAATTATGTAGTACCAGTTGATTTTTGTATGATATTAGCATTTGAAGATGATATAAATGTAAGAAGAGCGCAAATAAATCGCAATAAATTATATAATAATTATGATTGTATGACAGTATTAGTAGATGAAGATAGAGAATATTTTCAAGGTGCACCAGGAGCATTTCCAGAAATAGTATGTAATAGTAATAATATTACGAATAATGAATATAACAGATATTATATCTATGGATTAGGAATGATGAACTTTTTATTATTTGTTATTGCAGTTGCATTAATATTCACATTATTTGAGAATAAATAATATAAATTTATTTTTTTTGTTTTTCAATAATATTTAATTTTTGTTTATTTAATATTTCTATTTTATTAATAGCATATTGAGCACATGAACCGCAATGGTCTTCATTAGATAAATCTATCTTATTATTCATTTTATTATTACAATAATCTATTTTCCATCTACCTACAGGCATAGGTGTATCTTTAGATAGTAAATCTTTGATAATTCGGATAATAAATTTCATAGTATATTTAATAATAAATAATTATTTTTAAGTATATTAATATTCATTTTTTTGTATATTAAATAAATGTTATAAATAAATTTATTGTTATAATATAATATGACAAGTAAAGTTGTACAAGCGAATAAATTAGATAATGGATATTGGCAAATTACGGTATTAGATAATATAGATAAAACAACAAAAGTAATAACAGATACAAACTTTTATAGAGTAAGTAATAAGGATGCAAAATTAAAAAATTATATATATGAAGATGCAGATAATAGTTATTTATATTTTGATAGTTCATTTACACCTAAATTTATAGCGCAACTAATATATTTATATATTACATTTTCAGATGAAAATAATATACCGGATAGAGATATTATAAAAATAGATAAAAAGTTAAATTTTTTAGGTTACACCGTAACATCATATGGTCTTTCTAAAATTAATATGAATACTATTTATCCATGTTTAGATATAGATCCATATCCAAAAGAATTACATTTCCAATGCTTAGATAGTTCAGGACAATTAGTGGTTGATAATGAAGAAGTTGTAAGTAATATTCCATATTTCAAGGGTATATTAGATTTTGGTAATAAAAAAATTGTATTAAGTTTATCTAATTTTATGTATATAGTATGTGCAGGTGTATTAGTATTTTTAACAATATTTTTATTTATAATGAGAACAGATAGAAATTGAAAAAATTTTTAATTAGATATATTATATATTTAGTTAAAAATGTCAGATGATGAATATACTGATATTAAAGATGACAAAGTAGATGAATTAGCAGATTTGTTAGAAAAGAATGTAATTTCAGAAAAAATTGTAAACAAAGGTACGGGTGCAGGAGGAGCTAATACAAATATTACTGGTAAGTCATTTGAGAAAACCCATTTCAAAAAGGGTTTGCTCATTTTATTATAATACTGTTATATATTATAATAATAAATACTTAAATCAATTTTTAGCAACCAGTTCTTCTAATAATAGCACCTAACATACCACCAGTTGAAGCAAGTAAAATAGAAAATAAAACAACGCCGGCAATCATCATGTACGGGGAAGGTATACCCATTTTATATAATATATAGTATATAATTTTTATTAAGATTTATTTAAATAAATTAATGACAATAAGATTTATTTGCTAATACAGCAATCATAATAATACATAATATACATATAGTACAAGATGATGCACTTAAGGTTACTGTTTGTAAATCATCTAAAATATCAAAAAAACCGCCATTTTGTTCAGATGAATCAGTATTTAATGAAGAATCAGATAATTCTGACATTATAATATATATATATATATATTTTTTTAATAAAAGAATTATTCATTAAATATGAGACATTACACAAGAAGAAGAACAAATTAAACAACAACAGCATACAACTAAGGATGCACCTAGTAAAAGTGTAGACATTTCATCATCACCTCCTTTTTGTTCACTTGATGATGAATTTGACATATCTGAAAAAATAAAAAATTCATTATTATCTGACATACTATATATAATATTTTTATAAAAAAATTAACTATTTTATTTTATTTAAGATTTCTTCAAATTTTTTTTGTAATTTTTCAAAATCATAAGTTACTGATTGAGAATCATAGCGAATAGCTTCAGACTTACCATGTAAATATTTATTAGTATCTATATATTTTTGAAAATATTCTTTATTTGAATTAAAATTATCAATCATAATTTGTTTAAATGGTAATGTATATGTGGGTAGAACAGTTAGATTATAATAAACATTAAAATTTAAATTTTGATAATAAAGCATTCGAGAATAAATATCATTCATAGGATCAGTATCTGAAAATCCAGGTTCATTAATAAGTGGTTTATCGTGAAACAAATGAGCCCGAACAGTTTCAATAACAGATGAAAAACGTTGAACTTGTGACCAAGTAGATTCACCCCAAGTATTTAAAATAGAAAGACATACTTTACCATGACCATTTATTTGATATAAATTAGGATTAAAACGAGTTTTGCCATCGTTTGTTAAAAATTTCCATTTCGGTGGAGAAAATGGATAATTATCCGGAAATGTATTTTCAAAAAAATAAAAACCACCGTAATATGGTGAGTTTTCAACGCCCATAATTAGTACGTGTCCTTCATTGATATTAGTTTCATTAGGATTATAATAATAAGTTTGTTTTTTATCCCAATTTGTTTTATCAAAACTAACGCTCTCAATATCTTTTAGGATTCGTTTTGAATTAGACATTTTTAATTAGATACATATTAATATTTATATAATAAATAAATCAATTTTATAATTAGGGTGTAATATTCATACTTTTAAGGACATCAATTCTTCTCTGAATAGGGTTTTTTCCTTTTGTTAGATCAGCATTATTTATTACAACTTCAAAGTATTTATTTTTAATTAATTTATTCATAGCTTCTTTAGAATATTCTATTCCTCTAGTATTTCCCTTAGGATTCTTAATAGTTTTAAATGCATTTTCTTTTAATGATTTAATGATATTTTTATTTTCTTCTGCAGTTATACATATAATAGTAATTTTTTGTTCTATATTTTTTATATATACAACAAGAAGATGAGGATAATAATTATCAGATGCATTAATCATTGAATTAATTGTACTTTTAACTGCATTATCTGCACATGTCCAAGACACTTTAAATGCTGAACCAATAGCACCTTGTTTATGTTTTACTGAAATTTTAAGTGAATTAAGTAGAAAATCTTCAGGTAAAGCATTATCTACATCTGAATTAATTTTATCAGGTAAGAAATATTTTAATACACTAACTAAATCTCTTTCTCGTGATATACCAACTTCCATACCAAGCTTACAATTTCTAGTATTTTCCTTTTGACTATCTGCATAAAGTTGTAAAAGTCCTTTTTGAAAGTTTTTATTTTCAAGTGTAGTTTTAAGGAGGTCAAGATCTGGAATTTTATTTTTAGGTTTATCTTCACTAATATTTAAACTTTGTAATAGTGAATCAGCTAAATTATCAATATCTTTATTAATTTTTTTACATTTATTTTTTTTATTAATATGTCTATCATAATTATGTTTTAGTAGAATTACTCTGTCGCATGTTGGACATGTATAACCTTTCATTTTTTAATAATTATATTTTAATATTTATATAATTAATAAATCAATTTTTCGTTCCATAATGTTCTAATATCTGGTAATAAATTATGAGTAAAATTTTCTTTTGGGAAAGATTTATAAATTTTAGCAATTAACATTTCGTTACCTCTTAATCGAATATTATCTTCTTTATCCATGTACATTAATGTAAAATTAACTAAATAACCTAAATTAAATAATTGGTCACCTAATAATTTACCACCAGTAATAGCATGTGGATTATCTTTGTAATCTTTATTTAATAAATTTTTAGTAGCAGTATTAAAAGAATTTAAAATAGCAAGATTATCAGGATGAGATACGAGTAAAGATAAATCTATAGTATTTGTTTCTAAATTATGAACAAAAAATACATTATTAACTTTTAATAGATGAATTACTTTAATATGCATTAATCTTGTAATATCAATAAAAAATCCACCATATTTAGAAATAAAAGCTAATTTAATATAATCAGTTTTAAGTTTATTTGCAGTTGTTGATAAGAATGCATCTACAACATCAGAAGTAAAATCTTTTTTTAATATTTCAAGAGCAGAATCATAATCATAAATTCTATATTCAAATTCAGGATTTAGAAATATATGATGTTTGATTGTATAATATAATCCAGATGGAACATTATTAATATTAGGAACAATTTGATAAATAATTTTTGGACATAATGATTCTATTTTAGATGTTTTAGTAGCAGGATACACAGGTTCTAATTTAAAAGACTCAGGATGGTCAAAATATTGTAGAGAAAATAAATAAATAATAATAGAATTAATAACTATAACAAATAAAAAATAGAATTGATTCATAAAATATCTGATAAATATATTTTATTAATTAACCATAAAAAATAAATTAAGCAACTACTCTATTACCTTTAGCATCATATATCCATAATTCAAATAAATAACCATTATTTTTAGTAGCATTTGATTTTGCAAGTGTTATTTCATATTTACATTTATATGTCCATGTTGATTTAACTTCTATTATTAAATTAGCAGATGGAATATAAATATCTGGAAAATAATATTTTATTTTATTATTAAAAACATATTCAATACGTGGAATTTTAAATCGATCTGTTATTATTTGATTTTCATTATATTTTTTTAATAAATCATTAAGAGCAAAATGTTCAAATCCTTGAATTTTAATTTCTAATCCACTTGGTAGTTTATATGATTTGTATTTAAATGCATTTCTTTGAATTTTTTGTTGAAATTCTAAATTTTGTGATATATGTTCAACGCCATATTTTAGAAGATTTGTTTTAATACGTTTTTCTATTATTTCTATATTATTATATGGATTTTCTATACCATAATTTTTTAAAAATGTTTGTTTTATTTTTGTTTTAATTTCATCTGTTTTTAATTTATCACTTATTTTTTTAATAATATTTATATTATGACTTGGATTATCAGTACCATATTTTAATATATTTGTATTTTTACGTTTATTTTCAAATTCTAATGTTTTCATATGATGTTTAACACCATATTTTTTAATACAAATATCTTCAAATTTTGTTTGTCTATTTATTAAGGAGCATTTTTTACAAGTAGGACCACTTGTTTCAACAATATATCGAAATAATTTAGATGAATCATTACCACATTTACATTTAAAAGATATATTTGTATCT
>Ga0007807_1000227_pt1 | contig 20415 bp, 15 predicted proteins | sample CryBogCBE12Aug09_FD_71220 | JGI IMG/M metagenome (GOLD analysis project Ga0007807, IMG submission 71220) | Freshwater microbial communities from Crystal Bog, Wisconsin, USA - CBE12Aug09 | ecosystem: Environmental > Aquatic > Freshwater > Lake | place: Crystal Bog, Wisconsin, USA | collected...
CCGTCTGATACCGGTGAGGCGACGGGACTAGCACCCTCAGGGTTGACGCTCACCTTCGGCTACGGACCATCCCTCTTCGACGCTCGGTTTGGGCTGAGCCGTCGGCAACCACGCGTCCTGCAACCCGTGCCGATCTTGCCCGGGGATGCCCTCGATCCCGCTACCTCCAACGGCGATCTGTGCATCCAGGCCTGCGCGGATGACCCCATGGTGGCGTTCCACGCCGTGCGGAATTTGACGCTCCTCGGACAAGGCACCGTGGTGCTGCGAGCGTTGCAGGTCGGCACCGGTCGAACCTCGACGACGTCCTCTTCGCAGACCACCGAGCGCAACCTGCTCGGATTCAAAGATGGCACCAACAACCTGACCGGGAGCGACACGGCACTGCTCAAGCGCTGGGTCTGGGTGGACTCGGGTGACGATCAGCCGTGGATGGGTGGCGGGTCCTACCTCGTGGCACGACGGCTCCGACTCGACCTCGAGGCGTGGTCGTCACTCCCGTTGACGGACCAAGAACAGGTCATCGGGCGATTCCGAGCATCGGGTGCTCCCTTGACGGGGACCACCGAGCACGACGCACCAGATCTCGCGGCACAGGGCCCCCACGGCGACCCCATCATTCCGGCCAACAGCCACATCCGTATTGCGGCACCAACGACCAACAACGGCATCCACCTGCTGCGTCGCGGCTACAACTTCATCGATGGGCTCGACCCGACCACTGGGGCCTACGACGCCGGGTTGTTCTTCATCTGCTTCCAGCGGGATCCCATGGCCCAGTTCGCCACCCTCGCTGGGGACTTGGCGCGCACCGATGCCCTCATGCGCTACGTCACGGCAACGACGAGTGCAGTATTCGCCTGCCCGCCGGGCCTCGAGAAGGGCCAGACCCTCGGAGCGGCTCTCTTCGCCTGAGGTGACTTCGCAGGCGCTCTGGCGCGAGTGCTACTGTCGCCGGAGGTGCACCACAACGGTGCCTTCCGGGGGGAAGTCATGAACAATCGGGTCCAGCGTTCATTCATCCGCGGTGCAGTGGCGCTCGCCACCATCGCCGGAACTGCGACGGGCCTCGTCGCGCTGTCGGCAACGGCCACGAGCGCCCAGGCGGCGCATGTGACGGGTCACGTGTTGACGGTTGGGACCTACAACGGCCACGTCGGCCAGTACTCGAGCGTGCAGGCAGCGGTGAACGCGGCACAACCAGGAGACTGGATTCTGGTCGCCCCAGGTGACTACAAGGAGCGAGCAGACCTCACGAACACACCGTCGGAGAGCCAGTACGGCGCAGGCTCGTTCGGTGGCGTCCTCGTGACGACGTCAGGGATTCACATTCGCGGCATGAGCCGCAACACCACGGTCATCGACGGCACCAAGGTCGGTGCTCCGGCCTGCAGCACAGCAGCTGGTGACCAGCAGGTCGGACCAACGGTCAACGGTCGAGTCGCCGGTCGCAACGGCATCGACGTCTACGCCGCTAACAACGTCTCAGTCGACAACCTCACCATTTGCAACTACCTCTCGGGGAACTGGGGCGGCGGCAACCAGATCTGGTGGAACGGCAAGGAGAATGCCAACGCGATTGGGCTGAGCGGCTACGAGGGCTCCTACCTCACCGCCACCACGACCTACTTCGGTGGCAACAACACTGCGGGTACCTACGGGATCTTCTCCTCCAACGCTTCGAACGGTTCGTGGAGCTACGACTACGCCTCGAACATGAACGACTCCGGGTTCTACATCGGCGCCTGCCGCCAGTTGTGTTCGGCCACGGTGAACAAGGTGTGGGCAGAGGGCAATGCGCTCGGCTACTCGGGAACGAACTCTGGTGGCGCCCTCGTGATTGAGAACTCGCTCTTCGACAACAACACCGATGGATTCGACACCAACACCCAAGTCGCTGGTGACCCGCCGCCGCCGCAGAACGGTGCCTGCCCGAACAATGGGATCTCCCCAATCACCCACACGCACTCGTGCTGGGTCCTCAGAAACAACACCTTCACGAACAACAACAACGCCAATGCTCCTCGAGCTGGCACCGCTGCAGCTGGTCCTCCTGGAACCGGCATGACCTTGTCGGGTGGCATCAACGACACCGTGATGAACAACACCTTCACGAACAACAACGCATGGGGCCTGCTCGTCGTTCCCTACCCAGACTCGGACACCCCGCCCACGCCGACGGCATGCGCCGATGCAGGCGGATTCCAGGTTCAAGGACTCGGCTGCGTGTTCGACCCGAAGAACGACACGATTACGGGGAACAAGTTCTCGAAGAATGGTTCACTCGGGAATCCCTCGAATGGTGACCTCGGTGAGTTGACCCTCAACCCTCACGCCTCCAACTGCTTCTCGAAGAACGTGACACCCGATGGCATGTTCCCAACCGGAATCGCAAGGGAACTGAAGTGCACCGGCACGCACCCGGGCAACGCGGTGGGTCCAGGTCTTCCGCTCTACCTGCAGGCCATCTGTGACACGGGCTTCGGTTCGTGCCCGTCGGGAGCGAACTACCCGAAGCACACCGGGACCGTTCTCCAGCCGTTGCCGGCCTCATCGAAGCTCGCCACAATGCCGAACCCCTGCGTCGGCGTGCCCAACAGCGCATGGTGCGTGAACGGTAGGGCGGTGCAGTAGTCCAGAGGCAGCGACCCTGAGGGGGAACCATGGGGAATGAGAAGTACGTCATCATCTCGGCGGACGGCCACTGCGGTCTTCCGATCCACGAGTACGAGCGGTATCTCGACCCGGGGTTCCGCCCGGCGTTCGCGACCTGGGTCGCGCAGAAGGAAGCGGAGCGCAAGCTCAAGCTCGAGTCGAACTACGAGTTCATCATGGGGTGGGAGACCTCCAACGAAGAGGGTCTTCGCGGCGCCTACGACCCTTCGGTCCGCGATAAGGAGCTCGATGCCGACGGCGTGGCCGCCGACGTGCTGTTCGCCGATGCGGATGCGGTAACCGGCATGGGCTCGCCACCCTTCGACGCCGGTCTCGCCGCAGGCATGCAACTCGACGCCGACCTCGCGTTCGCTGGAGCACGTGCCCATAACCGGTTCCTCGCTGATTTGTGCTCGACCAGTCCGGAGCGACGGGCCGGCATCGCCCTCATCCCGTTGTGCCACGATCCGATTCGTGCGGTTGCCGAAGTGGAGTGGGCGGCCAACCAGCCGGGAATTCGTGGCGTCATGATTCCAACCATGTGGCGCGATCGTCCGCCCTACTCCTCCGAGGTCTACGAGCCGTTCTGGGCGGCATGCGCAGCAGCGAACCTGCCGGTCCACACCCATTCTGGGGAAGCGCCCCACGAGGACTACAACGATCACCTCGGGATCTACTTGGCTGAAGTGGTCTGGTGGGCGGCGCGGCCGAGTTGGCACCTGCTGTTCTCCGGAGCCTTCGAACGCCACCCCAACCTCAAGTTCGTAGTCACCGAAGCTGCGGCCTACTGGATCGCCGACACGAAGTGGAAGTGGGATCAGTACATGGGCGGCGGCCACACCACGAAGAAGATGGCGGCACTGCTCGAAGGCAAGATCTCCAAGCTCCCATCGGAGTACTTCGGCACCAACATTTTCGCCGGTGCGTCCACGATGTCCAAAGAAGAGCTCCGTCGCCGCAACGTGCTCGGCACCGACGCGGTCATGTGGGGAACCGACTACCCCCACCCTGAGGGCTCGTGGCCGAACACCTTCGCCAAGTTGCAGAAGGACTTCGTCGACATCCCGGTCGACGAGACGGCACGAATCCTCGGTGGCGTCGCTGCTGGGGTCTACGGACTCGACCTGGCCAAGCTCCAACCCATCGCAGATCGAATTGGCTACACACCGACCGACCTCAACCAGGACCCAGACCTCATGGCGTCACCAACCGCGGAGCGCGATGCCAAGTGGTGGCTCGAGGACTACGGGATCACCCCGACGCGCCCCTAGGTCCACTCAGTCGATCTCGGGTCCGAGGTCCGGGTTCCACGCCACGCCGTTGATGTGGCTCCCGCCGTCGACGAACAGGGTGTTTCCCGTGACGTACTTGGCGTCATCGCTGGCGAGGAAGAGCGCGACGGGGGCGATGTCGTCTTCAGGGTCGCCGAGGCGACCCATGGGGTTCGCGGCGTCGGCCATGGTGGCGAGTTCTGGATGGGCTGCTGCCATGGAACGAAACGCTGCGCTCTTGGCGCCAGGGCAGATGACGTTGGCCCGAATTTGGTAGGGAGCCCACTCACGAGCAGCGGTTCTCGTGAGGGCGCGGAGCGCCTCCTTGGCGCTGTTGTACTCAGCGGTGCCCATGTGGGCATTCACGCCGTTGAGGGAGCACAGGTTGATGATCGAGCCACCGCCGGCCGCCCGGAGGTGGGGGAATGCGGCCCGCATGGCCCAGAACGGGCCGAAGTACCCAACGTCCATCCCGCGGCGAAGGAGATCGGTGGACTTCATCTCGAGCCGTCCGAGGCGACCCCCACCCCATGCGTTGTTGATGAGCGTGTTGCAGGTGCCGAAGGTGGCAATAGTCCGGTCAACCATGTCGACGACCTGCGCTTCGTCAGCGACGTCCACCCTGAGAGCGAGGACCGACGCCCCAGTCTCGGTGCGGAGCTCTTCGGTGATCCGTTGCACGGCATCGCCATCGATATCGCTCAGGACGAGGCGGGCACCTTCTCGAGCGAAGCGGCGGGCGATTCCAGCCCCGATGCCGTCCCCAGCTCCGGTGATCACCGTGACGTTTCCGGCAATGCGCTCCATGATCACCCCTCCGCCGCTTGAGTTTCTCAGAGTTCCCCGCAACCTGCCACGACAGCTTGGGCCGCGAGGATGTTCGCGTGGGACCTCGCTCAATGTGACATCCCCTCGGTACAGTCGGTCGTTCACCCCTTCGAGAGGACTGAACGTGCGCATTCTCCATACGAGCGACTGGCACTTGGGACGGACCTTTGAGTCCATCTCCTTAGAAGAGGATCAGCGCGCCTTCGTGACCTGGCTCTGCGGTGTCGTGACCGAGCGCGCCGTCGACGTCGTCGTGGTCGCTGGGGACGTCTGGGACCGTGCTAATCCCAAGGCGGAAGCGGTGACCTTGATGGAGGAATCACTCAACGCGGTCGCTGCGACTGGGGCCACCGTGATCGCCATTGCCGGCAACCACGACAGTGCCGCTCGCCTGGCCTACGGCGCTTCGTGGGCGAAGAACTACGGCATCATCTTGGTCACCGAAGACGTGGGCTACCCAACGCCGGTCATCGTGGAGCGCAACGGAGCATCGGTCGGCTTCGTCGCCGTTCCCTATCGTGATCCCCAGCGCACCATCGCTCCGGTCCCCGCTGAGGACGGAACATCTCGCCTCCGCACCCACACTGCAGTGCTCGACGACGCGCTCAACGATGGCCGTCGCCAGTTGGCTGATGCCGACGTGGTCGCCACCATCGCCGTGGCTCACGCCTATGTGAGCGGCTCGGCCACGAGCGACTCTGAGCGTCGCTACGTCGGTGGCGCCGACCAGGTTCCGCTCTCGCTGTTCCATGGCTTCGACGCCGTGCTCCTCGGCCACCTCCACCGCTACCAAGAGTTCGACGAGGGGCGGGTGGCCTACTGCGGTTCGCCGCTTCCCTACTCCTTCAGTGAAACCGCCGACAAGGCGGTGCGCATTCTTGAGGTCGGCGCAGAAGGCCTCACGAGCATCGAACGAGTGGAGATTCCTGTTGGCGTGGCGTTCGGCCGAGGGGTGAGCACCATCACCGGGACCTTGGAGGAACTCCTCACCGATGCGCGATACGCCGGTGCCGAGCAGCACTTCGTCGCCGCTCGCCTCACCAACGACACCTTGCAGATCGACGCCAAGGCCAAGCTCGAGGTCCGCTACCCCCACATCGTCAACGTGACGCGTGCGGCGAGCGCAGCTCCCCACGGCGTTGCCCCGGCCGTGCCGTCTGCTGCGCTCATCGAGGAGGACCCCCTGACGGTCATCGCCACGTTCCTCGACCAGGTGCACGGACAACCACCATCTGAGGAGGAACGTGAACTCCTGGCCGGGGTCATTGACGCCGTGCTGCAGGGAGGTGCCAAGTGAAGCCCATCCTCTTGACCATGGAAGCCTTTGGACCCTTCGCCGAGCGGGTGGATATCGACTTCTCGAAGCTGTCGGAGTACGGCGCGTACGTCATCGCTGGGCCTACGGGGGCTGGCAAGACCACGATTCTCGACGCCATTGTCTACGCCCTCTACGACACCATCCCTGGCCGAACGGGCATCGACGAGCTCCGGAGCCACTTCGCTGAGCGCTCGGCGATCTGTTCGGTGGCGTTCACCTTCGAGGTCCACGGCGCCCGCTACCGCGTGACGCGGACCCCGACGCAAGAGCGCCCGAAGAAGACAGGCGAGGGAATGACCGAGGAGAAAGCGTCGGTGACCTTCGAGTTCCTCGACGCCGATCGGCCGAACCTCGTGAAGAAGGGAGAGGTGGGCAACGAGATTGCCGAACTCGTCGGCTTGACTGCCAACCAGTTCAAGCAGGTCATCTTGCTCCCGCAGGGAGAGTTCGAGACGGCGCTTCGAGCAGACGGTGATGAGCGAGCGGCCATTCTGGCGACGTTGTTCCCGATCGTGAACAGCTTCGATGCAGTCGTCGAGCGACTGAAGTTCGCCGCCCGTGATGCCGAGTCTGCCTACAAGACAGCTCGCGAACGGACGGAGTTCCAGCGTGAGACCGTCGCCATGCAACTCGACAGTGCATTCGAAGCCGCCGAGATGCCCTGGAGTGAGGAGATGGCGTCGGCGCTCACCATCGATGGGGTGCACCACCAGCTGAGCGAGCTCGGGAACCGCCGAGCAGCGCTCAACGACGAGGCCCGTGCAGCAGAAGCTGCACGGACCAACGCTGAGGCAGCGCTCTCCACCGTGGTGGCGAACGCAGCGCTGCACGATGCTGCGCGCGAGGCGATCGAGGTGATCGCCGCCCTCGATCAGGAGCGATCCACGCATGACCAGGATCGCCAGCGCCTCGAGATCGCCGAGAAGATCGCGCCGTATGAGGCTACCTACGACCAGTTCACGGAGACCTACGCCCTCTGCGCCAGCGCCGAGGCGCTCCTCGATGGAGTGCTCGAAACCCTTCCCGGCCTCTGCGCACCATTCGGTGACGGGCTTCCTGCGGCGGTCCTCGAGGTCCAGAGCGGCAGTGGAGCGAGTGCCGCCAGAGACGCAGTGCGTCTGGCTCAGAAGGACCATCAGGGCGCAGTGGACCTCCACCGAACGCTCGAAGAGCGACGTACGGCCTTCGCCAAGGCTGAGCGTGCAGCGGGAGAGGCCGAGCAACGCCGTGGTGGAGCCGAGCGCCTCCAGCGAGAACTCGATGATGCCTTGGCCGTGGTGCAGGAGGGTGCAGGAGCAGCGCAACGAGAACTCGCCACGCTCGGCCAGGTCGACGTCGCCCTCGTCGAGGCGAAGCGCGCGCTCGAGGATGCAACGACAGCAGCAGATCTCGACCGAGACCTCGTCACCGCTCGGGAGCACCACGGCGTCTGCCGAGACGCGACGACTCTCGCCAGCGCAGCACTCGATGCCGCACGTGCAGCGGTCGACGCGTCGCTCGCTGCCACGCTGGCGACAGCACTCGAGCCGGGTTGTCCATGCCCCGTCTGTGGTGGCCTGGAGCACCCCCACCCCGCAACGACAGATGGGGGAGTTGACGCCGAGGCGGTCGAAGAGGCTGCAGCGGTGCTTGAGCGGGCGAAGGACGCAGAACACGCTGCGAGCATCGCGGTTGCCGGGCTCGAAGCTCGTCGATCGTCGCTCGTGGTGACAGGGACCGTCGATGAACGCCGAAGCGACGTGGAGCGCGCCGAAGCCAGCGTGGCCCGGGCAGGGGAGCTGCACGCGCTCGTGGCAGCTCGAGAGGGCATCGTCGAGGCGCAGCTTGAGGAGCGAGAGCGAGTCATTGCTGACCTCGCGACAGCGTCAGTGGCCATCGACGCGTTTGCGCAACTGACCACCACTGAGGAGTCGGCGCTTCCACGCGACCTCGACGCCTTCGAGGCCGAGCACGGCTCGCTCGACACGTTCATGAATCTGCACGACGACTACGCCGAGCTCATCGACGGTCTCGATGCGCTTCGTCGTGCCTACGACGACGTTGCGAGACGCCACCAGCAGTACGAGCGAGAGCGCGACGTACTCCTCGGCGTCGCTCGTCAGGTTGGCCTCGAGGATCTCGATGCGCTGGCAGCGAGCTTCCTCGCCGACGAGGATCGACAGGATCTGCGCGACGCGCTCGTGAGCGTCGAGGCACAGCGGGCGAAGGCAACCGAAGATCTCGATGCTGCTCGCCGTGCTGGGGTCCTCGAGGTGCGCCCAGACGTCGAGGCGACCACCGTGGCCTGCGAGGCAGCACGTGCGGTGGCGGACGTTGCGCAACGCCGAGTCGGGGAGCTCGACTCCTTGGTGTCGACGGTGGTGCATCAACTCGAGGAGTGGGTGAAGGCGGTCGAAGTGGCTGCAGATGAGCACCGCCGCAGTGGGGTCGTCATCGGTCTGTCGAAGCTGTTGGCGGGAACCATGAGTGGTGCGGGGACGAAGGTGGCCTTGCGTGACTGGGTGCTGTCGACCTACCTGGCCACCATTGTCGGCCAGGCCAACGTTCGGCTCGATGAGATGTCGTCTGGTCGGTACTCCTTGGCGCTGGCCGGTGACGATGGTTCGAAGAAGCGCACCACGCTCAACCTGGTCGTCGCCGACGCGCAGACGGGCAGGACCCGCCCGGTCGACACGCTCTCTGGTGGCGAGACCTTCTTGGCCGCAATCTCATTGGCCTTGGGGCTCGCTGACGTCGTGGCATCCTCGAGCGGGCGTGGGCTCGAAGCGCTCTTCATCGACGAGGGCTTCGGCACCTTGGACGAGGAGCGTCTCGACACCGTGCTCGGTGTCTTAGACGGCCTCCAAGGTGGGGGTCGGAGCGTCGGGGTGATCAGCCACGTGGAAGAGCTCAAGCGCTCGCTACCGACCGGCATCACCGTCGTGCCGAGCGACCATGGATCAACGGTGACGCCGTGCTATCCCGGAGGAGTCGATGGCTGAGTCGGCCGTGCCCGAAGGGTTCGACGGCTTCATGGAGCGTGTCGAGGTGAACGGGATCCTCTACGACCGGATCCCGTGGGGAGCTGAGTTCCCTTGGCATTCGGGTTGCCCCGCCTGTGGGGAGGAATCCGGACGTCCCCACGCAGCTAGTTGCCCCCGAGCGGCCAACACCGGCGAAGCGCTCGTGATGTCGGGACCATTACATCCCTGTCGCGACTGCGGAGCGAACGTCGGCGAGATCCACGCCTTCAACTGCGGCCTCGAAGAGTGCCCGAACTGCCATCACCAGTTCGCCTCGTGCGAGTGCTCCACCCCCTTCGATCGTCCAGACGATGACGAGGACGAGGGCTGACTACCAGCTCCGCAGCACCTGGGTGGTGTCGAAGGCGTTGGACGTTGAGGCTGCTGGGTAGTCGGCGGGGTCGAGCACCTCGGCGATGTCGGTGACCAAGGGTCCGAACTCAGCGGCCAAGGGAGCGAGCGCTGCCAGATCGAAGCCGTAGAGGTTGGCGGTGTTGGTCCCCACGCAGGCTTGGACGACGTCAGGATCCTCGCCGGCGAACGCGACCCGCAGCGCCTCATTGGAGAACGGCCAGGTGCCTTCACTGTGGGGGTAGTCATCCCCCCACATCATCCGATCGGCGCCGAACTGTGGACGAAGTGCGGACTCTGAGGAGCGCAGGAACGACGCGCCGAGGTAGAAGTTTCGGTGGAAGTACTCGCTCGGGGTCATCGACATCCCACTCGCTGCGGCACCGAAGAACATCGCTTCGGCAGCGCCACCGCCGGCCATGCGGCCGTAGAACCAGTCGAGGGTCTCAAGGCCGCGGGGGAGCCAGGCCACCCCTTGCTCGGTCATGGCTACCTTGAGGCCGGGGAACCGTTCGAGGACGCCACCGAAGATGAGGTGCCACATGGCGCGGTGGGAGTACCAGGGGAGTTCAATGAGCATCATGGCCCGAGCGATCTCGAGTTCGCCGTAGTCGGGGAGTCCCGATCCACCGTGGATGTTGAGGACCACCCCTCGCTCTTCGCAGAGGCGCCACAGCGGGTCGTAGACCGGGTCGTACAACGGCGCGAGCACGCCGCCAGGGTTGATGGAGGGCAGCATGATGCCGCCGAAAGGCTTCGTGAAGTGCTCGGTTGCCCAGGTGATCTCGGCGAGCGCGTCGTCGAGGTTGTTGAAGAAGACTTGGATGACTCCGGCCCGCTGTCCCGGGGCGTCGTTGCAGAAGTCGAGGAGCCAGCGGTTATGGGCTTGGATGCCAGCCCACCGCTTGTCGTAGTCGGCGGCAGAAGGTGGCAGCGAGACGAGGTTTCCCTCCTCGAAGAACGGCGGAACGGTGTTCGGGAAGAGCACCTCTCCAACGACGCCATCGGCGTGGTGCTCCTTCAACCGAGCAGCGGAGTCCCAGTTGCGGTAGCGGATTGGGGCCAACAGATCGGCGAAGGGCACCTCGTAGGTTGCCGCCCACGCGTCGAACTCCTCGTGGAACGACGAGGCCAAGTAGGGGCGGTAGTCCTTGACGTCTGCCCCGGCGTGGCCATCACAGCTGATGACGGTGTAGCGCGTGCTGTCCATGGTGGCCTCCTAGTGGATGAGGGTTGGGGGAACCTGACCTGCGGCGATCGCGTCCGCCCGGCTGTGGAGGAGGGGCCCAAAGGTCTCGCAGTTCGGTGCGATGACGTACTTGTCGGCGGCGAGTGCATCGAGGACGAAATCACCGAGCCAGTTGAGGTCGACGACGTCAGCCTTCATGCCCGCAGCCTTCAACTGCTCGCGGAATTCTTCGAACGAGGTTCCAGGAGCAGGAGGCCGGGGCTTGACCCGTTCCAAGTCCTTCGGGCGGTTGCGCTGCGCGGTCCACAGTCCGGTGTCGAGGAGACCACCACCTGGGTAGAAGACGTGGGCGCCCACTGGTGAACCGACCTTGGTGAGTTGATGGGCCAGTGACTCGGTGAAGCAGCTAATGGCGGCCTTGGACGCGGCGTAGATGCTGGCGTGGGGAACGGGGGCGATGCCGCCGTCGCCCGATGAGGTGGTGATGAGGTGCGCTTCGCGATCGGCCGCCAGCATGCGGGGGAGGAACTCGAGGATGGTGCCGGCCACGCCGAACACGTTGACGCCGAAGCACCAACGCCAGTCGTTCATCTCCTGCTCCCAGGGGAGACCCCCACCTCCCGAGGTGACCCCGGCGTTGGCGAAGAGGAAATCGACGACGCCTTCGGTGCCGTAGACGTCATTTGCGAGTGCGGTGATCGACGCGGCGTCGGTCACATCGCAGCGCACGCCACGGAGTGCTCCGAGCGGCGAGAGCTCCGCCACCGTGGCATCGAGGACCCCCTGCTCGATGTCGGCCACCACGACGCTCGCCCCCCGGCTGAGCAGTGCGTGGACGATGCCCTTACCAATGCCGCTCGCGCCACCAGTGATGACGGCAACCTTGCCTACGAACTCCATTCGAGACCCCCTCGTTGCTCTGTGTTCTACACCCAGACGAGCGAGGGGACAACTCTCAGCCGCGGCGAGGGGCAGCGAAACTCGGGCGATAGGTGGGATCGCTCCCGAGGTCCACGGTCGCCTCAATGGCCCGGGCGACGGCGACGATGGTCACTTCGCTCCCAGGTCGACCGATGATGCCGAGACCGACCGGCAATCCCCGGACGAGCCCCATGGGAACGGTGGCGATGGGCCAACCTGCAATCGCCGGTGCGCAGGTGGTCGGCGCAGCGACGCCGTGTTCACCAATGTGGAGGTCCTGCTTCCACGCCGGTCCATAGGTTGGCGCCAAGAGGACGTCGACCCCATCGAGCGCTGGCTCGAGGCAGGTCGTGGTCGCCCACGCCAGGTTCCGTGCTCGGGCAGGGTGGTAGGCATCGCCGCCCCGGCCACCGGTCGTCAGTGCCTGCTCGAAGAGTTCATGGCCGAAGTAGGCCAACTCCGTCTCGGCGTGCTCGCGCTCGAAGGCAATCACCTCGGCCAGGGTTGCCGGTGCGCCACCTCTCGCGGTGAGGTACGCCGAGAGGTCGTCGAGCGCTTCGGCCAACAAGACGGTGAGTTCGTCGTTGCCCACGTCGTTAGTTGGAACGGCGACGTCTCGCTGCATCACGGTACCGAGCACGCTCGACAGTGCGGCGATGACCTCGTCGAAGCGCTGGTCGGTTTCAGCGTGGCCGGTCCGCCAGGTTGTTGCCACCGCGGCCGAGAACGTCCGGGCGTTGCCAGTGCTCTCGGTGGCGAAGGCAGCGTCACCGGTGAGGGCGGCGTAGAGCAACGCGAGATCCTCCACCGATCGTGCCATCGGTCCAGGGCTGTCTTGACTGGCGCTCAGTGGGATCACCCCACGGGTGGACACCGCGCCGACGGTCGGCTTCAATCCCACGACGCCGTTGAGCGAGGCTGGACAGGTAATGGAACCGTCGGTCTCGGTGCCAATTGCCCCAGGGCTCAGGCGAGCGGCCAGCGCCGCCCCTGAACCCGAGGACGACCCACCGGCACTGCGATCCGTTGCCCAGGGATTGGCGGTCAGACCTCGGACGGCCGACCATCCCGAGGCTGATCTCGTGGACCGGAGGTTCGCCCACTCCGAGAGGTTGGTCGTTCCGAGGATGACCGCTCCAGCCGCTCTCAGTTGCGTGACGAGGTCGGCATCATGACGCACCGGTCGGCCGAGCAAGCTCGTCGATCCAGCAGTGCTCGGGAGGCCGACGACCTCGACGTTGTCCTTGACGAGCAGGGGAACGCCGCAGAGGGGTCCACCGGCTCCTGTCGCTCGAACGCGATCGCTCGCTTCGGCGTCGGCAAGCGCGGTCTCACTCACCGCAAGCACCGACGACAAGGCGATGTCAGTTCCTTCGGCGTCGATGGCGCCAATGCGCTCGAGCAGCGTGCTCGTGACCTCGACGGCGCTGAGGCTGCCATCGCCGAAGTGGCGAATGAGGTCGGCGACACCGAGGTCGGCAATCGGGAGGGAGTGGGGGTGGGGATCGAGCGAAGCCATTGCGCCAATGTAGGGGTTGGAGCGTGGTGGCGGTCGGTTGGTCGTCCGAGGTCGGTCGGTAGCATCGACGTATGGATCCGGTGACTGAGCCAGAACTCTCAGCGTTCACCACCAACGGACCGTGGCGACTCGACCTCTCGGCGACCTCGTGGGCGCTCGATGGCCCGGCACTGCGGCGTCGAGCGCAGCAACGGGTGCCCGGTGCCACTCGGCGTCGAGCAGTGCCCCCGGTTGGCCGACTCGTCAAAGCCGGTCGCGTCCTCGGCTGGGCCGTTGCCCGCTGGGCGGTGACCGATCGCCGCAAGGACAAGTCGACGTCACGAGCAGGGCTCTCGCGCCGTGTTCGTGACGCCTTCGTCGTGCTCGGACCGACCTACATCAAACTCGGTCAAATCATCTCCGCAGCGCAAGGACTCCTCCCCGAAGAGCTCGTCGATGCCTTCTCGGTGCTGCGCGACCGGGTCCCCGCCGAATCCTTCGACCACGTGCGTGCCGTCGTTGAGGAGGCGTTCGGCCGCCCCCTCGAGGCGATGTTCTCGGAGTTCTCGACCGAGCCAATCGCTGCTGCCTCCATTGCCCAGGTCCACTTCGCCACGCTCATGACAGGGGAGCAGGTCGCGGTGAAGGTGCAACGCCCTCGCATTGGCGATCTCGTCGAGGCTGACCTCAAGATCATGACGTGGATCGCTCCGCATCTCGCCAAGCGGATCGAGTTGATGAAGATCGTCAACCTACCCGCCATCATCGAGGTCTTCGCCGAGACCATCGTCGAAGAGCTCGACTTCCGTCTCGAAGCCGGCAACATGATCGACGTGGCGACGGTGCTCGACACCACCGGCCATCGGACCGTCGTCGTGCCGAGACCCCATCCGACGCTCGTCACCGAGCGGGTGCTCGTCATGGAACGGCTCTCGGGGTTCGCCTTCGACGACGGTGCGGCCATGGTGGCTGCCGGCGTCGACACCACCGCTGTCGTCAGAGCGCTCATGGTGTCGCTCCTCGAAGGTGCGGTGATCCACGGCGTCTTCCACGGCGATCTCCACCCCGGCAACCTGCTCGTCCAGGCCGACGGTCGGGTGGCGCTGCTCGACCACGGCATCACCGGTCGCCTCGACGCCACCGAACGGACGATGTTCTTAAAGGTGCTCTTGTCGTCCTTCGCTGGTGATCACCGCGGAGTCCTCGAGGGGTACCAAGGCCTCGGTGCGCTGCCGCCAGGGACCGATCTCGACCAGTTCTTAGCCGAGGTGCCGATTGGTGCACCGAGCGTAGATCCCTCGACCGCACAAGCCGATGAGTTGGTGGCGGAGATGCGACGGGTCACGAAGGCGATGATCGCCTATGGGTTGCGCATCCCGAAGGTGGTCGTCTTGTACTTGAAGGACGTCATGTTCGTCGACGCCGCCATTGGGAATTTGGCGCCCGATCTCAACCTGCTCGCCGAGTTCACCTTCATCTCCGCCTACTTCGCGTCGACCTACGGCACCCAAATCGCAGAACAACTCGGAATCGATCCGGCGCTCGCAACCTTTGACCCTGAAGCGCTGCTCACCGCGGTGGGCATGGACCCAACCCAGGAGTCGTTGACCCCGCGCCAAATTCGGGCGCAACGGGCAGAGGTCTCAGAGAAGATCGCTGACGCCCCGAACGCCCGTCGCCGCTTCCGCTCCTGAACCGGCCCTCGCCGGTCACGGCGAGCACCGCGTGCGGGCCCCAGATGTTCGTGCATGGCGGCGGTAACCTCGGCTGAGGAAAAGGAGACCAGTGGTGGACACCGCAGCAGAACGAGGACAGCGCACCTACGAACTCGACCGGAGGTACGTCTTCCACTCGTGGTCTGCACAAGCGGCGCTCACGCCCATGGTCGTCGACCATGCGCTCGGGGCACGGGTGACCGACGACAAGGGAACGACCTACCTCGATTTCTCCAGCCAACTCGTCAACACCAACATTGGCCACCAGCACCCAACAGTGGTGGCGGCCATTCAGGCCCAGGCCGCGACGCTCTGCACCATTGCGCCCCAACACGCCAACGACCAGCGGTCCGAGGCAGCCCGGTTGATCGTGGAGCGAGCCGGAGCGGGATTCTCCAAGGTGTTCTTCACGAATGGCGGGACCGAAGCCGTCGAGCACGCGGTGCGTATGGCCCGGCTCCACACTGGCCGCCACAAGGTGCTGTCGACCTATCGCAGCTACCACGGGGCCACGTCAACGTCGATCAACTTGACCGGTGACCCCCGACGCTGGCCGAGCGACACCGCGTCGGCCGGTGTCGTCCACTTCTTCGGACCGTTCCTCTACCGTTCCGCCTTCTACGCCACGACCGAGGCTGAAGAGACCGAGCGTGCACTGGCGCATCTCCGCGACACGATTGTCTTCGAGGGTCCGACCACCATCGCCGCCATCATCTTGGAGACCATCCCTGGGACTGCCGGCATCATGGTGCCCCCACCGGGCTACTTGGCCGGTGTTCGAGCACTGTGTGATGAATTCGGGATTCTCTACATTGCCGATGAGGTCATGTGTGGATTTGGGCGCACGGGCTCGTGGTTCGCGTTCGAGCACTTCGGGTTCACCCCGGACCTCATCACCTTCGCCAAGGGGGTGAACTCCGGCTACGTACCCCTCGGTGGCGTGGTCATCTCCGAGTCGATTTGCCAGACCTTCGCCGATCGGGTCTACCCCGGTGGCCTCACCTACTCCGGTCACCCCTTGGCTTGCGCTGCAGCCGTCGCCACCATTGGCGCCATGGAGGACGAAGGGATCGTGGCCAACGCCGCCGCAATGGGGCGGGACCACATCGGCCCTGGCCTCACGGCGTTGCAGGCGAAGCACCCGAGCATTGGTGAGGTGCGGGGCATGGGGGTGTTCTGGGCCCTCGACCTCGTCATGGACCGAGCGACGAAGGAGCCGCTCGCTCCCTACGGCGGCACGAGCCCAGCCATGGCCATGCTCCAAGCTGAGTGCAAGGCACGCGGTCTCCTCGCCTTCTTCAACTACCACCGCCTCCACGTCGTGCCGCCGTGCACCGTGACGGCGGAAGAAGTGGCCGAAGGACTCGCCATCTTGGACGGAGCGCTCGGCGCGGTTGAGGCGGCGTTCGAGATCGGTCGGTAGGTAGCATCCACCGAGGAGCACCTCTCTCGCTCCTAGATTTTGGCTGATGGCCAAGTACGTTCCGAAGCACCGACGGCAACCTCCGAAGCGCCGACGCGTGCTCGGTGTCGGGCTCGCAGTCCTCGCATGCTCCTCAGTCGCAGCGACCGGTGCCGTGGTCGCTGCCGGAGGAATCTCCGCCGCCAGCCATCCTCGAATGGTCGTCGCGTCGACGACGACCACGACCACAGTGCCAGCAGCAACCGACGTCGCCGGACCGGATCCGTTCACCTCGCCGGCGATCGCTCGCTTCTTGGCCACGAGGACCAACGTGGTGAGCGCAGCGGTCTGCGATCTGTCGACGGGAACGCTGTCGCAGTACCACCCCGGACTCCGCCAGTTCACGGCGTCCATGGTCAAACTCGACATCCTGCTCGAGCTGCTCGTAGGCGCCGAGCAACGACACGAGCAGGTACCTGCGGCGACGCTGCGCCTGGCCCGATCAATGATCACCACCTCGGACAACGACGCTGCGACCGCGCTCTTCAACGCCCTTGGCGGTCCAACGGCGCTCGACGCCTTCAACGCTCGTCTCGGGCTGACCTCCACCACGAGTCAGTGGAATTGGGGAGCAACGCTCACGACCCCAGCCGATCAGATCGCCCTCCTCCGACTCGTCGTCTTGCCCAACACGGTCTTGTCGACGAGCACCCGAGACCTCGCGATGTCGCTCCTCGAAGGCGTGGTGCCAGCCCAACGATTCGGCATCGGCTCAGGCCCGCCGGCGGGGTCAGCGGTGGGGCTCAAGGACGGATGGTTTCCTGAGGTGGCGACCGGGTGGCAGATCAACTCGGCGGGGTTCGTGCTCCTCGGCAACACCTGGTACCTCGCCGCGATCCAAACGGGCCACAATCCGTCGAAGCAGTACGGCCTCGACACGGTGAACACCCTCGGTCGCTTGCTCTGGCGCTACGAGCGATTCGGGAAGTATCGCCTGCACTGAGGCCGTCCTCATCCGGGTCAGCAATGTGGGGGCGCCGGTAAGGTTGGAGTGAGGAGGCGTTCATGCGTTCAATTACCGTTGCCGACCTGCTCGATCGACTCGACCGGGACCAAGTCACCTACTTGCTCGACGTGCGCACCCCTGAGGAGTTCGACGCGTGGCATATCCGTGGTGCGGTGAACCTGCCGCTGCAGGATCTCCCCCACCACCTGAACCGGATTCCTCGCACCGCTGAGGTGTTCACGATCTGCGCGGCGGGTGCACGGTCTGCATCGGCGGCGCAACTCCTCGAGCAGCGTTTCTTCGATGCCACCTCCGTTGACGGTGGCATGGCCGCATGGGCCAACGTCTACGACCACGCCGAAGTGCGGGTCGGTCGAGCCACCATCATCCAAGTCCGCCGTCGGGGCAAGGGCTGCTTCAGCTACGTGATCGGCACTGGCGGACAGTGCATGGTGGTCGACCCCTCGACCGATCTCGAACGGTACGAGCATCTCGCCGCGTCGAAGGGTTGGACGATCACGGCCGTCCTCGATACGCACCTCCACGCCGATCACCTCTCAGGAGGTCGAGCACTGGCGAGTGTCGTCGGTGCCCACTACTACCTCGGTGACGCCGAACCCGTGCACTTCTCCCACGAGGCAATGCCCGAGCGCATCACCTTGGGCGATGCGCCCTACGAGGCGACCATCGAGCCACTGCGCTCACCAGGGCACACGATGGGTTCGACCATGTTCCTCGTGGAGGGTGCGGCCTTGTTGACCGGGGACACCTTGTTCTTAGATGGTGTGGGGCGACCTGATCTCGCTGAGCAGGCTGAGGAGTTCGCCAACAACCTCTACGAGTCCATCCACCGTCACACCGACGCACTCGCCGATGACGTGCTCGTCTTGCCCGCCCACATTTCCGAGGCCATCGAGGTCGAGCGTGGTGTGGTCACCGGGGTGCCGCTCGGGCAGCTGCGGTGGCGGCTCGTGCCGCTCACCATGGAGCGAGCGGCGTTCGTTGCGTGGGCGAGCTCGCAGGCGAAGGATCGACCGCCGAACTACCAGCGCATCGTCGAGGCGAATCAGGGTGCGGTGCTCGCCCCCTTGGAGGAGTTGATCGCCCTGGAGGTTGGACCGAACCGCTGTGCGGTGACCTCCGCCTGAGGGCGATCGCCGCACTACGCTCCATGGGCAACCGAAGGAGACCCTCGTGAAGATCAGTTCCATGCTCAACTACTCGGGCGACATCAAGAAGGCCGCCCGCGACTTGGCTGATTTGGAGTCGGCTGGACTCGATCTCATCTGGGTTGCTGAGGCCTACGGCTTCGACTCGGTCTCGGTGATGGGCTACCTCGCGGCCTTGACCAAGACGGTGGAGATTGGCTCGGCCATCTTGCCGATCTACACCCGGACCCCGACGCTCATTGCGATGACCGCGGCTGGACTCGACTCCATGACCGACGGGCGCTTCCACTTGGGCCTCGGCGCCTCTGGTCCCCAGGTCATCGAGGGCTTCCACGGCGTGAAGTACTCCGACCCGCTCGGTCGCACCCGAGAAATCATCGAGATCTGCCGCGAGGTCTGGAAGCGCGAAGCGCCCCTCACCCACGACGGCAAGCACTACCACCTCCCCCTTCCGGCCGACCAAGCATCAGTGCCGCCGAAGGCGCTCAAGATCATCCAGCACCCGGTGCGATCGAGCATCCCGACGTGGATTGCCGCCATTGGCGAGAAGAACGTCTCGCTCACCGCAGAGGTTGCTGACGGGTGGATCCCGATTCTGTTCATCCCCGAGCGTGCCGATGCGGTGTGGGGGAATGCCCTGGCCGAAGGCACGGCCAAGCGTGCACCAGAGCTCGGTCCGCTCCAGATCACCGCTGGTGGTATCTGCGCCATTGGTGAAGGTGAGGACGTCACGCGTCTGCGCCAACTCGGTCGGTCCATGATTGCGCTCTACGTGGGCGGCATGGGGGCCAAGGGCAAGAACTTCTACAACACCTTGGCCTGTCGCTACGGCTTCGAAGAAGAAGCGGCGGCCATCCAAGACCTCTACCTCTCGGGCAAGAAGAGGGAAGCCGAAGCGCTCGTCCCCGAGGAATTCTTGGAGCTCACGTGCCTGTGTGGCCCGAAGTCCTACGTCGCCGAGCGGGTGGCGGCTTTCGAGGCAGCAGGGGTCACCCACCTCCAAGTCCACCCCATTCCCGTTGGCGACCAAACCGCACCGCAGGTCATCGAGGAACTCAAGTCCATCGTCGGCTGAGTCGACACCACTGAAGGAGACACCATGGCTCGTGCGCACAACGGCCCTGTCGAGATTGAGTACGAGGTCCACGGCGATCTCGCAAACCCGACGATTCTGTTCATCATGGGCCTCGGCGGCCAGATGATCGCCTGGGACCCTGAATTCATCGACCTGTTCACCGCCCAAGGGTTCTCGGCCATCACCTTCGACAACCGAGACGTGGGCAAGTCGACGTGGTTCGACGAGCACGGCGAGGTCGATGTCCTGCCCTTCCTGCTCGGCGAGCCCATTGACGCCCCCTACCTCCTCTCCGATATGGCGGCCGACGCTGCTTCGGTGCTCGATGCCGCTGGCGTGGCCTCGGCCCACATCCTCGGCATCTCCATGGGCGGCATGATCGCCCAGCAGTTCGTCATTGATTTCCCGGCTCGCACGCTCACCCTGACGTCGATCATGTCGACGACGGGGAGCCCGATGGTCGGGCAACCAACCGAAGCTGCCCTCGGTGCCTTGCTCCGAGCACCGGCAACCTCGCGTGATGCGGCGATCGAGAGCGACGTCGAGACCTGGCGCATCATCTCCTCGCCCGACTTCCCCTTCCGAGAAGACGAGATCCGCAGTCGGGCCGCCGTCGCCCACGATCGTGGCTACCACCCCGTGGGCACCAACCGGCAACTCGCAGCCATCTTGGCCTCAGGTGATCGGACCGAACACCTCGGTGCGCTCGACATTCGCACGCTGGTGATCCACGGAACGAAGGATCCCCTCGTTCAGCCGAGCGGCGGCGAGGCAACCGCAGCGGCAATCCCCGGAGCGCGCCACGTCACCTTCGAGGGGATGGGGCACGACCTCCCCTTGGAACTCGTCCCGGCGATCGTGGAAGAAATCCTCGCCCACATCAACTGAACCTGGGGGCGCTTGCGCCCCGCCGTGCTCAGTGGTCGTCGGTCGATGCCCCTTGGGTGACCCACGTGGCGTACATCGAGGCGTAGACGCCGCCTTTAGCGACGAGCTCGTCGTGGCTGCCCACTTC
>Ga0007807_1000237_pt1 | contig 20232 bp, 17 predicted proteins | sample CryBogCBE12Aug09_FD_71220 | JGI IMG/M metagenome (GOLD analysis project Ga0007807, IMG submission 71220) | Freshwater microbial communities from Crystal Bog, Wisconsin, USA - CBE12Aug09 | ecosystem: Environmental > Aquatic > Freshwater > Lake | place: Crystal Bog, Wisconsin, USA | collected...
TGACGAACACATGGGATGGTCTTGGGCTACCATAGATAGAGCCCCTAAGCCGTTACACCAGGGGCTCCGCAATAGTTTCAGTAGTAAAACTATTCGTACTAAACTTCAAACAGTTTTTGACTTAGTGGATTTAATATAATATGTCACCAGAAGAATTAGAACAAAGTAAAAGATTTAGGATTCAACAAAGTCAGGCTTTTTATAATAGTACTGATAGCTATAGACCTATGATGTCCGATACTAGAAGAAATGACTTTTATAATGAAATTCTCAAACAAGTCAAAGATAAAGTTGTTCTAGATATAGGTGCAGGTATTGGTGCATTGAGTTTAGCCGCATTAAATGCTGGTGCTAGTCATGTATATGCAGTAGAATGTAATCCTAACAGTGTTAAATTTTTAGAAGATTTAAAAACAGGAGAAAAATTAGATAAGTTAACGATTATTAATTCAACTAGCTGGGATTTAAAATTACCAGAAAAAGTCGATTTCATTGTTCACGAAATCTTTGGTGCGTTTTTGTTAGACGAATTATGTTTATTAACATTAAACGAGATAAAACATCATTTAAAGCCGGATGGGAAATTTTTACCAGAAGAATTTGGATTTATTTTTAAACCGCATAGTTTAGAAACACAAGTAGAAAGTGTAAAAAACATGAATAAAATTTGTAGTTTTTATAATAAGCTGAATAAAGGACAAGTAGTTATAGAAGATATTATTACCGATGATATAACAGAAAATTCTATAGAATTTGGTCCATTTAAATTCGACGATTATCCGTTAACCGAGCTTGAAAAATCTATCAATACTACTAAAGAAATTACTATGGATTCCTTGTGGGTAATACCATATGTTAAATCACAATCCGATAAACTGTTTATATGCCGCCAAGCAGAAGGGCACCACTGGGGCAATAGTTTCTTAGGTTTTGGAAAATATGTAACTCTTGAACCAAAGGTTACAATTAATTTAAAATTTTGGATTGATCAGAATTTAGCAAGTTTTAATACAGGACTTAGCTTGGGTCAAGCATAGCCATCGTTGTATCGTCTATAACCAATGTTAGGCATACTAACATCGTAGGCAATATTAATTCTTTCTTCGCCTGCTTTTAACTGATTTAAAGTTGTGCCGTGTGCTGTAGTAGCTCGAAATACCACACACATTCCAGGCTCAGGTGCAAGCTCCATACTTGTTTGATTCAACGGATCCATGTGCTCGACATCGGGATCATAACAAAGTATCAATTGGTTAGGGTGATTAAAATAAATTCCGCCTGCGCCTTCGGGAGCACTCAAATAGTATACAGCAGATAAAAAACTATTATTATGTATATGTTGAGTATGAGTAGTTACTCCAGGGCCGCTAATATTTGCCCAACTAGATTTTATTTCTAGAGGATCTCTAAAATACCCCATTAGTCGTAAATAATCATCGCAACAGTCTAAAATAAAATTATCGACCTTTTCAGTCAATCCAGTTTTATATAAATCGCTAGTAGTTTGTAAAAAATTTTGACGTTTTGTTTTCATTGTATGCTTTTTACAAACATCGATAATCTCGTCATGGAACGACAAATCGGTATTTTTGTAAACTGATACAACTGTGGGAAAAAGTTTGAGTACTTGCCTGTGGACTTTCATTTACGTATATTGCTAATATAATCTATTTGAGCTACAAAATTATTTAAATTAGATTTAGGGTACTGGTAACCTTCAAAATTTAAAAAAGTTTGTATATGTGTAGGATCAAGTTTATCTAATCCTTTCATAACTTGTATCCATGCCGCTATAGCAAACAATCTATAACCTGGTATTGTTGTTTCATTTTGGCCAATATGATCTGGTAAGGGTATTATATTTTTCCACAATTCTAACAAATCATTTAATCGTGTACTTTCACTTTCTGGACTGCGCATATAATTCCAAAAATCATTGTCTGTCCTATCTGTTAGATAGTGCAATTTGATAAATGCAACTGTATCTTCATACATGTCTGCCATGTAATCATTGTAGATTTTTGCAGATTTATCATTAACTGTTCCATGATAACTTTGTATAAATGCCATAACCTGATGATAGATCATGTGTATACTAGTACTTTCTAATGGTTCTACAAACCCTGAACTAAGACCCACTGCTACTACATTATTAATCCAAGGATTACGCAAATAACCGCTAGTAAATTTAATAGTTCGATCGCCCTGATATTCTACATTGTATTTGTTTTTAAGAAAATTGCTAAATGTTTCTTTTGGATTTTTTGCAAATGCACTTGAAAATACATATCCGCTGCCTACGCGACCTTGTACAGGAACTTGCCACGACCACCCGGAATCTAATGCACTAGCATGGGTAAAGCTGGCAGGTTTATTCCATTCAAACGGAAACGGCATAGCAGAGTCCACTGGCAATATTCGACTACAATCTTGCCATGTAGGATTATATAATTTTATTAATATTTTGGCAAATCCTGTTGCATCAATAAAAACATCGCCGTTGATTGCCGTTTTGTCTTCTAAAAATATAGTATCAATATTTCCAGTAATTTTATTTCTATGTGCTGTTACAATTTTTTTATCGTAAAATTTTACGCGGCCTGTTAAAAACTTTTTCAAATATTCTACTAGCTTAATAGCATTAATATGTAAAGCATGGGTACCTAATCTTTTACCAGTTATATCGTATGGGATAATATTGCGATCGTTAGCTTCTTGGTATAAATGCCGATCGGCAAGGTATTGAAACCCAATGTGTCCTTTTAATGCTAGTAAGTCGAATGTGTGTAGATAAGTTTTACTTCCCCAGTTTTCAAATAATATACCATCTTTAACTGTGCTTTCTGTTTCTCTTAAAAATTCTACAAAGTCTATACCGCTAACTGATAAAAAATCTAAAATTACCGGAGTCGTACTTTCTCCTACTCCAATAGTTCCAATACTAGTGCTTTCAATTAAAGTAATGTCAGCATCTTTAATCATGCCTTGCAATAAACAAGCGGTCATGTAACCTGCTGTTCCTCCGCCAGCTATGACAAAACGTTTACCCGCCATTTTTCATTCCTGGTATTTTTACAGCTTTAGCTAGATCATACTGACTTTTAGCATAGTCGTGTAGTTCATATAAGTCTAATTCTTGTTGTGCTACTTTACTATCTAGTATATTGTTACCTTGTAATATGTTCATAGTTAAACTATGTTGCCAAATAAGGTATGGATTATCAAGGTCCGACGGGCGTGGCATTCTAGTTTTGCACAAGTCTAATATTTCGTTTACTTTGCTAGTTTTTTCTACTGTTTTCATATAGTCCCAAAATTTCCCTTTGGCGCTAACACCGGCATAATGTAGTTGTATCCAGTCTAATACACTGTACCAATAATCCCGATGATGTCTGGTCCAAGATTTTTCTGAAAATTTTACTAAGTCAGTAGGCTGATGAAATTCTTTAAGCCAAACCCATAATTGTGTAATAGTTCCATGTATGCTAGTAGCTTCTAATGGCTCTACAAACCCACTAGCCAGGCCAATAGCTAAACAATTTCCGATAAAACTACGATCTAAAAATCCTGGAGTAAATTTAATATCTCTTACATCAAATGCATCTTTGGGTAAAAACTGATCTATTTCTCGTCTATCGGTTATAGAACTATTATATAAAAATCCACAACCTTTGCGATCTTGCAATGGGATAGTCCAATGCCAGCCTTCACTATAAGTGGTAGCTGTTGTATAAGGCTTGATAACGGAATCTTGCGGCCTACTATAAGCCACAGCACTAGTTAAAGGCAGATGTTTACTAAAATCTATAAACTCAGCGCCAAGTTTTTTCATTAGCACTCGTGCAAAACCGGTAGCATCTATATAAAAGGTACCTTTTAATTTTGTACCATCTGCTAAAACTAAATGATCTATGGAATTATTATCGATAACAACATCAACAACATCTTGATGTACTAGCTTAACTTCTGACAATCGTTTTTTAAAAAACTTTGCTACTAAAGTTTGGTCAAAATGATAAGCATGTGTTTCTTTCACTGCTGGAATTTGATTGTGTTCACATAATTCCAAAAATGGACTAGTACAAGCTGATAAATTATTAGCTACTGCATACACTCGTTTGGCATCTATAGTATCTGGCCATATATCAGCAGGTGCTGATCTAAATTCTTTGTCTATAGGATTAAGATAATCTTCCTTACCCCAACCTTCGAATTTATTACCAAGTTTAACTGTACTATTAGTTTCTTTAAAAAATTCTGCATCACTACATCCTAACCAACTTCTTAGTACTTCTGCAAAATGTGGAGTAGTGCCTTCGCCTACTCCTATAGGTCCATTGGTGCCTTCTACAATGGTTATATCTTCTATGCCAGCAAACCGGTGAAAAGCCACTGCCGCTATCCAACTGGCAGTGCCTGCACCTACTATAACAAGACGTTGGTTATGCACGGCCGATGTCAACTTCTCCATCCTCGGAATCAGAAAGTGGTAATACATCTACTTCGTCTAGACTTGGATGTCTATATCCAGGGCCGATGAATTCAAATTTACTGTTTTTAATACTAGTATCATGCATAAACATAATGTGCATGTGAAGCATCATGATGGTATCATTTACACTCTTAATAGCGTTGACTTCAAAGCGTTGCCAGCTAGGGTAGATAACAAATACTCCTCGTTTACTTTCTAACTGATACAAATTTATTTCTGCACTATATGGTCTTGGATCTAAAAATGTAATAGCACCCTCTGGATATTTTAAATTTTTAGGTGATTTAGCAATAAAGATGCCACTATAATGCCACGGAACATTGCAATGCGGCTGATCGTGAGTTGTTTGACAGTATACAATACCGCGACACATACTATCTAGAATTTTAAATTTTCCCTTTAGTCCAGGGTATAAATCCTCGTGCATAGATAATGCTGTTTCTTCAAATATCTTTTTAATTTCTGGAAACGGGCCTTCTGTAATTCCAAAAAACGCTTCATCAGTGAAAGCAGGATCACTGTGGAGTTCTTTCATTTGTTCTTTATTTCTTAAGCGATTTTCAATTGCATCTTGTATGTAAATAAAATCGCTGTCAGTAAAATCAGACGCAACTCCACAATGCACTGTAGTAGGGTATAAAGGTATTTGATCAAATTTCATGGTATATATTTCCGTGGACGTAATGTTCTGTTAAATTTCATTAAACTCCAACTGTAACCTTGCAGAGGAAATTTAACTCCTTGACAGCGGGCAACGTCTCGTTGTAGTCGTTCTGTAAACTCAATTGGTACAATAGTAAAACTATCTTCAGGCTTACGACTTCTAAATCTAATATGATACAGAGGGTCGCCTCTATTTATTTTAAAATTTTTACTAGTATCAGTCCACTCAAATCCATAACTTAGTACTCGTTGCCAGCTATAGATATCAAAAGTTCCAGGTGTTACAAATCCTGGTAATTGCGGTGCGTTCCAAAATGGAGGTGCAACTTCAATCCACACCGGCTCATCTGCTACAAATCCGTTGTCGATATGAAATTGAAATATAGGAGTATCTACATTTCTCCATTGACTGGGAGGAAACTGTACTATAAATTCTTTTACATAACTTTTTTCTAAACTTCCACTGACATATTTTACAGTTTTTGTTTCCCGATCGAATCTTAGTTCTAAATCAACTGGACATTTAACTACAAATGTATTTTTACAGTAGTGTGTTAATGCAGGGCATCGGCTATATTGAGCTGGATTGTGTTTGAATAATGCTAATGGCTCGGGTTTTTCGAACATTAGTTCGATCCATGGTGCATCTGCACTATTAAGAAACCATCCTATTTTTGTTGTCATAGCAATACTTATAATTAGTACTGCTAGTTTATACTAGATATGATTCAAAGTCAAGTTAAATCGATAGCATTTCGGCGCTAATTTCTATAATATCTGGGACTGCATGTTTTAAATGTCTTGCTAGTTCTGAATATTTTGCAATGCTCAGATTTATATCCTTAGTATAGTGATAAAATAAAGCAAATGCCAATTGATCACTGCCGCCGCCGTCGGCAGTAATTGGGTGATCACCAAATGTTGCAGGAGTTACTCCGGTGTCGTAAATATCTCGATACAACGGTACAACTACACCTGTTTCTTTAATAGTAACTATAAGTGTACCTTTACTTCTATCCAAAATATATGTAGTCATTATTTAGACTCCAATTGTTCTATTTTAGATTTTAGTTCTTCTATTTGTGCTTGTTGCTGTTGAATAGAATTAATCAGCATTGGAATAAATTGCTCGTACTGGACAGCTAAATGATCTGGATTAGTTCCATCGTATCCTGAAAAATCATTTTCAGTAATGCCTAATCCATCCATAGTATCTTTAACATCTTGTGCTATTAGACCTTGTTTTCTTCTAGCATCGTGTGGTTTGGCAAACTCGCTTTTATCTAATCGATTATCTATCATGGTGAAGCTACAAGGCTTTAAGGCCATAACAAATTCAAGTCCGTAAGCTTCGCCAAAGTTTTCTTTTAGTCTACGGTCAGATGTTACGGTTACCGCATTGGTAGTGTACACGTTAGCCCATGGATAACCACTTTGTCCTAAATTATATCCTTGGCTGCATAAATCCTGCTGATAGTATCTAGCTTGACTAGGTACACTTACACTTGTTGTACTATTACCTAATGATGGAAATGTCGAATCCACATAACCTAGCGTCAAATGGGATGCCACTGGATTTTGACTAATATAGTCGTTTTGACCAAACATTACATAATATGTAAGGCCGCCTCTTAACCAGATATACTCGTAACTAGTGTAAGGATGTCCTTGCATCTTAGCAAAGAATGGATAATAGCTACCTGAGCCCCAGTTGTCTTCAATTTCCCAGAAATCTCTGTGATGCCCCCACGAAGTTGAACGATATCGCAGTTTACCAAAGAACGCACCATACCCGCTTGAATCTTGGTGAACACTTGTACGGCGAATGTACATATTAGATACACCACTGCCCCAAGTTGCGCCTGCTATTTCTAATGCATAAAATGTACTAAGGCTACCGCTAGTCAAATCTAAACCGTAGTTTTTTTCCATTATCTCTAAATTTTCAAGAGAATAGCCATTTAATTGTTTTGCATTAGGACCATTGCCACCAGTAGTTCCTTGGCCAGACCCGTGTGTACCGGTACCGGTACCGCTTGGCAGTGCATTATTTGTAGGAGTAGTACCGCTTGTCCAAATTGTTTGATATGTACTGCCATCATAATAGCTGGCGCCGGTAGCTCCACTAGTAACACGTAGTCCAGTATTGTTTACATCGTTCCAGAAATAAGCAGTACCAGTACTTAAAAATTGAATGTAACCATTATTAGATCCGTTGGTTTTAAAACGGAAGTAAGGACTAGTATTGCCGGAGGCTACGTTTACTTCAAGGACATCGTTTCCGTTATAACCATTAAAATAAGTTTTACCGTTAGTAATGTATGTGTTGTTAGCATTAACTGTGAACGCATACAAATTGCCTCCGCCTGATTGCTGGAATATCAATCCTTTGTTTGCACTAACTGCCGAACTAGGCATTGTAATACTAAATGAGGCAGCGTCGGTTCGATTTAATTGTAGATCCCCAGTGCCACTAATATTCACTTGCCCGGCTATCGATGCGCCGCCCGCTGATACTGTTAATCCTCCTGCGGCAACTGTTAAAGTACTTGCTGTATTCAAAGTACTGTTGCCGTAGATTGCCCCACTTACACCTAAGCCGCCAGTTATGACCACCGCACCGTTATTATAAGCATTACTTGACTGACCACTAGTAAAACTAAACACACCACTAGCACTACCTCCAGCTAGTGTAGTTGTGCCTAATGTATTAGTTAGCCCATTAAATGTTCCAGCTTTAGGTGTAATACCTCCTATGACTACGTTGTCAATAGAACCAGTAGTAGTACCATTTAGTGTAACTGTACCGTTTGCGGCAGTTAATGAGGTAAAGACTCCAATTCCTCCCAACCATGATTGAGTTTGATAATTTGTGCCGTCACTGATTAGGGTTATTATGCCCCCAGATGTTAGGCTAATAGTGCTGGCAGAAGTATATCCTGTAGCAACAAAATTTCCACTTGGTGTTGATAGAGTGATTGCACTAAGAGTTGAATTATAGTAAGTTTGCGATTGACCAGTATAATAAACTGGGTTTGGAACAGTCACAGTGCCCGATCCAGTTAACGTAGTCAACAGACCGCTATAAGGTGTAGTAATCGTATTACCCCCTGCTACTGAACCTGTTGTACTGACTGTATTATATCGTGCCATATTGTATATTTAACTTATCAATTTTTCTTAGTTTTTAGTATTCATTTTTGCTTGTTGTTCTGCTTCGTATCTAGCATTGCGTTCAACTGCTGTTTCTAATCCTGCATTTAATATAATTTCTTCATGAGTAGTTCCTGCTAAAGGTTTTCCTGCCTTAAGCTGTGTGTCTACATGATTTTTTACTATTTGTTCCATGGCAATTCTTGCACGTTCTTTTACGGCGTTTTCTATCCATGCTTGTGCAGAAATTGACACATGATTTAGTGCTAGATCTTCTGCATCTGTTAATGTTACTGTATATGTTGGCATATTTGTATCCTTTATCCTATTAATTGTACTGAAAATACCCCATAACCAACATTTCCATTAAATGTGTTATAGGTTAAATTAAAATTAAGTGTGTCGTTGGCATTTAAACTGATAACACCATTCCATGTTAAACATATATACTGATTATTGTTTGGCGGACTTGTCATGCCAGCACCCAGTGACTGATTACTAGATTGATAATAGCTACCGTTAACACGCGGATTTAATGCTATCCAGATATCCGTACCGCTCCAGTTGCCTGGACTACATGTGCAATTAACCAAATATCTACCGGTTACTGGAGCTGTAAATGTACTAGTACCGGTATTATAGCTGCCTCCTACATTATGATTGGTAGTTTCAAATTTCATAGTGGAACCACTAGAAAAATTACTAGCCAATCCTGTAGCAACCCACGCAGTAAATCCAGGAACTTGCGAATTAGCCACAATATTTTGTTGAGGAGTTACAGTAGTAATTGTACCAGTAGGAGCTGTTGTTCCTGTAGTTGTACTAGCGTCTACTGTAAAATAAGTTCCGGGAGTTAAGCTATAGGTAAAATATGTGCCATAACTAGTAAAATTAAAATATGCCCAAAATTCAAATGTGTTATAATCGGTAGTTTGTTTAACTATTATTGAACTAGGTGCCGAAGTAGTCCCGCTAGGTAACATACTAATAGCATAACAATCTCCATAGAATCCAGCTACATTACTACTAGTATTACTGGTTTTAAAATATATTTCTGTTATTTGATTTTGATTAGTAGTTGCGTTCCATCCATTATCGGAAAAAATCTTCATACTAAACCAGTATCCTTGTTGGCCTGTATGTAAGGTTCCTAATCTTATCCATTGACTGCTCAGTTGAGGCATTTGATAACCTTCTTGAGCTATTTGAGCGTACACAGTGCCGTTAAAGTAGGCATTGCCATTGACACTCATGATGTTAGTTAAACCATTTGGACTTTGAGTACTAGTATATCCTATGCACACGTTACCGTTAGCATCTATACGCATTCTTTCAGATCCAAGACTACCAGTATTAGCAGTACCAAACAACAATGCCGATCCTGTAGCACTATTAGCCCCGGTTACAACAGATTGAATAAAATTTGTACCTGAACCTTGTGTAAAGTTTATCTGAGTTCCTGAACCTTGATTACCACCGCTTTGTGTTAAGGTCATAACAGTTTGTACGGTGTTGTACGGATTGGCATTACTTACTGTGATATGCAAAGGTGTAGTAGGATTTACAGTTCCTATACCTAAATTCCCGCTGGAATTAAACACAGATACTGCACTACTAAAACCTGTAATATTAGAAACATAACTAGCATCTACATAAGTTGGAGTGCAATTATAATAAGTTCCTGTAAACCAAACACCGTTATCAGGATTACCGCCAGTTGATGTTGTTTGTATAGCGTGATATACTGTGCCGCTATAAGTAACTTTTACTGTGGATACAAATTGTTGACTTGCATTGGCAACTACTTGAACTGTGAGATCTTCATTTTGATATGCACTATTGCTCGATACTGTCCAAGAATCGGTTCTATTACCCGATACTGTACTTCCTCTTTTAATATAGAAAGTGCCCATTACCCAACTTTGTGCAACATTTCCAGAAGTATAGGCTTTTGCTAACAATAAATATCCTGCATAAGTTCCGCCACCTGGGGTACCTAAAATTGGTATAGATTGTGCTCTTAGAGCATAGACACCGCCATCTACTACATCCAACTTGGCAGCAGGACTGCTAGTACCAAATCCTACATTAGATGTAAAGTAACTTGTAGCACTAGCCGAAAGATTTGTAAATGCTCCAGTTCCGGCAGTACTTGCACCTATATTTACATTATTAATACTACTAAGTGTTGTAGGATTTATGACAACCGTACCAGTTGGGCTTAGTGTTACACTAGTACTTGCAGATAATGTTGTAGCATTGGCCGCGCCGCCTAACCAGTCTTGCACAATATAATTTGTTCCGTCACTTACTAAAGTAATAACTGCACTAGCGGCTAATGGTTGGCTGTTATTACCTGACGCTCCAGAACCTACAAAACTACCGCTGGGTGTTGATAGTGTTATTGCGCTACCAGTTGAATTATAATAAGTTTGTGTTTGTCCAGTATATAATGTTGGATTAGGTATTGTTACAGTACCCGATCCAGTTAACGTAGTCAACAGACCGCTATAAGGAGTAGTAATTGTGTTACCTCCTGCTATTGAATTTGTTGAACTTACTGTATTATATCTTGCCATACTATATTTAACTTAATTTATTTTACCATTTTTGCTTAGGACATTCTGCCGCTTCTAACCACCATTTAGCTGGCATTACACAATGGCAATTTGCACAAGTGTTTATAGCAGTTAAATCTTCGCATGTTTGACAAATTGCCTTTCGAAATTCTTTCTTTTCTTTTGTTGTAAGAAAATGTTGAGGAATATCATATAATTTCAAATCATCAAGCCACATTATGGTTCTACTCCTTCTAACCCAAACGGATCGTTACTATCACCTTTTGCCCATAATTGACAACGATCTATAAACTGATTCATTTGATCAAGATCTTGTTTAGATCCCTTACGCATAATATCCAACTGACGCTGTCCCGAATAAAATTTGTCAATCTGCATCTGAGCTAAAATTTCTCTATCTTCTGCATCTAAATAATATTCGTAAATATGCCCATCATCTTCTCTGTTACGAGTAGTGAAATCTTCATTATAAGCTGTTTTGATCATGGCGTCGATGGCTCGTGTATAATCTCCGGCCGAGCCAATCCACTCAAGCTGTCCGCCTAGTTCTGGGGGTCCTATATTTGTGCAAATTACTTTCATATCTTTACCAGTACATTGTGCTTGTAGGTGTAGTATTAGGATTTAATATCAATGCTCCGGTATACGGAGGACCCAATGCTGTTGGATCTGTTGTTGTAACCCTAATAGTATATTCTTTATCAGCACCGCAGTTAGTATAAATTCTTAAGAATATAGGCATCTTGTAATAACTATTTCCAATAGTATTTCCAGTTTGTGCAACTAAAGGCTGACCGCTATTATAAGGCCCTACTTCCTGATAAGTACCATTGTAATCCATCCACCCTACGCGAATTCTGTTTGAACTATCGTTAGCCGCACCATTTTGCCATTCTCGTATGATGAATCCGCCACCGTCACTACTTGAACCAACTAGTATCTTAGCATATTCACTATAGGCTGTGCCCCACATGCCTCGGTGCATACCCCATATTTCAATCTGAGCATTTGCGTAAGTTGAACTGTTCTGTTTTTGTACTGGGCACAAGAACCAATAACTGTTAGGACAGCTTGGATAGCCACCAGTATTACTATAAAAATAATAACTATAGGTATAGGTATAATCACTAGTTTGAACAATATTTGTCGAAGTTGGGCTACCGCTCCATGCGCTACTATTAACTGCTGAATGACTTTTGATAAAACTTTTGAAACTGCTACTAGTTTGGACTTGCTGACTAGCTCCTGGGTTTATTTGGAATGGGCTATTGAATGTAACTATAGATCCAGCTGTACTGGTATTATTTGTACTAGTCTGAAAAACGTGATAACCACCACTTTGATAGTAGTTGTAGGCATACTGATTAGCAGTTTTAAATACCCAGTTACTACTAGAATTAAGATAAGTGTTACCTGACAGACTAACATAATCGCCGCGAGCACTTAACGCACCCATATTAGGCACACCTGCTCCAGCCGCACCAATTTCTAAGGCTTGCTGATAACTAATCCAACTGCTGGGTGTAGTGCCTATACCAACGTTGCCGTTATTTGATACATTGAGTACATTAACACCACCAGGATTAAATGACAATGTAGTGCCTGTTGTTGAAGTAGTAATTGTACTATTGCCGCTATTATTTAAAAATACCAACTGAGGTGTTCCGGATGTTGTTTGACTCCAAATATTAACACGAGTAGTTGTTGTACTATCTCTAACGTCTAACACCACACTTGGTGTTGTTCCTCCTGTACCGATACCAACACTGCCGCCATATGGTTGCAAAATTAAATTGCCGGCGTTACCACCGTTATAAGTTTGCCATTGATACGATCCAGTGGTAAATCTTCTTAGATAAAGTAAATCTGAATTGCTTGCACCAACAGTTAAAGATGGCGACGATCCTGCTCCTGCATCGTATACAGATAATGCCGCAGGTCCGCCTGTTGTAAATTGCGAAGTTGTACCAACATTAAGATTGCTACCAAAATAACTAGCTCCGTTTACACTGATTGCGCCGCCAATACCAATACCGCCTGTTACTTGTACAGCACCACTGGCACTAGTTCCTAAAGTTACTGCTGTGCTTGCTGTAAATGTTGTTGCACCATTGGCAGTTAATGTAGTAAATGCTCCACTTCCTGCTGTAGTAGCGCCTATATTCATTTTATCAATAGTTCCAACTGCACCCGGGGCAATTGTAACTGTACCTGTACCGGTTGGTTGTAAGCTGATACTACTATTCGATGGATTAAAAGTTACAGCGCCTGTAGACGAAATGCTAGTAACGATAACTGCACCCCCTAACCAATTTTGTGTTAAGTAATTTGTGCCGTCGCTTACTATGGTAATTACTGCACCAGACGCAAGATTTAAACTAATCCCACCGCCTGTACCAGGACCATTGAATACTCCGCTTGGAGTATTCAATATAATTGTGCTAGAAGTAGAGTTATAAAAAGTTTGTGATTGCCCAGCATAATAAACTGGGTTTGGCACTGATACGGTACCCGATCCAGTTAAAGTGGTCAATAGACCACTATTAGGTGTAGTAATTGCATTACCACCTGCTACTAAACCTGTTGTACTGACTGTATTATATCGTGCCATCTGTATTTCCTGTTGTATTTACATGTTCTGGATATGGCGGGAATTCTGTTTGAATCGGTTTTTTCAAAGGTTCTACAATTACTTCTCCGTTGTCATCGGTCCAATCTGTTTCATACATGTGCGGATCTTTACGTTCACCTATTACCATCCAACTAACTGTAGCTGTACTTGTATTATCTTGAGCTTCAATAGTCAATATATTTCCTACAACTTTTCCTCTTACAGGAGTCCAATCTGTTTCATTAGTGGTAAAACATTGTACTTTTCGGCACAATGCTACAAAAGTACCATCAGTCATACGACTATGTGTATCTATATCGACAGTTGCTATGCCATTGACTAGTTCTACTTCGCCTCGATAGATAAGATCGGCATTAGGTCCTTCTATAAACGAATGAACTAAAAAGTTAGTTTCTGTTAACTGAGGTAATGGATGGTCAATTTTAAAACTACCCGAACCTTTGCTTAAACTTCCATCAAATGAGCCATTATTTGCATGGAATCCGCTAGATATAGTACTCCTACTATACCTAGTATAACCTGAAGATGGACTAGACCATGCAGTTCCAGCATTAGCAAAACTAAGTGTACTACCAGTCATTTTTTGAACATATAAACTGTAATTTTGTGAAGATCCCCAGTCTGCACTAACGATACAGTCACCGCTAGTATCTACGTCAAGATATACTGTAATGTTTGCATAGGTTGTTGAGCTTAACTGAGTAATAGTGCCTTGCCCACTGCCATTATGGCTGCTAGACCAAGCCCAAGTTGAACAATGTACAAAATTACCACGAGTTGCTGAAATAGCAAAAAATCCGTTTGTACACAAATATGTACTGCTTACGCGAAACATTTCATAAGGTCCACTTCCGCCGCTAGAATCACTTGTACGAGATTGGGCTTGGGCTTCGGCTCCTAATTGAAAATATGTGCTAGTTGGAACTTGCACATAGTTTGGCGCCATTGATAATTGTACTGCATTATTGCTACCTAATTGTAAAGGAACGTTTTGTTGTGCTAAGATATTTGCATTAGTACCGCTTGACCAATCCAATGAAATTCTATTGTCACTAGCATTTGATCCATCGTTATTACCTAACATCATGCCGTTGAATCTGGCACGTAAGGCTACGTTGAATGTATATGCACCAGTAGCAGTATTAGTATTAGTTGTATTAACACCCACATATCCACTACCATCGATACGCATACGTTCGGTACTGGCTGTGTAGAGTTGTAGCACATCTGTACTGTTTTGATAATTAATTAATCCGTAATTTCCTGAGCTACTGCCTTTGGAAAATAATATCCCCATTGCATTACTTGAAACGTTTGCCAGTTCAAAATAAGCATCTGTACTAGCAGTATTGTTTTCTATGAATACAGTAGTGCTAGATCCACCTCGTTTAGTTGTACTTGTTGTTCCAGTACCCAATACATGCAATTTTGCTTGAGGTGTAGTCGCTCCAATAGCTAGAGGTTGGTTAACAGTTAGCGAACTACCATTCCAGCCAATACTAGCTGTAGTAGATAATCTGGTATTAGAAAATACTACGTTAGGACTACCAACAAGGGTGTCGTCACCTTGTAGCAATAAATTGCCACTACTACCTACAAATCTTTGAATGAGCAACGGATATGTGGAGTTGGCTGTAGTTGTTCCTGTTCCAACTCCACCGCTAGCTGACATATAACTAGGGCTATTAACATACAATGCTCCGCCTATACCAACACCGCCAGTAACTTGTAGTGCTCCGCCCGTATTGTAAGCAGTACTGATTGTGTTAGCTGTAAATGTTACAGTACTATTAGCTGTTAATGTAGTAAATGCTCCGGTAGCTTTAGTGCCAGAACCAATATTTACATTATCCATTGACCCCGGATTGCCAGTACTACTAGTAATTGCTACCGTTCCAGTTCCAGTTGGTTGAATACTTACGTTAGCATTGCTTGGGCTAAGATTAACTGTGCTGTTAGCAGTAAGTGTTGAATTTGCTACTATGGCGCCGCCTACCCAGTCTTGAGTCAAATAATTAGTTCCATCACTAACGAGCGTTACTAATGATCCTCCAGGTAAACTTAAACTAGCAGTTCCTCCTGCTCCTGGTCCATTAAATACTCCACCAGGTGTTGATAATGTTATTGCACTGCCAGTTGAATTATAATAAGTTTGTGTGCTTCCAAGATAATAAACTGGATTTGGGATCGTTACAGTTCCTGAACCAGTTAGTGTAGTCAACAGACCACTATAAGGTGTTGTAATTGTATTACCACCTGCTACTGATCCTGTTGTGTTGACTGAGTTATAACGTGCCATGTTATTCCAATTTATTTATTACTAATTTTGTATAGTCTCTATCCCATTTTTTAATAGGACAATAGAAGTGTGCAAACTTAGCCTTAACAGGCATTACACATTTACATTCGCTACATACTCCTAATGTCCCGTAACTAGGACATTGTTTACAAGTATTCATTCTCTCATTATACAACGAGTCTTCAACAAAATAATTAAGAGCCATTTGTATTTCCTTTTAATGCGGCAATTTCAGCTTGTAATGCGGCAATTTGTGCTTGCATTGCTGTCATCATATCTTTAACCGCATCCATATCTGTGTAAATTTCTTTAGTTGCTTCTGTTAATACAGGAACCAATCTTTCATAATCAACCGTATAAGCATTGGCCCAACCTACTTCGTTAGGAGTATCTTGTCTTGGATTAAATTTAACTACTTCTGGAACAACTTTAATTGCATCTTGTGCAATATAACCAATTTCTTTAGGACGTTCCACACGTAAATCTGGATCTTCATCTGAAACTGCTCCGATTGTGCCGTCTTCGTTAACTACATCATAACGTGTGGCATTTAATCCAAATATAATTTGTCTATGATCAGTTACTGGTTCTATGTTAGTTTTTCTTCTACGATCCGAAGCTGCCGCTACAGAAAAACTATACCAGCTTGACCAGTTTTGACAGCAGTCACGCAACGTACGAATGTATGGTGTTGGAGCACTTACCCAGTCAACTGACATTTCCCAACCTCTACTGCCATTGCCAACCTCTAAACAATAATCGTAAGAAGTAGGAGAGCCCGAGCCTCCTGGATAGCTAGCAAAACTTGATACATTACTTGTAAACATACTTCTACCACTAGGGTATGTTTGACCGGTATTGTAAGTAACTAGTTGCTGAACATAACTAGTGTAATTACTTGAACTCAAAACTTGATTGCCGGCAAGCTGTAATCCCACAGGAAAATTACCTACACCGTTTGATGACAACGTGAGTGCCGTAGTACCGTTAGGTGTAGCAGGTGCCGCATTAGTATTGTTTACAATAAAAGTTAATTGACCGCCTGTGTTAGAATTTCCGCCAACAATCCAGTTGGTACCGTTATTGCCTAACTGTAGCATTGCTTGTGCATTTGCTTGAGTTGCAAAATAACTAGCATACTGACTTTGGCCATAATTTAATGGTTGAACTTGAATAGTTGCAGTAGTAGATGCTACAGTTAACTGACTATTAGGAGTAGTTGTTCCTACTCCTAAATATCCGCTACCATTTAGTGTAAGTTGTGTTGAGCCATTAATTTGCCAATATATTGGATTAGTTCTTAAACTATTGAATACTAAATTACTACCGTTTGAATATATTCTAGCATCGTTAGTTCCGCTACTAGCTAATGTTAATCCAGCAGTACTGCTTGCACTATTATTATCAATAGTAAACAAATCGCTTGGACTTGTTGTACCTATACCAACGTTGCCATCTCCTCTAAAGCTGGCAATTGCTGTGCCGTTTACCCAAACTTGAAGAGGATACGATCCTGTATCATATAAGCTAGTAGAACCTTTTGTTGTAATACTAATACCAGTATTACTTACGCCGCTATCTGTTCCATAGAATGTTGCTAAAGCATTACCAGCACCTAATCCAGAATAGTTTTTTGCTACATATAATCCATTATTTGTATAAACTGCTCCTGCAATACCAACTCCGCCGCTAACCAAAAGACTGGCTCCTGCCGAATTATAACTAGTAGCCGCACCTAAACTAGTAAGTGTTGTTGCGCCACTGACAGACAACGATGTAAAACTACCGCTCATATTACTGATTGAGCCAACTGCGGTAGGATTAATTGTAACAGTTCCCGTGCCAGTTGGTTGTATACTAATATTTGCGTTTGCAGGATTAAATGCAACTGCACTATTAGCAGTTATTGTACTGCTTGCAGTAATTGTTGTATGAGTTGCAGGCCCTCCTAACCAATCTTGAGCTAGGTAATTAGTACCGTCGCTGATAACAGTAATAATTGATGCGGCTGGCAGTGTTAAGCTGGCAGATCCGCTTGTGCCTGGTCCGTTAAATACCCCGCTTGGTGTTTGTAGTGTTACATTACCAGCTGTTGAATTGTAAAAAGTCTGTACTGCTCCTGAATATAAAACTGGATTTGGTAATGTTACAACACCCGAACCTGTTGTAATAGTAGTCAACAGTCCACTGTAAGGAGTAGTAATATTACTTCCTTGTGCTACTGATCCTGTTGTGTTTATAGAATTATAACGTGCCATATTGTAATTATCCTACTTTATGTCCGCTAAATCTTGTCCAAGTAGTACCGCTATAAATGCCGCCTCCACCAAATGTTGTAAAATAACAGTATGCAGTATCACCAGCAGCCATTCTATATGTCACATGATTACCAAATGCTATATATCCATCGCCCCAGCTCGTACTTCCGCTACTATAAGTTATTCTACCAGGAGCACCATAAAATCCATTACCTGACACATTTAAAACAAAGTCATATTGATTTCCAGCTGAAGATCCATTAACTAACACTACAACTGAAAAATGATATATTCCTGCAACTGGAGCAGTAAATTTTCCTGTACTAGTACTATAATTTCCTCTTGTATCAAAGAATACACTATTAAATACTATTGCATTATTAGCACTATAGGTACTACTAGCTACACCTCCTACACAGAATGCCGGAGTGTCATTACTAGGATATGTTGAATCTGTAACGCTATCAAATATTAGTGTTCCGCTCGGAGTACTAGATTGTCCAGAACTTGTTACATCATATATTGTGGCGCCGCCACCTCCTTGATTAAACCCATTCTGTGCTCCCCACCCGTATGTATAGTATAATACTTCGCCCGATGTGTAAGCATTTTGTGAATTATAAATCCAAACTTGACTACTTGTATCTGCTTGTTGATAAACACGCACATGAACACGGGGATCACCACCGTCAAACGCTTTTGTATACCAAAATCCGCCACGTTGTCCTAAAGCAACTTTAAGTTTTCCTTTGCCATTAATAGTACTTGTGATGCCAGTTGTTTCAATATAAATTGCATCACCGGTACCGGCACTACTTGGAGGCAAGTAACCTATCTGGAAAAACAAAGTGGAGTTAGTAAACCCAAAAGCAAAACTCTTACGGTTTTGTCCCCATGAGTAATTAGTACTAACTGCGTTAACAGATAACGTACTAGCTGTAGACAAATTCATTTGGCCTGTAGAAGATCCGTTGTATACTGCAAAACGCATTTGGCTTGAATAATAGTCAAATAGTGCGCCGCTTGTTCCTTGGAAATTTTGTGCGTTAGTGGTCGATCTAATAGCACCGTTAACTTGCAATACTTCGGTAGGGCCCGTTGTTCCTATACCTACATACCCTAAATTATTAACAGTAAGATATGGAGTGAATGTACCACCGCTAGCACTAGTAAAACTTGTTCCAACGCCAATTTGAGTACTTCTGTTTGCCGCTACTATCATGCTAGGGCCAGTAGTGCCGCCGCTATCAGTATTACCCATTAAAATGTAACTTGCGCCGCCTGTGTCGTTTGCCGCAATACCTGACAAACTTAGTGTACCCGAAGCACCACCATTTTTAATATGTAGAGGAACTTGCGGGTTAACAATATTGATACCAACTTTGCCGCCAAAATAACTATCGGTGGCAGCATTTATACCGCCAGTAAAACTTGCACCACCTGTTACTTGTAATGTGCCAGTTCCTGTAGTTCCTACAGTAATTGAAGCATTATTGGTAAGAGATACTGTGCCGCTAGCAGACAAACTAGCTACTGAACTAGCACCACTAGTAACTGTTAAGGCATTAAAACTTCCTGCGGCTTTAGTTGTGCCACCGATAACTACTCCATCTATGGTGCCGCCAGTAGCTACTAAGTTAGGTGTACTAACAGTACCGCCTAACCAACCTTGAGTTTGATAATTTGCACCATCACTAACAACAGTGATAACACTTCCTGCGGGTACACTAATTGTACTTGCACTTGTAAATCCAGGAGCAACAAAATTGCCACTAGGCGTACTTAATGTAATTGCACTACCTGTACTATTATAAAACGTTTGTGTTTGGCCGGTATATAATACAGGATTAGGTATCGTAACTGTACCTGATCCTGTAAGTGTGGTCAACAAGCCGCTACTAGGAGTGGTAATTGTATTACCACCCGATACCGAACCCGTTGCCGATATTGTATTATATCGTGCCATATTCGCCTACGAGTCCTATTAACTTGATGAAGTTTCTATGCCGTAGACGTTTACGTTTACACCGGTATTGCTTGCTTGTACAACAACCAATTTGTTAGCATCTAATACTAGACCAGTACGTTCAAACACACCATATGCTACGATTGTAGTTTGATATTCGATCAATTCGTTAGTAGCAGGACTGCTTGTG
>Ga0007807_1000242_pt1 | contig 19964 bp, 24 predicted proteins | sample CryBogCBE12Aug09_FD_71220 | JGI IMG/M metagenome (GOLD analysis project Ga0007807, IMG submission 71220) | Freshwater microbial communities from Crystal Bog, Wisconsin, USA - CBE12Aug09 | ecosystem: Environmental > Aquatic > Freshwater > Lake | place: Crystal Bog, Wisconsin, USA | collected...
ACAGGACACACAGCCGGCATTGGCGCTGCACTTGCCGAAGCCTACTGGGGAAACGAAATAATCGGTATTAGTCGCCGCGAGGGTAATAATATACGTAATATTCCTAAAGCGGCAGACATGATCGAACCTTGTGATATGTTTATTAACAATGCACAGGCCGGGTTCGCACAGACTGAATTATTATTTGAAGTGGCTCGACGTTGGCACAAAACCAACAAACATATTATGGTTATTAGCACTATGTTAACTCAACATACATCTACTAATAGTTTAGATGAATACCGTTTACAAAAAGTGGCACTTGAAGAAGCGGTAAAACAATTAAGAACCATCGATGGCCCACGTATCACATTAGTACGTCCTGGACAAGTAGCAACACACGATAATATACCAGGTGCCGATCCAGCAACATGGGCAAGAGTGTTAGTTAGTGTTTTTAAAATGGCCGAAGCAAACGGATTAACTATTCCTGATATAAGTTTAGGATCACAATGACACCTAAAGATATTTTAACTAATAAAGCATTTTGCCCGTTGCCCTGGACCGGCTTTGTAGTCATGCCCGATGGTAATGTTAAAAATTGTATCTGTGCTTACGATGTGATTGGCAACGTTCGCGAAAATACGATCGAACAAGTAATGACTGGCGAAATAAACACAAAGATCAAACAACAAATAATAAATCGCGAAAAACCTACAAGTTGCGGATACTGTTATAATTTAGAAGAAAATAAAACATCACACGATATTGTTAGCAGTAGAATTTATTATATGAAAGAACTTAGATCAGTCGATCCAACGCTATACGACGATCCTACCAACTTTAATCTAAATCAAATTGATGTACGTTGGCGCAATACCTGTAACTTTGCCTGCGTTTATTGTTTTCCTGTGTTTAGCAGTAAATGGGCCAGCGAGTTAGGTGTAAAGATAGATCGAGTTCCAGATGAAAAATTCAAACAATTAAAAGAATATATTTTTAATAACGCACACCAAATTAAAAATGTTTATCTGGCCGGTGGCGAACCTATGCTTATTAAAGAGAACGAGCAATTATTAGAAATCCTATTAGAAAAAAATCCTGAGGTCAATATTAGGATAAACACTAATTTAAGTTCCACAGACACCAATGTACTTGAGTTGCTTTGCCAATTTAAAAATGTACACTGGACTGTGAGCATAGAAAATTTAGATAAAGAATTTGAATACACACGCTATGGTAGTTCTTGGCAGGATTTTCTAAAAAATTTAGAAACAATCAAACAACTGCCACACAAGATTACATTTAATATGGTTTGGTGTATACTCAATACTTTTTCTGTTTTCGATTGTATCGACTATTTTATGGCACAAGATTTTCACCCAAACGCTTTTGTTTTAACCACAATCGTGGAACCTGAGTGGATTGACTGTAGACATTTACCAGAATCTGTGCTAAACTTAGTTGAAGAAAAATTGAATAAACGTATTGCAGATAAACCCGGATTCTTATTAGAGGATGGATACAGAAATTTGTTAGCACATATTCGTAGTCCTTTTACTAAAGATATGAAAACGTTTTGGCAACGTTTGTCGGAGATAGATGCAAGACGTAATTTAGATAGCAGTAAAATTTTTACAGAATTATATAAACTTAAAGAAGGAAATTAATCATGGCAATTACTAAACCATTTGACGTATCAAAGTTTCGCAAAAGTATCACTAAAAGCATTGATGGCATTAGCGTAGGATTTACAGATCCGACCGACTGGATCTCAACAAACAACTATGCTCTTAACTATCTAATCAGCGGCGACTTTCACAAAGGTGTTCCGCTCGGTAAAGTTACTGTATTTGCTGGAGAGTCTGGCGCAGGTAAATCATTTATTTGTTCAGGTAACTTAATTAAGAATGCACAAGAACAAGGCATTTATGTTATTTTAGTCGATACAGAAAACGCACTTGATGAGCCATGGTTAAAAGCACTTGGGGTTGACACTTCTGAGGACAAATTGCTTAAACTTAACGTGGCAATGATCGACGACGTTGCTAAACTTATTAATGACTTTACTAAAGAATATAAAGCATTGCCAGAAGATCAACGTCCCAAGGTTTTATTTGTATTAGACTCGTTAGGTATGATGCTTACTCCAACAGATGTTAATCAGTTCGAAGCAGGTGACTTAAAAGGTGACATGGGTCGTAAGCCTAAAGCACTTACAGCACTTGTTCGTAACTGTGTAAATATGTTTGGTAGTTTAAATATTGGTTTAATCTGTACAAACCACACCTATGCAAGTCAAGACATGTTTGATCCTGATGATAAGATCTCAGGTGGACAGGGCTTTATCTACGCTTCCAGTATTGTTGTAGCTATGCGTAAATTAAAGTTAAAAGAGGACGACGAAGGTAATAAGATTTCAGAAGTTAAAGGTATTCGTGCCGCTTGTAAAATTATGAAAACACGCTATGCTAAACCTTTTGAATCAGTACAAATTAAAATTCCTTACGAAACAGGTATGAATCCATACTCAGGTTTGGTAGACTTGTTTGAAGGCAAGGGGTTGTTGCAAAAAGATGGAAATAGTCTTAAATACACTCTGGCAGATGGTACTGTTATTAAACAGTTCCGTAAAGCATGGGAACGTAATGAAGACAGTTCATTGGATAAAATCATGGCCGATTTTGTAAACAATCCACACAAAGACGCAGTGGAAGAAGTAGTTGAAGAAATCGAAGAAGCGACACCATCTGTTAAAAAATCTAAAAAAGAGGAAGTTACAGAATGAGTATCGATGTTGACGTATTAAGCGAAGTATATATAATCTTAAAACAATATATTCCTCAAAAGGACCGTCAAGAAGCCGCTGATAACTTAATGAGTGTTATGGTTGATATGTTAGGCGACCAGGAACTCAAAGAGTTTGGTACTACTGATAGCATATTAAAACGTGCTATGAAAGAGTATACATCAGAGAATGAAGACGAAGAAGAGGATGTCGAAGACGATTATTGAGAATCAGTATTATTGTTCTCAAAAGTTTTGGTGGTTGACCATAGAGCCCGAACGCCGCTCTATGGCTTCTTGCTGTGCGGCTACTCCTGAAAAAATTGATTTAGCCTGGCTACGATCTAATCCTGGGCAACTATTTAATACTCCTACCCTACAAAAAGAACGTGAGCAGATGCTCAACGGTCTTCCGGTGGCCAGTTGCGAAGATACTTGTTGGCGTGCCGAACGTGCTGGCCTACCAAGTCGTAGAACATCAATGGGGTCTGACCAGCAGACTCACACAACAGCAGATCCTACTACACTACACATTAATTTAGGCAGTGATTGTAATTTAACCTGTAGCTATTGTTGTAAACAATATAGTACAGCCTGGTTGCGTGATATTGACACCAACGGCCCTTATTTAGACGAGGAACGCTATCGTATCAATAACAATGACAAGATTGTGCTAAAGTTAGGGCAACGAGCAATTAAGTCCAGCGACAGCTATCAGTTAATTGTTGACGAGTTGCGTAATATTAAAACAGCCCAGCAAATTGAAATTACTGGTGGAGAGCCGTTCTTATACAATGGCCTGGCCGAGTTAGTTGATAGTTTACATGGCCCTGTGGATATATTCACTGGACTCGGTGTCGATACAAAAAGATTAGAACGAATATTAGATACCTTGCCTGACACAGTGACATTTACAATCAGTGCTGAGAATACAGATAAATTTTACGAGTTTAACCGTTACGGAAATACCTGGGCCAATTTTTTAAGTAATTTAGAATTAATACAAAAAAGATTTAATTATAGATTTTGTACAGTGGTTAGTAATTTAACTATCCACGGGCTCGACCAATTCCGACAAGAGTTTGGTACCGCCCGAGATATTGTCAATTTATGTACAGATCCAGATTATCTAAGTGCCAGCGTACTGGACCCTGTTAGTAAAGATTTGTATTCCAAATTAACAGGAGTTGAGCAAACTCTACAAGTAGAGCCAACTGTAGAACAACGAACAAAACTAAAAGCATACGTAAATGAATTTGCTCACCGTAGAAATATAAATTTATCAATATTCCCCAATCATTTTATCAACTGGATCAATGAATAAGTATTTTCCAATTAAAACAGAAACCGCCTGCCAACTTAAATGGACTTGGAGTACGGTTTATCTATACAATGGCACAACTAATAGTTGCCATAGGGTTGGCAAAACTGACTTTGATGTAGACGATTTTAAATCGTTTCATAACACACCAAAAAAGATTGCCGATAGAGAACTCATGCTCGATGGCCAGTGGCCTGCAGGTGGATGCGAGTACTGTCGTAAAATTGAAGACGCAGGTGGATCAAGTGATCGTATGTTACATCTACAGATTCCGGATTTAACTCCGCCAGAATTAGACCATGACCCACATGCTGTTACTGTGACTCCCAGGATTGTTGAAGTATATTTTGACAACGTGTGTAATATGAGCTGTATCTATTGTTCAGATGTATTCAGTAGTAAAATACAACACGAAAATAAAAAGTTTGGACGATTTGAAAAGAATGGGTTGGTAATTGACAACTACACAACAAAACACAATAGATTCAGCGAGATAACCGAAAAGTTTTGGCAATGGATGGATGATAATTATTCAACCATACGCAGATTACATATATTAGGTGGGGAACCATTTTATCAACAACAATTTGACATTTGTTTAGATTTCTTGTATAATCGTGTTAATGCAGATCTGGAATTTAACATTGTAAGTAACCTAATGATAGATCCAGAGAAGTTTAAACAGCAAATTTACAGAATTAAAGATTTAGTAAGTAAAAGAAAAATTAAGAGATTTGATTTAACTGCCAGCATTGATTGTTGGGGTGCAGAGCAAGAGTATATTAGACATGGACTTGATTTAGAGCAGTGGCGCAAAAATTTTGAATTTTTAGTCAGTGAGCGTTGGATTACGTTAAATGTAAATCAAACTCTATCGGCACTTTCAATTCCGTCGACAGTTGAATTAATTAAGTATGTTAACCAACAGAGGCAAACAAGAAAAATTGGACAATATTTTATGACAGTAACAGAACCGTCCTATTTGAATCCCGACATCTTTGGTGGGAATTATTTTGCACAGCATTTTGACGCTATACTGTCGGCCATGCCCACTGGTGATTGGTCGCTGGAAGAAGCAAAGAAATACATGGCAGGTATAAAGTCGCAGGTTACATCTGCAGACAAAAATCTAAATGAAATAGTTAAATTGCGTACATACTTAGATGAATTAGACAGACGTAGAAACCAATCATGGCGTACAACTTTTCCATGGCTTACTGAGGTATTAGACAATGTGGTATAATCGAATAGTAGCAGATTTGGGAGAAATCCCAGCCTTTATTGATTATTATGAAGGCGAACTTAATGCAGCTAAAGCTGACGTTAAAATTCGTGGTAATGTTGAAAAGGCCTTGAGCAATTTGCCAGGCGAAACAGAACAACGCTTTAATCAACTGCAAGAAATTGAAGCGGTATTAGAGTTTCTTAATATACAGTTGCGTAAGATTAGGCGCCGACATTTTCAAAAGTATTTAGAAGCATACCAACGGGCACTTACCAGTCGTGATGCAGAAAAGTATGTGGATGGCGAAGACGAAGTCATTGACTTTGAAACCATTATTAACGAAGTAGCACTATTACGTAATCGCTGGTTAGGAGTAATGAAGGGCATAGAGAGTAAAAACTTTATGTTAGGCCACGTAGTTAGATTAAGAACCGCGGGCATGGAGGACATCGTAGTATCGTGATGGACTTTAGAGAACACGCAAAAGTCCTTTTAGAGGACTACAATTTATGTTTACGTGCCAAGCCTAAACATAATGCCGTGGATGTACAGTTGGAAAAAGATGCTGTAAGTCGTTGGGCGGTGCATTTAAACAACCAACTTGGATGGGGAACAGACAACGAAATAGCCGAAGCCTGTTATCAACTCGAGCCCAGGTTACGACAATTAAAAGAAAAATTAGTATTTGAGATATTACAAAATGGGTCAATCTAACAGTCAAGAAACATTAAATTTACTCTATGAGTATGACAGCTTCCTGGACAGCATCGAAGTTGTTGCCGACATGGGTTGCGGAAACGGACAGGATCTTGAATGGTGGGCTACACTAATGACACGCGATGATCCGCCTGAGCCACACAACTACCTTTGTTATGCTATAGATAAAAACATCAAACAACTCGATGCTTCGGTATTAGAAAATACAAATATTGTCGCAATCGAAGGCAATTTTGAAACAAGATTAATACCAAGGCAAGTAGACCTAATCTGGTGCTATAACAGTTTTCAATATGTAACAAATCCATTAGGTACCTTAAAGGTCTGGAACGAAACAATGAATGTCAATGGTATGTTAGTATTAACTGTACCACAGTTTCAATCCTATGAATATAATAGATTAAAAACTCGTAGCATCAGTGGCTGTTACTACCACTATAATATATGCAATCTAATGTATATGCTGGCAGTTAACGGTTTTGACTGTAGAGATTGTTATTTTGACATGAAAGAAAATGATCCTTGGATCAAGGCAGCAGTTTATAAAAGTGAACATGCACCCATGGACCCTGCTACTACTACATGGTTTGATTTGGCAGATAAGCACTTGGTCAACGACAGCGTTATACAGAGTTTAAACAAATATAGTCAAGTGGTGCAAGAAGAATTGTTGTTCACATGGTTAGACAGGGATTGGCGCTATGCAAAAAACTAAAGTGGTTGTATGTACTGGCGGGTTTGATCCTGTGCATTCGGGGCATATTAGTTATCTTAATCATGCCGGTCACTTAGGCGATATACTGATTGTAGGATTAAATTCTGATGCTTGGTTAGAGCGTAAAAAAGGTCGTGCTTTTATGCCTTGGTCCGAACGTATGACAGTATTAGATAATTTACACATGGTAGACCATGTTGTTGAATTTGACGACAGCGACGGCACCGCAATTGGTGCTATTTTAACAGCTAAAGAAATGTACCCCGATGCTGACATTATATTTGCCAACGGCGGCGATCGCACAGCAGATAATATTCCCGAAATGATAGTGGAAAACGTAGAATTTGTGTTTGCAGTCGGGGGCGAGGATAAGGCCAATTCAAGTAGCTGGATACTGGAAGAATGGAAATCGCCCAAGACAGAACGTCCATGGGGTTACTATCGTGTACTACACGAAGTCCCGGGTACTAAAGTTAAAGAACTTACAATCAATCCTGGCTGTAGTTTAAGTATGCAACGACATTTTAACCGCTATGAGCATTGGCACATTAGTGAAGGTAGTTGCGTGGTAAACAGCCAAACTGAAGGCGGATATCGGTTGCCTGCTAAACAATTAAACAAACACGATTACTACAATGTAATTGTAAACGATTGGCACCAACTAACAAATCCCTTTGACGCACCCTGTAAAATAGTAGAAATACAGTACGGAACAGAGTGTGTTGAAGAAGATATTGAACGCCAATAAATACAAGATGCGTACATTTATTGAAATCTTAACAGAAGGTCGTGGTTTATCTGCCAGAGCACCAGGCGAAAAGTTTGCCGATGCACAAGGTAATGAAATTACATTCCAGGGCTTGCAATTCTTCCCTGAGCGTGGTCATTTCCAAAATAGCATGGAAATGATGCAGGCCGCAGAAAACACTGGTTTAAACATTCACTGGACCAACAAGCCCAAAGGCGGCACTGATGGTGCAACAGAAGCATTTGGTATTGCTACATTTACCATTGGCGATGACACCGAGAAAAAATATTATTTAGGACGTTATTTTAAAACAATCGATCCTAATCGTATGAACAATAACTTCCCCCACGAAGCTATTCCGGGCGGATTTAAACTACAAAGTGGATTAGGTAAAAAAGAAGGTGCTGGCTACAAGCCCAGCGAAATTTTAACTAATTTTAAAAGCAACACACCCGATACCATTGCCCAACAAATCATTGCCAAATTTGGGCAAGGTAGTGACGAAGCTAATGCTGTTACAGCATTTATGTCTGCAACACAGTTTCCAATTAAAGTACCTAAGGGAAATATGAATGTACAGGCATTCCGCGATTACTTCTGCGAAATGCTACAACCAGTTGCCTTAGTACGCGGAATGCCTATCAAAGGTAATGCACAAGAAGCTGCAGAAATTTTCTTTGGCAGTGGTGCAGGTTACAACGATTGCGTTATTAGTTTTAATGAAGGTGTCAGTGGCGGGCTATTTGACAGTTTATTAGTCAACAGCGAAGGCAAACAGATTAAGTTAAGCAGTAAAGGCAAGTCTGGTGCTAATGCCAGCGTGGTTAATTTATTACGTTGTATCGAAGAATTACAAGTAGCTCCTAAAGGTGCTGTGCTATTAAAAAAATACGCCAAGACCGTTGAAATTCTTTCGACTATTGACAAAGGTGGTCATGCTGGTGCTCCATTACAATTAGGAGTTGAGTTTGGAATTATTACAAACGCAGATGCCAGTGCCATTATGACATTAAAGGCATTTGGTCCAGAGGACTCAATTCCTTGGGGTAAAGGAACTGAAAAGATTCAAGCACTATACAAAGCACGTAAAGCCAGAGACCCGAGTAAAATAATTCCATTTGAACACGCATTGGCTGCGGTTGCTTATAAAGTAGCCGACTATGTTAATAACAATACCGATTTTGGAAAAGCCGCATCGGACATTTTAAACCACTCGGCATTGGTTCAGATGTATACTGATGTAACCGAAGCCGGCAACCAACTTTCTATCAATGGCTTCACTGCTGTTTACCCAAGTGAAACAGTTACCGGTGTGTTGTTAGATGCTGCTAAAGCATACATGAGCACACAAGGTAAAGGTAACTTTGTATTTCAAATCTTAAAAAATGGTGCTAAACCAGTTAAGCAAACCGAACCAGAAGCGGAATCACCAATAGCCGCACCTAATGCAGTAACTGGTAAACGGATAGACATACGCCCACAAGGTGCACCAACTCCACGTGAACCACGTGGCGCACCAACAGCAGGCCTGGGTAGAGAACGTCGTTAAAAACGTTTGACACATAATTAACTCTCATATATAATACACACACGGGCCAATAGCTTAATGGTAAAGCAACCGACTCATAATCGGTCGAGTCTGTGTTCAATTCACAGTTGGCCCACCATATAACAATGTATAAATTTGAACAAAACGACAAATTAGGTTTTTATCAATTTGGTGAAAGTAAGTTTCACAATAAAGTCGTGGCCTTAGTAGAAGGCACCAAACAAAATCAATTCCCCGAGTGGAATTTTAATCGTGATCTGTTTGATAAAATTGATTGGGCCGCAGAGCCTAACATAGATCTTAAGGAACTATATCGTCAACGTGCTCAACAGCTAAGAGAAAAATACGACTACATTCGTTTAGAAGCCAGCGGCGGAGGGGACAGCACCACGGTTGCTTATAGTTTCTTACTAAACGGTATACATTTAGACGAAGTAGTTTTTCGTTATCCTAAAAAGGGTGAAAAAAATGTCACCGACGATCCGTTTAACACAAAACCAGAAAATACTCTAAGTGAGTATAAATTTGCTGCACAGCCCTTGTTACACTGGATCGCTACTAATTACCCTAAAACTAAAATTACAGTACACGATTATAGCGAAGACATGCTGGCCAGTAGTCATGACGAATCCTGGGTCTATACAACACGGGACTTTTTTCAGCCAGGGCATCCTTTTAAATTCACAGTTGACGCAGTAGACTCTCACAAAGACGTATTAAATCAGGGCAAGACTGTTTGTATGCTCTACGGCATAGACAAACCTAAAGTCTGTATCAAAGATAAAAAGTGGTATCTGTATTTTATGGATATTCAGGCCAATAGTGCCAATCCTGTCATAGGCGAATATACAAATGCCACTAACGAATACTTTTATTGGACTCCAGATTTACCTGAGTTGTTGGCCAAGCAAGCACACGTAATAATGAATTGGTTTAATTTAGAATCCAATAAAAATCTACAGCATTTGGTACGTTGGCCCAACTACAGTTTTGCACAACGCACTACCTTTGAACATATTATCAAGCCTTTGATCTACCCCGACTACGATCAAACTACATTTCAAACAGGTAAACCTACTAATAGTTTTTACAATGAGATGGATTTTTGGTTTTATACAAATTTTAAAGATACCCATACCTACAATGTTTGGCAAGCTGGACTACAACATTTAACTGATAGCATAGATGCTAAATATTTTAACTACGAGTTGGGAAAACCAGTTGGACTTGTAGGATTCATTAGCCCATTTTACTATCTGGGCGAAGCAAAATTTGAAGATCCTGGACATAATCTGCACTTCAAATTCTAATCAGAGATAAATAATAATAGCAACGCCGCATCAAGCGACGTCGGACTAATAATTGACGCCAAGGGTAGCAAAACCCTTTTACTGCTGTGATACACGTAGAACGCCGATTTCCCGTAAGTAGCATCTGCTACAAGCCTTACACAAATTAAAACTTTTGCAAAAGGTAATTTAAAATGAAAACAACTAAAATTCGCTGGGTTATTGCTCACGAGCCACTAAGCCTATTTGTACGTGCAGCCAAAGACTTCCAAGACTTTGTTAATGCCGCTCAAACAGCTGAACGCATTGAAGTAGAAGTAATGACATTGTCTGAGTACTCACAAAAGTACAATGATGGTGTTGTAGTTACAAAACACGATCTATTAGATTTAATGGAACAAGGCAAAATTGAAATGAGCCAAATGTACACAACTTGGTTAGCTGAAAAGTATGATCAAGATATGTTAGCTCTTGAAATGCCATTTATTTTTGAAGACCACGATCATGCTACTCGTGTATTAGAAGGTGAAGTAGGTGAATTCTTGTTAGACAAGATCACAGAAAAATCAAATGTACGCGGTATGGCTTTCACATACTCCGGCGGTTTCCGCAATGTATTGTCAAGCAAAAAAGTAAGCACACTAAAAGGTCTGACCGATGAAGATCAGAACTAATCGTAATCCTGTAGCTCAAGAAACATTCAAAGCATTGGGTGTTGATGAGCCATATGTTTGCGAAATCGAAGAGCTCGCCGAGCATATCAAAGCTGGTGATTGTGATGCCGGCGAAGGCGTATATAGTCGTGTATACCCATTAGGACAAAATGAAGTTACTGAATCAGTTATTGATTCTAAACACAGTTTGTTCCTAACTACAATGATCATGCGCGATGACTTCTGGAAGCAGTTAAGTCCAGAAGTACGTGCTGTAATCAAAGATGCGGCTATTAAAGCTGGACGTAAAGAACGTCAGGCAACTATTGATGATGGTGAAGAAGCTAAAGCTAAGTTATTAGCTGAAGGCGTTAACATTCATGATCTAACACCGGAAGAAAAAGCAGAGTGGAAAGCTAAAACTCAATCAGTTTATGAAAAGTTTGAGCCAACTTTTACTCCTGGCTTGATCGACAAGATTAAAAAAGCCTAATAGAATAGTGGTCGGGTGGGTGACACCCGATCCCTATTTCATGTATTATAATAATCTAATTTAAATAGGAAAATTCAATGAAAAAGATCCTGGCAATCGTCCTGTCTGCCTTTGCTTTTAATGCAATGGCCGCAGAAACAGTAACAATCAACTATTCCTGGTCGGCAGCCGATACAGCTGCAAACTATTATCGTGCATTGGCAGAATCAGCCAACAAGGCACAAACAAAATACAATTTTATTGTAGATTACAAACCTGGTGCAGGTGGTGCTGTGGCAGCAATGCATGTAGGCAAAACACCTAACACTATTTTAGCTACAAGCTCGGCATTTTTTATTCGCCCCAATTTATATCCTGACACTGGATACACAGCGGACAATTATCAAGAACTGTTGCCTGTTTGTTTTGCACCGTTTAGTATTAGTTCTACACGCTATAAATCGTGGAAGGAAGTTCCTACTGATAAACCATTGACCATTGGTATGAGTGGATTGGGTACTACTACACATTTAACAGCAATTCAAATTACTAAAAAATACCCCAATATCAAGATTATTCCGTTCAAAAGTACCAGCGAAGCAGTTTTAGCCACGCTCAGTGGACAAACAGATTTTGCAGTTAATTTGCCCGGCGATACTGTACAGTACGAACAAGAAAATAACACTAAATCTCGAATTTACGTATTGGGCATTGGCGGGACAAAGTCTATCAAGGGTAATGCTTTGTTAATTAATCAAGGATTTGGTCCTTCTATGGCCAGAATGGGAAGTCCGGCACAGTTAATTGTTCCAGCTGGCACAGATGAAAAATATGCAGAATGGCGTAAAATACTGTTAGACGCCAGCAATACACCCTTGGTTAAAAAGGCATTGGCAGACGATTTTTGTAGCCCTACCAAGGAAATGTTAACTGTAGATCCAATTGCTTATTATCAAGAATCAAAACAATTTTGGAAATCAATGACTACAGGAGTTGAAGTTAAGTAATAAAGGTAAATATTACTATAAAAAGTGCTTCCCGCACATAAATATACTAAAATACCCCCGAGGAGAATTCCCAAATGAGTAACACACAAAAAATCCGTTGGTTAATTGCACATGAGCCTGTAAAGCTATTTTTGCGTACAGCAGAAGCGTTTTCAGCTAAATTAGCAGAATTAACTAACAATAAATTTGAAGTTGAAATTTACACACCCACTGAGTATTTAGAAAAAATTGGTGCTGAAACTACTTCACGCGATTTTAAATGGAATGACGGTCCAATGACAGAAATGGACAATGGAAATATTGAAATGAGTCAGTTACATATTACTGAGCTTGCACAATTCCATAGTCCAGATTTCTTTGCGTTAGAATTGCCTTTCTTATTCCGTGATCACGATCATGCTGCTCGTGTATTTGAAGGCCCAATTGGTAAAGGTTTGTTAAATGGTTTAGCAGACAAGAGTCCAGCTAAAGGTTTAGCATTTACCTATTCCGGTGGTTTCCGTTGCATCGCCAGCGAAAACAAAATTACCAGCTTAGATGATATCAAAGGTATGAAGTTTGCTACAGCAATTAATCCTGTAACTATTGATACTATTGAATTATTAGGTGCAGTAGCTGATCCATTCCCAATTAAAGATCATGCTAAGAAGATTGCATCAGAAGGTTACAAAGCTGACATGGTTGAAACAACAATTCCACGTTATTTGGCATTGTTACAAGATACACCTAAGCGTAACTTGACAAACACTAAACACAATTTGTTCTTGACAAGTATTATCATCAGTAACAAATTCTGGGAATCATTGGATTCAATGACACAAGCAGCTTTCCAAGAAGCCAGCTTATACGCCAGCCGTTTAGAGCGTCAATGGTCAGTTGAAGATTCTGAAGAATTCGCTGCTAAAGAAGATCACAGTGACATTGGTGTTGCATACAATGAACTAAGCGAAGAAGAAACAGCCAAGTTCAAAGAGTTAACAGCACCTTTATATGCAAAGTATGCTGATTTCTTTACTCCAAGTTTAGTTGATGGAATCATCAAGTCTTAATAATTTAACAACAGTAAAATTAAAAAGTCTGCATAATCGAGAAATTGGTTATGCAGAACTTTTTTCTGGCCGCAGAATTGTAATCTTTTCAACTCCTCAACCAGTTAATACCTTTGCCTGGGAACACTTAAAAAAATTTACAGATCTTTACAACAGCATCATCTATAACAAAATAGATGAAGTTTATGCTGTTAGCTCGGAAGCAATGGTGATACCGTTTGTCCAAAGACACTCCGCCGTGGTAAAGCCCTTGCATGACTGCAATAAAGATTTTTTAACTTTTATGCAACAGTCAATTAATTCATCCATCAGTTTAAATGAGTTGAATTGTTTTTGGCAGTATACTGTTATTGTCAATGATGGTAAAATTGAAAAGCTGTTTAATAATCCAATCAAAGAAAATATGACATTGAAGATATACCTAAATCCAAAATATCACTTTCGTGGAGTGGATGCAAACACAGTTTTGGAATACGTTGAAACAGCACCGGTTGACACAAAAAGGTAAATAAACTACAATTACCAAATAATGTAATTTTAAAAGGATAAATAAATTTGTCAGCTCTGGTTGACAAGAAAAGAAATTTAAAGTAAAATAGATAACATGACACTAAGAAATTGCAAACCTTCCTTACATTTACAGCCAACATTAGGCGGGTTAGCCTATTGGTCAATGTTTGCGAATACAGTGATTAATAGTGATCGTGAATCCGGGGGTCTTAGTTAAGATACAAATCTAAATTTATATTTTACCTAAGGCCCCGGAACTAAACACTCCGGGGTTTTTGTTTATTAAAGGAGAAAGAAATGTTAGTACAAAAAAGTATAAAAACAGAGTCTCTGGCATCAAAGTATATTCTTTCCCAAGAAGATAAAACAAAGTTGTTAGAAGACAAAATTAAAAGAGCCGAAGCACATATTAAAGCCTTGGCCGAGCTTACTAAGAAATTAACACGTAAGTAAGCTCAAAGTGTTACAAAGAGGAAACGAGGTCCTCGCCAGACACTATAATAATTGGCAAACGGGCGGATACTTGGATCAAACCTGTGGCGATAACGCAGGGAGTAAAATAAGTATATAGTAAAGTGTATTGGACGAATAGTCGCCTGGAAAGCGTGGTCACTTGAAAAGACTTGCAGTCAAAATCTTGACAACCAGTATACTTTACTATGCCCTCTAAAGCAGAGGGTAAACAATTTTGGATCTAAGTAACAAGAGTAAATAAAATACAATGACTTTTAATTATGTTGCCGCTGTTGATTTTAAATTGCCCGAAAAATTATTGGGCGAGTTGTCTGCTGTAAAAACCACACCAACAGAGCATTTTGCAATTTTACCACAACAGGTATTTGCACTTTATTCGTCGGGTACAGAATTATCTTTTCCTATCACATTGAAAGAAGGCGAAAATGATTGTGTAGTTACCAAAGAAATGTTTGATGATTTATCATCAAGATTTGGTAATATCTTAGACTACATGGGAGGAAATTTTAGTTCCTTCTGTCTCAATAGAGTTCCTGAAATATTAGAAAAAAAAGTTATATTTTATCTTCCAAAAGTATTACAAGAACATGTTGATGTAGTAACGGTATTCGAAGTCGGAACAGATGGGGCAGGATTAAAACCACATCGCGACTATAGAAGAAAATGTACTCTGTGGTATATGTTTGAAGGCGAGCAGGGTCACGAAACACTATGGTTTCATACCACAGATAAACACAACCCTGATGCTCCGTATATAAAAAGCGTTCCAAATATAGAACATTTAACAGAAGCATATCGTACAACTTTAAAGAAAAATCAGTGGTACGTGTTTGACAATGATCTTTATCATGCAGTACGTTCTGGGCCACACGCAGAAGTGCGCCGAGTACTCACAATAGAATTTTTTGACATTTTTGCAAAAGATCTTTATAATAAATTAACAATGCGGGCGTAGCTCAGTTGGTAGAGCACTACCTTGCCAAGGTAGATGTCGAGAGTTCGAGCCTCTTCGCCCGCTCCAAGTTTTATTCCCCGTTAGCTCAGCGGTAGAGCAGCAGACTGTTAATCTGTTGGTCCCTGGTTCGATCCCAGGATGGGGAGCCAGCACAGTGGGGTCATAGCTCAGCTGGGAGAGCAGTAGCTTTGCAAGCTAAAGGTCCGGAGTTCGATCCTCCGTGGCTCCACCAAACAACATGGGTCTCTGGTATAATGGCATTACATCGGTCTCCAAAACCGCAGATCGGGGTTCGATTCCCTGGAGTCCCGCCAATATTAATGTTAGGGTGGCAGAGAGGCCCAATGCAAGAGTCTGCAAAACTCTAAAGCCGTCGGTTCGAATCCGACCCCTAACTCCATACACGGAGAAGAAGCATCAATGGTGATGCAGTGGACTGTAAATCCGCCGCCTTCGGGCACGACTGGTTCGATCCCAGTATTCTCCACCATAGGGAAATATAGCACAGCGGTAGTGCATCGCCTTCATACGGCGCAGGTCAGTAGTTCGAATCTACTTATTTCCACCAATTACGGAGTGTAGGAAAGTCTGGCTTAATCCGCCTCGTTTGGGACGAGGAGACCGAAGGTTCGAATCCTTCCATTCCGACCAACTTAGCCTGTTTAGCTCAGTGGTAGAGCATTGTGTTGATAACGCAAGGGTCCGTGGATCGTTCCCACGAACAGGCACCATGCGGGAGTCGTAAAATGGTATTACCTTAGCCTTCCAAGCTAAAGTCGAGGGTTCGATTCCCTTCTCCCGCTCCAAGATATACCTCGTTAGTTTAATGGTAGAACGCCATCCTTACACGGTGGCTGCGGTGGTTCGATTCCATCACGAGGTACCATTTCCGCCTTTAGCTCAACTGGATAGAGTTCTGGTCTTCGAAATCAGCGGTTGTAGGTTCGACTCCTACAGGGCGGGCCAATAATGCGTCCTTAGCTCAGTTGGTAGAGCAGTAGACTTTTAATCTATTGGTCGTGGGTTCGAATCCCGCAGGACGTACCAATGCTACTTTAGCTGATGTGGTCATAGCGGCGGTCTGAAGAGCCGTTGAACTTGGTTCGATTCCGAGAGGTAGCACCAAATTGTTGGGGGTTAGTTAAATGGTATAACCACGGATTTTGATTCCGTTATTAGAAGTTCGATTCTTCTACCCTCTGCCATTGACACGTAATTAAATTTAGCATATAATTATTATTCAAATTAGCGACTGTGGTGAAATCGGTAGACACGACAGACTTAAAATCTGTTGCTATAATGGCGTGCCAGTTCGATTCTGGCCAGTCGCACCAACCCCTGCCTATAGTTCAAGGGATAGAACCGTAGCCTTCTAAGCTATTAATCCAGGTTCGAGTCCTGGTGGGCGGACCAATCAACGGTGACGTTAGTGTTAGCGGTTAGCACCACGGATTGTGATTCCGTTAGCATCGGTTCGAATCCGATACGTTACCCCATGCCCCGGTAGACAAATTGGCAAAGTCGTCTCTCTCAAAAGGAGAAATATAATTGTGGGTTCAAATCCCACCCGGGGTACCAAATATGGAAACGTGGCAGAGCCTGGCTGATTGCACCTGTCTTGAAAACAGACGACTCGAAAGGGTCCGTGAGTTCGAATCTCACCGTTTCCGCCAAGTTGCGTAAAAACAACACCCAAGTTGACGCTTAATTGAATAGGTGTTATACTATGTGTAAGTAAAAGATTTTGGACTGGTAGTTCAATTGGTTAGAGCACCGCCCTGTCACGGCGGAAGTTGCGGGTTCGAGTCCCGTCCAGTCCGCCAGTATTAGCAACAAGGGACAAGTGCGTTCCTATAGAGGCAGTGAAAACTGGTTGCTTGAAAAACGTTCTATAAAACGATGCGGGTGAATCATGGTGTCACCTCCCAAAACCATCCATGACGAATATCGCGGGATAGAGAAACAGTATCTCGGAAGTCTCATAAGCTTCAGTTCCTGGTGCGATTCCAGGTCCCGCAACCAACAATTTGCTCGGGTCGTCTATCGGTTAGGACACCGCCCTTTCACGGCGGGAAGAGGGGTTCGATTCCCCTTCCGAGTACCAATATTATTAAAACAAAAGAAAGGAGCACTCAATGAATACATTCAACCGATTGATAGGACGCAGAATAAATGGCATTCTGGTGACTCCTGACCACAATCGTTTTGCTTTTCGTACTGTAGAAGGCGAATTGCTGATATACTACACATCAGGTGATTGTTGCAACACAGTTTACCTCAATCACTTTATGGGTGCAGACGTAGTAGGTGGCAACAGTTTTGATCTGTTGCGTGGTGCAGTGGTATTGAGTGCTGAAGAAAAAGAATGGGTTAATGTCAACAACGAAGACGAAGAGTCATGGAATGTAGTCGAAGACGGATTCTTTACTATTCGTACCGACAGGGGCTACATTGACTTTGAGGTTCGCAATGAACACAATGGCTACTACAGTGGTCATGTTGGTGAATACAGTGATGGCGATCTTGATGCTGAGGAATTGGCAGAATTTGAACCATTGGTAGATTTTTAAAGAAAGGAGGCACGTATGCCAGCAGTATTTTTAGTTAGCGATACGCACTTTGGTCATGCGGGTGTATGTCGCTTTACACGTAACGATGGTGTTACAAAACTTCGCCCGTGGGATGATCCTGCGGAAATGGATGAAGCTATGGTTAAGGCTTGGAACGAACGTGTTCGTCCAAATGATAAAGTATATCACCTGGGTGACGTTGTTATTAACCGTCGTGCTATGAGCACCCTTGCTCGGCTTAACGGAGACAAAGTTCTTATCCGCGGTAACCACGATATTTTCCGTGATGATGAATACAGACAGTACTTCCGTGAACTTCGTGCATATCACGTTATGAACGGAATGATTCTTAGTCATATTCCTATTCACGAAGAATCTCTTGGTCGCTTTGGCACGAATGTCCATGGCCACCTCCATGCTAATCGTGTTATGCGACCATTAGCAACAAGCGGACGCACAGATGTAATTGATGTTCGCTATCATTGCGTATGCGTAGAGCAGACACCAGACTTCGCTCCGATCCTCTTCGAAGATGTATTAAAGAGGATTAAAGATGAGGGAGGAACGATTGGGTTTAGGAATGGGAATGGGCCGGCCATGTAGTTCGGCCGCGACGCCATTCTGGGCCAGGGCAATCTTCGGACATTTTAGTTGTAGTTCCGTCGGTCCACCAGTGCGTTCCGCGAGCGTGATTTGTTTTACCTTTTAATACTGACTCTATTCTTCCTGGAGCATATCCAGCAGGGATAAGGTCGGTCTTAAAGATCATCTCTTCGTTAGTGCCGTCGGTAATCCAGTATTTTTGACTATTGACCTTGGCTCCTATTTTGGCTCCGCGGTTATTAAATGGCAGCCGTCCTCGTTTGTAATCTGGGCCGGGAGGAACTTCGCTAAATGCTTGTTCCGTGCCGTTGTTCCACCAGCGTAGATTTTTATGAGTATCTACTTGGTGTTGGCGTTGCTCTTCGGTAAATGTCCAACGCTTACCATAGTTTTGATGTTCGGCTCCGTATTTGATGCGGAATCCTTTTTTGCCGCCAGCGTGTTCGTTTAACCAGTTAGGTTTTTGGACAGCGTTGATTCGTGTTAGAACCCTATGTTCCCAGGCACGGGCAATATCGTGATGCTTAAATGTTTTACGGACTTCGATAATATCGGGCTCGCCGTAAAGTTCGCGGCATTCTTGGATACGGTCGGAAGAAGTAAAGTATCGAGTCCATAAGTCTTCGGGTTTACAGCCGCGGGCATAACGGACACCATAATAGTTAATGTCGTGTTTAGACCATCTTATTAGGTAGGTAAACGGAATAGTAGTAAATATCATTGCTGATCGCTCCTTTGTAGCGTTAGAGTAGTTGGGTGTTCCACCACCGCGAACTACACTTTTATTTATCATCTATCCACGGACACACGCACTTTTTAGGACTTGACAAATAGAATATCTTATGTTAAACTAAATATTATTATGAAAACACTTAGAGAATACATTGACTTAGTAGATGGCAAGATCCACGAGGGTATCTTTGACCGCTTTAAGAAAGACAGAACATTGCCGCACGACCCTCGGTTAGAACCAGCGTTAGCACAAGCAAAAAGTGAAAACAAATGGATTGATCCGTTTACTTGGCATCAGGCCTGGTTCTACGCAAGAGTGTTGACTGATATGAATGCCGAACAAGCAATGGCTGAATACAATCGTAATCATCAAGGAAACATGAGTGCTACCAATCCTGATCCTAAAACCTGGAAAATAGCATTTGATACCCAGCGGCAAGAAGGACTCGATGAAGAAGCAACACCCGAAGCAATCGCTCGCATCGAGCAACTCAGTTCAAAATAATCACCATCTAACAGCGTCATCCAAACTCAACCACTTTGGAGACTTCTTCTGACAGGATAGAACAGCGTTAAACAAGGTCAGACAGGTTTTAGGAACGGCAACGG
>Ga0007807_1000258_pt1 | contig 19469 bp, 14 predicted proteins | sample CryBogCBE12Aug09_FD_71220 | JGI IMG/M metagenome (GOLD analysis project Ga0007807, IMG submission 71220) | Freshwater microbial communities from Crystal Bog, Wisconsin, USA - CBE12Aug09 | ecosystem: Environmental > Aquatic > Freshwater > Lake | place: Crystal Bog, Wisconsin, USA | collected...
TCAAGGTCTAATACTGGCCAGAGATACGGAGAAACTTCAACAGCGTATCCAAACCGGAATGTGGAAGGCTCAAGATCCACTGTCTGCGGCTATTGATGACTTCAACTTGGATTTCGAAAAGAACCACGTAGGGTATACCGAAACGGATTACAAAAATCTGGCGGTTAAATATGGCATCGACACCAGCGAATTGTCTAATGATCAAATCAAGCAGGCAGTAAAGAACAAAGAAATGTCAGCGAACTTGAAAAAGTTCGACCGTGCCAGATTTGGTTCACTCGGGCTTGAAAGCGCACAAGGTCTTGCAGGTGCTTTCATGAATGGTGGCAATAAAGTCACAGCGATCCTGTCTCCGTTCCAAAAATCTTGGAATGAGCGCATGCAGAACACGGTTGCTGAATTCTACAAAGGCAAGAACGCTTTTAGGGACAGCAATGGGAAATTCAGTCGCGGTGCGATGCTGAATGCGGGGGCTGAACTTGCTTCGTCAATGATTATGCCCGCCATTTTTGGTGAAAACACCTATGCAAGCGAAGGAAGCCAAGTAGGAGGCATGATTGGATCGTTCTTTGGCCCGAGCGGTGGAATGATAGGATCCTTTGCCGGTGGGTTGTTGGGTGGTATATTCGGTCACAAACACCGTGTAGATCCGCAGGACGAAGCCTATCGAAAGCGGATTACGGAATTGCTGAGCCGCATCGACAAAAGCCTAAGACCGGTTGGTGACTACTACCGCACCAAGGTGAACGAGCATTATGCAGACTCGGCTTACCTGTCGGGACGAAGCCTCGGCTACGCTGATATGATTGGGGCGCACTAACGCGCCCTTTTCAAAGTAAAAATGAAAGTGTGATCTCGATCACTTACGAAGTAAGATGCGGTAGAAATTTCCCAACCACCACCGTCCGATGCTAATTCTTTGTTGAGTCTATCGGTCGAAATTTCGTCATTGACGTAATGCACCCACAGGAATCTATATTCCGAACCTTTAGGTTTTGGATCCTGGGCTTTCGCCGGGAGGATAAGAAAAATTCCTACCAGAAAAGCAACAATGGAAATAGCTAACGACGTCCTAATTGAAACCATGCGCAAGTGTTACCATAAAGACCGAACATTTTTCGACGCTTAACGAAAGGTTCATCATCAAATTCAATGAGCGCACTTATCGAAGGAAAAATTATCATCCAAGGCGTACAGTATGACTACACGCCCGGAATGTTCAAGGTCCTCAAAGACGATTTCGGAGTGCGATTTCAATCGACGGCCACCGGCAACGGAAAGCGCGTAGTTGTCGTCGCCAAGCCAAACCCAGATACTTCACGTCCTGGAATTGAATATCGCCTGACGCATCGAAAAGCTTGGAACGCTACCTGGGGCGCTACGTCGTGGATGAGCCCCGCAATGTACAAACATCTATCGATTCTCCATGAAGGCGCGGTTCCTTTTTGGATCCAGTTCGATGATGTCATGAGCTTCAACTTCGATGCCCTAAGATGTGCTGACGGCGTAGGCCATGTGTGGCTCACTACACATAACCCGATTGCCCCATTTGGTCAAATGCCCGACGCACCACGAGAGCATGCGGGTAACCTTTATGTAAACCGTAATCTGATCTACACTGGATTTACCATCGACGATGAATTCGGCGTCGTATACTTCGACACCGCAATCGATCCGACTAGCGAAGTATTGTTTAGATACACTTGGAGGGCTTACGTCTGGTTGCCACAGTTTGAAGCCGCAGATATTGAAGACCAGATGGCGCAGACGGTGTACGTAGGATCCGCACTGTTCGAGCAGTTAACCCCGAATTACGCCGATGATCCTTGGTATGTCTACCCGACCGACTGGGATTTCGAAACCCAAGGACTTCCCCACTTGACTACTACGCCTGATGATTCAACTTACGTGACCACACCTATAGGTTACGCTATCGATGGTAATACAGGCACCAACTCCGGATCTACGGCCAATTTCACGAATGCCACAGCAATTAGCGGAGAACCTAACACGGATAACGCATCAGTGATAGGAATCGGTGCGGGTGGTAAATCAAACTTGGTGCTAACCAGTGGGTTTGATTTGGCAGCGCCGATTATGATTGGCGCAACTATACATACGGTACGCGCAGCTATATTCGCCAAGGCTACGCCAAACACGGGAATTGGAATGGGTATGGTTGATGATTCGGTCTACCTCAGAAAATCGGGATCTCGAATCGGTACAAACCAAGCAACCGGAACTATCATTTCAAATGATGGCGATTGGTTGGTATATGAGATCGACGCCACTGGTTTAGGTTTGACGGCATCCGACTTCAACAACAAGAATATCGGTCTCGATTTCTCCGCAAAAGCTGAACTTGCTGCGTATGATTCAACCCAATTTTCGGTGGGCTACGTTTATGCTGGAAACACTTATTCGAGCAGCCCTACTACCACCTCTACAACTCCTTGGGGAACGGGTGGGTCAACCATTTCAGACACAACAACCCAATCTTCAGCGGCGGCGGGATCCGTGATATCCAAGCAGTCCGGACAGATTACAATAAATGTAACTTACACGGGATCAGGCTCAGGCCCTGCTTACGCTTTTGTCACTGTAAACTCACAAGCTAAGGCATCCACGGACAATCCTGTGCAGCGCACTGCTTACGCGGATAATGGATTAAATATGGGCTACACGCTGACGACCGAACAAAACGAAGCGGTAAGTTCTGGAAGTCAGGTATTTAAGGTTCCGCTAGTAAGCAAGCACGGTCAAATCGTATTGAACATCAATGCTAGTGCAGCCCGAACATTCACCAGTGCTGAAGCCACTTCGGATTCACCAACTGCACACTCTGAAGTCACGGTTTCGGCCAGTGTAACCGCTGCGCCCACTTCCGGCGTTGAAGTATATGGAATGCGCATGGGCGTTCTATGGTCAGCCACGACCTACACACCACCGTCTGGCGACGGAGGCGGATCCGGAAGCGGTGGCTCAGGATCGGGTGGATCTGGTCCTTCAGCCCCAAGTTCAGGCTTTGGTGGCTAAGGAATAATATCTTGCAAAACATCGATACGCTATTAGCCCAAGGATTACTTACCAAGCGAGAGCGCATAAAGCGCTACGACATTTCTTGGTCGCTGACGTATGGTGAGCACATCGAGGATCGCATTGAAACTGACGATGTACCTTTTACCAACGCCAGCGACGGAACGTCGTACCACGATGCGGTAATCAATTCGGGCGCGCTGCATTATTACCGGCTGAACGAGGCGTCCGGAACCACACTGTTAGACGCCACTGGGCATAGAAACGGCACGTATAGTTCTGACGTTTCAGACAGTGGCTGGACAATGGGTTCAGCGCTTTACACGGACACCGACTTAGCTAAACGAATGTCCGACACCAGATCGGCACACGCTGGTCCAAACGGTAGCAGCTTTTGGGGGACGCCAGGAACCTACACTGAGTTTTCTTTAGAGTTTTGGTTCAAACCAACTACAAACAGCAGCGACTTGGATGGAGTTTTAGGATTCCGATCTCCAGGCGGCGCAGGTGTAACGATTGGATACCAAAGCAATCAACTTCGGTTTCGGAGATATGCACTCAGCGCCCCAACGATAGATTACGATATGGGAGGTTTTCAGCTTACGAACAACCAATGGCATCATGTCGTATACACGTTAAGCACGGACAATAAACTCATAACATATGTGAACGGACATATCGTGGCCAATCAAGACGTGACCAACCCAAATCCCGGTGTAAGAGGTTTTCAAGTTCCAAATGAAGCCACATCAAACATCATGATTGGGCACGTAAGCTATTCGGACTACGCCAATCTTCCGGGTAGTGGATTTGATGAAATCGCGCTGTACCAACGTGTACTTACGCCATCTGAGGTGAGCAACCATTATCGCGCCGCTGTATCAGGTGCCGGACTCACTGTTGGTGATGCCGACGCATCTGCGCCGTTTGTAGCAGACCGTACGCTCCCTGTCTTGTTAAACGAACAGGATATCACCGACATGGTTGAACGCTGGTCGATCAACCGCGACGCCCAAAACACGGTTTCGAGTGGAAACATTGTGCTGCGCGATGGGTGGTTTACCAACGAAGCAAAAAAGATATTGCAAGCTGGAACCTACATTACCATCGAGATCGGCTACTCGATTCCAGGAACCGAAACGGACACCGGCTGGATCCAACTTGCCCACATGATCTCTCAAGGACCGGTAAGGGGTAAAGAAGGGGCAAATGCGGAAGCGTCTTACAACTGTCCTTTGGCTGGAATTCTGAGCCTACTCAGCCACGATCTCGTCAATTACAACTTGACACCAGATATCATCAAGGTTCCCAGAACGCAAGCGGTCAGGGTTTATTCAGACCTTGACGTGACGAAGTTTATGCTTGCCCGTACGGGAACTTCGGATTATCTGTACAACTGGGCCGATAAACCTAGCGTTCGAATTTGGACTACCCAATTCCAGAATCGAGGAACATACGATCCGGCATATTCGGATGTGATGCCGGTAAAGAGCGCAAACGGTTCGATTCAGGTGGTTGGTGGAACCGGAGAGGTTATTTTCAACACAAATTATCTCCGAGACAAGATCTCCAACAACGGACTCGGGGATCCTCTTCGCGTCGATCTGCAAATCGAAAGGTTTGCCGTAGCGGAAGATGTTCGATTTGGTCACGCTATTGGTACGACGACTACGTATTCGGGCGGTAAACCGATTAAAGCGGTGATCAATATGTCTTCATACATCGCTGCGCCTAGTTTGGCTGACGGTTGGGAAGGCCGAACCATCTTTATTAGGTCAGGACCGGAAAAGGGCGAAATGTTTGTCATCGTGTCAATCGATGTCACATCTTACGGTTCAACGGGTAACTGGGGCATCGTTGTCAAAACCATTGATAAGAGTATCCCGGATCTCGATTCTGCATATCAGATCTATGATGGAACAACTCCGACCTTAATTCAGCTTACGGATCCGAACTTTGTTGAAGACGCTGTATGGAAAATTCTCTATCGAAATGGCTTCCAGCAAAAGGATCCAACTAAGCCGTTCTACGTGAAAATTGACCCACCGTTAACGCGGGAACAGCTTCCCCCGCTTAATTACACCTACATGGATTCGATCAAGGACATAGATCTACTCCAAGAGGTGTTAAACTACGCGCCGCCTAACTACTACATCTTTGAGGCTCCGTATGGATTCGTGGAAACCCGCACGGTGGTACAGTCCCCGCTTGGACAATGGGACCATGATCTTACGTTGAGTTGGGAAGACCATTCCGAAGACGCCAGTTCCTACGGTGTCTACACGCGTGTAATTCAGGAAGGTGAAGGAACCAGAAACTTTAACATCGCCCTCCACAAAGATTCTGGCGGCTATAGTATCTGCGGATCCTATAAACTCGATGACGTTACACGCTGGGGTACACAAACTCAAGATCAAATGGACGCCATTGTCCAACAAGTCATAGACGCCGATCCGCGTTCGCCTCAGGTGAACTCAGGGCCCTATTGGTATGGGCGCATGTATGACAAGAATCCAGCCACTCAAGGCGTCACATTCACGGACGTAGATTTGATGTGGATTGACCTTGGTAGAAATTCCATTAGCGGTAACCCGTGGTTGATCGATGCTTTCGATATCATCAGCTTTAAGCCATACAAGCAAACGAACATCGTACCAATGTCGATTCGTGTTTATTCGATGACAGAGGAAGACTATGTGTCTGTAACCGGACACCTACCCAAGGCGATTCCGGGTCATGCTGATGATTCTGTGCTTCCATCTAACATGCGTTCTTTACAAGATGCGTATCAATGGAAGCTTATGCTAGACGAAACGGTTGTGGAAGACGGGCAGAAAACTATCGAATCTAGCGAGTTCATCGACGGTAAACCTGTATTCACTCGATTCTTGAAGATTCAGATTGCGCAGCCCTGGTATTTGGTGACCGACAAACCTAACAATGGTCAGGCAAGCATCGTAATGTCAGGGTTCAAGGCATGGCTATCACGTAAAATCGTGAGAACGGCTGAGCTAGGTGTGGACGGGCAGTATACATCGTATACCTGGGTCGATAAAGCGAAACGACTTCGAAGACGTTCGGTGGCACTCGAAAAGAATGTAGCCCTTGACTCATCCACTGCATGTAAGCAATTTGCCCTTGCGCAGCTTCAAGAATTGGCATCCGAATTTGAAGCACAAAGCTTTAGTGCGGTAGCGGTGCTTGCCGATATTCACGACACGGTGCGGTGGGTTGCGCCGTATACCGGATCTGAACGCAACCTAGTCGTAAGATCGGTTGAAATTCAAGGTGGAAACGTGGAAAGCACCCGTAACCTCGTGTGCGTGGATTACAGCACGGTAGGAGCATAATGGCAGTAAACAGAATTCGAAAGCGCGACATATCTGTCGTGCAAATAAACAAGTTAATAAAACAGCAAATCGCACGATCAAACGTGACACCGCCGTCATTCGTGAGTTTGTCGTCGAGCGGAACTTTCAATCCTACCGGAGCGGTAGCAACGCCCACTGATGGGGTGAGTGAACTTGATTCGTACGTTTTGACAACGACTTTCAACGATACGCTTGCGCTGTACTACACCAAATCTGATTGCGACGGGTTGTTTGTGACGTTGGGCGCAAACAATACCTGGACAGGCGCTAACCATTTTGGAAGTGTTGTTCTAGGTGGTCCAACCACTATTCTTGGTACGACGTTAAGCGCAAACACCACACTCAGCGCAACTGGAAGCAGCTATTACGGCCTGAATTCATCCGGAGCTGCGTTCACAGTTAAGCTACCTGTAACAGCGATTGTTACAGGCTTACAGATCCAACTCAAAGATGAATCTGGATCTTGTGCTACCAACAATGTGACCATTGACGGAAATGGAAACAATGTTGAAGGTGCCACCGCGTTTATTCTATCGGCAAACTACGCTCGGGTGACTTTGCGTTGGACTGGATCCCAGTGGGTTGTCATAGGCTGAAACTAAAAACTTTCAAGCCAGGGCACACCCATAAAAAATCGGTCGTTCAATAAAACGCATGCTAACGATCCGAACACAAGGAAATAGGGCGCAGATCATTGGAAACGTCCCGGATGCGCTTTCGAAAGACCTAGAGGCGCGGTTTCAGTGGCAAAGCCTTGTGGATATGAACGACTTCATTTCGTTTTACAATCCAGAAGGCCACATTATCTACTCAGGAATCATTCACGATGTCAAAGGGTTCATCGAAGACCGTGGGATTCCGTGTGAGATTGAATTTCAGGCCCCATCAAGTGAACGTTACAACTGGGAAATGAAGCGACCGCCCAGGCCGCTACATCTCGATGCGGTAAACGCTTTGATACATGCTCGCTACGGGATCCTGAGATCACCTCCGGGAACTGGTAAAACGGACATGAGCGCCCGTGCATTCTGCACAGTAGGTCTGCCAGGATCCTTTATGGTGGTCCCCAACAACCGACCAGGTCTTCAAGCCTACCGAACGCTTTGCGATTGGACGACGATTGAGGACGTGGGGCTGTGGAACGGTACAACAAAAAAGTTGGCCAAGAACGGTGTGACCGTTATCACCATTCAGAGCCTATACGCTCAGTTGATAAATAATCCCGACGGTGAAGTTATCCGTGCGTGGAAGAAAGCTCCGATGGTGATCGTAGACGAGGCGCATCACGGAGCCAGTGATACTCACCTCAAAGTATTCGAACTTCTACACAGCGTTCGCTATTTCTTCGGAATGTCAGCAACTCCGTGGAGAGACGATGATCGTCATGATGTTCTCGACATGCTTTTAGGTTCGATTGTTCACGAGATCACTCGCGCCCAAGCCATCGACAACAAACTCAGTGTACCCATCACTGTGTTCGTTGAGGACATCACACCCAAGGAATACGGGTTCGTTGTGAAGGAAACCTACCTCGATCCGTTGACGAAAGAAGAGCGTGTACGGTTCGTAAACAAAGCGCAGCACCAGCGATACAAAAAGGGACCTTCCCCACTTGATCAGGTTACACAGGATTACATCGTCAATAACGTAGAACGGAATACCAGAGCGTTAGACTTCTGCCGCCAAGCCATTCAGGAGGGTCTTTCGTGTTGTATCTCCGTGCGCCGCCTAAACCACATCAAGAACCTTCAGTTGCTTGAGCCCCGCGTCATGTCTTTACATGCAAACACCAAGGATCGAGATGTGATCTTTGATGAGATGGTGGCAAAGAAACACATGCTTGTGGCATCTACGCTCATGGACGAAGCCGTAGATGTGAGCTCCCTGTCCTGTGTCGCAATGCTTGCCGGAGGCGCTTCTACGGTGAAGCTAGAGCAACGGATACGGTGTGATCGTACGTTCAACGGTATGACGGTTCACGGTCACTTCGCTAAGGATCGTGGGTATGTGTGGATCCCGAGAGATCACGCCGACTTCTTGACGAGCCAGTCTACTAAATGCTTGAAGATACTCAAGAGCATTTGTGACGAGCACGAAGAGCACGAATTCATCCTGAACGGAAACCTGATTAAGCGCGGACGACAAGTTCCAAAGTACATCCGATGAAAACTGAAGCACCCAAACAAAAGCGTAAACGATCTGGTTTTGAGGCTCCTAACGCTTTCGTGGCGTTGTACAACATCGTGCGATTCGGTAGGATCCCGGAAGGTCAGCGAGAAATCCCGCCGAATCAAAAGATCGCTTTGCTCGCGCAGTTTAAGGTGGTAAAGAATCAGTATCAATGCACGCAGAAGGACATCCTGCACTGTATATATTTCCAGTACGCACATAATCCACTTAAGCTTGGGTGCTTAACTGGTTACGGTAACTCTTCGTATGTCATGCATAGCATGAAATACTTCCTGCAATGGAAAGAGGCAAACAAAGACTTGATCAAGCAGTATGGGGTTAGGCGGGCTATCACCAAAACGGTCCCTAGAACCACGGAATCTGACGACTACCTTTCGAGCATGATGGATGATCTGCTAACAACGGAGAACGTAGATTGACTGGAGATTTCAATTCTGCCGTAGAATGGTTAAACACCAAATACCGACAACCGCTAAGCACCCTTCAACAAGTTCATCTTGCGAGTCTCGAAGATCAGGACACGTTATGTCAGAAATGCGACAAACAGGATGACATGCTTTGTTCTGGGCTTCGGCGCACGTTTGATTTAGGAGAATCGAACGCGTACAACACTCTACGCATCGTTTCGACGCCGTGCCATAAGCTGGAATCCAAAAAGCAACGTGATATGTGGCAATCCAGGCTATCTGGATCGATGATTCCTCCGGCGGCGATACAAGAGGCAAGAAAATCAAAACTACCGAAAGTTGAAGTGGATGAATTGGGGGAAATTTACGTTGACAATGTAGAGATCCCCAGACTATCCTTTTCATCCTCGGAGTTGAGCACGACCAAGCATGTCTTCGCGATTATGGTGGCACTTGCTGACGCTGGATACAAGCCAAAGTTTTTGTATCCCCAGTGGTGGTATGGACATACTTGGGACTGGGAAAATTTAGGGTTCGGGCAAGTTCACGATTGCGATCTTTTGTTCGTTGAACGTATGGACGCAAAGGGTGGGACCGACTTTGCCAGATCCGAGGTGTTCGGGGCGGTCCAGTCTAGGGCGGCGAATTGTTTACCGACAATCGTCACGATGGCGAGTTCGCCGGTAGGCAGAAACGATTCAGAAAACAGTCTTATACAGGAGATTTTAACATGGGAAAGGTTGCAGAAAGAGCAGTAGAAGAAGTTTTAGAGATTGGACTTAAGGTGGTTGGTTGTCAGTACAAGTCTTGGAATCATGAAGACTTCATCGAGAATTTCCAAACGACGAATTCCATTACGTTCAAACCAGAACCTACCAATCCACACGATCCGAATGCGTTGTTAGTTCTCTACAAAGGTGAACCTTGCGGATACGTGGCAAAGGAATGCATCGAATACGTAAACAAATTCCGAAGAGCTTACGAGATTGTTCGTCCCCATTTGACCGATTACAGCACGGTCGCGGACGTGGATATCTTCACATTTAAGAACGGGTCGGTAAAGATGTTTGATCTCCACATTCTATGCTCGGTATGGGTTCCAACGGAGGTATCTGAGGTGCTTGACAACCTATGAACGAAAATCGTCACAAGCTGTTAAGGCACGTAATAGATACCGACGGAAAGCTTTCTTCTGAATGCTTTCAGCGTGTATTTAACTCAGGGGTAAGGGAATCTTGGTTTCATGATTATGATGCCAAGGCGAACGCATTTACCGATAACTGGGAATCCGTAGTATTCGATTTCTGCCAGGAATACTACACCAAATGGGCACGTTGTCCATCCGATGATGCGGTGATGTCCACTATGCGGGATAACCCAAAATTGGATGCATTTGCTAAGCGGGCGATAAATGATATCCTGCTGTCTGTTCGCAAGTATAATGCTTGGCCCGCAGACACGCCTATGCTGGTGGATTCACTTAGGGAAACCTACGTGGGGAATCAGCAGACCTACGCAATTCAGAAAGCAATCAAGATTCGTGAAGAAGTTGGGGTTACGGCTGCCAACAAGTTCGCGCTCGATAGCTTTGCAAGGTTGAATGCGGTGGGTACAGCTACTACGATAGGTATCAAAACCGCACAGCAATTCGCAGATGAAGTCATCGAGAGCATGAAGTCCGGTAAAGAGCCGGTCCCTATTAAAGCCAAGTACGGGTTTGGGAAATGGGATGCCCTAGCACACGGAGGAGTTCATGCCGGAGAAGTCTCATGTCTCGCGGCGGGCGCTTCGGTAGGTAAGAGTTGGTTTCTTCTGCAATTCCTTAAAACGAACGCAGTGGATCTTGGGAAGCGGGGATTCATATGGCAAGGTGAGATGCTTGAGCACCAAATCGGCGTACGTCTAATGTGTATGCTCACGGGCATCTCGATTAATCGGTTATATGCCGAGTTCGATGATCTCGAAGGTTGGGAGCAGGATCTATTCAATGCGGCCCAAAAAGGCATCCGAGAGCTAGGGGAAAAGGTTTTGTTTCTTGATATGCAAAGCTGCCAAAACCTAGCGCAAATCGAGTCGGCGGTAACGAATCACTTCGGAACGCAGCCTATAGATTTTGGTGTTCTGGACTACCTTGAAAAGCTGGAACCGTCGCACGGAAAAAATAAGCAGGAAGCCGACCACCAGAAAGTGGCCGCTGTTTCACGCGAGATTAAGACCCTGGCGATCAGACATGGCATAGGAATCTTTACCGCCAGTCAGTTAAACCGTGCCGGAAACCGAAACCCAAACGCAGATATCACCGACCTATCAAATTTTCAAGTAGCCAAAGATGTAGACACGGTTATCGTTCTTTCAAATGATCCTGACGACACCTACGCACCGCCAACGCCCGGAGATGATGCCACACCCACGCCGGGAACCATATTCGCTAGGTTCGCCCGTGGCAGAACGCACGGTGTACAGCGTATAGGAACGGATCCTTTTAGAATGATGGTGGAATTCTCCACTGGACAGATATCAGAGAAGAATGACTTCGCTAATAGAACTCCGGTTGGGCGAGCATTTAACTCTCGAAACAACCCTCCTCCGGGAGCGCGTTGAGTTGAAATCGACGGGATTACTGTGTAAACTGTGGGAGGTGGTTAATGGTTTCATCGCAAGGCACCGCTAACCCAATGAAAGTTGGGTTTAGGTACAAAAGTCCAAAATGGACGGATTTCGAAAAACCTGACATCATTGATGTGCTGGAGGCATTAGGCGTTACGGATCTTAAAGAGCATGGATCAGGAGATAAAACCTATCTTAACGGTCCGTGTCCGTTGCACCGCGCCGAGCGTAACTTTACGACGTTTGTGGTATGGCCTAACATCCAACAGTGCGCCTGTATGTCTTGTTCCAAAGAACCGATGGACGTGATCGACCTGTGGATGAAGATAAAGCGGGTGAGCTTTGCGGAAGCCGTGAAGGCGATTTGTTCCCCGCTCACGACTGACCAAGCCGTCTTAAAAAGGATCCAAGCGGAGCACAACTACCAACCATCGCCTGATATGCGATTCTACGCAGAAAGGATACGAAATCTGTTTGAAGTGCTAGATTTTGTACCGGCACGTAACGCTTTGATCAAAGTGAACGAAGCAATAATGGCAGGACGGATGACCCTCGCGGACTCTATACTGCAAGCAGGGGGAGTTTGAATACTAAATGATCGTTGATAGAAAATACACGTTGTTTCCTGAGCCAGAACCGGGTAAGGAAGGATATCATCTTAACCCGCTCCAAGAGTTAATCTTTCCGCACAAAGAGCACCTTGACAATGTGTTGATCATCGGTCGAACAAGTTCGGGCAAATCTACCACGGTGCCGATGCTGGGCACGGCTGATCTCGAAGAAGGAAAGCGGATTCTCTATACCGCACCCTTCAAAGCGATTGTCGAGGAACAGCACGATAACTGGTGTGAAGACGGTTGCCCCTGGAAGGATATTCCCAAGACGATTATCAGCGGGGATTATCAATACGACGAAGCAAAGATTGAGCAAATCAATAAAGCGAAGCTGATCACCATCACTCCGGAATCACTGCTATCGGTGGTACGTAATCAGACAAACGACCGCGCTAAATTTCTGCCTGAAGTAGGAACGATCTTTGTCGATGAGGGTCATCTTGTCGGTGAATCGGGACGTGGATCCGCACTGGAAACCGCGTTGATTGAGTTGTTCATCGACTTCCCTAACATCCGACTTGTGGTAATGAGCGGAACCATCATTAACTACCAAGAATATCTGGAGTGGATGACTCGGCTTAATGGCGCTAAAACCCATTTGGTGCAAAGCAACTACCGTCCGGTAGAAGTGAATCTTCACTTCATTCCCTATCGAAACGGTCGAACCGCTGCTACCGAAGCCGAGAAGCGTCGAAAGATTGAGGAGCTACTGATTCGACCGGATAAGCGAAACCAGCAATTCCTAGCTACCGTATTTCGCAAGTCGTTCGGACAAGACATGCTTGCCGCTACTCAGAGCTTAGGAATTCCTACCGCATTCCACAATGCAGATATCAAGAATCCTGAGGATCGAAAGCGTATCGAAGCGTCATTTAAGCGCGGATCCACCCGAGTCCTTTGGTGTACGACCACACTTTCGACTGGAGTTAACCTTCCGGCCCGAAATGGCATCATTACTGACGTTGTGTGGGGAGCAGGAGAGGATGTACCCGTACCCACGCTTCAACAGATCATTGGGCGCGTAGGACGCCCTAAATACGACACAGAAGGCGATTGCTATATCTTTGTGCCGGAGAAGGATTTCGACTATCACGTGAAGCGTATAGAAACCGGAGAGCCGGTAATTTCTACGATGCGGAAGAAAGACGTGGTGGCGGCGCATTTCTTGGGCGCGATTTACCTCAATCGATTCCAATATCTGTCCGACTTCAGCAAATGGTATCACCGCACGTTGGCGTATGTTCAGGGCCAGATGTCGGAAGCATCGGTCGAGATCCTTTTGAAAGGAATCGTTGATGACATGAAGCTTCGCGGGTTCATTAAGGTAGATGATACGACTGGAAAAATTGAGCTTAAACAACGCGGGATTATCTGCTCACAGATGATGCTGGATCCTTATCGATTCGGAAACCTGCTCGCAAACTTCTCGGCCTACTATGCCTTGAGAAACCCTAACGATGTGGACATTGCGCGGGCGGTTGGGCGCATCGGAGCTTTCTACTCCAAGTGGATGAGCGAAGATCAGAAACGCGCAATTCCGGAACCGATTCGAAAGAGCATGATTGAAAAGGAACACCAGTTGCATTGTTCGGCCATCTACTATTCTCTGCAAGGTAGAGACAGCCGGTCTATGCCGGGCGCGCTTTCTAAAGTATGGTGGGAAGTACGGGAGGATTTGGACCGCTACGGCGCTGCGCTGGTACGGGCATGTGTTGAGTCTGAAAAGTGGATGACTTCGGAATTCGACTCCAAGACAGGATCCAAAGTTACCGTGAGTGCCGACGACAATCTTCGATTGATATTTCTTCGCATTCGACGTTCCTTGAGTTGGGAAGGAGCTAGGAAATCCCTAGAAGGGTTCACATCTTCGGAAATTCGTGCGTTGAATCGTGTGGGCATTTACGACAAGGCTGACGCAATGAAGAATTCCGATGTTGTGAGTCAGGTTATCAAACCACACCGAATGGCGTCCTTGGGGCTGAAATAATGGCGGCGCAATACGATCTTACGGTAGTTCCTATCAATCCGACGGACTACCTTGTAGTTGAAAACTCCGAGCACCGCCATACGTTCAAAGTCATCACCGTTGAGGGTAAAGAAGGCGAACGCCGATCTTTAACCGTAGAGCGAATCACATCTACGGATCCGACGATGAATCGGCGCGGAACGTTGGTGATGCATCCCGGCCAACCCGTAATGGGACTGCGCCTAACCGAAGTCGAATTCCAAGCTGGAATGGGTGACTTTGAAGAAGATGCCGGGACTATCAACAACATGGCGCTCACCGAACTTCAATCATTCCTTGAAGGTCTGGAGCATAAAGGTCGAAAAGCACCGTTCAAAGTTTGTATCGACTACTTGTCTCGAAAAGGCTTGCTGCCAAAGAATGCGACGTACGAGGTAAAGCGAAATCGACTTTCTAAGTTGATCCACGGAAACCCCGAGACGTTCCTTAGCAAAGGAACTTACATCGAGCTTCTAACAACGCGCAAACCGAATGCGAGACAATATATTCCAACTCAAAGCGCACTTGATGCGCCGGTAGAAATCAGCCTTTACCATTTGAACAAGGGCATCTACCACATTCTCATGAGCGGGCTGTTAACAGGAGGACGGCCCGTAAAGCTTGTAGATATCGACCGTGAATAACACTCTGAAAATTGACATTCAGCAACGCACCATCGGACCTTTGAATGCTCCGGTGGTAATTGTCGGAGATGCGCCGAGTAAGTACGACTACGACTCTGAAAATGTAATAAGCCGTAATGCTCAGCAAGTTTTGTTAGATTTCGTAGAGCAAGCCGGTTTTGATGCGGAGAAGATTCTCTACGTTCCGTGCTACTCAGGACCGAAGACGCATGATCTTGTTCTGACGGGAGACATTCTTAGAGATGATGCGAAAGAGTTTCTAATCCCAACCATTCTTTCTTACCCAAGAAAGATCGTTATTCCACTTGGAAACAACGCTCTTTGTGCTTGCGGAGTTGTTGAGAATCCAGAAAAGATCAACAGTTATTGTGGTAAAGAACTCAAGAGTGATGTGCTTCCTGGGATCAAACTTGCGGCAAGTATTCACCCGGCATTTGTAATCACCAAGCCAGACGAAAACGACGAACGATTCTACCGTGATTTACGGTTTGCTCACCGATTGGCCAGTGGTAAGCAGGTGGGGGGACTACCGCCGATCACGATCCGAGATATCGAAACCCCTGAGCAAGTCATTGATTTGATGAATGCATGCTTGCGTTCTGGAAACTGTGCCTGGGATAGTGAAACTACGGGGCTAGATCGAAATAACGACCTTGTTGTTTCAATGGCTTTCTATTGCGGTGAAAAGGACGCGCTAGGTAACCACGTAGTTTGGTTCTGGGGTAGCCACGACCGCTTGATGCTGAGATTCTCAAACGACATCCTAGATAATTTCTGGGCGATGTGGACTGAGTTCTTCTTGCGAGCCCGTAAAGGAGATTTCTCCCTAATTGCTCACAATCGAAAATTCGATGACGGAATCGTAGGATCTCACATGATTCCGTTCGGCTTCCCTATTCATGCTACATTCACCGAACGAGATACGCAGTTTGAGGACTGGACACTATTCAAGCACTGCAACCATGGCTTAAAAGACGCATGTGAACGTATCCTTGGTTGGCCGGAATACGATGCCCCGGTATCGGAAGAGGTTAGCAACATTGCCAAGCGTCGAGATAAGGTGATGTACAAGGAAAACCCGGAGAACGCTGATGATTTCCGTGTCCTGGAATGGTTAGGCGTCAAACCGCTGCTTGGTAAGTATGTTAAGAAAACAGACCAGCAGGGGTATAAGTGGCCGACCAAAGACGCGGTCAAGAAGCACAACGAGGAAAATCCAGACGATCAAGTCCGCGTTGTAGACAAGAAGGCTTGCGCGTACGCGATGATTCCCTACGATGTGCTGCGCACATACAACTGCTACGACGCCTTAGGCACCTATTTGCTTGATGAATGGTATATGGACCGTATCGAGCAGGATCCCAAACTCCAAATGTCTTGTTGGCTGCGGCATGTTGTGGGGACACGTCTGCTATCTACCGAGATGCGGGGAATGGAGATGGACATTCCTAAGAACAGGGAGATATCAAAGCTTTATGAACAACTTGTTCAAGAAGCGGATATCAAAATACGGAGCGCAGTCTCAAAGCTTAGGCCGGACATTACCGACTTCAATCCGCAAAGCCAACAAGATCTACGAGCGGTTCTGTTTGGTGCAAGGGTTAATCTACCCCATATTGATCCACGAAGTCTATACGATTGGTTTGATCGTAGAAGTGTAGATGAGAAGCTATCCAGGTTTCACGATCTCTTCTACAAGGATTACCGAGAAGTATCCGAGGCTGCTAAGAGCGGATCCTACGATGAAACCCGAACCCGCGAGGCGCTGATCAAAGCCTTCAAGGCGTTTATGGGCGCAAGCTGTCCGCTTGAATTCAACATACCGGAGAAACGTTGGCATCGCAAGGACAACGTCATCTACGTGAAGCTGATTGATAAGGCGATCTTCCCGTTTGGGCTGTATGCGCCGGATCCTAAGGCATTTACGAAGGGAGGGGATCCATCGGTAGCTTCGGAAGTCTTGAAGAATCTGTACAAGCAAAAGCCTGAGCCATTTCTTCAGTTAATCTTGATGCGGGCAAAGGCGGCAAAGCTGAAGTCTACGTTCGTGGACGGAATCTTTGAAAAGCTTGATGAATACGGAGTCCTTCATCCCGAATACAACGTAACAGGGACTAAAGCCGGACGACTTTCAAGCCGAAACCCTAACGGGCAAAACTTTGTTGCTTACTTGCGTGGACAGCTAAGGGCGCGTAAGGGTAAGCGCATTGTAACGTTCGACCTTTCTCAAGCGGAAATCCGTGCGGTTGCGGCACTGTCCGGGGACACGGCGCTCATGGAAGCCATGTACTCCGAGGATTTCCATAAAACGACGGCGTCGTTGGTTTGGGGCATTCCGATTGAAGAGGTTACCAAGTCTCAGCGTCAAGCTTGTAAGACGTTGAACTTCGGATTGATCTACGGCATGTCGGCATTCTTACTCGCGATGACCCTCGGTATTGCGGTGGAGGAAGCGGAAGATCTGATGCGTATCTACTTCGCCCGATTCCCCAAGCTTTGCGCTTGGCTGGATAATCAGAAGCAGATCGCCCGAGATCTTTGCTATGTGGAAACCGTATTCGGAACTCGGCTGAACACGCGGAACATTCTTTCAACCGACAAGAAAATAGTTGCGCATACAGAACGTATCGCCATGAACGCGCCGGTTCAAGGCACGGCAGGTGAACTTACCTTGTGGTATATCGATGTGATCATGTCTGAGTGGGAGGCCAGATACCCGAATCACCCGATTTACTTGGTGAACACGACGCACGACTCAGGATCGTTCGAATGTGAAATCGCGATGACCGAGCGACTGGAAGCCCTTATCGAAGAGGTGATCAACAACCGTCGAGTGCCATTTCCGCCGCTTGATTCCGTCTGGTTCAAGTGCGACGTCGAAACTACTGACGCTTGGTACGGTGAGCCGGATCCAATGAAAGCTTTGGAGCGCGATTACGGCACCGAAAAGCAGGAACTCCCTTGGCACTTAATCCTTGGATATTCCGAAGACGCAGACGAAAAATCTGAAATCGAGGAGTATAAGGAAATGGAAGAGAAATTCTATGCCGACCGCGAGGCAAACGCCAACTAAAAAGATGAATGAACTAATCAGCACATTTCAGGAAGCTACGATCACCGTGGGACAGATCGAAGAAATTCGGGAATCTGAACGCACTGAAGAACAAAAAAAGCTGCTTGAAGAGGCAAAGCAGTTTATCTTCGACAACACGCTTGAACTGATCGAAACGTTGGTGAAGCCAGTGTTTCAACGGGTGATGTTTGCCGAGGATCCGATTCCCCGCTGGGAGTCGGTAGTCCAGGATCCAAACTGTAAACCACCGTTTGTACGTCAGAACGAGACGATCAACGGCCATTATTTGGACGAACTTTTTCGAAAGATCCATAACGGCCAGATGACCGTAGCGGGTGTTTACGAGGAAGCTTCAGCGATGGCTGCGCAGTACGAATCCGAACTCAAGAAAGCTGCGTCAAAGCTTCGCGCTATCCTGGGTTGGGACAAGCTGGACAAGATGAACTCTATCTTTGCCACGCTGGAACCTCCGGAAGTGACGCAGCGCGTAGAAGCTGCTAAGAATTACGCGGAGTTGTTCAAACGTCGCTGGAACGCGTTTTCTCAAGCTTCTGACAACATGGTGCAGTTGAAGCACATCAACATTGGAACTCCCGATATTCCACACCGCATTATGGAGCCGACGGTTCCTGACAATCGCCCCAGACCTTCGAATGTTCCATCCACCACGTTCCCTTCGCGTCGTAGCATGAAAGATTCTGAAAATCAGGGTTGACAATTACCCGACCCCAGAACAATCATAGTCTAAGGATTGAAAATAAAATTTCCAAAGAAGTTATACCTATCAATCCCTAGGCGTACAATCTTGTAGGTCATAGACCGACAACTCTACACACTCTCTCAAAACAAAACACAATGACTAACACCACTGCAACTCGAAACCATCGCTCCTTCCCTGCTCCGTCTGGTCGATCTCTCAAGGAGACTGCATCTGCCAAGAAGTCTTACGAAAATCCGCTACGTATTCAGCCCCGTGTTCTTAAGTTCGATCAGAAGAAGAACAAGGGAGATGAGCTGCACTTCCGAATTCTGTCGCTTGATCCGGCGCAGACCCGTATCATCTCGGGCTACAACATCGTCAAGCAGAACGAGTATGGCACGTTCAATGAGTTCATTCACCACGAACTCAAGTTCGAGCATCCCATTGAAGTCTTGAAGTCCAATGATCTTTCTGGACTGATCGGTACCTACCGGAAGAACACCAAGCAGGAGGACGGCAGTAATCTGGAATCTCTCGTAAAGTGTGAGCTTTACGACATGCCGGAAAGCCAGATGTATCGTATCCCGATCTTCGTCTACGGATACAAGCGACTGTCGGGATCCTGGGAGGAAGTCAACGATCTATTCTTCTGGGAGATCACCGGTGGAATGTGGAAGCAGCTTCTCAAGCTTGAGGAGACTCGCGGTCTCGATCTCAAGTTTGGAGAGAACACCGGAAAGCCGGACTACGACCTCATTCTTGTGCGAGAAGCCGCCAAAGGACTGTCTACGTACGGGCTTTATGGGGTCCAGTACGAGGAGG
>Ga0007807_1000279_pt1 | contig 18531 bp, 5 predicted proteins | sample CryBogCBE12Aug09_FD_71220 | JGI IMG/M metagenome (GOLD analysis project Ga0007807, IMG submission 71220) | Freshwater microbial communities from Crystal Bog, Wisconsin, USA - CBE12Aug09 | ecosystem: Environmental > Aquatic > Freshwater > Lake | place: Crystal Bog, Wisconsin, USA | collected...
CCAGAGCAACGTTCGTTCGTGGAGGCCGCCGGCGAGCGTGTCGGTGTTGTTATGGCCGCTAACTACTCAATCGGTGCCGTGCTCTCGGAGCGCTTTGCGGCCATGGCCGCCCCCTACTTTGAGCGCGTGGAGATCATTGAACTTCACCACGATCGCAAAGTCGACGCGCCCTCCGGCACGTCACTCGTCTCAGCCGAGGGTATCCGGGCGGCCCGCGCCGCCGCGGGGCGGGTCACCGCGCCCGATCCCACGGAGCGCCTCACGATTGAGGGTGCCCGCGGTGCCGATGCCGGCGACGGTGTTCGCATTCACTCGGTGCGCCTGCCTGGTCTCTTAGCCCACCAGGAAGTCTTGTTCGGTTCGATGGGGGAGGGGCTGACAATCCGTCACGACTCCTACGACCGGCGCAGTTTTGTCAGTGGCGTGGCCCTGGCGATTGCGCACGCCACGTCTTCGGTTGGTTTCACTTCCGGCATCGACGAACTGCTCTAACTCGGTGCCACGCGTTCGTGGTGCTTCGACAGTGAACGGGCGGACTAGGGGGCCTCGCTGGCCGACCAGCCCAGCGTGTTCGCCAGGGTAGGGAGCTCTTGCGAGAGGGTGAATAGAAGTGCCGTTACGTCGTTAAGGATGTCGGGTGTGAAGACACTCGTCTGGAGTGGGGCGACGGTGACCTGGGCCGTGAGAAACGACATCATCAGGCAGTAGAAAGCATCACGTGCACGGGGCGACGCCTCACCGCTGAGGCCGACCAGGTTCAAACTGTACGGCTTGAGAGCGGTGTCGCCACCGTCGTTGACGGCGTTGATGTCGTTGGCGGCAACACCGTTCAAGCTCATCCAGACCGCAAATCGCGTCATCTCCTCGGCCATTTCGACAGGTCGAATGTCGCCGCCCTCGCCCTTGGCAATTTGATCGACCACGTGTCGGTGCATGGTGTCCAATGTCGCGAGGTAGAGATCCTGCAGCGTGGGGAAGCATCGGAAGATGGTCTTGGGGTCAACCGAGAGCTCGTCCGCAATGCGTCGAGCATTGATATCGCTGTAGGGGATGGTGCGGGCGAGGTGAATCACTGCGTCGATGAGCTTTTCTCTCATGACGGTGGACGGAATGTGTTTGCGGCGCTGGGGTTTGGCGGTGTCCATGGGTGCTAACAGACTATCGAGAGAGAGGTGTTTCCCTTATTGTCATCTTAGATGACAAAATGTGTTACCGTTTGCTGTGGCCCACCTTCGACTCTGTTTTATTTCTGCCCTCTTGACCGCGCGGCGAATTCTGCTTGCACCCCTCGCCCCACTCAGTCGACGTGGCGTTCAAGGATTCCGCTCGGTGTGCCAGCGGGCGGTGCACGTGATGGTGGCATTCTCTCTGTTCGCCAGTGCCCTCACACTTGTCGGATCTAACGCAGCTGTGGCGAGCGTTGGTTCCCGTGGTGTGGCCTCAGCCAGCGGGCTTTCCCTCAGCGTGACCGGCCCAAGTCAAGCAAGTGCCGGTCAGATCATCGACATTGGCTATCAAGTCGTCAATAACGGAGCGACGGCCGTCGAGCGATTCGTTCGGGGTCCGGCGGTGGTGCCGGCTGTTTCACTGTCGGGTCTCTTTGCACCCGGCGCCGCGACGTCGTGGCTATCAACATCAAAAGGATGGACCTGCACCGGCGCGCCCATTGCCCTGCCAGCCTGCACCCTTAATGCACCGTCACTGGCCGCTGGGGCGGTGGCCCCACCGCTAATTGTCCGCTACCTCTTGGCGAAGGGTGGCTTGATGACGTCAGCACTCCCTTCGAACCACGCCTTGGGGTGGTCGGTGCAAATGACGGAAGCTCGCGCTTCGACCCTGCGGAGTTCCAGCCAAGCCGAATCGCTCACCATTGTGCCCCGAACGGCGGGCGATTTGCAGGTCTCCCTTTCGGCGACCACGTCGTCCCTCGTGTCACCGGGGAAGTCGGTGACGTTTCACGTGTTTCACACGGCGACCAAGGGCTTCGGTTCGGGCATGACGGACATCCTGACCGTGCCGGCGGGCATGCGTAGTGAGGCCGTGCAGCAGAACGGGTGGCACTGTCCCGCCGGCACGGGGACGATCGCCTGTCAATTCGTCGGCACCGTAGCCGCCGGCGGCAACTCCTCGTTCGACGTGGTCATTGATTCAACCTCGTCGACCAGCAACGGGGTCAAGGTGCTGCGACTCAACGCCGTTGGCGACAACGGCGCCTTGACTGCCGCCACCGCGCAACCCATCTTCATCGTTTCGATTGGTGGGCCGCGACTGCAAATCCAGCGCTTCCTCAGTGCGTCGTCGTCGACGCCAATTACCAACGGTGGGTCGGCACCCATGGTGACGGGAACACCATCGCCGTTGTCATTTGCGATTCAGAACGTTGGCGACGCCAGTGTGCCCCGTGGCGCGGTGATCACGTTGCAAGCAACGGTGAACCCCGAGGTGCAGTCCTTTCTCCAGACCCTCCCCGCGCAGGCCACCGATTTTCGCTTGCTCCTCCCACCCCCTTCGGCCAATGGTCCACAGTGCGTGCTTGACAAGAGTGTCGGCACCCTGACCTGTACGTTGACGGTGGGGCCCCCGCTGTCGAACGGCGAGGCGACTCCTCGCTTCAATTTCTCCGCGCTGGTGGCGGCGTTGCCGTCCGCCGATCAGCTGCTGGCCATCCCGCTGGCCATCCGAGAGTTGATTCAGCAGGGCCACCTCTTCACCCTGACCGCTTCCGTGAGCGGTACGCCCGACAAAGTGACACCCGTCACCTTGGATCTAAAGAGCCTCCTGCAACTTCCCGACCTGCCCAATGCCCAGCCCGACTTGCGCGTGTCGCCGTTGCCACTCGGTGGCGGTCCGCAACCGGTGACGTTGACGTTGATTAACTACGGATCGGCCACGTCGGGTGGGGCGGTCGCCACCTTCGTTGCACCCACGGGTATTGTTCCGTCGGCCGTACCCGGTTCGCGCTGCACGGTCACGGCACAGGTGGTTACCTGCAACCTGCCCGACCTCACCGCCGGCACGCCGGACCGCCCGTCGGTGAGTGCGCCGCTGACGTTCTTGTTGGCCAACACCTCGGACACCATCGACCAATCTATGAACGTGGCACTTTCCCTCGGCGGTGCTCCGCCCGTGCCCGGCCCGCCCGTGCCGTTGCACGTCGACGCGAATCCGGCGGTGGCGCTGGCGTCACCGAGCAATGTTCAATTGACCGTTCTTCCGACCCCGGGACAGTTGCAGCTCTCATTCACCCCCTCAGCGGGTGCGCCACTCCAGCAACACTACGAAGCCACGGCGTGTCTCGATGCCGCGATGACGCTGGGGTGTACGCAGCAGAACGTGAGCACCAGTTCCTTGCTCACCGGCCTCGAGGCTGGAACGACGTACTACGTCACCGTTACCGCCCTCGCGTCGCTGAACTACACCGCATCGACATCGCGCGCGACGTCGGTGACGACCTCTGGTGTGGCCCCGGTGACGGTCACCCCGCACCTCGCTCGAATGGTGCCGGTGGTGCAGCCCGAGGCGCCCGCGGGGGCGGTGCTGCAGGCACACACCACAGCCCCACCGTCGACCGGTGTCTCCTTTTCCACGCTGTGCGGGGATGCGGTGTCGGCACTGAACGCCAATGGCAGCACGCTGAGTGAAAACGTGGGCGGGTCGATTTCGGTCACTCTGAGTGGTCTCAGTGTGTCGGGTGCCTGCTCGGGGACGCCGAGCGTTTCGTTTACGGGGGGCTCAATCAACCTGTACGGCTCCTACAGCGCTTCGATTGGTTCTGGTTCGGTCTCCAGTAGCGGTTTCACAATTGCGAATGCGACGCTCACGACACCCTCCTCGTGGCCCGGTGGTTCACAGACCCTCACCTCCTCCGCTCCCGTGACCCTGCCGTTCGCCTCGAGCGGAAGTGGTAGTGGGGCTACGTCCTCGGTGTCCTTCCAGGGCGCTTTCACGTCCTCGGGACTCTTCGGGCTGCCCCTGCCGAGTGGCTGGTCGGCGCAGACGACGCTCAACTTCTCGTACGGCAGTGGCGCAACGAGCATTGGACTGACCTCAACCGCGGGTCCCAGTGGTTCGGGTCTCACAATCTCTGGATCGGCGACGACTGCCGGTACGTTCAGCGTCGCCGTGTACGGCAACGTCGCCCTCGGGGGCGCGACCGTTTCCGGCATTGACAGCACGTGGTCGACGGGCGCACCATTCCTCTTCAGCGGCTCGATTGCCATCGGCGGCTCGTCGCTCAGTGTGTCGGGCAGTTACTCCGACACTGCGAATTGGAGCTTTCAAGGGAACGGCGGGCTCACGCTGTTTGGCGCCAGCGTCACCGCCTCGGGATCCATCCTCAACACCGCGGGCGTGGTGTCGGGGTCATTGACCATGTCCCTCGGCACGCTCGCGGTGGCGTCGGGAATGACGGTCAACTCCCTCGTTATGACGTGGACACCGGGTCAAGGACTGACCGGTACCGGCTCACTGTCGCTCGGTGGTTCACCCCTGAATCTGTCGGGTTCCTACACCGACTCAAATAACTGGAGCTTCAACGCCAACGGCTCGGTGTCACTCTTTGGATCGACCGCAGTGGCCTCCGGCAACGTTACGAAGAGCGCTGGCACCACGTCGGGTTCCTACACCATGTCCCTCGGCACCCTCTCGGTGGCGTCGGGCCTGTCCCTCACGAATCTCGTCATGACTTGGACCTCGGCGAATGGTCTGACGGGATCGGGTTCCATTGTTGTCGGCTCGGCCCAGATAGACGTCACTGTTTCCTACAGCGACAGTGCGAACTGGAGTTTGTCGGCCACCTCGACTGGTTCCGGCTCGCTGTCAGTCCTTCCCGGTGTTGCCGTACGGGGCGCCGGCTTCTCGGGATCGGTCTCAAAGAAGGCGAATGTGCTCGCCTTTCAGATGACGGTCTCGTTGAGTGACGTCACGTTGATTAGTGGCCTAGCCACGCTCCAGAGCCCCACTTTTACCCTGAGCAACACCTGTCCCACCACGCTGTCGGTCTCGTCGTGCCCCACTGGGAACACGACCTACTTGTCGACGTCCGGCACTATTCAGTTCACACTGGGCAACGGACTCGGCACCCAGAATGTGGCCTACAGCGGGGTGTACGGCGTACAAACTGGCGGCTTCGAGCTGAACGCCAGTATGTCGTCGATCTCCATTGTTCCTGGCGTGCTCCAAATTGGGGCCCCGACGCTCGACCTCTCGTACGGTCAATCCAAGACCGTCTCCACCGGTACCGTCGGTGGCCTCGGTAACGGCACCGTCAACGGGTACACCCTCTCGATTACCGGTTCGGTCGGCCTGCATCTACCCGGATTCAATCAGTCCGTTCCGGTCACCATGACCTTCACTCCCTCCTCGGGCAGCTACGGCTTCGCGGTGAGCGCCGATTTCGCCACGCTCGGGACATTGGGGGCGACCGGTGCCAAATTGGCCGACCTCGTGTTTACCACCAGCGCACAGTGGGTATCGCTCAACGGACTTTCTGTTACGGTCCCGGCCAACTCGCTCGTGTTTGGTGGCACGTTCGTCCCACCGGCGTGGCTCACGACGTATCTTGGAAAGTCAATAGGCCAGGTGTCCCTCTACGCCGTTTACACGTCCCCCACGCAGTACACCGTCTCGGGCGTCTTCCAGATCAATCTGCCTATTCCGACGGGCACATCGAATTTTCAAGTGTCCATCTCCTCCTTCTCGGTGTCGCTGGCGATGTCCGCCTCGGGGTACACCCAGTCACTCTCGGCCACGGGTCAGCTGGCGATCAGTGGCTCAGCGGGTAGTGCCCTGATTGACGTCGTGGTCGGCTTGTCGTACCAAGATGCGACGCTGTCAATTACGGGTTCGTTAACGGCGACGGGGACTGACGGCGGCAACCTCTGGTCGAACGCCTTCGGTTTGCCGGGCGTCAACATTCAGGCCTTCGCCATCTCGGTCGGCATTGAATTGGCCACCACACCAATTCCTCTTCCCTCGCTTGGCATGGCGGCCACGATTACCTTGTCGGGCTCGTTGGTGAGCGCACTCGGGATTACCTCGGGCGCCACCATTGTTGCCGTGGTGAACATGTCGGTCACCAACCCCTGCATGGATGTGCAGATAAATGCGCCAAACGGCCAGCCGGCCATCAGTATCGCGGGCGGTCTAGTCACGGCGAACTATGCCGATCTGGTCTTGGCGCCGGACGGGTGCACGGTGGGCACCTACGTCGTACCAGCTGGATTCTCCTTCGATTTCCAGGGTGCCTTCTTCGGCGTGGCGCTCACGGTGCAGGCCCGCATCACGATAACGAATGACGGCTTCAATTTGGACGCCAGTGCCGCGATCGGTGCCTTCAACGTGGCCAATGCAATTTCCTTCGGCGGGGCCACCGTGACCCTCAATCTCACACCCAAGTCGACGGCCGTGGGCTTCGCTGGGAGCGCCACGATACTTGGCGTGGCCGTGCAAATGTCGGGCTCGGCGGCGATGAACCCCTCCAATCACACGGCCTCCATGTCGCTGAGCGCCTCCATTGGCAACTTCAACGTGTACGGCTTCGGATTGCAGAATGTTTCGTTCTCGGCGGGGTTTGCACAAACCTCATCCAACACAACCTTTAGTTTGTCGGCCAGCGCGCAGATGACAGTACTTGGCAATGTTCTCAAACTTCCGTCAATTAGCTTCAGCGTGGCCAATGGTGCCGTCGCCTCCATGTTGTCGAAGGTGTCAACGGGCCTCAACGTGGGTGGCCTGATTTCCATCAATGGCACCATCAACCTCGTCGCGCTGAGTTCCTCGAGCGCCTTCACCCTGAGCGCCACAGGGACGATGACGCTCGGTGGTTTCACGTGGGTCATTGCACCGTGCGCCAATGGTGCGCCCGGTTTGTCGATTACTACCACCGGGTTCACGCTGTGCAACGGTTCCTTTAGTGAGCCCATGTTCACCGTTTCACTGTCGGGGGCCTTCTATTGGTCCCAGCCTTCATCGACGACACAAATCACCAACGCCAACGGGCAGTTGGTGCCGGCGAACGCCAATGACTTCTACTTCAGCGCGACCAACGTCTCACTCGGTATCTGCGGCTTTGGTGCGACGGGCTCGGTAACCGTTGGCGACGTGGGTGGCACCTTCTTCGCCCAAATGTCGGCCGGACTGTCGCTCTCCAACACGTCGTCGGACAAGTTGATTAGCGTGGCGGGCTCCTTCGACTCACAGGGCAATTTCAGCCTGACGGGAAGTGGCAACGCCACGCTGGCCGGCATTTCCTTCAACTTGGCGGTGACGGCCGCCGTGAAAGGTTCGAACGTTGCCGTAACGGCCACGACGACGCTCACCATCGCCGGAAGTGGCTTCACCCTTTCGGGAAGTTTCAGCACCGTAAGTGGGGGAGTCCGCACGACGATGTCCCTCTCGTCGAATCTGAGTCTGGGTGGGTACAACCTGGGCCAGGGGACGATCAACCTCTTGGTGCAGCCGGGTACGGAGTCGCTCAGTGTCACCGACAACATGAATTTGGGCGGGGTGTTCACCGCCTCGCTCAATGGGTACATCGGCACCGCCAGTGGCGCTCCCGTGTTCAACTTCACGTTGGCGGCGGGGGTCAATGTGCCCGGGATCCCGGTGTCGGGGATGCTGTCCATGTCGAACTGCTCGAACAGCAGTTGCACCGCCACGAGTGGCTCACTCAACGTGACCCTCGCCGGTTCTTTTAAGGATCCCTCGGGCGCTTCGTACAACTTCGGTGCGGTGAACGTGGCCACGAATTTCTCGTTTGCCGTCAACGCCTCGGGTGGGGTAAATAGTTGCACGGGTTGGACGACGCTGGGCTTTTCGCGCATGCAGGGTTGCGTCTCGGGTAACTACAACGTGACCCTGACCTCGTACTCGCCGTACCTCAGTTTCTCGGCCGGTTTCGGCGCCGGCATCAGTGGCCAGGTCTGGCTCATCAGCTTCTCGTGCAGCGGTCGCTGGTATGACCCCTCGTCGTGGCGCTGCTCCGACACCTCCCACTGGGGGAGCACGCACTCGCTGGCCACGGTGAGCGCGAGTATTGACTCCCAGGGCAATGTGCGCGCCGGCTTCCGCGGTGCCACCTTCAAATTCCGGATTTAGTAGCGAACGAACGACGAAATGGCCATCACAATGACACTCCGAACCGCCCTCCAACCGATGCAGCGACGCTCGAGCTTGCTCCGGCTCGCCCTCTTCGCAGCCCTGGCCACGGCGTGGATACTGCACGCTTCTGCCGCGAACGCCTCGACGGCGCTCAACCACCCCCAGTCACCACGCCATGCGCACCTTAGCGTGGGGGCGCCCTCCTGTGGTTTGCACTGTGCCGGCGTCAATTTTTCGAATGCCAACCTCTCGGGGCTCAACCTGAATAACGGTGACTTTACGAATGCCAATTTGTCGGGAGCGAATTTGTCGGGCTCCACCTTGGTTGGTGCGAACTTGACCGGCGCGACCCTGATCGGTACGACCCTCACGGGTGCGACCATGACGAATGTCAATTTCACCAACGTTCAGACGGGCTCGATTGTCGGCCGTCCGTCCTTGTCTGACTCCTACTTCGTTCAGGCTGGGTACATCTTCGGGCGCAGCATGCTGTACTCGGGCATTGACCTGAGCGGTATCAATCTCAGCAACTACGGCAGTGCGAATGGCCAGGCGGGGGTTGACCTCTCGTACTCGACGTTCATCAACGTGAACCTTTCCAATGCGAACCTGTCGGGTGTCCCGTACGGTGGCGTTGGTCTGGCGGGGGTGACGTTTCAAAACTGCAATCTTCGTGGCACCAATTTTGCGAACGACTGGATGATCAACACCTCCTTTGACGCCGGCACCTCACTCAGTGGTGCGAATCTTCAGGGAGCGAGCTGGATGAACTCCACGCTCTACGGCACCGATCTGTCGAACGCCAACATTTCAAATGTCAATCTCGCTGGCACATTGCTGAGTGGCGTCACGATGAGCGGCGATAACCTCACCGCAACACGCATGGCGTCGGCCACCTTGTTCAACGTGCAATCTGGCGGCATTTCTGGCGATCCCACCCTGCCGGGCGGGTGGGTGAAGGTTAATGGGTACTTCGTCGGGCAAAACGCCAATCTCGCCAACGCCACTCTCGCCAACGCCTCTCTTCGCGGCGTCAATCTCTCCGGCTCCTCACTGGCCGGGGCCAACCTCTCGAACGCTGACCTCACCGGCGCGTCGCTCGTTGGCGCCGATCTCACGGCGGCCGTGGTGACGGGCGCGACACTCACCAATAGTCAACTCAGCTTCGCGACGCTTGCGAACGTGAATTTGGCGACCGCCACTCTTCAGGGAGTGTCCAGTGGTGGCGTTTTAGGAACGCCACTCGCCCTTCCGAATGGTTGGGTGCTGCAGTCGGGCTATCTGGCGGGTTCGCAAGCAAATTTGACGGGGGCCTCCTTCGGCACTGGTGTCTCATTCGTGGGCGTCAATCTCAGCAACGCGAACTTGACCAACGCGTCATTGGACGGCGTGGATCTGACCAATGCCAACCTCTCATCCGCCAACCTCACTGGCGTCACTATGACTCGTTGCGTACTGTCCGGCGTCAACGCCTCCGGGGCGACCGTTACCTCGTTGTCGTCTTCGGCGAGCACGTTCACTACGCGACCGCAACTGCCCTCGGGTTGGAAGAGTGTTGGTGGCTGGCTGGTTGGCCCCGGGGCCAACTTGTCGAAGGCCGACCTCTCCGGACTTGACGTGTCGAACACTGACCTCAGCAATGCGACGCTCACCGGTGCCGTGCTCTCGGGTACCAATTTGACCGGCGATACCTTCACGAATACCCGCAGTGGTGGTCTGACCTATTCCACCGCTCCGCTCCTGTCATCGGGTGTCGCTGTCGTAAGCGGCTACCTCTTTGCCCCAGGGGTCACGTTGACCTCAGCGTCTTTCGCGCCGTCGACGACGTCAGTCGTGTCGTCCTCGGCGTCACAGACGTCGCCGGTCTCTAGTTCGTCCACCACGCTCGTGGTGGCGTCGGCCGCCTCGTTCCCTCAGTCGGGTTCGTTCCAGGTTCGCATTGAAAATGAGATCCTGACCGTCACCGCCGGTGCCGGATCAACGACGTGGACGGTGGTGCGGGGGGCCGCCGGCACTCGTGCGGCGTCCCACGCGCTCGGTGCGGTGGTGGCGCTACTGCCCGCCACGTCACTGTCGGGTGTGAATCTGACAAACGCCACCTTGACGGGCGCCAATTTTTCCTACCTCAACCTGACGGGTGCCAATCTGTCCAATGCCACCCTGACCGGCGCCAATCTGTCATTCATTCGGATGAGTGGGTCCACCACCCTCAGTGGGGCGAACCTTGCGGGCGCAGTACTGCAGGGGGCCGTTCTGGGCGGGGTTGATTTCGGCGGTGTCGTCTTTACGCCTTCGGGAACGGTTACCGCCTCCGGGGCCAATTTCACTAATGCTGACTTCACCGGAACGTCGTTGCGAGGGGTCAATTTGAGCGCATCGACGTTGAGGGGCATCCGCTCTGGGGGTACCACGGGGTCGCCCCAACTACCGAGCGGATGGACACTGCGATCGGGCTTTCTCATTGGTTCGTCGGCGAACTTCTCGGGGAGTGATTTCACGGGTGCCTCGATGGCCGGGGTGACCGGTCTCTCGGGTATTGATTTCACCGGTGCCAATTTGACGGGTGTCGATTTCTCCAATTCGTCGCTCACCGGATTCATCCTGACTGGCTGCAACCTGACGAACGCCAACTTCACTGGTGCCTCGCTGTCTGGGGTCATCTCCGGTTCGGTAACCGCTTCGGCGAGTCCCACGCTGCCCGCGCAATGGGCCCTCCTCAATGGGTACCTCATCGGCGCCGGCGCCAACCTGTCGAATGCTTCGCTGCAGGGTCTGAATCTTTCGTCATTCGAATTGGCCACGACCAATCTGTCCAACGCCAACCTCACCGGCACGAACATGTCGGGTGCTGATTTGTCCCTTGCGTCACTGTCTGGTGCCGTCCTCAATGGGGCCACGCTCACGAACGCCCTCATGCTCGGCGCCGATCTCTCAAATGCGTCATTCGTCAACGCCACGCTGACCAACGCCACGCTTCTCGGGGCCACGCTCACCAGCGCAACATTCACTGGGGCGACGCTCGCACAGGTGTCGTCAGGCCAGCTCTACGCGAGCACCACACCAGTTCTCCCGAATGGTTGGGGCCTGTTCAGCGGCTACCTCGTTGGTCCCGGTGCGAACCTCACGAACGCCATCTTGACCAACGCCAACCTCACCGGTATTGATCTACGAAATGCCACCTTGACCAACGTGGTGTCCGGCGGTATCACTGGCTCACCCGCCGTGTCGTCTGGGGTGGCCGTGATCGGTGGCTACCTCATTGGCCGTGGCGTCAATCTCTCGGGCGTCAATCTCTCGGGCGTCAATTTTGCGTCGTTGGACTTGACGAACGTGAACTTCAACGGGGCCACGCTTGCGGGTGCTGGTCTGAGCACCAACGACCTCACCGGGGTGATGTCGGGGAATGTGACGGGGGCGCCACAACTCCCTCGAAATTGGATTCTCACGAACGGCTACTTGATTGGCCCGGGCGTCAACCTCTCCGGTGCGCAATTGGGGGCAACGAATCTGTCCAACCTGAATCTCAGCGGGGCGACGCTCACCAACGCCGACCTCTCGCAGGCCACGCTCTCGGGCGTGACGTCAGGGTCGATTGTGGGCACGCCGGTGTTGCCATCGGGCTGGATTATCTCGAATGGGTACCTCATTGGTCGGGGCGCCAATCTCGCGGGGGCCAACCTAGTGGGCACCAACTTCAACGGACTCGATCTGACGGGCGCCAACTTCTCGAACGCTCAACTCAATGCGGCGACATTCCTCCGTGCGAACCTCACGAATGCCATTTTCTCTGGGGCCACGTTGAACCCGATTGCCACCACGACGACGGTGGCGGGGCAGAGCGGCCTCTCGTCAGGCCAAACAACCTTCACGGTCTCGTCGTCAACTGGTTTCCCGACGAACGCTTCCTTCGTGGTCACGATCGACAACGAGAACGTGCTGGTGCAGGGTCCGACCAATGGCGCCACCACCTGGACCGTGTTGCGCGGACAGTTCGGATCGGCGGCCGCGGCGCACGGCGCCAACGCCACTATCACCCTCCAGAGCAGCGGCGCTGACTTCACCGGTGCCACTTTGACCAATGCGAACTTCACCAACGCCTCCCTCTTCCGTATTGTTTCCGCGGGCATCACCTACAGCGGTACCGCACCGCAACTACCCAGCAACTGGGTGCTGGTCCCTGGCGGTTTCTTAGTGGGTCCTGGTTCGAACTTGTCGGGGCAGAACATGAGTGGGTTGTCGCTCCAGGGCGTGAACCTGTCGGGCGTGTACCTCATCGGTACCAATCTGTCGAACGCGAACCTTTCGAACGCCAACCTGTCGAACGCCTACCTCACCAGTGCGGTGCTCAACAACACCACCATGTCGAGTAGCAATCTCACGGGCGTAGTCTCGGGCGGCGTGTCCGGTTCACCCCAACTGCCGAGTGGCACGGTGTTGGTCCTCGGTTACATCGTGGGCGCGGGGGCCAATCTGCAGGGGGCCAATCTTCAGAACGCCTCACTCAGCAACGTCAACCTTTCCAACGCCAACCTGACCAATGCCCTGCTCGACGGCATCACTATTGCCTCCTCATCGCTCACCAACACCAATCTGACTGGTGCCTCGCTGCAGTCGGCCACCCTGAGCGCCCTCGATCTTTCGTCGGCGAATTTGGCTGGTGCCAACTTGAACCTGGCGAATCTTTCTCAATCCACCCTGGGCGCAAACACCGGTCTGTCGAGTGGTACGACCTTCACGAACGTCTCCCTCTTTGGTGCCACCCTGGCCGGCTGCAACTTGGCGGTCGTCGGGGCCGGCAACCTCAATGGCTTGAGTACAGGCTCGATTAGCGGGTCGCCGACCCTCCCGAGCGGTTGGTGGCAAACCCCGTCGTACGGCTACTTGGTGGGCCCGAACGCGAACCTGGAGAATGCGAATCTGCAGACGACCACGTTCTCCTCGCCCAACTTCAGCAACGTCAATCTTCGCGGGGCCACTTTCTACGGTTCGGTGCTCGTCGGCGCCAACTTTACGAACGCCGACCTCACGGGTGCCAACTTCACGGCCGCGAACGTGACGAACGCCACCTTCGCCGGCACGACAATGGCCTCCGTCAACTTCGGTAACGCCGACCTTGCGGGTGTTGTTCTGCCGAGCAACGTGTCGAAGCTCTACGCCGTCAACGTCGACTTCTGCGCCGCGAACTACAGTTTCTCACCCTCCTCGCAATCGTGGTCGGGAAGTTGTTCGTCCACCGTGCTCCCGGCCGCTCTGCCGAGTGGCTGGCAGGTCTTTAACGCCGGTCCGAGTTCGCCCCGCACGTTCCTCGCTGGCCCCGGCGCCAATCTGGCCTTCGCCGATCTCAGCGGAGCAAATCTGAGCGGTCTGTCGTTGAGTGGTGTCTCGTCGGGTTTCCTCGCCGCCTGCCCGTCGAGCGGCGCACTGCCGTCGGGGTGGACCTGTTCGAGCGTGGGCAATCAGTCCGGGTTCACGAACAACAGCGGCACCAACAGCGACTTTTGGTTGCTCGGTCCCAATGTCGATCTCTCCAACCAGGACTGGAGCTCACTCGGCAGTCCCTCCTTGGCGAACGCCTCGATCCAGGGTGCCGACCTGTCGGGGTCGAATTTCGGCACCACTGACTTCACGAACGCCGATCTCGGCAGCAACGCCAACCTCTTCGCCACCAATCTGTCGTCGGCAACGCTCACGAACGCCTTCTTCCACGACCTTGGAACAACGGCCAGCGTCTCCCTGCCGAGTGGCTTCCAGGTGGTGTCGCGCCCGAGCGCCGTGGGTAACGGCCCTTCGAACACGTTGGTGGGCCCGGGAATCAATCTGTCGGGATTCAACCTCTCAAATTGGAATCTGTCGGGTCAGAACATGACCAACGTGAACGTGTCCGGCACCAACGTCTCGAACGCCAACGTGACCAACAGCGTGCTGAATCGGCCCGCCACCGCCGGATCGATTAACGCCTACACGCTCAACTGGGGCAAGAGCAGCGGTTCGCTCTACGCCACGGGCCCCACAACCTTCATGTGTCCCGCGGGCTACGTGGTGTCGCAATTGGCCCTCGGCACCACGGATGGTGAGAACGCCACCGAAAACTTCGTTTTCAACTGTGCGCCGGTGACGTCGTCGGGTGCTCTTGACAACGCCAATAGCTTCGTTCCGGAAAACGCGCTCTACAACAGTTCCAATACCAATAATGGTTCCATCAACTCCAACTGCGGCAACGGTCAAGCGGCCTTTGGCCTCCAGGCCACCCTCCGCGGTGGCTTCACCAATGGCGGCCTCGAGTGCGCCGATTTCCCCACCGAGTCGCACGCGTACAACGCCAACATGGCGTGGGGCGCCAACGGCGGTTCCAACGGGTACAACACGACCAACTGGAGTTGCCCAGTGGGGCAGTGGATTGTCGGCTTCCAGCTGACCTTGAGTTACCACGGCGGTCAGTACGGCTATTCGCAGGCTTTCCCTGGGCAGAACAACTTCCTCTCGGTGTACGAGGTCAATCAGGTGATTTGCCAGACCTGGAATCAGTCGAGTTGGGGGGCGACCGGCGTCATGACGGGTACCCCGCAGTCGCTCGCCTCACCCGGCTGGGCCTACGTCAACGGTTCCATGGTGGGGCAGGGGGCGAACCTGAGTGGCGTCAACCTGTCGAACGCCAACTTGACCGACGTCAATCTGACCAATGCGAACCTAACCAACGCGAACCTGAGCGGGACCAACCTGTCGGGCGTGGTCTCGAGTGGCATTCAGGGATCGCCACAACTACCGGGTGCGTACTACATCTGCAATGGCTTCCTAGAGGGCCCCAACGTATCGTTCGTCGGCGCTAACTTGACGAGTTGCGACTTTGGCGGGTCGGCGGGCTATGGTCGAAACTTCAGTGGCGTGTCCTTCGTTGGGGTGAATCTCCAGTCGGTGCACTTCGACAGCGCTTACATGCCTAATACCTACTTCGACGCTTCCACCAATCTCAACGGGGCCTACCTCGAAGATGCCACGTTGACCTCGGCGGTGCTGTCCGATCACGACCTGACGTTGCTGGGGAATCTCTACAAGGCCAATCTGACCGGCGCGAGTTTGATCAATGACAGCATTCAGGGGAGTTCGGCCTTGTCGGCGAACGTGAATTTCACCAACGCCATCATTTGGAACTCGCGCCTCTACGGTGACTTCACCCTCGGGGGCAACGCCAACTTCACCTCGACGCAGTCGGGCGGCAACTCGTTCACGAACTGCCATCTCCCTAATCCGTGGAACTACAGCTCAGCAGGATGGATTCGCTAATGAAGGTAACGTCACGATTCACGCTCGCGGTACTCGCACTGACATCGCTCGGCCTCGTGAGTGGCCACGTCGCGCCTGGCGCGCCACTGTGGCAGAAGCCACTGGTGGCGCCCCATGGCGGCCTCGACATCGGCGTCGCCCCGGGGCCGAACGGAACGCTGTGGGTGGAGAATGCCTCGGGTGCCGGCACTCTCACGAATAGTGACGCACTGGGAAATGCGGTAGTCGGCGTGCCGGTCCGTCATCTGGCCCAGTGTGGCGGCAACGCTTCGGGTCTGGCGAGTACGCCCAAGGGGGAGCTCTGGGCTACCTGTTACGCCCCGAGTTCCTTGCAGCAGTTGACGAACGTGACTCACGTCAATGCGGTGCCTGGTGGCACGCCCTGGGGCGTGGCGGTCGCCCCGAGTGGCACGCTGTGGGTGGCGGACCTCTCGGGAAACGTGTCGACGTATGGACCGACGGGCCACCGTCTCGGTACGCCGATAACGGGCCTCTCGTCGACCGACCATCCCCTCGCAATTGATGGGGCCGGACGATTGTGGGTGGTCGAAGACGGCGGTGTGGTGCAGTACTCCGCAGCTGGCACACCTACGGGGGTAACAATCGGAGCGACCAACGATGTCGGGGCTATCGCGATAGACCCCACCGGCACGGTGTGGACTATCTCAACTGGCGGCGACGTCCTTCGGGGCTTTTCGCCAAGGGGGCTGCCGGTGGGCGAGCCGCTCATCAATCCCGCGCCCTCCACTGATCGCGTCTACTTCGCGACGTTCGATAGCAGGGGAAATTTTTGGTTCAGCACCGGGGCAGCCGTGCAAGAGGTAACCAGTGTCAGTCGGGCAGCCGGGACCGCCGGTAGCCGACCGAGCACGCCGACGAAGGTGGTCGCGCATCAGTATGCGAACACGGCCACTATTGACTTCGCCGCGGGTCGTGTGGGGAGTCTCCCAACGCACTTCGTCGTGACCGCGTACCGCGATGGCCGCTCCGTCGGCGTGGTGTGCAATTTGACGTCGAGCCGCCGCTGCCTCGTTGCTTCGTTGACTCCGAACCGGTCGTACCGTTTCGTGGTGACGGCCGTCAACGTACTGGGTCGTGCGTCCTCCCCACAGTCATCGCCCGTGCGCTACGCACCACCGCGCGGTGTTCGACCGACAGCGCCAGAAAACCTTCGAATCGTAACGGGCACGACGCGTGAGGTCTCGCTGCACTGGACCGCGGCCAAGGGGGCGACCACGAGTGACGTCGTGGCCTACGCCTGCAATGGTGGAACCAAGCGCTTCATCACGGTCACCGGCACGTCGTGCGTCCTGCCCCGCAGTGTCATCGTTCGCCACGGAGGCTTCGTGGTGTTGTCAGTGGTGGCGGTCGACGCGGCCCATCGCCACAGTGCCCCGGCACTTCTCGATATCAAGGTTTCCTGACACGTTCACGAGGAACACCAGCCGAGCGTGCCAGAAGGTGCCCGTGAAGACTGGTAGTTTTACTGTATGAAATCACCTCGATTCGGTGCCGTGTTAACCGCGATGGTGACACCGTTTGATGCAAATGGGGCGCTCGACGTTGATGAAGCCATTGCGCTGGCTCGTTACTTGGTGGCCCACGGATCCGACGGTCTCGTGCTGGCCGGTTCGACCGGTGAGGGAAGTGCGCTGAGCGATGAGGAGAAGTGTGCACTCTTCGCCGCCGTCGCCGAAGCGGTGACCGTGCCAGTGTTGGCGGGTACCTCGTCGTCGGATACTGCTCGCTCGGTAGAGCTCACTCGAAACGTCGCCGCGCTCGGCGTGGCCGGTATTTTGGCCACGACCCCGGCCTACGCCCGGCCGAGTCAGTCCGGTATTGCCCAGCACCTGGCGGCGATGGCCGACGCGACGACACTGCCCGTCATGCTCTACGACATTCCGGCCCGTACCGGTCGGGCCATCGCGCCGGCGACCACGATTGAACTGGTGCGGGGTGTGTCGAACATCGTGGCCCTCAAAGACGCCTCTGGACAGTTGGCCGCCGCCGCGACCACCAAGGCGACGCTCGGTGACGAATTTGATTTATACAGCGGTGATGATGCCCTCACCCTGCCCTTCATGGCGATTGGTGCCGTGGGGGTTGTCTCAGTGTGTTCGCACTGGGTGGGCGATGAAATGAGTGCCATGGTCCGTCACGCTTCCGCTAACGAGTGGGAGGTCGCCCGACGCATAAATGCCTCACTCGCGAGCTCGTACGCCTTCGAAGGGTCCGAGGCGTACCCCAACCCCGTCCCGGCCAAAGCCGCCATGCGCGCGCTCGGCGTCAACGTGGGCCAGTGTCGTTTGCCACTCGGCGACAGTGACGACGTCATCGACTACGCGGCGTCCTCGCTCGTGTCGACGCTGATGGCTTCTCGTGTCTAAGCCCACCGTTCGCGTTACCTTCCTCGGCGGCCTTGGGGAAATCGGTCGTAACTGTGCGGTGCTCGAACAAGATGGGCGCTACGTCATCGTCGATGCCGGTCTCATGTTCCCCGAGCCCAACATGTACGGTGTCGACCTGATCTTGCCGGACTTCCGGTGGCTGATTGAACGGAAGGACAAGATTGACGGCATCGTCTTGACCCACGGTCATGAAGACCACACCGGAGCCCTGCGCTACCTGGTCAAGGACGTCAACGTCCCCATCTACGGCTCGGCCTTGACCCTCGGATTCGCTCGTCACCGCTTGACCGAGGCCAAAGTGGCCCACGACCTGACCTTCATTGAGGTCACCGACGGTGAACGCCGTCGTATTGGACCGTTCGAGGTCGAATTCATTCCGGTCACCCACTCCGTGCCCAGTGCCCACGCCATTGCCTTTCACACGAAGGCCGGCATCATCGTGCACTCGGGCGACTTCAAACTCGACCTCACGCCAATCGACAATCGCCGGACGGACGTCGCCCGTTTGGCGGCGTTAGGTGATGAGGGTGTTGCGCTGCTGTTGTGTGACTCCACGAACGCGGAAGAGCCTGGCTTCACACCGTCGGAGAAGTCCGTCGGCGGCGCCCTCAACCGCCTCTTCCTCGAGCGCCCGAACCGGCGCATGGTGGTGGCCTGCTTCGCGAGCCACATCCACCGCGTCCAGCAGATTGTGGACGTCGCACGTGGGCAAGGTCGAAAGGTGGCTCTGATGGGCCGCTCG
>Ga0007807_1000303_pt1 | contig 17879 bp, 7 predicted proteins | sample CryBogCBE12Aug09_FD_71220 | JGI IMG/M metagenome (GOLD analysis project Ga0007807, IMG submission 71220) | Freshwater microbial communities from Crystal Bog, Wisconsin, USA - CBE12Aug09 | ecosystem: Environmental > Aquatic > Freshwater > Lake | place: Crystal Bog, Wisconsin, USA | collected...
CAGATAAACTGATGTAGTAGTTGCAGATACAGCAATACCTACTTGTCCTATAACTGTGGCAGTAGTTAAAACTGTATTAGTATTTACTGTTAGATAACTACCGTTAAAAGCAAAGCCTTGAGCAAATGCAGTAGTTCCTGTATTAGATTGATACGGAACTGCTCCAACAAATCCACCAGATAAGTTAGTAGCAGTTGTTGATGTACTAGCACTTCCGCCAACTAGCACACCATTACTGTAAATGTTTCCTGCGTAGATAGCACCTTGTACACCAACACCGCCTGCTACAGTTAGCGCACCTGTTGTAGTTGATGTGCTAGCAGTTGCGCCAGTTAAGGTCATTGTTGTACCAGTAATAACACCTGACACAAATAATCCGCCGGCAATACCAACACCACCGGTTACTACTAGAGCACCTGTTGAATTACTGTTAGTTGGTGTATTAGTTAATACCTGTACTTGTCCAACTTGATTAATTAAAACTGCGGTTTGAGGAGTTACTGGACCAGCTTTTAAGTTAATAACACTGGCACTAACTGTCCATGTAGAGTACTGTGTACCTGCGGCATTTAGTACATCGTTGGCAATACCAAAACCTGCTGTACCGCTTGTGCCGATACCCCATTGGTCACCAGTTGTTCCACCTTTGATTCTTACTGTATATTCTTGTGCGCCCGATCCAACAAAGGTACTAAGGCCTGTTTGTGTGCTAATACCGGCAACATTTAATCCGTTAGTGTAGACAAATCCGCCTACGCCTAGACCGCCGTTTGTGATGATCAACGCACCTGTAGTCGTCGATGTTGCCGCAACGCCGCCGGCTAAGGTTAATGTGCTTTGAAATATTGGAGCGCCGGTACCGCCACTGACTAATACCTGTCCTGCAGAACCGGCTGCTGAAAATGCTGTTGTACCACCACCGCTTTGATATGGGATTTGTCCCGAGGCTCCATTGGCTAAGTTTGTGGCTGTTGTAATAACACCTGTAATTGCGGCATTAATTCCGCCGATTACATTGAGTGTTCCGCCTATCCAAACATCTTTGGCAATTCCCATACCTCCGCTCAGAATCACAGATCCTGTCTGAGTTGAAATTGCAGTTAGCGTAGATAAAAATGTACCTGTGGCTAGTACCACGAGGCCATTTTTGACCCTAAAATCATTATGGCTTGCCATTAGTTTCCCTTTCCACCAATAGGCTGGTTGTTCAAGTGTATTTATACCATTTTACAAATACGGGTTGTAAAACAAAAATAGGGCCCTAAGGCCCTATTTAAAATTACCAGTTTATTAAGCTGTAATTGCTGTTCTTACCAACTTGATTGTCATCGCTGTTGGTGTGTAGTTAGGTGTAAAGTTTACAGTCATTGTACCACCTGCGTAGTTAGCATCAAATGCACCCAATTCACCAGTACTTGTCATAATAGCGTATTCTGTTAGGTATGCGTTTGTACCATCATGGAACAACATAAATTCTTCTGTATGGATCTTAGTACCATCGACAATTTGAACAAGATATTTTGCTGTTCTGTATGAAGCACCACTGTAAGTATCTAAGTTAACCAGTGCGTTAGTAGAAATAACACCACTTGTATAACTTGAATATAAACTGTTGTTGCTGTAAACTGCTGGAACTACAGTACTTGTACTTGTAACACCAATAGTTGCCGCACCACCAATTGTTACAGATTTAGCAATACCAATACCACCAGTTGTTACGATAGAACCAGCGTTGGTTGCGTTACTATCTGTGGTGTTGTTTACCTGTAGTGTGCTGTTTAATGTAGTAGCGTTAGTTACTTGGAATGTTCCACCAATTGTACCGTTACCACTGATTGTTAAACTTGTAGCTGTAAACGCTGTTGCTGTTGTACCAGCAAGTGTTGTTTGACCGTTTACTACCAATGTGTTTGTTACAGTTGCGGCACTGATTGTAGCACCACCATTTAATGAACTAAATCCAGTTACTGCTAGAGAACCAGCAATAGTAGCAGTTGTACCAACATAGATATCTTTAGCAACGCCTACGCCGCCTGCAACTTGAACATCACCAGCTGTTGCTGAACCCAATGATGGAGTAGTTGCTGTTAATATTAAAGTACCTGCTACGGTAGCAGTTGTACCAACATAGATATCTTTGGCAACGCCTACACCACCTGTTGTCTGTATTGCACCAGCGGTTGCACTGGCTAATGTTGGAGTTGTATTGTTAAAATAAGCAATACCAACTACAGTAGCAGTTGTACCAACATAGATATCTTTGGCAATACCTACGCCACCTGTTGTCTGTATTGCACCACCTGTAGCACTAGCCAATGATGGAGTTGTATTAGCAGAGTAAACAATACCTGCAACTGTAGCAGTTGTACCAACATAGATATCTTTGGCAATACCTACGCCGCCAGTTGTTTGAATTGTACCAGCACTAGCAGATCCTAGTGTAGGAATAGTACCGTTTACTACCAATGTGTTTGTTACAGTAGCCGCGCTAATTGTAGCACCACCGCTCAATGCACTAAAACCAGTTACACCTAAACTTGTACCAACAGTGGCCGCATTGGTCACTGTTAGAGCACTAATTGTTACGCCACCATTTAGTGTTGTATAGCCGGTAGCTAGGATTGAAGCCGCTGTTAATGTGCCAGTAAATGTTGGTCCTGCACTGAATACAATGTTACCTGTACCAGTTGCACCTGTTGATGTAACACCTTCTAATGTTACATGTCCTGTTGCTGTAAATGCACCACCAACAAATAATCCTCCGCCAACACCAACACCGCCTGCTACTTGAACAGCACCAGAAGTTGCGTTATTTGTAGAGTTAGTGCCAGTAACAATTAAGTTAACTATAGTAGCAGTTGTAGCACTGATAGTATCAGCACCTGCACCACTGAAGTTTAACTTACCAACAATGTTGACGTTACCACCAACCCAAATGTCTTGACTGAAACCAGCACCGCCAATAACCATCAACGCACCACTGTTACCAGTTGCCGCTGTTGCATTATTGCCACTTACAGCCATAATGTTAGTTGCTGTAAATGTTGTACCGTTAAATGTTAGGCCTGCGTTAAATGCTGTTTGGCCTGGAGCAGTTTGATAAGGAATTTGATTAGTTAAACCACCGGCAATGTTGGTTGCAGTTGTGGAGTTACCAACTGTTGTAGATCCTGCTGATTGCCATGCTGGGTTTCCACCAACTACGGTCAACACCTGTGTGTTAAGACCAATTGGCAACATGGTTGTTTGACCAGCCGCTGTTTGATATGGAATACTACCAGCCGTACCACCTGTAATGTTAGTGCTGGTATTGGCTAGGTCAATAGTACCTTGTAAACGGCCTGTTACGCTGTTCCATAGTACTGGGGTATTAACCAAGTTACCGCTAACATCTGAATAAATTATACCACTTGTAGTTGTTAGGTTACGAACTGTTGCACTGGCCACGCTGATGTTAGCACCGCCGTATATAGCACCGTTAATACCTACACCACCAAATACTGTCAAGTCACCAGTTGATGTATTACCACCGTTTGCTGTACCGCCAACTAGTTTAATTGCGCCTGTTTTGAATGTACCGTAAGTGGCTGTACTGAAAACACCGTTATTGGCTTCAGCACCTGTGCCGTACCACTCTAGATATTTTGAGTCGTCTGCTAGAACTAGAGCCGCATTTTGGTCTGCACCACTACCGTAATAGTGGAAACGGAAACCAATGTCTTTACCGTCATCGCTACCCCATGTACCGTAGACACCGCCTGGAGGTGTGTGCATTTCGATAATGTTATCTGTGAAGAATGAGTTAGTAGACAACACATAAGTTGCAGTACCGTTAAATGTTACTGTGTCACGGAATGTTACCGGACCGCCAAATAAACCGCCCTTTTCAACACCGATACCACCTGCAACATATAGAGCGTTACTGGTAGTTGTAGCCGGGCTTGCTAAAGTACTCATAACAACCAAGTTGCCACCAATGTACTCGCCGCCTGTAACTAACAATGCCCCTACACCTGCTGTAGTTGCCAATGTGGTAGTTGTGACTGATGCAACACCAGCAATACCAACTGTACCACCAAAGTTAGCGGCACCTGTGCCTACTGTAAAAATATTTGTGCCTGTTACAAATACTGCACCGCTGAATGTGTTTACAGAACCAGTGAATAAACTGTTACCTGCTACTGTTAAAATATTACCTAATGTTGCGGCACCAGTTGCTGTAAATAACCCTGTTACCTGTAGGTTACCGCCAACTGTTTCATTACCAATAATATTAGCACTAGTGGCTGTGAATACAGTTGCAGTCAACATGCCCAGTGTAGAATAACCAACTACATTCAATGTACCTTGAAGTGTGCTGTTACCCCAGATTGTAGCAGTTGTACCAACTACTAGGTTTTTAGCAACAGCAACACCACCGTTGGCCTGTACCGTTGCGGTGTTACCAGTTGAAGTAGTTGCGTAGTTTGTACCTTCGACTATCAGTCCTGATTTTAGTACAAAGTCTTTAGTGATTGATGTTAGTGCCATTTTATAATTTTCCTAGTTCTTAGACTGTCATCGCAGTTCTTAATGTTTTTATCGTCTTACTTGAAGCCTGATATGGGGTAAAATACAGTCTTACCATATTGTCACCCTGTACATCTGCCGCAAAATCTCCTAATTCTCCGCTTGAAGTTAAAACTGCATATTCTGTTGCATAAACTGTTCCCGCATTATCCACTAACAACAGAATCTCAATAACTTCAAAATTAGCACTAGGTCCAGTACCATCGTCAATTTGAATTAGATATTTTGATGATCTAAACATGCTGACAGGATACATGTCCACTACTACCGTCGCTGTTGTATTTATTGAAATTTGGGTAGAATCGAAGATTGTGTCCGCAATTTGTATGTTTGTTGCATAGAGATCTCCCCCGACCCAGACATCTTGTTCGACACCTAATCCACCTGAAATCACCACTGCTCCTGTGCTACTTGAGGTAGAATTTGTTGTGTTTAAGAATAAAACTTGGTTTGTTGTTGTGTTTCCGCGATGTGTAACTGTTTGAAGGGTACTAATGTCATTAAATTGTAGAACATTTAAGCCTAGATCCACAATGTAAATATCTTCACCTGCACTAATACTGTTAACAAAGCTACTGGTTGTAAGAACCGGAACACCACCTGAGAATAATGTACCACCTAAATATAAATTACCACCAAAACTGCCTCCACCGTCAACCACAAACGCACCTGTTCCTACGCTGGTAGCACTGGTTAAATTTGTAATATGTATAGAGTTTGTAGTTGTATTACCTCTGTCAGTAACAGATTGTAGTGTACTTGTGTTCCAAACTGTAACTTGTCCAATTTGACCGCTGACCGCTGTGTCAGTACCTGCATATAGGGCAGTCACAGCAAATTCTGCAACGGTCGCTGTTGTAATAATTTCAGCACCACTAACTGTAGATGTAGTACCTGCATTAACAGCACCGCCGGTGCCAATACCTCCATTAACTACCAGTGCACCTGTGTTGGTTGATGTACTTTGTGTACTTGTTGTTACAGTAACTACTGTGGCTGTTACTTGAGTAACAACCTGTGTTGAAGACTGAATAGCCCAAGCAACACCGTTCCACACATAAGTTCTACTGCCTAAGACGTAGGTGTCTCCTGGGTTGGGGTTTGATGGAAATCCTAATGACATATTCTTTTACTCTTTATAGTTGTGCAATTTGTATCCAAAATCTACTACCGCCGTCGTTGATCCATTGGTATTGTGCCAAAGAAGTAAGGTCAATCCAAAAATCTCCAACTCTAGGGTTGGGTGGAGCAACGGCAGTTACACTTACTCTAGGTGTATACAATAAATTATTTTCATCGGCACCGCCGTCAATACTGTAAATACTACCAGGCACATTTAATACACTGGTACCTGTTATAAAGTATGTGCTGGTAGTGGCAGTTGTAGTAACATAGGTTAAATTTACATCAGCATCTACCGCACCGTAATCACCAATTTCTGTACTTAGATCAAGATAATACTTTGCTTTTGAATTTATAGGATGAACAAATATATTTTCTGCATTAGTCGAAGTACCAGCAGTAAGCGATGCCCCTAATGACCAAGTAGCAGTTGTTCCATTTGATGTTAATACAGCAGTAGCTGGTCCAATATTAATAAAGCCAGTCTCACCGTAGGCAGTTTGATAAGGCAAACTGCCTAATGCGCCGCCTTCTAAATTAGTAGCAGTAGATGCAAATCCAACAAAGTGAGTAGCATGTGCATCAGTGAAGAACGATTGTTGAGGATTGTTCTGACCAATAACCATGTTATCTATGTTACCGGTTGCACTAGGTCTAATAGTTACCGTACCTCCTAAGGCCGGCTCGATAACAACACTAGCAGATTGCGGATTTAAGTTTACATCGCCTGTGCCGTCAACAGTAAATGCTCTGAAAACATGTAGGTCATGCCCAACATTTAAATTTAGCCCAATACCAGCTCCGCCATCAACTACCAAAGCACCGTTACTTGTAAGCGTACTATCTAGTGTAGATAGGATATGTGTATCGCTACCAACAAACATGTTGCCGCTGATACCAACACCACCTACTACTACAAGGGCACCGGATGAAGTACCTGTACTTTCTGTGCCTAATCCTGTTGTAGTATCTGCATATAGATGCAGTAGTCCTTTACCGTCAAAGTAAAATACTGAGCCAATGCTAACCTGATGGTCTAAACCGTCAACTAGATTATCTCCACCTAACGCTACATTGTTTGTACCTGTAGTAATGTTGTTACCAATTTCATGACCAAAGAAGAAATTATAACTACCTGTGGTTAAATTAGTACCGCAGTTATGACCTATAAGAATATTTTGTTCGCCGTCAATTAGATTAATACCAGTGTTTACACCTATACCAATGTTACCATCATAGGCTAGTTTTCTATATAGTTCACCGCCACCGGTCCAGGTCAAAAAGCCTGTGCTATCAAGAGCATTGCTTAAAATATTATCTGTGTATAATTCAACATTGCTGGTATCAACAACACTGATCCAATAGTAGTTAAAATTTAACTCAGTCATACCAGTTACACCGTCAATGTAGACTTGTGTACCTGTTGATAAGCCGTGATTATTAACTGTTAAGATTGTGTTAACGCCTTGCTGTATTGCCACAATAGGACCAACTGGTTGATTGTTTACAATACCAATTTGTTTTAATGAGCTGTCGCCGATGGCAATACTGTAACTTAAATTTGTACCCGAGCTTAGTGCATATCTGCCAATAGCAATGTCTTTATAAGCAGTAGAGATTCCCTGTAGACTACTATAACCAATATTGACGTTTTCCTGCCCGTTGTTAAAATCATTAATTGCAGGAACAGCTAGGCCTGAGATAACAATGTTATTAACACCGCCTGCTTGACTTTGATAACCTTGCCCGATGGTTAAATTATTAACATTAATATCGTTACTAATGCCAACACCGCCGTGTACAACTAGAGCACCAGAATTTGTGCTGGTAGATAATGTGCCACCTAAAACAATAACTGTACTTGTACCTGTGCCTATTAGAGTAATATTTCCGCCAAGATTATTCCAAATAGATCCATAATCCATTTGTAAATTACCTAAACTAGAACGATATGTAGTGACTAGTTTAGCATCAGTATTAACGGTATAGCCTGTAGTGGTCGTGGCAGACTGAGGCAACTGAGGCTGAGCTCCGCTTAATTGAATGTAGGTATTACTACCCCCTTGTCTTAGCGTCTTTCCACTTAATAATCCTGGCATTATCTTATCCTATTATGAGTTTGCAGTTTCTAATACGCTTAGTACCAACTGTAATGTACTTGTAGTTTCTGCATAAGCACGAATACTGTCAAGACTTTCAATAATCATTTTGCCCGCTAATGGAGTTCCGGCATCGTTTGCTGGAATACCAAACTGATCAACTAATATACTATCTGTATTTCCCGGTTGCGCTCCGTTACCCTGTGCATCAGCTAACACTTGAATTCTTCTATGATGAATAAAACTTAGATAGTGCGTTTCAGTAGTAAGATTAGCAACCTGAGCCATCAAAATAATTGCTGTGACACCAATTGGTGCTGTGTAGACAGTGGCTCCAGTACCGGTGTTGCTTCCCAGTATTGCAGTCTTTGTCTTAAACGAGTTTAATGGTAACTGTGCCATAATTTATCCTTTTTAACCTAGTCCAATTGCTAACATAAATGGTGTCATGTTTGCAAATAATGATTTTGTAAATGTTCTACCACTTAGTACACCAGTTGCCTGGCTGATTACTAATCCCGGACCAATACGGAAGTCACCGTTTTGGTCAGTACTTGTGAAGAACACTTTACCTGTACCTAATTGTACTGTTTCTTTTAGCTGATCCGGATCTGCACGACCTACCTGAGGCAATGCTCCATAGTTTGTACCAGCGCCAACATATTCAAATACATAACCAGACGCACTAATATAACTGCGTTGATAGAAGTTAACTGTTGCACCATCTGGGAATAAACTAAAGTCTGATACCGCTTCACCTAGTTCAACAATGTGATGCGTACCGTTTCTAGACCAGTAACTCAACCCAGCATAAACCATATTGTAACTGCCGCCAGATTCAATGTCATAGATTAAACTTTGTAGAATAATCTTAACATCTCGTTGACACTTAGCCACATTAAAATTACTTGAAGCAAAATTTAAACCAGCCGGATCTGTGATGTAGGCTGTAAGTTCTGCGGCCAAGAAATCTATGTTGTCAGTAATCAATGTAACTGCACTACCAGCTCCTGCAGGAACTGTACCTGTTTTTGTAATAGCTCTGCTAGGTACAATGCTCTGTGCTTGAACAATATTAGTTGCAGTGACAATATTTAATAGATTGCCAAATCGTTGATTAATGAATGGTATTGCTTGATCTCCACCTTGTACCAATGTACTTGAAAACTGAGGTATATCAGTTTGGAAAGTAGGTGTTATTGTTTGGTTAGAAATAACGCTGTTAACCAATGTATTCAAATGCTGTAGTGCTCTAGCATGCTGTTGTACTTGATCTGGAGGACTTACAGTAAGACCCGTAAACGGATCTTGATATTGTAGTCCAGCCGCACTTAGAATATTCAATCCTACTGGTTTAGGATTTGTAGATGTGGTACTTGATTGTACTGTGTAGTATGAATTACCGCAGAAATACAATGTGAAGTAATTTGGATTATCTGCAAATATAGATCCACCAGTGGTTGCTTTATTCAATACAATGCTGTTGTAATTCAAATCAGTTACATAGGTACCTGTTGATGCATACCATTGCATATAAGCGGCATTAGTCTGAGTGTTTACAGAATCTGTAGGAACTACATTGCCATCAACATCTAACGCCTGACCAAATTCATCATGTACCCAGGGGAACGGATCGTATGGGTAACCAAATTGATCAAGTATGTAAACATTATTTCCAATAGCAATATCGGTGGTATCAATACCTGATAGTGAAATTGTACCAGTATGTATAGTACTTGTACTTGGTTGAGCATTTTTAAATCCTTTAACCACTAGTCCTGTTGCGGCTAGTTTATCTGTATTCAACGGATTGTTATAGCTCTCAGGTGGAACAACTTCCATTACTAGAGAAATATGCGGTCTGTTTGCAGTATCTGGTACAAACACCAACACTTCACCTCTATGTGGCCAGAATCCTTCTGGATAATATTGGTCAAAACCATTTGGCCCTGGTGTGTTAGGATATGCTGTGTATGGAGGATTGTATATTGTACCGCTAAATGATCGTGTACCGTAACCTTTGGCAACTAAACACAAATCGCCAAAGTTAGCGTTACTGTTAACAATAGATGCAATACCGCCGTTATCGACCTGTACACCAACACTACAGAAAACTGTAAACACAGAAACTAACTGTGCATAACCATTATTGGTAATATGTATACCTCGGCCACCTTGGTTAATCTGCGTAAACGCATCATAAACGAAAGATTGAATTGGAGACTTATCACTAATTACAGCACCGTCAACTAATGATCCTCCCATAGATCCAATAGGATCTAGTTTTCTGCGATCATATGTATCAGTAGCACCTGTTAGTGCATAGCTCAACTGCTCAACAGCAGGATCCTGTAGAGGATAAACGCTGGTTTGTCCAAAGTAGATAGTATGATTGTCACCGTACCCAATAGTACTTGTGCTTAATCCAATTAGATATGTACCGGTAGTAATTGTATTAACAGCAACAACCTTAGGAGCAAAATTAACAGATGATCCGTTAAGACCTGTTAGCGCAAATATACCGCCACCTGCATACACCGGAGGAGCAACCTGCGGACCTCTTGAAATAATATCTGTAATAATACCAAAGTTTCTTCTAATGGATTGTTGTGGCATATAGTCGCCGCCATATTGGAAGAAAGGATTGATAATTTGTGTTGTTTCAGTTAATGTGTTAGGATATACAGGTTCATTGGCCGCAATCTTTAATGCTAGATCTCTAGCATAGTTAATTGCCATTGTAGTTGTACTTTCTTGTCCAGCTACATAGTTATATCCTTGATTCCAGTAGGCCAAACCAGCTTCGATAGATTTCTGATTTCCACCTAACAATAGATCTTGACTTACAGCATCAACAATTAATCCTGTATCTCTATAACACAATTCTTGATTGTATTCAAAAGATTTACTTTGACTAAATGTTGCATCAATGAATGCCAATACTTCGGCTTGAATAAATCCTCTATTTTCTGCTAACAATTTGATAGCATTAATAGTGCTTGCGGTTGTAGTTGCTGTTAGTCCTAATGGAGTCTTAGGTAAAGCACTATCAGGTCCGTTTTGTATGATCTGTGTAATTAATTCAATTCTGTCAGACAGCGCAGTAACTTCTGCATCTGTGCCTGGTGATGCTAGTGCAAGAACCTGAGTAGCGGTTGATTGGAATCTTCTAGCAACTGGAGTAGATTTAATAATGTAAGGTAGTAGAGATCCAATGAAATCATAGGCCGCAGTAGTCTGCTGTATTTCGCCCGGGATATCTGACTGTGTAGGATCATTGTAATAGTAATACAATCCAGCTTTTACAGCCTGTTTGTTACCACCGTACATGAAGTCAATACATACACTGTCGATAATGTAACCAACATCTCTATAGCATGTACCGGTATTGAAATTTGATGCAGAGTAATTCAATCCACTTGGAGATTGAATATAGTCAAGGACCTGTTGCTGTAGGCTAGGCTTTGCTGCCTGTATGGCTTGGAAAGCAGGTATTACCCCTGGATTGGCATCTATAGTTGTACCATTGCTGACAATTTGATCAGTAATAAACCCTACAATACCTCCAACATTGCTGAGAATGTTGGTGATAACATCAAAATCATTTTGTATTAAATTAGCAGAGTAAGGACCGTTAACTGATGAATTGTTGGCTACAGTGGCCATTATGGTTTTTAAATATTTAATAGCATTGGTAGTTGTAGTAATCTCGCTGGCAATTCTACCTGTGTAACCATTTTGACTCCAATACTGTAGTCCGGCAAAATTACTTTCGCTGAAACTGTTAAACTGCAAATCAGTAACAAGGCTATCAACAATCAATCCTGTATCTCTGCCGCATTTGACCTTGTCATAAGTGAACGAAGTTGAATTGTATTGACGATCAATGTAGGCAATTACTTCTTCTGTTAAGAATTGTTTATTCTTTAACAACAGATCAAATGCCGCATTGGTTGAAGTTGTTTGTGTAGCAGTATTAGCAATTGGTGTAGGAGCATAGGCAATCGTAGGACCTTGCTGAATGATACTGGTAATGGTTGAAACGCTCGCCCCTATTACATTTGCTTCTGTGACTGTTGCAGATGTTATGCCAAATACTTGAGGTACCGCAGTTTGTAATTGAGCTACTGGAATATTCTGTACTACCTGACCTGCAATAGTTGACAAGTATTGGAATGCATCAATAGTCTGAGGTTGTTCGTTTGGAATAACTGTGGTGGCAGTATTCCACCAGTAGTAGTACTGAGCGTTCTGTACCGCTTGACGATTACCGCCGTGGATGAGGTCAAAGCTAACAGCATCAATTAGATAACTAACATCCCTAGCACATTTAACCTTGTTGTACTGAATACCTGGTTGAGTAGCATCTGTATAGGCAATGACTTCTTGTGCAATATATGCCTTGTTAGCATTTAAAATATAAACAGTATCATACGCACTCTGTATTCCAACAGGATAACCGTTTGGAACAATTCTGTCAGTCCACTTGCCGTCATTTTTCTGTACAATGGTTGCAATATTAGTAAACTCATCATAGATGAATTTGGCTTCAATAGGAGTACCACAGTTGGCTATAGTTGTTTGTGTACCTGTAGAATATCTAGGAACAAGATCGTCTGCAGGAGTAATGTTTTGAATAATTTTAACAGCTAGATCTCTTAGATATAGCATTGCACTAACTTCAGCCCAAGAACGAATTCTATGATCACCGCTGTGTTGTTTGAAATATTGTAGACCAGCAAAGGTTGATTGGCTATGTCCAGCCGTTGGATATAATAGATCAAACGCAATACTGTCTATGATTAAACCAAGGTCTCTACGACATTTAATTTTGTTGTAACCAAATGTTTGGAAGGTAGTATTGATCCAATTGATAGTATCTTCTTGGATAAACTGTCTATTGGCCTGTAGCAATACTTCAGCACTAATGTAGGCTTCGTCTGGATTTGATCCTACATAAATCTGAGGAGCAACACTAGGACCATTGTCAATAATATTAGTAACGATATCAAACAAGTTACTGATTGTGCCAACTGCAATTGAACCGCCAGTTAATGCTGTGTTTCGAACTTGTGAGTTTAATGCACTAGTCACACCCATAACACTTAGTAAATCTGTACAGGTCTGATTTACAACTACCTGTTTGCATAGGCTTGCAAGGTAATCAATTGCGCTAGTTGTTTGTGATTCTTGGCCTGCAATTTTGCTGACTGCACCGTTCCAATAGGCAAGACCACTTTCAACAGATTTTTGATTTCCACCAAATGCCATATCGTAGCTCATATTCTCAACTAGGATACCAACATCTCGATAACAGAATTCTCTTGAGTAGATAAACTTACCTGCGGTTGCATTAATATAGGCAATTGTTTCTGCAACAATAAATTGTCTGTTCGCTTCAAGTAGAGCACAGGCATTTTGTATTGACACTACTGGACTACGATCAACAGGCATTGGATATTTTGGACCAGCCGCAGATGGACCATTGCGTATGATATTGGTAATTGTGTCAATGCTGTTCTGTAGTAACTGTACCGTTTCTTGTGTTGATGCGTTATAGCCAACATAAACTTGTGGATATGTTCCTTGATAAGGAGTAAGGATCTGCTGTCCTAATACAATGTTAGGAATAATACCTTTGATGAAATTATAAGCCGCAGTAGTTTCTGGAATTTCTTTAGGAATTGCAGATGCCGCACTGTCATAGCCCCAATAGTACACACCAGATTTGATACTCTGTTTGTTACCGCCGTTTAACAAGTCAAAGCTAACACTGTCAAGAATATAGCCTACATCTCGGTAGCAGGTGCTGGTATTAAATTCAAACGCAGGATACTTGTCGTAAATGTAGTTAACGGTCATTAACTGTATTGTTGCAGTATTAGCTTGAATAGCTTTGTAAGCCGCCCATGTAGCCGCATCTGTACTAGTTGTTAAATTGTTAGAAACAATTTGATCAGTTACGCCAGCAGTTCCGTTAATTAAAATATTTGTTACAGTATTGAACAATGTTGCAATGGTTCCTGTAACACTATAAGCACTAACTGATTCAACAAGACTAATTACAAGATCTCTTGCATAGTTAATTGCTTCTGTAGTAGTTGTTAATTCGCCTTGTATAGCACCAGTACGACCTGCATCTTGATTCCAGTATTGTAGACCAGCAAATGTACTTTCGCTTGCAGAATGATTATAAACTGTAGAATACATTAAATCAAGTGCAATACTGTCAATGATTAATCCTGTATCACGAGCACATTTAGTTTGATTATAAACAAATGTTCCTGTGTTAAATGTTTGGTCAACAAAGGCTACAACTTGTTCTTGTAAGAAAGGTTTATTGGCCAACAACAATGTACGAGCATCGAAGAACCCTGGATCTTGTTCAGTTACTTCTAAGCTCATTCCTAATTCAATAGTACCTGTTGATACTGAAACTACAATTGATGTAGTATTAGCATCCCATGATGCTGTACCTACTGCATTAGGTACTTGAATTGTTTGATTAGGTATGAATAGCGTACCGTCTTTTAACCAAGGGCCGCTTTGATTAGTACAGTTTTGAATATATGGTGAATGGAATAAGTCGATTCGTGCATCACCAGTTTGTGGAGGAAACGCTGTAGCATAAGCACCGCGGTTAGTACCGGCTGTGTATTGACCTTCTAATAGTCCACTACGACCATTTAAGAAATTCATGAACGCAAGATAGCAACCACTGTTTACATGGAACAAGTCTTGTGTTTTGTTAATTGGTTCTAAGAAAGTTGTACGCAGATCTGAACCCATAACACTGGTGTATGGTTTCATTTCTAAAGGATTGTTTTCTAGATAATGTCCTGGACTAACACGAATCTGTGTACCTGATTGATAGTAAGGACTTTGCATTGCGCCGCCGACTGTGCGGCATGCACGGCTAGCATCCATTGCACGACCATCGTTAGTGTCGTCTCCGTCCACGGTAACATATAGTACATTGGTTACAACGGGTGCTGTACCAATTGGATTTTTACCTCTTACACGGATATCACCAAAGATATCTGTCATTGGTACATCAGGTTTGATCTGAATATCTTCGCCAGGATTACTTGTTAGAATATTAGTGTAGATCTTCTCAAGATATGCTTCTTTCCATCGAGCGGCTGCTTCACCAATCTTGAATTGATTGTCTGCATTAGGATAAATGTTTGCACTGGCAACATCACCTAATACATTTAAATTATTACCTAGGTTAACTTCACCAACAATACCTGCACCACCAGCAACAGTCAATGCACCTGTAGTTGGGCTTGTGCTAGGAGTAACTGCCGCAACATTTATTTGATCAGCAGTGAATAAACCAGTAGAAGGGTTATAAGTTAGTCCACCTTTTACACCAACATTGTCACCATATAGATAAGAACCAACGCCTAATTGATCCGTAAATGTAGGATAAAATACTTGGTCAACATTAGTAGCAGTAACAATTAACTGCTGAGATGTAGTTGCTTGACTAATACGACCATAAATGTAGCCACCGACGTTCAAGTCTTTTTCAATACCAACACCGCCAGCAACATATAGCTGTGCTAGTGTTCTTTGATAGGTACCGTTTGGAGCACCGTAGGCAATATAACCTGGACCAATGTAGACATTGTCATCTTGACCAGTTGGGTTAGGAGGACTACCGACGTTATGAGGGCCAGGTAAAATGTGAATATTAGTAGCTGTATCACCAAGAACCTGTAGTGTTCCTGTAATAATTGCGTTACCACCAACTGTAGCGTTTCCAGAAATATTGGTCTGAGTAGAATTAATAACTGTTGTACCGGTACCGGCATTAACTGTTATATTACCGCCACCACTAATAGTAATATCACCACCACCGGTAAGATTTACATTCCCGCCCGGTGCAGAAATTCCATAATTACCACCTGGGGTAGTTGATCTTGTTCCTGAAACTCTTACTGTAGACATTTAATATTCCTTTAGAGTATTTATTGTTTTAGTGAATTCGCATTTCAACCAAACCAATATATACCCCATCTTTATGAGGCCAATGTGGATGACTTTGAAATCTCAGTAAAACTCCAAAGGTTGGATCCATTATATTTGCGCTTGTTAACTCTTTTGTATTCCATAAATCAGTATCACTGCCATATACCTTAACAGGATCAAGATTTAAATTTGCTCGTGTATCACCTATAGTATCACCTAATACTAGTTGTACGGTGTCGTCTGTAATTCTTGCTCGACGATTCATTGTCAATCTAAGTTCAATACCTGAAATTGTATCAGGTACATTATTAAAATTAAAGCCTTGTAGTTTTAAAAACCAAGTCTTCATTGTTACATCAGTCTTAGGACTTCGTGCTATATGTTGAAGATCTTTAACAGTTCTTAAAGCAGTGAAACTGGTTAAATTATCCCATGCTACATGTACATCATTTGCACCGGATTCAGGATATTGAGAAATTTGGGTAGGAAGTGTCCAGGTAGTGGTCATACCAATATTTACCTGATTTCAAACTATACGCACAAAATGAAAGGGCTCCGAAGAGCCCTTTGTAGTGTTAATTTTTTTAAAAATTAAACATTAGCAATAGTAACAACTGTACCAGTTGCAGAACCTAAAGTCCAACCTGTAGCATGACCGTTAGCAATCAAGAAACTGCCAGTAGCTGTTGATTGAGTTAGAACTGCTTTGTGTGCTGTTAGTTTTGTAACATAGTATGTACTACCGTTCCAATCTGTTGCAACTAGGTTCATTTGACCAGCTGTTAATGTGCTTGTGTTTACAAGTTTACATTGACCAATACCTTCACTAGTTTTAACTAGATAACGATGGCTAGCTTCTTGCTTAACAATGTCAGCAAGTTTAGCACCAGTACCGCCATTTCTTGCCAATAGGTATGCATTGACTTTAAGTGCATTGAAATTAGATGCAGTCAATGAAACAGAATCGGCAAATCCAGAACCTTGATCACTAAATGCAATAGCCAATGAAGCAGTTGTTAAACTCATTGTTTTAAACAATGTAACAGAGTTTGTTCCAACGGCAGTAACATAATTGCTAGCTTGCATGCCGTATGGAGCATCTGCTCGCATACCTACATAGATTCCGGCAACGCTTGTCATATTTGTTAATGTATAACTTGCATTTGTTGCGGTACCAACGGTGTTGACAGTTGTTGCAGGAGTTGCTGAAACTGTAGGAGCAGATATGTAACCTGTACCTTTATTATCAATAACTACAGCACTAATACCAAATGCACCTGTACCGTTAGCTGTAAATGTTGCATGACCTGTTGCACGAGTTCCTGTCGGTTCCTGTGGTGCAGAAAATACTATTGTTGCACCTCTTGAATAGTTTGTACCAGTGTTACTGACTACTACGCCTGAAACACCTTCACCGCCGATACCGCTGTTGATACCAACATTTTTAAATTGTTCGTTGTTTAAGTTACCAAAAAATTTGGCTTTAATTGGACGTCCCATTTTGTTTCTCCTTGAATTTAGACAGTTCTATTGCCTACGCGGTGGGGACCGCATAAACCCCTTTCGGGCGAACAAAGTTATTTAGTAGATCTTTGACTATTAGATTTTTATTTATTGTATACTCAACAAAAAAGCGGCCAAAGCCGCTTTTTTATTTGCTTTAATAAGCAGTTCAATATTACTTGAAGCTTACATTTGCGCTTGTGATTGCAACTTTACCTAGGTAATCGGCAGCGTTACCTAGAGAAGAAGCAGTATTTGTCAACTGGACATAGCCGTAGCGTGTCAAGAAGCCAACTACTGGTTCGAATGTTGCTGGATCAAGAACAACACCAGAACTCATCAATGGAATATAAGGGCAATAGAACGCAGCCGCATCAGCTTCGCTAGCACCTTTATAACCGATAAGAACTTGGTTAGCATCATCTGTGTCGCTCTTATAAGCGTCAACATAGATACGCATAGCACCATTCAATGTACCAACAAACTTAGTGTTTGTAGGAGCTTCGAATGTACCTTCTGTTGTACGAGCAAATGCGCTTGTAGTAGCAGATTGTAGAATTGTCAATGCTTGGTTAGAAACAACAGCCCAGTTACCTGCGCCACGACGTG
>Ga0007807_1000318_pt1 | contig 17560 bp, 32 predicted proteins | sample CryBogCBE12Aug09_FD_71220 | JGI IMG/M metagenome (GOLD analysis project Ga0007807, IMG submission 71220) | Freshwater microbial communities from Crystal Bog, Wisconsin, USA - CBE12Aug09 | ecosystem: Environmental > Aquatic > Freshwater > Lake | place: Crystal Bog, Wisconsin, USA | collected...
TTCGGGATTTTACGGAGTCACAAACCAATCATGAGTCAGCCATCCACAAGGGCGCAAGTCATCACTCGACGATCCTACAACCGTCCCACCAACGAGCTTGGGACCATTTTTGAAACCTGGGACGAAACGGTAAATCGAGTCATTCAACATCAACGTAATCTTTGGGAGGACGCTAAGGGAAAGAAGCTGTCCAAAGATGAAGAGAAAGAGCTTGAGGAATTGCGGGGCCTCATGCTGCGGCGAGAAGCCGTTACCAGCGGGCGTACGCTTTGGCTTGGTGGTACCGAGATCGCTAAGCGTCGCGCATCTAGTCAATTCAACTGTTCGTTCTCTCTCACTTCCACTGTACACGACGTCGTGGACCATTTCTGGTTGCTTCTTCAGGGATGCGGCGTAGGTCACAGTGCAAACCTTGGCATCCTTAACGGGTTCACCAAACCGGTAGAGGAGATCAAAGTCGTACGATCTGCCTTTACTGTTCAGGACTGGGAAGATGGTAACCGAGGTGACGAGCACAATAAAGAGCGCTACTACAAGAAGAACGGTAAGCGCATCTGGCATCTAACCATCGGAGACAGCGCCGAAGCTTGGGCAAAGGCAGTCGGAAAGATTATGGCGATCAAAAAGCCGATTGACGTAATCGTTCTCGACTTCAGCCAGATTCGCGCCGGTGGAATTCGTCTCAAAGGGTACGGGTGGATTTCGTCTGGCGACACCAAGTTCGTTGAAGCGTTGACCGCAATCTGTAAGATCATGTCCGAATCTGCGGGCCGATTGCTCACGCGAATCAACATCTTAGATATCGAAAATTGGTTGGGGACTACACTCAGTTCTCGCCGGTCTGCGGAGATTTCTTTGTGCCCGTTCGGGGATCCTGAATGGGAAGAGTTCGCTTCGGCTAAGCACGAATATTGGGTAAGTAATATTCAGCGTGAGCAGAGCAACAATTCTCTGCTGTTCTATTCTCGCCCAACCAAAGAAGAGTTGACCAACATCTTTGATCGTATGGTTAAGGCCGGAGGTTCGGAACCGGGGTTTATCAACGCGGCTGCGGCACTGAAACGGGGACCCTGGTTTAAGGGTTGCAACCCTTGCGTAACTGGGGACACGCTTGTAATGACGGCGTTTGGGCCTAAACCGATCAAGTGTCTTGTCGGCAAAGCTTGTTCGGTTGTTGTGCAAGGAAAGGTGTTACCCACCGCGGCGGGAGCTACGCAGGATGGCATACCATACTCTCTCGGGGCGTACCCGACCGGTGTAAAAGAAGTTTGGCGATTGGTTACGCAAGAAGGCTACGAACTTAAAGCTACCCCGGATCATAAGATTATGAGTAATGGGGAGTGGAAAGCGCTTTCTGATTTCAGCCACGGAGATCCTGTAGATTTGGCGATCCACGCCCCGTTCCATAATTGGAATGGGCGGGGCAATTTTGACGATGGATACGCCGAAGCTGTATCTATTGACCCATTTGAGGATGAAATCAGACCGAGTTCGGAATTCGGATCTTATGACTTCTATCGTGGATTCATGAAAGGAATTTTCCGATGTAGGCGCGCGTCGGATATACCGTGGCTGAAATCCAAGCACAAAGCAGGGTTGCAGGTATTGCAACGTATGCTTCTTCGTTTGGGCAAGTTGTCTGTAATTACGGCAAGTATGGATGAGGATTGCACTCAAGTTTACACGCTAGACCTGAACCATCCGGACAACTTTGCGTTACAGAGTCAGAACGTGCCGAAACATCAGGCCCATGTAGACTACTTCGAAGTCTGCGGGGAAGAGGAAGTCTACGACATCACGGTAGGCGGGCCGCACGAGTTCGACGCCAATGGGATTCGTGTCCATAACTGCGCCGAGATTCTTCTTGGGGACAAGTCATTCTGTAACCTTATCGAAGTCGATCTCGGTAAGTTCAATGGCCGCTACTCTGAGCTTCTTCGCGCAGTCTATATCATGGCCCGCGCCAACTATCGACAAACCTGCGTGAATCTCAAAGACGGTGTTCTTCAAGACTCATGGCATGAGTTGAACGAGTTCCTACGTCTGTGCGGCGTTGGCATCACGGGTATTGTTCGATGGGAGCTATCAAAAGATCCCGCAGCATACCGTGACATTCGCCACGTTGCCATACAGTCGGCAAACTCAATGGCTACCCAACTCAACCTTCCGCTTCCTAAAGCTGTGACCACGGTCAAGCCAAGCGGAACGCTCTCGAAGATTATGGACACCACCGAGGGCGCTCATCGTCCCCTGGGCAAGTACATATTCAACAACGTGAACTTCTCGGTATTTGATCCTCTGGTGGCAATCCTCAAGAAAGCCAACTACAGGGTCATCGCCCATCCGACCGATTCTTCAGGCGTAATCATCACCTTCCCGGTGTGTTACGAAGACGTAGAGTTCACGCAGGTTACGCTGGACAACGGGCGCACCGTAGAGGTGAACACCGAAACCGCCATCGAGCAGCTTGAGCGTTATAAGCTGTTGATGGATAACTACGTAGATCATAACTGTTCGATCACGATCAGCTATGATCCTTCGGAGTTTCCGGCGATTGTTGATTGGATCTACGATAATTGGAACCACTACGTAGGCGTGTCGTTCCTGTTCCGAAACGATCCTACCAAGACTGCCGCAGATCTGGGTTACCTTTACTTGCCGCAGGAAGTCACGACAAAAGAGGAGTATGATGCTTACGTGTCAACCCTGTTGCCGGTGAACCTGAACCATGTTGAAGGTCCGGTTTCCGACCTCGAACAAGAGTGCGCGAACGGAATTTGTCCAATTCGATAAATTTCGCTTGACAAACCTACGGCCCCCTGGGCAAACAATAGCCCACCCAAGAAAATACATGGCCCGAAGTCAATCTTTGGGCCATTCAAATCCCATGAACAACCCCACCCAAACCCCAATCGCTGATCAAATCAAGGCTCAAATCGCGGAGCAATTCAGAGAAGAAATCAACCTGCCTGTCCTCTTCCACAAAGACAAGAACGGAGCATTGCGATTTTGGGCGGTGACCAACCAAGGTTGTACGGTTCGCACTTTTTATGGCGCAGCGCCGAATGGAGCTATTCAATCCTCCACCAAATACTGCGAGTCCAAGAATCGCGGGCGAGCGAATGCCACCACGGCAACGCAGCAAGCCGCAATCGAAGCGAAGGCGTTGTGGGATTTCAAGGCGACCCGGAATTACTCAACCACATCCGAAAACGCGATGATGCCTACGCTTCATCCGATGCTTGCTAAAGCTTACGATCCAAATAAGCACGAATTTATTGATGGGTGGTACGTGCAACCCAAGCTTGACGGTGTACGGTGTCTTGCGATGTGGGTAGGCGATAAGGTTGTACTCAAATCGCGCCAAGGCCGCGAATACGTGCTTCCCCATGTGTCGGAAGCTTTGGAACAGATCATGCCTAATGATTTCGTTCTTGATGGGGAATTGTATTTGCACGGCGAACCGCTGCAAACGATCATCTCGCTTATCAAGCGACCGCAGCCCAAATCCAAGGAAATCACCTACCAAATCTATGATGCTCCTGTTGCCTACGGAAACGAGGATGCGTCGTTCGATGCACGGTTTATGTGCGATTTCTTGAACGACGTGTGGCCGAACGTAGCGCAAGCGCTCAACTATAAAGCTTTTAGCCAGGTGCTGCATCTTGTCCCAACCGGGATTATCATGCCTGGAACAGCGTTCCTGTACGACGATGCTTTCGATTCTCCCAAGGAAGCCGAGGAAAAGTTTGTGTCCCAGGGTTACGAAGGCGCTATGCTTCGAAACCCGCAAGGTCGGTACGAATTCGGCTATCGAAGCAATGACTTGCTTAAGGTCAAGTCGTTCCAGGATGCCGAGTTTGAAGTGGTTGGTGTGCGCGATGGGCGCGGAAAGATGGAAGGAAAATCCATCCTGATTTGCCGTAACGATCTCACTGAAACTACGTTCGAGGTTGTTCCCAAGTGCTCGATGGCCGAGCGTGAAAAGCTGTTCAAGAATAAGGCTTCGCTGATCGGTAGGCGGTACACGGTCAAGTTCTTCGACCGAACTGAAGACCAGCTTCCGCGATTCCCCGTCGGGATTGCTTTCCGAGAGGATGTGTGATGCCTCAAACCATAGAAGAACCCGCATCCGCGACCGAATATTTATAGGGGCAACATTCTCCTTATTTTGTGTGTTGCAGGGGTATGCAGCGTGTCGCATAACAACAGACACAATTACACTGGATTGTGTGGCGCAAGGCAAACACACGGGGATTGTGAGGAATTTCAGCGATAACAAGTTCGAAGAAGTCGAAATCATCGAAACAACTGCTTGGAACTTTGAAGTGGCAAGCGATAAGAAATCCCTTTATGATTTCGTAGAGTCGGGCACCAACGTCAGGCTGAGTGTTTCGCTTAACGTTTATCGGCGTGGATTGGAGTTATCTTTTCATGAAGAGACCGTAGACGCCACTAGATCAGAACCGTTGCCTTAAACCAAATTCCTTGCTGCTGCAATGTATTACAACAGCAAGGAATCACAACAAAATTAACGGTTAACAATTCCCTAAAGGGTAGCGTTTCTGCGCCCGATCTCGTATAGTGGTGGAAATCACCACGCGCAGGAGATGATGCACGAAGAAAATTCATTCATGTTTGATCAAATAGTTTTGATCTCGGAACTTATAGCCGCAGAACTCTACGATCCCGGATCCACGGGATTGACAGTCCATGAAGCTTTAGAAATGGCCCTCGTTTGCGCCCAGAAAGGGCTTCTGCTCGCCCAAGCATTAGAAACGGCTCAACACTCACGATCTCGCGCAGAAGACGCGCTTACGGTATTACGTGAGAAATACGGAGAGGAATCACACCTTAATCCGGAGCAGTCGATGATGGTTGATCAGATCCTCAACCACAGGAAATACAAATGAGATTCCCGGCCATTGGCCGGGACATTTTAAGGTCGATGTGGGTTCTGGTGATAGAAACCACCGCAGTTGTACTTGACGCCGAAACCACCGATCAGCTTCTTAAGCGACTGTCCACACACCCCACACTTTTCTCCCTCATCGGAAAGCGCGAACGATTTCACTACTTCGACGTTGACTTCAAACTTTTCACAATCTTTGTTGCGGCACTCATAGTTGTAGGCTGGCATACAACCCTTCAACGCCTAATTTTATTAGGTTGTTGACTAGAAAAATTTAGAAACAACCTTGACAAACTCACCACCCCAAAGACAACAATAGATCCATGAGTCAACCCAATACCGAATCTGTAAGTAAGACCGAGCAGTTGTATGCGATCCGTTACTATCCGGAAGGATCCCCGCGTTACGGAATCCTGAAAGTGTATCGACCTAACGGCGGTTTATTGTCGTGTGTAACCTGGGATCGGATTGTGTACCTGGCCGAACATTTTGATGTGATTCGAAACAATATCTTCAACCAAATTCACATCTTAGATGACGTTCCCGTAACTGACACCAAATTTAACAAGCTACTCGACATGGCAAAGCGTATGCACGAAGAAGCTTTTGTTGATGTCGCTTCAGATTTCACCGCAGCTCTTGTAGGAGACGAAAACAAATAACATGGCGATTCACCCATATTGTCACCCTCACCCAACGATTTTCCTTGATGTCGATCAAACGCTACTCGATTTCGTAGGGGCTGCCCTACGCGCCAGGGGCCTTGACCGAAATGTACCATGGGTTAAATACGTCCTGTACGAAGGCGGCGGGTACGGAAAGAAGTTCGAAGAACTCTTCTGCGGTAAAGAAGAGTTCATTAAATGCATAGCGCAACAAGGGCCGGAATTCTGGCGACATCTGGAACCGTTTCCTTGGGCCGATTCTCTAGTAGATGCGCTCTACAATAAAATGTTAACGCGACCCGATCTGCGATTGGCATTTCTTACTAGTCCAGGACACTGGCCTGCTAATTCAGCCGGGCAACGAATCCTTCATATGGGTGAGTTGTGGCAAGGCACCCCTACGATCATCTGTTCACAAAAGGAATTGTGCGCGGGACCATACAGCTTTTTGATCGATGATCTGGGTGACAACTGCGACAATTTCAAACGCCGTGGGGGTCACGTTTTCAAGTTTACGAATGCTGAGATCTTGCTTGATGCAGGAACCACTATGCAATCCCAGGTAATCAGCGATATCAGCAACGAGATCGACCAATGGTTAACCTCGATTGACAGCTTCAAAGAGGCGTTAGCCACGTGCTCAATTAAGTAACCCATGACACATACCTTACAATGCCGTAACTGCCGCGAAAGCTATAACGCGGTTGTCATCCGTCCCGTAATCACCTCTCTTGATCAAGCCAGAGTCGCCCGTGAAAACGGGTGGCATGTGGTCAGAGATGACTACGAAAACCGTATCTTGATTTTCTGTTCTTCCGAATGCGCGGAAGATTGCCGTAACGATGACGGATCTTTCCGAAAGTGAATATGGAAACCCAAACCCCACCAACTTTTAACTTCAAACAACTACATCCTAAGGCGCTTAAGTTCGCCCGAAAGCTTGCCCCAACAAGGGAGGTCGCGGAAGACTTGGTTCAAGAAGCATTTATTGCGATGCACCGATCAGCCCACACTTTCAAATTCGGAGGATCCGTGGAAAACTGGATGTACCGAATTATCAATCGAAAGTGGCTCGATAAGATTCGCCACGATAGTAGAAGGGTTAAGGAAGTTTCCTACCACAACTCAAATCTGATCGCTAACGTTGGAAGTGGCCGCCTAGAATTCATCGACGTGCTAGCAATTGCTTCACCGGATGCAAACAACGCGCAAAACCTATTTGAGGCCGAAACCTGCGAGCAGATTCGAAATCTGTGTGCAAATATCGGCACAAAAGTAGGTGACGCTCTTTACATGCATGTAGTGAATGACATGACCTACAGCGAGATTTCCAGCGCGCTCAATATTCCAATGGAAACAGTCCGCAGCCGGATTCATCGCACCAAGCAATTTATCAGGAAAGCCTATCACAACAATCCGGATTGCTTGGAGGGGTTACCTGCGCTGGCAAGAGAAATCAACCGGCATGAGAACGTTGAGGCTGCATGGTAGTCCTGGCGGCGCTAATCATGCTGTCTTCGGGACAGAGCATCTTACCGCGTGTAAAATGCTCTGTCTGCGGATACTCATACCAGCGTGGTTCTCGAAGGATTAGCCGATCCGAATTTTGGAGGATCATGGCGCATCTTACATCGAGAGGCTACCGGTTACCTATCGAGGACAAACGCGCACTTCTTAAAATCGCGGATGGTGAATCCGATATGGATCCTTTGTGCCGTAATCATCACAGCACCGCCAAAGGCATGTACCAATTGTTGGACGGTACGTTCAAGGATATCAAATCCTCCTACCGTCGATGTCCTTCTTGCCAGACGATTCAAGCACTTCGTTATATTGCCAAGCGATACCATACACCCCGAAAAGCCCTAAAGTTTAGGTCGTCACGCGGATATTACTAACCGGAAGAAAATATGGTGGTGTATAGTTAGGCCACCATTCAGGTATGACCGCGTTAGACGTGATTCGAAACTTGTGTGACGTTGTAAAGCTTCGTGAGGACGAAGGCTACAACAAAGATTTACATGGCCTCATCGCCTCGATGAACGCCGAGGTAGGGGCCGAACCTACGGCATCCTACTGCGCATCTACTGTATCTCATTGCTTCCGTAAAGCCGGAGCCGGTAAAGCATTTCCCTACTCGGCAAGTTCCCAGTCGATCAAACGATCCTTCAAAGATAAAGGACTCCTGTTCACGGATCCTGACCACCTAAAGGCGCTTGGAGGGGCGCTTGGTGGTTGGACAGATTTAGACAACGCTTGGGCCGGTCATATCTTCTTCATCGAGCTACGTCTTGTGGATTCGCAAGGGAAAGTAGTCGCCGTGGGCACAGTAGAAGGCAACACCGACGGTAGTGGAGGCCGAGAAGGTGACGGTGTTTATCGTAAGAAACGTGTTCGAAAAGACGACGGGCTTTGGTATCCAGTTGACGAGAACAACAAAGTGTGTGGCCCAGGGCATCAAATTTGGTTCTGTGACACAACTGCAATCACCGGAGGTTCCTGGTGGGATATTATTTCTGCCAAAATTACTCCCCACCCGTAGTAAGGTAGATCGTAAGTTAAGACTTTCGAACTCTTGCTTTTGGCCTTGATAATGCGGAAATCAGGGCCAAAATTCACCCTATGGATCAAACGTCTACTGTTTTGTGTGGTAAGGGTGGGTGTATAACTTGTCCATGCCGGAATGAGCATTACGCCTCAAGCCGCTTGAAAACCTACAAAACAATCATGAAAACCGCAACTCAAGATAGCGCAAAGCCGCTAGATCATCGACTTTTTAAGGGTGATTGGCTCGACCCCATGGAGATTTACGGATTCTCTGAATTCGTAAATGGTGAAGCTACTGAACTCCGAGATCATCCTGAATTCCCTAACCCGCGATCAAAACACAACATGGATGAGTATGTTGTGACCGAGATCGAGGCGACCGGCGTACAACTCGAACCTATTAAGGTTTACTGGCATTCCGATGGCACAGTAGTTCTTGCCGACGGTAAAACTCGAATGACCGGAGAGGCGAAGTATCTACGCCGAAATCCGGACATGGTCGGAAAGGTCAAAGTTCCGATTCAGCGGTTGCGTGGCACCGCAAACGAGATTCGCCTTCTAATGCTCCAATACAACCTTCGCGATTCCCGAAGGCCGCTTACGGATGCTGACATCTCCAAATATCTGCGAGATCTCGATTCACGCGGTGTGAGTTCAGAAGAGCAGCTCAAGGTTCTCGACCGGAGTGGCCGCAAAGGACTGATCTGGTTGAACCACATGAAGCAGATTCTTGATGCCAACCCCGTAGTTGTGGATGCGTATGAGAAAGGCGACATTGAGTTCACCACGGCTAAAGTGCTGTCAAAAGCTCCGTTTAAGGATCAGTCGGACATCTTGGAAAAGGTGCTGGAACTCAAGCGAGAGAACCCAAACATCAAGGAAGCCGAGATCCGAAAAGCCGTCGGCGTGAAACGCGCAAACCGGACAACGATGGGATTTGACGCCACTTTAGACTTCTTCATCAAAGACGTCTACGCACCGAATCGCCAAGCTCTCCATCCAACCGATGACCGTTTGGAACAGTATCACTCCCTTGCTAGGGCGGTGGAAGCGTTTGTAGCTGAACGCGGATCCACGGCTCTCTACCAGGAGATGTTAGCTTACAACGCCCTTCGAGACCAGTTGGAGCATTTCATGTGGTTTCTGAAAGCGCCAGGACAAACCGTGGGGGATTTTGAATCGTTCATCGCAGACAACATGACCGACCATCACCGCGAATTGTTGGACGGATCGTACGAGGATGACCACCACGACGCAGATTGAGGCGTATAAGATACAGGATCCAAAACAAATCCCAGGATAACCTGGGATTTTTCATTTTTAACTTGACAAACCGTTGACCCTTGAACTGACAATAACCCATGAATAAAATTCAGATTCGCCCGATGTCGGAGTTTCCGGAAGAGTTTGACAAACCTGTACTTGTTTACTATAGACGCCTCGTTGGAAGGTTGAAGGATCAGTGTTTCTGGTCGATGATTATACGGAATGAGGACGATGATTTTCTATGGTTCGAATCTCAAGATTGGATTGACACTAACCGAGTAAGGCTACTGGGCTGGGCCGACATTCCCGAAGAGGACGTTGAATACCTGACGCGGGCGTAGAATTAACAAGGAAAACTAATGTTTTACTATATACCATTTGAATCCTTAAAGGGAATGACATTCTCTGCTGTAAAGAAATCACCCATTGATGGTTACACTAGAGACCACATACACTTCATAGAGCAAAGCGGCAAAGAATTCGTGATGTTTCACGAACAGGATTGTTGCGAGCGAGTTTACATCGAAGACATCGTAGGTGATCTACAGTATTTGGTAGGTTCCCCAATTATCAGAGCCGAAGAGTCTGTGGACACTGGTTGGGATGAAGAGGGGTGTGACCGATTCAAATGGACGTTCTATCGAATCGCAACCGCCAAAGGAACCGTGGTAATTCGATGGTATGGAAGCAGTAACGGATATTATTCTGAATCGGTTGATTTGGTCGAAATCGCTCCTAATACTTCGTTGAGCGAGGTGCTTAACTATCGATAATCAACGCATTGTTCTTAGGCCCATGTCGGAGATTCCTAAATCCAAGAAGCATCAACCGTTCTTGGTGCGCTACCTTTCCCACGTCAAATGGCACAAGAAGGGTAAGTTCTGGGGATTAGTCGAATACGATTATTTCGATAAATTGTGTTGGAGTGACACCGGAGAATCAGTATGTGGAACGTGTGTTGAGTTGATGGGATGGGTTGATATCAAAGAAAGGGAGATCGGGTATCCGAAATGAGTAAACAACGCGTCGTTCTACGCCCTATGTCGGAAGTTCCCGAAGACTTTACAGATCCCATATACGTTCGTTATCGAAATGAAATAACTGGCGAACGCCATTGGGATGTAGTGCGCCAAGATTTCTGGGGAATTTTCAAGTGGAGAATTTTCAAGTGGATAGACACCGATATCGTGGTGGACTCTGAGTTGGAAACCCTGCTGGGTTGGGTAGACATTTCAGAAGAGGAGATCGAGTATCCGAAATGAACTTACAAGCTACAGATGAGCAGATTTTACGCTGTGTAGCGGAAATCTACCAATGTCGAATCGTGGACGAGGATACATTCTTCCAGTCCCTTAGAACCCATAACCTAGAGTTACTGGCTATGCTAGACCTGGAAGATTCAAGTCTGTGTTTGTCAACTGGACAGCATACGGGTTGGGAATATCCGTTCCAAGATGACAATGACGCGATGAATCTCGTGAAAGAATTGGGATATACGCTCAAACTGCAACAATTTCATGACGTGACAGTCGCCCGTGTTTCCACTCCGAGTTTGGACTATTTCGAAGAACATGGTAAGAATCGGACAGCAGCTATTACCAAAGCCGCAGTGGGGTTGTGGTTGAAACTTCAATCCAGGCTGGATCCGGAAGGACGCATTATTCCCAGATGAATTACTATGAAAATTAAGCTGTTTCAGATTTTGTGTTTGGAGCGTTACCAATATGCAAACGACGCGGGGAACAGGAAAATATTTGAATTCTTTCTTGACAACCGACCAACCCCCAAACAACAATGAATCCATGAACGAAACACAACCACGCATCTACGACCCGAACAACCAACTGCAAAATATCGAGTTCGAGACCTCTTCCCTTCTAGAAGTGCTGGCATACCGGCCACTGCATCAGCAGTTGTTTGCCAAATTCAAGAAGGGTGGTAACGTCGTAGTTTATGCTCCGGTTCCGCAGAACGTGGCCGACGAACTTGCTGCCGAAGGTGCAAAGCTGGGGGGAAGTATTGGATCGACCTTTTCTAGTCTGATCAAGAAGTATGCATATCCGATTAACGAGGTCCCGCACGATCTGGACAAGCACCGCTACACTTTCGCCTATATTCGGGAAATGCCGACGGAGTAGACATGCAGCAAACCTTCCTGACTTTCCTTGTCTTCTTCGCAACCTTCCCGATGATGAAGTTCATGTTTGCCCTCAAAGATTGCATCAAGGGCAAACCCAGACTCATAAACAAACCCCGACCCACCCGAGAGATCGACAACTGGATACCATGAAAAATGACATCACATTTAGCGTAAAGGTAAATGAATCGCTGACCTTTGAGTGTACGCAAGACAAAGAGGTTCGGATCATATTCGACAGAGATTCCAAAGAGCCGGGAGCGCGTGAAGAGGTCTACACGTTTAATGTCTGGAAAGAAAAGGTTGGCGGCATTTGTCCGTGGTTGTGCGTACAAGCTTTGATTCAGCAGGTAGTGCTTGAGCAGCGTTTCCCGGAGTTTGCCCGTAAGCTACAAAGTTCCGCTCAAATACCCACGCAACACATTACTGCGGATTTCTCACACGCCGAAGATCGCCTTGTTATGTCTACGGTGCAAGACGGGAAGATCATGGATCAAAGTGAATTGAAACCTCGTTCGGTGGAATGGTGGAACGAGGTGTGCAAGCAGAACCCGTTTATTCCACATCTTTCCAGTAATCCGGACGATCAGAATCCAAACTCGTGATCTTGTAAACCTTATCACCGACCCGTAAGGAACCGCCGCCGTTCCATGCCAACTTGTAAAACTCGTGTCTTGTTTTAGGATCTTTTAAGATATCAATTACAAGACACGAGGTTCGAACTTCCATACACGGAGAATACCAAACACCATGAACGAACCAATTTCTGTCGGCGACACTCTCAAACTCCAAACCCAGAAATGGGTGTCTAGGCATCGGGTTATTGAAATCAAGCCAAATGGTGCGATTACGTTTGATGAGTGTCTTCCACCAATCATTATGAGTGAAGACACATCTATACGTTCATATTCGCTAGGGGATATCAATTAACTAGTCGAATTGGGAGCGGTTGTGTGGGTTTATGCAAACCGAGCTTACGGTGAAGTATTTCTTAGCTATGAAGCAACAACTGATGTAGAATTTGGAACGATTACAGCCACGATTGAATTCTCGGGCCCAAATTGGACTTCCTACATAGGAAAGAAGCTTCGGTATTCTTTGGAAATCATTGAATAATTCACCTTGACAAACCTACAACCCCTAAACAAACAATGAACACTATGAATGAAACTCTTATCGCGGCAGCACTTGCCGCAAACCTTGTTGCATCTGAAGCAAACGAAACCAACAACCGGCACGTACAGAAATCGACTGGGCGCATCCGAGGACGAGGGCTTCGAGGGTTGGAAAGCTGACGCAATCAGCAACGAAGTACGCTACCCTTCGCAACATCCTGAACAAGAAGGTGGAGAAATCGAGCGATGATCAAGAAAGCTAAAAACTCTCAAATCCTTGCCGTATGCGCGGATATCCTAAACCTGAATGTTGTGGGTACGGATCCTTCAAAATGGCAAACTCTTGCGAAGAAGGGTGATGCGATTTTAGACGATGATCGACTAATAATTTCAGACGGCGATGACGGTGAGTGGACCTTCAACCCATTCCACTCCACCATCAAATCACTCATGGTAGTTAGTGAGGTTGGTTGTGAAATCGCTATCACCGCATCAACGTTGAAGACTTCGACGGTCTTAGCTAAGAAAGAAGGTATCACGGCATGCGGAGCCAGTGAATGGTGGGCGTCACTAGCGCGGCAGATCACTTTCTCCGTGGTTGAACTATACATCCTCATGCGGAGAAAAGAGGATCCGAATTATCGACTAGATATCGAGATTGAGGAACCAGATGCAAACCCTTGACGAATTACTGGCGACGTACACCATTCAATTCTACCGTATGCCCGAGGAAGATGGTGACGGGTTTGTCGCTAGGTACAAGGAACTCGGATATGGGGTGCGGGGTTGTGGTAGCACCCCAGACGAAGCGGTAAAGGCTTTGGTGGATCTTGCTAAAGATGGGTATGCCGATGTGCCTTTGAACATAATGCCAAAACCGAACCAAACCGAAAAGTAACCATGGTAGGACTCAACACCCTTCACGGCGTATGCAGAGGAAGCCGGAGTTGCGAGCCACATACTAAGATGAACGAAAACACCTTACCATCGCTACCTGAAGAGGTGCTACACCACCTCGCAGAACAAACCATCAACGCTTTCGATCATCTATTTTGGCTTGACAAGCTAAACGCAGAAGACACGGAAAAGCTTTACGTTTATATAGATACGAAACGTTCGGATTTGAAAGACCGCCTTTCTACCATGATGGATCCCCAACAATGAAAATCACAGACCCAAATTATGAACCCCGCGTAGGCGACGTTTATGTTCTCGGCGCAGGAGATACTACCGAGAAATACGAAGTAGTCCAATCTTGCTGGCCATACCCACATTTACGATTTAGCCCGGCCATCGGTGGCCTGTCCAGGTGGTATTACGTGAGGAACAGTTTCCTAAGACACCTTGTCAAGTGCGGTGCTGCGTACTGGGAATCCTATAGCGAACGAGAAGCTGGTGCTTCCAGGGAAGAAGTAGGGTGCACATGTGCGGTTGAGGAGGGTGAGTTTTGCTCATATTTGTGATCATCATTATGTGTAGCCTGTTTCTTGAGGGCGGCATGTTTGCGCATCAGAAAGCATCGGCCAGAAACAAGGAACAAAAGGTCATATGTGTGGATTTGCCAAAGATTGCACCACCCAGACCTAATACTCCTGCGGAGCGCCCACCCAGATAATTAAACGCCATGCTTCTGTTTGACTACGAAACCCTGGACATCCTAATAATCAAAGGTATCGAAACCAATACCTACACGCTCAAATTCAAGGATCCGATCAAGGTAAAGATCACTACGCATGAAGCAACATACTTCCGGGACAATTGGAATCTAGGTGCCCCTATATTCACCGAAGTGCGGGCGCATGTGTCTTGCCTTCAGATTCATGCTTATGGTAGAACACGTCAAGAAATGTTACGCGAGCTAGGGTACCAGATTCAGCGCATTTTGGGGATCATATGTGAAATCTCCTAATCCAGAAGACGATTTACATATGTATCTTGCGTTCAAACACATCAAGCACAACACCCAAGTCGTTTACGGATTTTTATAAATCTTCCTTGACAACGCGCCAACCCCCAAGCAAACAATAACACATGCGAAAACCTGAACCCAAGCCAGGAACTGAAGCCCACCTGAAAGCACGGTTTGAATCTGCGGTTAAAGATCTGGGCTACCTAGATTCTGCTTTGGACAAGAAATCTGACGGCATTGGTTATGCTTTGCCGCTCACCAAAGATATGTACCATATCTTCATGGTAGGCATGTATTACTGCGAGCTTGAGCGTGTGAACCCTCTTCGCCGCCAACTAGAACAGTTGATGACCGCTGTAGACCGTGTGGCGAAACAATACGAGATACCGGGACTTTTGATTAACATCAAGGAAGCCGCTGAACGCGTAGGTATCACGTGGAGAATTGCTGGAAGACGGTGAAAAATCAAAAAAGAGACAGTAGCGTGAAAATCACCGATCCGAATTACGTTCCGAAACCTGGCGACATCTTTGTGTTACCGTCAAATTTTCGCGATGATTTTACAAGAAAGTTGGAATTCACACGAACTGTTCCTTACGATGGTTGGGAAAACACGGAGTATGGCCTACCGAACGGCGTGTACTTCTATTTTAATGATGTTCCGGCTAAGGGTGCGACCTATGTAATAAAGGATGTATATGTAGCGAATCATATTTTATTCCTAGGCGCATATTGGGAAGAGGCAACCCCAGACGTATCTCATTTGCCCGAAGGCCAGATCGACCCGGTAGGTAGATGGGCTTAACCTGCTACAAGGAGAAATCACACCATGATAGTTATAGACCACCTATACATCCCAAAACCCGGCGACTGCCTTGTCATAGGGAGCGTGACCTTCGAAGTCGTTCAGGTCATCACTAGCTTCGAAGCTACTAGTTCTGAAGATATACTGGTGTCGTTCAACGAACCGTTTCTTGATGAAGATACACCTTCGTTAGTGTACGGTAACCTGCCGGAACTCATCAAAATGGGCGCAGCCCATTGGGTAACCAAACCATTTAAGGAATTGTCTGGGCAAGCTGTTCTTGACGGCGGTGGTTTATCCAGTACACAATTTGAGCCAGAGAATATTGAAATCGTGATCCTCGCTCGCCCAAAGTTTGGATCCGGATCCGCTTTCAAGTATGCTGGATACCATATCGATTTCTCAATCAAGCTGACTGCTCCGAATTCCTTCAAATACAGGGAAACCAAATGAACCAATCTGAAGAACCTATCATTCTCTCCTTCATCAAGAACGGAAAATCCATATACCACCACATTTCCGGTTGGCGCAACGCCATCAACATCATGTTATCTTGGTCTGGCATCGACTACGGCGTATGCATCAATACCCGCGAGGACATTATCGACTGGACCGAGGATATGAGCGCCGAAGAGATTGCCGAAAAGAACCTTCAAGAAGCTATCTCGCTGGCAATGAAAGCAGACGGGGCGCTGTGTTACATCAACAACTTTGGTGATGGTTGGAAACTCATGGACGCAGAATCAACTGCGCGGGAGTTGGCCGCTGTGGTCGCAGATAACCACCAGATTTTATTCTTGACTGAAGAAGATATTTATGAGCGCAAGCGTATCGCTGATGAGATCGTCTTGCCACGCCGAAAAGGTGAACCGAATTGAGCAGATTGCAGTATATGATCATCCAATACACGCGGGAGCATGAAGCGTTAAACGTTGGGGTTGTTTTGGTTAACGTAGACGATAACGACTTCGCTTTCAAGTTCACGTCAAACCTTAGCAGGATCCAGGCTATTTTCCCCGAGTTTGAACAGGCCATGCTCGACAATCTGGGAAATCTTATCGAACACCACAATAACCAAACCAATTTCACCAAAAAGTATGGTCATTTTTGGGTTGAAGCACTAGGAAATGTTATTAAGAAAACGCCATTCAGAATCGTGCATATCCGGCATATAGCCGATTTTGCGCAGTTCAACGAAATCCTGAACGCTTTGTGTGCTCGGTACACGTTTGAAAATGCGGAGAACCGTAAGTTAAACGTGTCCAAAATCGGCAACGGGTTAGAAGATTTGGTGGTAGGTAATGACGCATAAATTTACCCATAAAGGTACAACACTTTACATCTCTAAGGATGAGATTGAAATTGAAGGGCCGCCGTATCATCTTCATGGTAATACACCAGTACACGAGCCCGTGTATTTTCCGATAACCGAATAATAGGATCTATGAACAACTACCAGATTTTTCACCACTACGGTTGCTGGGTAGATGGTGGTGTAGTTCAAGCTAACAGCAAAAGTGAAGCCATCAAGAAAGCCGCCAAGGGCAAGCGAACCATCGCTATGGCTGATATGCTTATCGAAACGGATTGCACCCACTACTTGCGTCTCGAAGAATCCAAGGCAACTCCTATACCAGAAGAAAAAGAAAACCATGACATTTGATAACTACCCAATCAACTCTCAACTTCTCCAACCCGGCATTATACGGGAAATCCCTGTATTTGACCTTGGCTATGTGGCCCTGGTTGATATCATGGGTTGGGATGTAAAGGCCGCGCAAACCGCCCGTGCAAGCTTCAAAACGCTTGAACCTAGGCCCATTGAGAAAGACAAGCGACTCGTGAATTACTTGGTCAGAAACGACCATAATACGCCGCTTGAGTTTTGCATTCTGCACTTCTACATGAAGATCCCGATCTTTATTGCTAGGCAGTTGGTACGGCACCGCACAGCAAGTATCAACGAAATGAGCTTGCGCTACGTTAAGGCTGACGCGGAATTTTACATCCCGGCGAAGAACCGCTGGAATGTCCAAAGCGAGAACAACAAGCAAGGCTCAGGCAAGGCTCTCGTAGAGGATCCGGAGGCATGTCAAGAGATATACGAGGACTCCTGTCAGGCTTCCTACAAGGCGTATGAGGCGCTGCTGGATCAAGGACTGGCCAAAGAGCTTGCCCGTGGTGTTTTGCCTATCACCACATAT
>Ga0007807_1000323_pt1 | contig 17388 bp, 33 predicted proteins | sample CryBogCBE12Aug09_FD_71220 | JGI IMG/M metagenome (GOLD analysis project Ga0007807, IMG submission 71220) | Freshwater microbial communities from Crystal Bog, Wisconsin, USA - CBE12Aug09 | ecosystem: Environmental > Aquatic > Freshwater > Lake | place: Crystal Bog, Wisconsin, USA | collected...
AATTCAAGATAGTCATTGGCAATATATTGCACAAGATCACGATACTGCTCTAACTTGGCAATCTTTTCACGGATTGCTGCAATTTCCGCTTCCATTACCGATACACTCCTGATCCAGCAATATCTTTTAAGGTATGACCATGCAAGTCCTTGCGGAAGTTATCACGACCTTCTGCACTCATTTCAGCATAATCTAATCTGTATGCCAACCGACCACATCCAAAATATACACATACGTGGGTTTCGTGACTGACCACCACTGTGTATGCACCCGAAATTGCAGCACCACCCATGCCACCATAGCCAAGCGCAGTGCTGCCCCAAGTCTGTGGGAACATTACTACTTCTACTTCATCTGCCTGAACACGACGAGTTTTAGTAACCCTTGGCACAGTGTCGGTCTTCATTGCCGCACCTTGCTGTTCCTTGCTCAAAGCACGGTAAGCATCCCAATCTCGGTCTTGATAGGTAATTTCAGGCAAGTCACGATGCACAGCAGCGGCTACGGCTTCGTGCAGTGCATCAAATGGTGTTCCTAATCTCATTATTCAACTCCAAAATGTTGTTTGATCTTGATGCTAGCATACACCAAGGCTTCATTAAAGCCATCATAATAATCGCTACTTGCGTTCGTGTATTTGCTATTCTTGGCTATGTCAGCACATTCTCGCACGATTAATTCAGCAAACTTGTCTACTGTGTCTGGATGTATGCTACTAAGGTATCCAATGCCACTTTTTTCAACTAGTTCTTTAATTCGCTGCTTGTTCATCATTCAACTCCAAAATGTTTCTTTATATCATCACGAATCTGTTGAGCAGTGCCATCAATCGTAGCATGAGCATCACACCATTCCATACATTCACGCACAATCAACTGCGCAAATTTTTCAACATCTTCTTGTTCGGCATTGCCATTGATGAAGTAGTGTCTAGGTGTTTCATGATCTACATAGTTCAACAGTCCCGCATCAAGCGCAAGTTCTATAATTCGTTCATTCATCGTGTTTTTCCCAACATTCATTCGCATCGTCCCAATGACGATCATCATATAACCTCATACTAACATAAAACCATAGTATTGTCAAATCAAATTGTGGACCAGCATGATCACGACCAAACCACCAAGTGTCAAGATTGATGCTAAAAAATTCATCTAAACCGCTCCAAAATGAAACTTGTATTTCAAAGTTTTTATGTTTGGTAATGCGGTAATTTCGTAAAAAAACATTACGAGTTGATACCCAAGACTTGGCAAATGGATTGCCTATCCGCAAATGAAATCCTATCATTATGACCACCGCACTAAAAATAGCGTTACATCATCACGGTTTGTAAAGTAAAACTTATTCTTGCTATAAAACCAAGTATCACCAAAATTGTCGCAGCACCAAGCCATTGCTGCATCATGATTTCTGCTAATCTGCACCCAATTGAATACACCTTTTTTACCCTTGTATTCAAATCTAACGCCACTATCAACAATCATGACCACCTCACGGCAAATAATGTTGCTTTTTCGTCATCAACAATTGCAATCGTGCGACAACCACTTCTTAAAAATAATCCCCATTCATCCCCATATTCTGCTTGAATAAAAACTTCGCCGTCTGCATTTCTTTTGTTCAGCCATTTACCGCCTATGCCTATATTTTTCAATAGCCATTTTTCCAACTCATTAAAATTTATGTTATGGTTGAACATTATTTTTTCTGTGTTAAACTCTATCATGACCACCGCAATAAAAATAATATCAATTCGTCATCATCGGGTAGTTCAATTTTTTCCCAACGATTACTGCCTTCTTCTTTTATTACCGCAATACCAAGTGATTTCATATATTTTTCTATTTCACTTAATTGTAAATGATACTCGTTTGCTGTTACTCGTCCATAAAAACTTATTTTTATGTTTTCATAGATTTTCAACCAAAGATCATTGTTCCAATCAACTATCATGACCACCGCATTACAAAATGTGTTAAATCTTCTGCTCGCTTAAACTTAAAAACAAACACTGTTGGTTCTAAACTTATAAGTGTAACATTATTTGCTACAATATCGTTGGCTTCTGACCATGTTGTTTTTTCAGGATTGTCAATGTTTTCTGCAACCCATTGTCGTATTTCAAGATATAATTCTTTAATAGTAGATACATGAGCGCCCTCAACAATTGTAACATTGGCCACATGTTTATACTTGTAATTACTATACTTGGCAAGTGCCCACGATTTGCAGTCTTTTAATTTGCTACGCCAATTACCCTCATGAATATCAAATCCTACTGCAATCATGGCACATACACCGTAGCATACAACCATGATTGCATCAGTTATGACAACCCAATAAGGTATTTCAATTACCAACATTAGGCATCGCCCTCAAAGTGATAAGTCCAACGGAATGAACCCCAAAGATGACGAGCCTCATCAATCTTGGTTTGTGATCCAGTGCTACGCTTGATGATATCTAACACCATAGTTCTCGTGTTTTTACCATCAAAGCGACCAAATACAATGCCAGGTGCGAACTGGTCTTGTGCCTTGATTGTAGGAAGCCATTCCAAAGCAAAACGCTTGCGGTCAAGTCCGTGAGCGATTACAGTATCAAAGTAGCGGTCATATGACTGAACTACTTGATTTACACCGATCCAAAAATCGGTTTCGTAATCTTCCACCCACTTGCGGTCGTCTGGAAGCATAAATGCCTTTACATCGTCCATCTTTTCTTCAACAAGAAGTTCAATAATGTTCTTCTCGTGAAGCAGATTGTCTTTGGTCTTGTGAATACGCAGATACTCTTCGGCTTTAACCTTTACACGATACCCATCATTCCATGCAATTACAAAACCTTCAACCCCTTGCAAATCACGCACATAGTCCATGAACGCCTGTGGATTCTTTACAGGTTCATGCACATCCACGACTGGAATGTCAAATAATTTAATTTGTTCTGCTAATTGTACCTGCATTTCATCTCTCCTATTACAATCATAATAACACAAATAGTATGGATGTCAAGCATAAATAATAGTGTAGGCCACGGATTCGCACTCCTGCCTACTCTATTGCCTGGGAGGGCAACAGCAAATGTATTTACAAAACAAATATACCGCTTGGTATTATAATATTATAAATTACGCAAAATCAAGAACTTTATTGCCTGATGTTTATACAGAAAAACATCACATCATACCAAAAAGTTTAGGCGGTGATAATAGCAAAGATAATCTTGTAAAACTTACCGCAAAAGAACATTTTATATGCCATTTATTATTACCAAAAATGGTTGAAATTAATGTTCAGAAAAAAATGATATTTGCATTATGGCGAATGTCATTTGGGAAAGATAGATATAAACCTTGTTCAAGATTATATGAAAATATAAGAAAATTAGCAGCGGCAAATCAAACAGGAACAAACCATTGGTCAAAACAACCAGGAAAAATACATAATACCAAAATTAATCATCCAAGAGGCATGTTAGATAAAAAACATACGGCAGAAACTAAACAAAGAATGGTTTCTGCGCAAACAGGCGAAAAAAATCATTTCAAAAATAAAAAACATACGGATGATACAAAAGAACTTATTAGAGTTAAGCGAAAATCAAAAATTTGGATTACAAACGGCGAAATAGATTTAATGTTGGATAAAACTCTCCCTATACCAAATGGATTTAGTAGAGGAAGAGTCAATGGTTTGCGAGGATTATACATCAACAATATCTATAAACTCACCAGTTTCCATATAACGGGCAGCAAGCAAAGTTAAGTTATCTGTTGGATAATCAATAACTATTCTTTGTTGGCGACTTGTCCATTCAAACATAGGAGTAATTCCGTTGGCAATACACCAACGAGAAAATTCCATATACTTTGGGTTGCGAGCCACAAACTCTTCGGCTTGCATGGATACTTCTGTTATTCCTGCCTTTGTTCCAAACCGAATATTACCAGAGCCGTATCCAACTTCAAATGGCGAAACCATGCTACCATCAAGTTTAGTATAAACAGTGTGTGGCAAAGTAAAGTCAAGTTTATGAAGTTGCGTTTCATCTTTTTCTTGAATATTAAAAAATTTATGAAATGGGCGGCGTAGTATCTTACCAGTAGTGCTGCAAAATATCATCCCCCTACATTCTCTGCGGATGGCATCATTGACCGTTTCTACTGGCGGAAAAGTATCTGCAAGATTTACATGGTAATTTACTACCATGTATTCTCCACGATCATTGATTGCAAACTCATCACGACCCGCAATAGCAGGACGAACCTGATCAAGGTGGGTGATACGGGGAAATTCGTAGTGCATTGGTCCTACTCCTGTTTATAACTTAATATAACACAGATTTAGAGGATGTCAAGCACTATTTTTAGTAATCTGCCAACTCTTGGTAGGCGTCATTTACCTGATTTGAGGTAATTCCAGCGTGTTTATAGCCATTTATGATGGTGGTAACATAGGAATTGGATGGCACACGGTCTCTGCCTGCCCATTCACGGGTAGATGGCGTCATATAATAGACCCAAGCCTCATACTTTTGACCATCCACGAATACTGGGACAATCTTCCTACCATACATGTTTGGATAACTTTCAATATGGTCTAGATAACGCAACATTTGTTCATCTGGCAGTTCCCATAGGACACCATCAACATGTGAGCCAGCAGTTTCTACCACATCAGCAAACTTATAAAATTCAAACTTATAATTCTGTAACTGCCCAGGCCCAATGAAATGAGCATCCTGCATGATACCAGGATCAGTTAGCATACCATATGCAAAATAGTAAATTGGCTGACCGCCTGCTTCTAGGATAATTTCATTCATTTTCATGCTCAATTATTTAGGGGGTTGGCGATCTCGGCAGGATTCAAACCTGCAACCTAAAGAGTAGAAATCTTTTGCACTATTCAGTTGTGCTACGAGACCGTATTATAATCCAAATATATCACTAAGTGCTTGTTCTGTCAAGTCACTTGTGAGAAAGGTATGATCACACTTATATGATGGACTATCGCTTAAGCGACGTGGTGCTTTGTTATGCACAATGCGAACGCTCACATCATGCATAACTCGTTCAACCGCATGTTGGTGGCTCTGATGCAGCACCATAGCAAGTGGTCTGGCAAACCTATAAATCTTAGATAAGTTTTCAGCACGGCTAACAACATAGGCGCTATATCCTACCGCATGTTGCTTATTATTGTATGGACTCTCAGCAATTATTTCGGCTTCACTTATGACTTTAACTTGCGGCAACTTAGCCAACAATTCTACACAGTCATAATCTTCAACTAGAAATAATACTTTCATGCCGTTTCCAAAAAAAAAATAATGGCGGTGAGACAGGGATTCGAACCCTGGGTACCCTTGTGGGGTACGACGGTTTAGCAAACCGCTCCTTTCGGCCTCTCAGGCATCTCACCGTTAGAAATGGTAGGCGATGACAGGATTGAACTGCCGACCTTTCCCGTGTAAAGGGACTGCGCTACCGCTGCGCCAATCGCCCATTTCTTATATTCTTAATATACTTATATTATCCTGTTTTGTCAAGTATTATTTTATATAAAGTTTCTGCCATAATTTCATGCGCAGTTTCGTTTGGATGTCCATCAGGCAATTTATTAGGATGGATAATATGAGCCATATGTTTCCAGCCATGCCATAGATAATTTTCATTTGGATTTTTAATAGTTTTTCCTTGTGACCAAGCATCAAACATAAAATACGTTACGTTATTATATTTCATATATGTTTCAAATAACTTTAAATTTCTAGAAAATCTTTCAAAATAATATTCATCATCATAAAAATTTTCAAAAAACAAGTTCATAAAATCAGGATAATTTTTTCCTTGTTTTAATGTAGAAAAAGTATTGCGAGTTTTAGCATCAATAAATTCTATTCTACTGTAATCAGTTAAACCAATAACAACAAGTGCATCGGTCAAATCACTATCGATAATACTATTAAAAATATACTCATTGCCCATGCCTTGTCTAGCAAGATTTATTGTAGGTAAATTTAATTTTTTCCCTAATATCTGCGGCCATGCTAATTGTGGATTGTTTAATTTATAACCACTGCTAAAACTGCATCCACTACAAATTAATTTTGCAAACATTCTATAATCTTGGTATATGATAAATCTAACCAATCACGGTGTGCTTCCTTGCCAGGATGATTGCCACATACTGGATAATTATTTTGTTGAGACCATCTATGAAAACCAATCTCTTTATACCATTTGTTCCAATTTATATTTTGCCATAAAAAATTATCCAACACTTTTGGATGTTGTGTGTCAAAAAGTTCGTTAGTTGATGAACAGAAAAAATAAGGTATTTTTTTACTTTCTAAAATTGATTGCAACAAAACAATTTCTTTGGCTGCATTAATATGATGACTAATAGTATCGCCTGTAATTTTATAAAATTGGTCAGCCGCACTCGTTATGCCAAGTTCAGTTAGTGTGTCATGTTGATCTTTAAAAAATTTATATTGATCTTCACTAACACCATTGGTAAAGAATGCAAGTTTTTCATCTAAACTTAAACCATGCCATGCATTAAAATTTAAGTAATAATCATCAACTTCAAACATTGGATTATCAATTAATGACTGAAATTGTGGAATCTGACGCAAGCGTAATTCACTGCGGTGAGTATATGACCACATAACAACAACACTTAATTCTTCACTGTTGTTTGTTTCTTTTATTGCTTCTAAAATTTTTCGACAAATTGTAACATTGCTACCGCCAGGTTTTGCAACACATTTGTAATCATAATTTAATTTCTTGGCAAGTAAGGCGCTCCAAGTAAAATTACTAGGAGATTTTTTTGAATCGTCTCCTAGTTCGCTGCCCCACGTAAAACTATCGCCACCACTAATTAGTAAGGGCATTAGCCACCTAAAACTTCGGTAGCCTTTTTGTATAGTGCTTCACGCTCTTCAAGACCGATTGTACCACCATTAATAATCTTGGTAGCCTTTACACAATCACCAGCATCTGCGGCTTCGTTGCAACCATTTTCTTGGAAAAACCAAGCAGCCGAACGAGTAGCGCCTTCTGGAGTTGAAAGATAATCACTATCACTCGTTAGGTCTTTGTTAAGTGCCTTGCCGCAATTTTCATAGTTGCTTTTGCCAGTTAATTGGATTAATCCACGACCACGGAAACGATAGCCATCACCGCTTGCTTCATCGCCATTGCCCATGCGTGATGCATAAACACGGTTAGCAATTTTTTCTGGCTGCTTTGCAAAGTCATCTGGATTTACATCCTTAAAATACTTTGGAAATACTTTTGTCAAGGTTTCTGCCTTGTAGTTAAGATTTTCACTAACAGCACTGAACATGCCGCTTTCGTGACCACATTGTGCTAAGAACATTGCTTCACGTGCAGTTGTATTGATTTCAAATTCATTCATTGCTTCGTTAAGTGGATCACAGAACTTTTCAAGATTTTCGTCTTTTGCTCCGTGAAAGATTTCTTTTAGTTGGTCAATAGTTGCCATTTTGATTTCCTCTTTAGGGTTATAACACTATTTACCATTCCGTTTGTGACACATAAATATCTGCATGTGTGTAATTGTCGCCAAATACTTTGAAGGAACTGGTTGGGTTGGGGTTAAAAATCGTGATCGTAACTATGTGCCTGACCTATCATTCCGTAAGAAACAGAATAAAAATACAGAAACTCTTTATTTCTGGGATGATATTACGCAATACTGTGAAGGTATGAATGATAGTGGAGTTTGCGTGTTAAGTGCTTCACTTATGGTCATGGACGATGAAAAAGAAATCACTGTTCGCACCAAGACACCAAGTAAAGATGGTATAAAAATTAAGAAAGCACTTAAACTTACTGATATCAAAGCAGTAGCAATGAGTTTGATTAAGCAAAAATTACCTGGTTGCACACTTATATTCAATCAGGAAGATTGCTATCTACTTGAAGGTTCCTGGGCACCAGGTGGTTATGAAGATAAAGACTACAAATATAAAATTGAAAAGATTGAACACGACCAAACCGTTGCCAGAACTAATCATGGCGTATGGTTAAAGTGGGCTGGCTATCAATATGGCGCAGACGATAGCGAAAGCATGAGTGCTATTAGTTCTCGCAGTCGTTTGCTTATTGCTCAACATGTTGTTGATAGCGCAGAGACTCCAGCGCAACTTATTGATTGGCTAACCAAGAAGTATGTAGATAATTGGCAACTTAACGCAATGCGTCTTGCCGATGAAAAAAAGATGATGCGCACAACTGCACAACTGATGCTAGTGCCAAAAGACCTAACAATGTTTGTGCGTCCTATTCAAAGCAATATTAAGTTTAACTTCTGGAAACTCAATGGCGCAAAAGATAACAAGATGTGGGTTGAGTTGCTAACTAATCGTGTGTTGCATACTGGCGAAGATGATCCATCTATTCCAACTAATCTTTCACATATTGAAGATTAAACTGGAAAGTGGGCTAATCCCCAATCATTGTTTACCCAACGCAATCCAAACAGCATGGCATCTTCACTACAGTAAAATCGCCACTGACTAGTCCAACCAAAATCTTCATTAACATATGGCCACTTTTCTACTTGAAATTTAATATCATTTGACTCACACCATTTATGCATCTGATCAATCCACCACTCTTTTCCATAATAGTGGGCGGCGGGTAGCGTGATATCAATTTTATAAATTTCGTTATCTGATATACTCTGCAAATTTTCTCTCCACATACCAATCACGGTATAATTCTAATGCAATATCTAAATTTACAGGAAGTTGCAGATGATTGCAAACATTTTCATATTCAGTAACAAATGTTTTTTCACCTAATATAAAGCTATCAAAGTTTATTTGATATGGATTATAATCACGAGCAAAATCACTATCTTGCGCTTCTTCGCCTTCTAACAGTTGTGGAAAACCACCATTAGCTGCTTTAAATGTATCATTAATATATTCAAGGTGCGGACTAAGTGTTACGTGAAGATAATTTATTTTCCAATCTTTGAAAACTTTTATCTTTAATTTTTTACTGTAAAAAACATTAGGATGAATTGACCAATTATAAATTTGGTATTGTGTATCACTGGCAAATGCTTTTATATGTTGCAGATTGTGAATAGCATATGCATCATGATGCTCACGCCAACTGCCATAACGTTGTCTTATATTTTTATAAGAATATATTTTAGTATGCGCAACATCTTCATCATCAAATGATGGATCAAACCGTGGAATAATATTAAAACAAAGAGCATTAAGTGAGAGCAAAAAACTTATAAATGTTCCGCCATAACCAGGTTTATAAACAATTATGTTTAGGGTTTTTTGCATGTGTTATTTTTTTACCACGTTTAAATCTAAAAGTTTCTGTTTGGGAATGACAATTTGGACATAATAATCTTAAATTATTAAGACTGTGATTAGTTGAATTACCATCTACGTGGTCTAATTCAAGAGATAATCTGCTTCCTTGCCATTCTGAAACACCACATTCAGAACACTTATAATCTAACACGCCTTCTGATACAAGTCTATTTTTTAATTTATAAGATTGATATTGGGAATGCTTGCCATCAAGTATTTCTTTTAAAGGTAATTTTCCCTTGCCTTCTTCTTTTGGTTTATTGTAACCTCGTAAACCAGGATTTGGTTCATATAAACCAAGTTTTTCTGCATGTCTTTTAAAAGTAGAAAAATGTAAATTTAATTTGGTAGCAGCATGCGCCATTGATTGACTATCTGCAATTGCTTTTTCAAAATCTTCTTTATTATATGTGATAGACATATTGGATTCCTTTTCCTATATGTCTATTTAGTATTTGGTGCGCACGGTGGGATTCGAACCCACAACACTGGCATTTTAAGTGCCATAACTCTGCCAATTGGTTCACGTGCGCATTATTCGTTACTTTACACTAATACTATGTATGCTGTCAAGCCTAAAAGAACGCCATTCACCGATATCAGTAACAAAAACTGCCAATGACTTGTCGCTAACCTTGCGTTCCTTCTTCTCTTCACCTTCTGTGACAACTTGGGGTGGTAACAGTTCAGGATTAAGAGTGCAAGGCATTGTGCGTAGGTCACCATTGACCTTAGTAAAGGTTACTTCGCATACGCCCTCACGCAACATACTACGCAGCATATCAATGCTTGGTTGAACATCCGCATTAAACTCGATATATGTTGGCATTTATACTCTTTCAAAAAATGGTGGGCAGTGAGGGACTCAAACCCCCGATCAAATTCTTATGAGGAACCGGCTTTAGTCGCTAAGCTAACCGCCCATGATTATAATTTATACTGTTTTATTTAATCTGTCAAGAAAAAGCTTCTTTAACGCTTTTTCAAATTGATCCGCATTTCTATCAACACGAGCCAAGAACAATTCATAGACGAGTGGATCATGACTTGGTGGTAGAAAAACAAGATTACGTGATTTCATCTCTTCAATGAGTTCATCGTCATCAAACTCACCAATATCATATTCTACTTCTGCGTAATGTGTTCGTACCATGTTCTTTTCCTGAACTGTTATTATATTATCAATATACAGCAAATTAGAAAATTGTCAAGTATTTTTTATGCTTCTAAGTAATATTATGTTTGAAAAATTATATGATACAAAATTACTTCGTGCTGCTAGCAGCGTCAATGATAACGTATATAAAAATTACTTGATTGAAAATAATTTCATAAATCGTATATTCAGTGGTGAAATGCCAATAGATTCACAAGATGCATTTTTAAGCTATTACCCACAGTGGATTGCAAGCAGTAAGTTAAATCGATTTATTGGTTTAGAAAAATTTCCACATCGTTATATAAGCTGCGGCGTCACACAAAGCATAGATGATTGGCATCTTTGGTGCAAGCGCAATTCACTATCATGCAAAATGTTTCTTGGCGAGTATCCTTATAGTCATGATGTAATAAGCGCAAATTATAGAAATTGGCTTGAGATAGATGAGTTGTCACATGGTGATGCTGTTTTAGTAAGTTGTCCGTTTAGTGCAACAGGCGATATACATCCACTGTGGGGTGAATTGATGGATGTATGTGACCACTTAAACATACCTGTATTTGTAGATTGCGCCTTCTTTGGTGCATGCTATGATATCACTGTAAATCTTAATCGCCCATGCATAAACACTGTAAGTTTTAGCCCTACAAAAAGCCTATGCTGCGATGATTGGCGCAGCGGTATTTGTTTTACTCGTCGTGATAGCAGTGAGTGTAGTTTAGGTATCACTACACATTGGCATCATAACCTAACACTCAATACCACACTATGCTACTTGTTAATGCAGCAATTTTCACCTGATTATATGCCACAAAAATGGATGGCAGCACAAGAAAAAACTTGCAAACAACTAGGTTTGCAAGTTTCAAAGACAGTTCATCTTGGGATAGGTGACGAAGGGTGGAATTATTTTTCACGTGACGGTTTATACAACCGAGTTAATATCCGTGAATTACTTTTTCAGTGATTGCTTGAACATCGTATATAAACCAAGTTCGCGCCCAAAGGCTTCGATCTCCCAAGGACAATCCCAGTAGTTAATATCTTCTGGATAATATTCGCCACCAAAACGATACATGCGCTTGCGGTCATTGAAGCCAAATTTATCTTGGCAATGCTGTTTGACATGCACCATCTCATGAGCGAGCGCCATCAATACCGCTCGCTCGCCCATGTCAGCATCAACAGTGATAGTAAATTGCTTACCATCATCATTGCAGCAATCGGCTTGGTTGCCCTGATTTTTAAGATAACCTTTTTCAAAGTCAAGATAGACATCAACCTTCGAATGGTTCTTCATAAGATAATCGGCATAAAACCTCATAGCTGCCTTGACAGTCTTGGTTGAAACCTTAGATGGTTTGCCAGAAATCGTGAGAAACATGCGAAATCTCCATTGCTTATATTCTCAATATAACATGGATTTAGGGTTTGTCAAGCATTATTATCTCGTCAAACCCCTCAGAAAGTTGAGGCATTTCAAGGGTTTGGATCATGCTATCCATAACATTCTTGGGGATGCTCTTGCCCACACGAGAGTCAAGACGGCGTTGCAATTCGGACTCATCTGGCGTAGGAAAGAATACACAAACCTTAATCCATTCCTTTGGTAACCGCCCCAACTTGATCTTACGACCCTTGGCGGTGGTGTTGGTCTGGTCCCAGATAAGCGTCTTATCCAGATTAATAGCCATCTGTACTTGGGCATCACAGAACTTCTGTGCATAACCAATTGCACGGCTAAACATCTCGTTATAGGTCTTGCCAGCCTTCGCCGCTACCGTGTCAATATAAGCATCGCTAGACGCAATGATAGCATCTTCAAATCCTTGGTTCGTAATCCACGTAGACTTGCCCGCACCTGGTACGCCTACTAACATATAACACTTTGTCATATTAAACCCCTAAACTCTTCAAATCGCTTGCCGTTGGCATCTCATCGCCAAATCTCATATAATAGAATACCATATCCTGCTCATCTGTCAAGAGCAAATATACACCATCATTATTTGCCCAATAAGCATATTGTCCCACCATATTTTCCTGCAACCATTTTTCAAGTGGTCTGGCATATTTTTTGAATAATCTGTCATATATTTCATTGGAATCTTTGCAATTTTTTAATTCACTTGTAAACCAAGTTTCATAAAGAGTTTGCCACTTCATACACATTGGGCCATGATAACCGCCATTGCAGCAAAGATTGCGTGATGTATTTCCTCGTGAAGGCGAAATTTTCTTGGCGACATCACGAGCAAAATGCGATATTACCTTGCGCCGCCCCCAATTTCGCCAAGCAATTACGCCCCATAATCCAAGTATGACTAAGGCATAGAATGAGTAAATGATGGCGCTTAGCATACCATTATTCCTTATTCATAGCCCTGTCATATCCTTTGCGAATTTTGGCAATAGTTTCGCCAACATCCTCTGGACACCAAGTAATCCAAATCCACGCCATTAGTGCAATAAATCCTAGCATTAGAAATCTCCTGGTGCTACTTGCAAAACTCTAACTCCCTGTGCTCTTATCGCTTCGCATACCTGATTACGGTCATCAAACCACAGCCAAGGATCGCCATAGTCACTGCGAATTTGGTCAAGCAATTCTACCTTGACAATGCTATCCTTGCGATAATCCTTTTCCGCTCGCATGTAGAGCCGCTTGTATGGAACGGTATGCGTTGCCAACCACTTTTCAGTTACCGCACGGGTTTCCTCGCCACGTCCGCTGCAAAAGATGATGATGTCGCCCCGTGAATGAAATACATCCAACAGCAATGAGATGTCTGCATGTACTGTATCATTAGCCATGCCAGCGTTCCAAGCAGCCCAGTTCTTTGGCTTGCTTGCAACCCAATGCTTACGATGTTCAGTGTTGGCAAGGGTGCCATCAATGTCGAAAACGATAATCTTGTTCATTTCAACCATTCCTTGTGATAGCCAATAAGGGTCTTAATCACGTCTTGACTAAGTTCGCCGTTGGATAGGAGACCAGCCATATACGAGTCATAGACAAGGTTTTTCTTGTCACAATACAGCGATACAATAAAACGAAGTTTGTCCATGTCAAATTCTCCTTATAACCAAATATAACACGATTTTAGGGGTTGTCAAGGAGTTTATTCAAAGAGTGTATCTGCAGGATCGTTGCTAATAGTACCACTACGCAACTTTTCCAAGACTCCAACCTCATGCTTGGCATCTGGAACTGTCTTCATAGTTTCAGGAATTTGTGTGGTTAGTTGGAAATCCAATGGACCTACAACATTTGGAGTAGTGCCACTAATTCTTGCGTTTGCAATATTATAATAGTCGGTATCTTGCTCAATGCCAATAAAGTTACGACCTGTCATGACAGCACTTACGCCACAGCTTCCGCTGCCCATTGTAAAATCCATAACAGTATCGCCGCCATTTGAGTAGGTCATAAGCAACCAGTTTAAGATATTGGTTGGCTTCTGCGTTGGATGCACGGTTTGTTGTGCGCTAAAATTACGGCTAGCATGTAGAATACTTTTAGGATAGCGTGTGCCGCTGTTCTCGCTGCCTAACAATGGTTTCTTTGCAAACCCATAGCCATGATTGTTAATACCGCTGCCATAACCTTTTTCTTGGTCTTTAGCTACACGCTTATAAGCACCACCGCTTTCCATGATTGGGTTATAGGTAGCGCCGCTTTCACGACTAAAAATCATAATATTTTCATGCACTTTTTGCGGACGAATCTTTGCTAAACCAGGACTGCCACACTTGTTCTTATTCCAAATCAATTCATAACGAAACCAATCAATCTTGCTGGTAATCATTAAACTTGTAAATGGTTGCGAGCCAAAGATAATAATGTTGCCAGTAGGCTTTACAATACGTTCAAGTGCAACCCACATATCACTAAAGTTTAACACATTGTCCCACTTGATACTTGTAGTACCATATGGCGGATCAACGCATACCATATCAACACTGGCATCAGGCAGACTTGCAAAAACATCAAAGCAGTTGGCGTTGTGCAGCGTAACACTCATTCAAATATTCTCCTGACGATACTTTATACCATTGAGCATGCCTTCGCAATATTTTTCCCAACAGTACAATACGCCATCAACAATAACATTGCGCCATGCGTCATCAAACGTATAGGATGATAATTCATTGGCATGTTCTTTCTGCCAATTAATCTGCAGATTGTTTGTAGGATTGCGACCCCAAAATTGAATTTGTTTTACGCCACGAATGATAACATGACTCATATCATTTTTATCAAGGCTTAAGAACCAATAGTCACGATTGATGTTAGCACGGTGTTTGGTGATAAGTTCAAACCATTTGTTATTACCGATGCTGCGAGGCATTTTTTCAATAGGCAAATCAGTAAATGCCCACAGGAACCCTAGCTTTGAAAAGGCATTATCATTAGAACCACGGCTCGTTTTAATATTAACATAGTGGTCGGTGCCATGCTCATCTGTCACAATCATATCGCCAAATGCACGTAGCGCAACTGGACGAACTTTGCCGTCAAATTGTGGCTGAGCCATTAACCATTCAATAACATTATTTTCATCTTTCTTGCTATTAACACGACCTTCATCGTCTTCCGTAACGGCAATAAGATTTGCGCCACGTAGGGCAGTGACGATATCGTTAAGAATTTGTGGAGCCTGCGGATTCATTGTTTTATCCTCTGGTAAGCATCATTTAACCTAATATAACACAAAAAATGGTGATGTCAAGTGTTATTTTTCGCTTGACAACCTCTTAAAATATGCTATATTAAGTTATAAGCAATGGAGAAAACGATGCGTATGACTTTTGGTGACGTAGCCGATCTATCCGTAATACTTTTCACACTATACCTAATTGGTAGCGGTAAGGTGTGGGATGCAATTGTCTATCTTAACCACTTCTTTTAATCGGAGCAAATACTATGAGTAACCAACGTGCAGGCAAGACCCACAGTGCAGCCCTCGTCGATAGCGACAAGGTTTCCCTTACGTCGCTTATTAAGTTTCTAAAAGAAGCTAAGAACGATTTGGAAAAGTACGGCGACCAAGATGCTGCTATTCGCTTTGAAATCCTTGCAGACTATCTGGTAGAAGACTATCGTGGTGGCGGTTTCAAATATCAATCAAAAATGATTGGGCTATAATACTGCTCAATAAATATTCGCATGAAAATAATGGTGTGCGGCGATAGCTTTTGCAGTGACAAAGCCAACAAACCAAACAGTTGGGTCGCACACCTGTCATCATTGTTAAATGCTACAGTAGATAGCTATGGCAAGGCAGGATGCAGTAACTATTATATCCTTGACCAATATAAAAATAATAATTACCAAGATTATGACATTGCAATAATAATCAAAACAGATAATGCCAGAGTTCCATACGTAAAGGATATGCCTGGTAAGAGTTGGATATATGATATTGAAGATATAAAAAAAAATAATATCACAATAAAAAACATACCAGATGATTATCTTCAAAATTTAAAATCGCACATTAAATATTTTCATAGTTTTAAACTTAATGAAGATGTCAGTGATTATAGTTTTTTAAAAATTGCTAATTTAAAACCTGACCAACAAAAAATAATTTGGATAGCAGCTATGGGAAGTTTTGATGACTTGCCGATATTTTATAAAAATATTACGCATAATTCAATTATGATTTCAGGTTCCTTAGTAGATATAACCAATGATGAAATGAAATTTACTGGTTATAAAACTCAGCTTGATTTTAGTAAAAATAATAGTGATGAATATAGCAAAAAATTAAATCATATGTCGTTTGAAAATAATTATAATTTGGCAGTATTTTTAAAAAATGTTATACTTGATGAAAATGCAAATACTGACTTAACAAAACATAATTGGACATTGAATTGAATTATTGCAAATCTTTACGACGTTGCCTATGCTGTGGCAATCATAACCTTAAACTTACGCTAGACTTAGGTTCTCAACCTCTTGCCAATAGTTTTAAGGCAACGGCTGCGGAGCCTGAGAACACTTATCCACTTGCGGTTAATTATTGCGGCGATTGTTCGCACCTACAACTTACCCATGCTGTTGATCCTAATATCATATTCAAGAATTATCTTTATGTCAGTGGTACATCGCTTACCATGCAGAATTATTTTGCATGGTTTGCAGATTATGTCATGGAATATTTTCCAGATGTTAAGCCTCGCAGAGTGCTAGAAATTGGCTGTAATGATGGCACTCAGTTAAACTATTTTAAGAAGCATGGGTTAGAAACCATTGGCATTGATCCTGCCGAAAACATCTATCCAATCTCTTCCAAGAACCATAAAATTATCTGTGATTTCTTGACACCAGAAGCCTTACTTAAGGTAGGCAAAACACCTGATATCATTTACGCACAAAATGTATTTGCACACCAAGATGATCCAGAAACTTTTCTGAAACTGTGTCGCAATATTATGAATGCTAATACGCTGTTGTTTATTCAAAACTCTCAGAGTGATATGATACAGAACAATGAATTTGATACAATTTATCATGAGCATCGTAATTTCTTTAGTGTGAAGAGTTTATATACGCTTGCTAATAGTGTTGGTCTAAACATGATTGATGTGTTCAAGGGAACTATTCATGGTGGTAGCAATATATTTGTGTTTTCAACAGATCAACGCAGTCCTGCTCGCATATCCTCATATCTTGATTGGGAGCGTATTCAAGGACTTCATGATTATGCAACTTATGAGGCATGGGCAGAAGGTGCCAAGCGCACTGTCAATGACCTTTCAATGGTTCTAGATGGACAGCGTAAGGCTCACCAGCGGCTTATCGTAGGCTATGGAGCACCTGCAAAGGGCAATAC
>Ga0007807_1000333_pt1 | contig 17091 bp, 26 predicted proteins | sample CryBogCBE12Aug09_FD_71220 | JGI IMG/M metagenome (GOLD analysis project Ga0007807, IMG submission 71220) | Freshwater microbial communities from Crystal Bog, Wisconsin, USA - CBE12Aug09 | ecosystem: Environmental > Aquatic > Freshwater > Lake | place: Crystal Bog, Wisconsin, USA | collected...
AGAAAAATGAATTGGTCACAGAGATACGCAACTAGGAATATCCCCGCTCACTGTGTATTTTGCGGTGGTGTCAACCACTTACTAAGGACAGCTAAGAACTGGTCGGAAGAGTTAAGAGACGTTACTGGTCTACCTAGGCCAAGTGTTCGAACTACTCCATATGAACAAGAGTTTTTTAATGTAAGAAAAAGAGTCCCCATCCCATGGGCAACCTCTCCCCAACATGCTGAATATGGTGAGGCAGACCAAAACTTACCCTTCCCGGACTCTGAAAAACAACAAAGGGCTATTACTGAAGGGGTATGCCCGAATTGTGGTGAAGGGTTTGAAAAAGGTGAAGCTGCACAACGTTGGATTAGAAAAACAAAAAAGGGTATAGAGCCAAGTGGTGGCAAGGCAGATAACTATCCCTTGCATACTGAGTGTATGAGACAAGCAAGAATTTTTTGCCCACACTTAGTTGATTCACCAGAAGAAAGATTTGAATCTGGACCTCATGAAAAATTGAGAGTTAATGCTATGCAAGAAGGGTCACCGGCACTATGAGTTGGTCTATTCGTTACGCAAGTGACCTAAGTCAAGAGATGATGAACCACTTTAATAGAAAGTGGAATCCACAAGATATTTGCCCAGATATGGCAACTTCAGAAGGCACTTGTAAGTTTTGTAACCACCCAGAGTATTTAGCTTGGGAACATAAGAAGTTGCATGGAGAATACAATGGTAACGAATTTTTTGGCCACTGGCCGGTAGGTGAAAGTTTAATGCAAGATAATACTTGGATGAGACAGAAACATGGTATAAACATTTGCCTTACTTGTAAGCAAAAAGAAGAAGAGTTGAGAGACCAATGAACTGGTTTGAAAAATATTCAGCTGGTAGGCCCCCTGGTCCTATTTTTTACAAGCATGATGATGAAAATTTTAATCCTGATGACCAACGTCATGGAACTACCGGTGGTTATAGTAAAGGTTGCAGATGTGATAAGTGTAAACAAGCTAAGTCTGATGAACTTCAACGGCATAAAGAAAAGAAACTAAGAGAACTTATAAACAACCCAGATGACCCCAGGCATGGTACTCCCGGTGGGGGGATGGCTGGCTGTCCTTGTAGGCCTTGCCAAAGTGCTAGAGAGATAGCTATGTTTAAGACAAGGATTAAAGGTTTATCAGAACTTACTGATAATCCTGATGACCCTAGACATGGAACTTTAAATGGGTACAGTTACGGTTGCAGATGTGATAAGTGTAAAGATATTATGGCTGAACATAAAGCAGAAAAATACTATAGTCGTACTTCTAGTTGGAACAGACGCTACGCAATAGATATGCATAGTACCGGGATACCCTGGTCCGATGATTATATCTTTAATCACCCTGATGCTCAGTCCCCGGTAATGTTAGACCCTAAAGAAATAATTAAACACTATATTCCTATGCATACTTGGTTTCCTAATTGTGAGTACCCAGAAGAAAGTATGAGTCCTGTACAACTCTGGTCTGCATCTGCACATGGCATAATTTCTGGTATCCACCCTTCTTTTAGTGAAGAAATTAGAAACAATGGTGTTAAGAACCCAATAATGGTTTACCACAGTACAGATGGTCCATTACTTGGAAGACACCCTGGTGTTGTTCTTGATGGTCACCATCGTTTACTTGAGTCTATAAGACAAGGAATAGATAAAGTGCCTGTAAGTTTTATCCCCGCCCCTAAAAAAGACATTGAAGATAGATTAGACGTGGACTACCAATGAACTGGTTTGAACGCTACGCAATGCCCAAGGGAGTAAGGAACCCTTTTTACTTTCATAATGAAACTGGTTTTGACCCTACCGACCCTCGCCACGGTACACCTAGTGGGTATACCAATGGTTGTAGATGCTATCCATGTACAACAAGTTTTGTAAATTATTCTAGGGAGCGCCGTGGACTACCACCAAAAACCCCTGGTTCTGATTTAGGAGTTACTACTAAACCTAAAAAAGACCCCAACTCTGCTCGTGCTGATTCTAGAGCTAGTATGACTAGAGAAGAGTATGACTCCAGTCTTCTTTCTAAAGTAACTGAAACTAAAAAACTGCCTACCCAAAATAAAACTTGTGGTACTTATAGTGGTTATATAGCACATATACAAAGAAAAGGTGAACTTCCTTGTTATGACTGTATGTTGGCTAGACAAAAATATCTTTCCGACCTTAGAAAAAGAAGGAAATTAGTAGAGACAGGTGAAGACCCAACTGCTGTTAAGCCTCGTAGACAAGAAGCTGAACATGGAACACTAGGTGGGCGTGAAATACACAAACGAGATGGTACACCGTTATGTGACCCTTGTAAAAAAGCTTTTAGTGAATTTAACAATAACCGTAAAAAAGAATTAAACAATATGAGTCTTAAAGATTGGTTAACCAGTCCAGAAGTTGGTGATTCCAAGGGTATCCCGGTTCCTCCACATATTGAAAGAATCTTTGATGAAGCTTTAGGACTTAGAACTCCTAAAACTTCTAGTTGGAATGAACGTTACGCACAAGAAAGTGATGTAAAGCCATATCAAATAGATATGTATGGTAGAATGTTATCACCAGACCGCTCACGTGTCCCCTTTCACAAAGCATATCCCCATATACTTAGAGAGTATGACAGTTTGATTGAAAATGCTTATGATGAAGATGCAAGAAAAGCAGTACAAAGAACCCTAGAATTAGCTAGAGGTGCTTATAAAAATCCAGATACTTTAATTAAAATTTACAGATTTGCCCCTGAAGGTTCCAGTATTAATCCACGTGACTGGGTTACCGTTGATGACTCTAATGAAGGCGACAAAAGTTTACTAACAAAGCAAGTACCAGCAAGCCACTTGTACACTCATTTTAGTCCAAATACTCAAGGTCACTACTCCATTCCTACCATCGACCCCTACATGGTACCTCACTGTAGTTACTACCCCCATGTTATAAACCCTTGAAATTTAGGGGAAACTGGGGCTACCGCTAAAAACTTAAGTTTTAAAAGGAAAATATGAACTGGAATCAAAGATATATAAAAGAAGCAATGGCTTGGGAAGATAATTATCCTGGGAATAAAAGGCCACGTAAATATCGCAAGTATAATTATCGTGAACTTAATTCATGGGGTCCAGATAATGGTGGTGTTTCCCTCGCTGACCCTTTTGTTGAAAAGTATCTAGACCAACAAGAAAAAGAACTATACTTACCAGAAGCTTATAGAGGCAAAGACTCCAAGGGCCGTATATTTGTAGAGCAGCATTCTCATATTGCACCAATTGAAGAACACTTAGAAAACATAAATAAATTTAGAGAAATTCATAGACAAGCTAGGAACAACCCTAACTTTATGATTGGTATTAGTAGAGACACTTCTATGGGAGAACCAGAAAATCCTCATTGGAAAGATAGTTCTGAAGAAAAAGGTATTAATCCGGGTGACTTTGTAGGCCTTGACCCTAGTGTTAAAGAAGACAAAGTAGATGAGTGGAGTGCTGAAAAATTAATTCCTGCTAGACATTACTACTTTGGACCTCAAACTTATGGTCTTACAAGTAATTGGGGTGGTTACCATCCTCGTCGTGGTTTAAATAGAAGTTCATTACCAGGTGGTGATGAGCCAAGAACAACACCACAAGAAACTGTTGCAAGACTTATGCAGAGTCCAGTTCTTGGTCGTGAAATTTTTATAGATAGTCTTAAAAATCATGATGGTAGTCCTGAACCAATACTATCTCCTGAGAAATTAGATACGTACCAGACTGGTCGTTATATCTACTAATGGAGTTAAATAATATGAACTGGAAATTTAGATACGCAACTAGTAAAGTACCATCAAAATGTATATTTTGTCATGAGACTAGTCATTACTTAAAAATTGCTAGAGAAGTTATAAATGAAGAAAATTCTGGTAATTTTGTACCAGGAACCGAAGGACTTCCCAGACAGTTTTGGACGGAGACAAGCAGTAATTTTATGCATATGAAGCCAATGCCTAAATATGCACCTGTCCCCTATATTCAAGATTCACTAGCTAATCCTGACCTACAAAGTGCCTATAAAGCAGTTAATGAACACCGATGTGTTTTTTGTGGAGTCCCTTTTAAGAAAGATGAAGTTGTTAGTAGATTTAATTACAGTAGTCCACAAGTAAACAGTTTGCAGTCTGCAGAATATTATCCTATGCATACAAAGTGTTTAAGTGTTACTAGAAAGTTTTGCCCAGGGTTATACAACCACCCAGATGAACATTTTGAAACTGGACCTTATGCACAATTGAGAGCTAATGCTGAGAAACAAGTTGGTCCTGTAGAAGACCCAGGGCCTAGAAAGCCTGATAAGGAGGAAGAATACTCTGGTAGCTTTGACCCTGTATCTTCTGAGCTTATAAATAAATTATTTGGTAAGTAATATGAATAATCCACTTAGTTACTTTTCTGGCCAATGTGAATACATTACTGCTCCCGGTCGTTTTAGAGTCCATCATGTAGAAGGACCCGATGAGCATGGTATTCATCATGTTTACCTTGAACCACACCATGACTAAATGTAAACTCCCGGTAAACTCATATAAAGTTATTGTACTAAAGAGGAAAAATGTCACCATTTAATTCAAAAATAGCAACAGTTCCTTTTCAAGGCAGTAATCAAGTTGAATTTACGCCTGATAATACTGATTTTAAAGAGCACTTCCGCCTTAACCAAAGGACTATGAGGAGTGATTACTTAAATAGAATCAGTAAAACCGGTGAAGAACCAAGTTCTCTTGCAGATGAAGCTTTTGGAATGGGTGAATTTTCTACTTCAGGCCCTCATCCTTCCTTACTTGGAAGGTCACTTGACCAGTTTTCTGGTATTAGACTGGTACCAAAGGTAGCACCAGGTAAGACAAAAAGAACAACACAAATGCTTAGACAGAAAGCTTTGGCAATTAACCCGGAAAATCCTGGTTTAAACCAATATTCTGAGCCCCTTCCTGGTAATCCTAGTGAAGTAACTCTTGGTCACCTACTACAAACCCCTAGTTTTTTGGTAACTGGTGCAGATGGTACCCCAAGATCCCTTGGTTCTGTTGAAGATTCTAACGGAGTCACTCACGATTACCACCCAACCACTTCACTTACACGAGGATTAATTGTAGAAAGACACCTTCGTGAAAAAGCTATGCAAAGACTTCAAAGTCACCCTGCTATAAAAATGCATGCTGGTGAAATTAAATGGACTCCAGAGGCACATAATGCTGTTCAAGAGGAAGTTTCTAAGTTTAGAAGGAATGTTCACGGACTTTATCACGGTGGTGGTGTTACTCTTGAAGATGGAACTCACATTCCATCGGTATTTTTGTCAAAAAATGCAGCAGGTTTTATTAGTGACGTAGATGAACACTTTGAACCTCACCCGGAGGACCGTAACTTATGGGACAAAGCCATTACTGCTTTTGGTAATGTTACAAAAGGTACCGGTACTAGGACAATGAGTGATAGAGCTCACTCACCTTGGGCTCAAGTTTACGATACTTCCTTCCAAAGAAGAATTGAAACCGGTGATGATGAGACATTAAAGGATGTTTTTAAGACACACCTTGGTGAAAGTGGCCAACATAGGTATGTTGCAAGTGCTCCAACAGCACCAACTAGTTTAGAAACCAGTATTTGGAAGACTGCACTTGCAGACAGGATGAGAAAAGGTACTAGAGGAATTAGTTCTGGTATCCCTGAACCTAGTCAAGCTGAAAAAGCTCGTAGTCCAGAAGTAAAAGAATTTAAAAAGAGAAGGTTTTCTTCATTAAAAGCTAGAAAGTTTTTCTTTAACCCCAGTAAACTCAAGTAAACTCAATTTGACAACCAGAAAATAAAAAACCATTATATATAATGACTTGTGAAAGTCTAGAACAAGTCATTATATAGGAGTGAACATGAGCGATTGCAAAAATGGTAACTGTAAAAGTTGTAACTGCAAGCAAAGCCAATCTATAGGTGAAACCAGATATGAGTTTTTTGACAAGCTTGAAAAGTTTGTTAAGGAAGTAGAAGAAGTCGTTACTCCTGTAGGAACCGGTTACACTCTTTCACTCAGTGACCCTGGTACTAAGGATGGGTATAAGATTTCTTTCAGTAGGAAGATCACCGTCTTTGAGTTTTACAATCTTTTTGAAGAATACTTTGATGGCTCAAACGTACAAATTGATATAGTCAATGAAGAAGATTTAGACTAAATGTAATTTCCTTCAGCTGTCACGTTAGTGGTATGACAGTTGAAGAACACAATCAAAATGTAACTCATCATTACACTGTCCACTACCCTCCTCACCCTGAACGCACTTCTGATCCACATTACGTGGACTTCAACCACTTTCGCAAGCAGACAAAAGATACTGCTCAGTGCTCTATCGGTTTACACAGAAATGATTTCAGTGAGTGTGATTTAATAAACCCCCTTGAACTTCATCACGCTCATGTAGAGTTTTCTTTACAGAATGGAGTTGACCTGAAATGGCTAGAGGCAGACTATCCAGGAATTTCGGACCCCGAAGCCGTAGGCGCGTGGGTAGAGAGCGCAAAAAACTTGGAATGGTTATGCCTTTTTCATCACAGAGGCCACGGCGGTGTTCATGTGACTGCGGCTTCTGACTTTGAAGCTGAGAAATATGTTAGAGGCCTTATTAAATGAACTGGACTCAACGTTACGCTGCTCAAACTAGAAGTGAAGCAGTAGAACAAGCTAAGAAACTTAAGGCACTTGCCAATGACAAAAGTGCTGGACCTGGCGAGTCTTCCAATGCCAATCAGTTCCTTCAAAGATTGATTGAAAGACACAGTATAACTCCAGAAGAGTTAGGTGAAAGTGTCAGTAGACCTCAAACACCTCCTCCCGGTCCTAGTGACTTTGCAAAAACCATTAATGATGTTTGGTCCCAAGTAAACCAACGTAGAAGGCCATAGTAATGAAATGCTCAGCTGAAGGGTGCAATTTACCCTATAGAGTCCTAATTGGTACGCCTGGTAGTCCAACCGGTGAACCATTTTGTGCAACCCATGCCTTATTTAAGTGGCAACAAAATAAAAGGTCTCCGGAGAGAGATGAACTAGCACCAGTTATTGATATTAAGACACGTAAGAGAATTGGTAGTTGGTCTAACAGATACGCTGGTAGTAAGTATGATGCTGCTCGGCAAGAGTATTTAGCAAAATTTGTTTATAAAGGTCTTAAGAATACAGATGCAGCTAAAAAATTCTATGCAGAACAAGTTTTACCACATAAACCAAAACCTGGTGGTCAATCGGACACTACAAGTCGTGATTTAACTCCATCAGGACCAATGAATTTTGGTGTAGCAATGAGCCACCCACATTATTTAGGTGATGGTTGGGCTCCAGGTACTGGCAACCCACAAATAAAGGAACCTAGTGGAGAATAAATTACGTAAATCAGGCAAGTTTGGTAAACTAGCACCACAAATCCCTGCTGGTTTAAATATGCTAGCAAGTTACCTTACCAATCCATTACCAGAGGCACCAGATAGTGTTAGTGTACCTTCAGTTGATAACTGGGGTATGCTAGGAAATGATAGATACGGTGACTGTACTTTTGCTGGTATGGTTCACGCTTTCATGGCAACTGCTAGTGAAGAAGCAGAAACAGAGAGTTTCCCAGATACTGGTCAAACTGTTACAGCTTATCTTATTTACACCAATGGTCAAGATGTTGGTGCGGTAGAGGCAGACTTATTGCAAACTTGGTCTAGTAAAAATATTCTAGACCGTCAGTTACTTGGTTATGCACCAGTACCAGTTAGTAACTTAGATGAAGTTAAGCAAGTAATTCACAGTTTTGGTTTTTGTTACATTGGTATCAGAGTACCGGCTGCTTGTGAAACACAGTTTCAACAACACCAACCTTGGTCTGTAACTAATACACCAGCAGATGACCAAATACTTGGTGGTCACTGTATTATTTTAGTTGGTTATGACTCACAATACTTCTATGCCATAACTTGGGGTGCTGTTCAAAAAATTGAATACACTTGGCTTACTAAGTATATGGATGAAGCATGGGCAGTTATTACTCCAGAAGTTGCTAAGGGTTATAACGGATTAAACCTTGAACAACTAAAGCAAGACATTGAGGCATTAAGATGAAAGACTTTAGTTCTCACTTTTTAGAAAAAATTGCCTTCCCTTATAAACCAGGTGAAAGTGAAAAACTTAAGCCACACTACTGGTGGCACGATACTATTGAAAAAAGATTAACAGACCCTGGAGTTATAGTATTACCAACTGCTGAGGAACAAGGGATAAAAGTTCCCGAAGGCCATACACATGCTGGTTGGACACCTAATAAAGGTTCTAAAAAGTTCATGCCTCCCGGAGCTCGGTATAGAGTACCTGAAGGTGGTGCTTCACTTTATGCTGTATTTTTACCTAAGCCTAGTGAAAGTACAAGTTCTGAAGAACCAACTACTGAAGAACCTGCAGGCCCAAATGCTCAAGAACTTGCTGCCTCTAAACTTAATGAGTTAAAAGGTTACTTAACTACAGCTAGAGATGTTCATGGTAGTGCCGCATTATTAAAACCTGACCACCCCAGGTACCACCCAGACAATATAAATGCTTACCATGCATATAACCATGCTATTGATACACTTGATAATTATGTTAAGGGTGGTGGGTTTGATGAAGACTGGGAAGAGTTTGACAAAGCCCATACAACTGCTAGAGGGTTGACTGCAAAGATTATGGCTGAGACAACTGGTATGCATCAAGCTAGTGTTGACAGTGAATTCAGAAAGCTTGCAAATGCACTTTCAGGAATTGATGACATTTTAGGCAAAAAAGAATTAGTTAGTTCCTGGAGTTAATATGGGTGTTAAAAGACTCCCCTCCCCAACCGCCTATGATGCCGACTACCTTTACGAATGGCCTCAACATGGACTTACTTTTAGTAAGTTACTAGGCATGGATCCGCCTGGCCGGACTAAACAACAAGAGTATTTACTCAGTAACGTCCCTCATGTTACTTCAATGCTACGTTCCGGTTTTAATGTAGATGAACTTAGTAGTTTACAACCAGAAATCCCTTTGCCTATGTATGCAACAGCTTGGGAACATGGTATTCACCCTAAGGTATTAAATAAAGCTTACTTTTCTGGTTCAGTAACTCCGGATTCTGCAACTACAAAAAAAGTTAGACAAAGTCACAGAATCTTCCCAACAATAAATGAAGGTTCAGTATATAACGAAAAGAATGTGATACCAGGTAACCTTGGTCACTTTGTAAGTTCCTTAATTTCTGGTGCAACACCTGAAGAAACTTTAGAAGCACATAGGACTCTTTTGCCTTATGCAAGGACTAAGGCATATTATCCGGATGACAGAGACGAACCAGAAGAGCGTTCGCATGTACCATTGGACCAGTATGCAAAATTTAGAAAAAACGGTGGTACTCACGAAGAGTTCAAGCAACTTTTTTCTGCAGTAAGAGAATCTCACAGAAAAAAGAATATTGAACCAAGTACTCCTATTGCAAGAAGGTCTTTAGAAAACATTCTTTCAAACTATTCTGACTATAGAGGTATGGGGTTAAACCACCAAGAAGCCGGTAAAGCAGTTTCAAAATTCTCTGAAGGAACTTCCCCTGTAATGGTAAGTGGTGACAGTACTTTTAGAAAAGCAATTAAGAATGGTGCAACTTCTGATGAATTCTGGGATGCCTCTAGTAAAAGGATGGACATGAATAAGTATGCAGAAGATAGAAAAACTAAAAACCATGCTCAAGCTTTGAAAAAAGGTGTCTTTGACCTTGGTTCTTTATTTTGAACTATTGTAAAAATATCAAAAAGTCATTTTAGTTAAAGAACTATATTAAAGGAAAAAATGTCAGTAGATAGTGGAATGGGTAACTATGCCGGAGATGATGATCTTGAGGCAATAGAGAATGGCACCCTTCCAGGTACTAGTAATGTTCAAAAAATTATTGGTTCTTTAAGAACCAGAATTGCACAAGACAATCCGGTAAACACTGACACCAATATAAATAAAACGGAAAGAGTAGATTTAACTACTCCTCCAAAAGCCCAAACTGTCTTAGAGACATTAGAATTGGGAGAAGGATTTAGTACACCCGTGGATTACACCTTACCAACAAATTTAGCAAGTAATTTTAGATTTGCAGATGACATGCCAGGAACTGCACCTATGATGCCAGGTATGCAACAGAACCCTTCAGCTGTAAGTACCGTAACCCCACCCCCAACACCTGCAGGAAATGAGACTTCAAGTCCAAGTACAGTTACAGGCTCATTTAATGCAATTGCATATGTAATTGAAAACGGTGAAATCAAGTGTGCCTCTTGTGGAACTTACTACATTCCTAGAAGTGAGGCACATGTTAAGTCAGCTCACTGTGGTGCCCCTGAGTGTCATGATGAAAGACAGGAAGAAGACATGAAGGGTGTTGATGGTGTCTGGACTTCTTCAAAACTCCACCGTAATGTTGAAGAGGGTGATGTAGTTGACGGTAGAGTAATTAAGACTACCGATGAGGAAACCCGTCTCGCCTCAACCGATGACTATCTTTCTGCCTTTAGTAAGACAGCATCAGATTCACAACTTTACTACCGTGGTTACGAAGATGCTAAGTCCGGTAGACCACTTGATGAAGACCTTGCTGAATTATCAGATGACTACTTCCACGGTTATGACCAGTTCAAGTTCTATCACCAGATGCCTCAACAGTCTATGCCACAAAACTTGTATGACATTAAGCCTAACAGCAACAACAACCCACGTATGATGCAGGGTGAAGTTGATGCAGGCCCTAATCAATTGACTGACGGCCACAGTTTTGCCACTCATGCCTCTAAGTATAATGATAATTTAAAAGAAGCTAATGATGACCCACTAGGATTTGCTCACCAACAAACTCAACGTTCATTAATGCAAAAAGAAAAAAGAGATAATCTTTTAGTTAACATGGTACTAATGAAATCTCAAGATGAAACTAACGAAAAGGTTTGTGAACTTTGTGATAAGTTAGGCGATGACTCAGAGCATGGAAGTCACATTGAACATGCAGGAGTCCCTAGAGAGAGGCCTACCTTTAAAAGCCCCGGTATACTTAATAGAGTTGTAGACACTACAAAAACTCTTGCACCAGCACTTAAAACTGTTGGGGAGAATATAGCAGAGGAGCAGACAAAAATGCTTCCTAAAGAAATAGCAACAGAAGTTGCTGGTGGTGGTCCGGAAGACTTAGTTGCAGATGGTGTAGCTGGGTTAGAAGGAGTGGCTGCAATTGGGAAAGGCCTTTGGAGAAGTCGTCAACAAGTTGGTGATATTGCTAAAGGTGTAAAAGATTTAGTTAAGCCAACTCATGCTTCAAAACTTCCTTTCCCAACAGACGTTATTGAAAGATTCTTCAGAGACTAATGAATACTTGCCCACTTTGCAATAGTTCCAGAGTAATAAAGGCTGCTACCAGCAGTCTTGAAGTTTACTGTGGTAGTTGTAGAAATATTTTGGTTAGTGAAAGACTAGGGTTTAAGTTTGCAGGCCCAGAGCCTGAAGCTTGTAGCCGTGACGGTTTACCAGGTTGGAAGGGTCCAGGGGCAAGTGCAAAGTGCTATACTTATGACCCAGGTGATGAAGAAGCAGAAAAGAGAGCTAAGGCAAAGGCCAGTCAATCTGCTTACATGGAAGAAAGAAGAATGCAAAGTTCAAAGATTGTTGAATCAATTGCATTTTTCACAGAAGCACCAAGCAAGATTGTTGAAGGAATAGATTATACCGAAGAAGATGAACCTAGAGTTGCTTCTGATGTATTACAAAGAATTATTCCTAGCACCGTGCAAACTGATGACGGAGTCGAAGTAGGTAGTAACATGGACGTTGGTTCAGGGATTACACCTATAGCAACTAAATTTTTTCATCCAACAATGATGAATGAAGAAGATTTGTTTTCTTCTTTAGGCAGGTCATATTGTACAAGTTGTGGGGGAGACCATGAATTTGGCTCTCCTTGTAATTAATCTCGGTAAAGGGACATAGGAAATAAAATGGATTATAACGAACTTATTAGAACAGCAAGTATTACTACTGCTGACACTCAGTGGTTTAATGGTACTAATGACAGTATCTTCAACCGACTGGACAGGCTGCAGGGTATTTTGGATGACATGCGAGTAGCCGCAAGTAGCCCAAGGATTCCAGAGATTGACCTTGAAAAGCTTGCTGGTTATATCACTGAGCTTGATGAAGAGAAGAGTCAACTTGAGAAGTTAGCAAGTGAATGGGTTGACTATGACCATGAAGACTACCTTCAAAGCCTTCCCGGTGGTACCGTTGCAAGTACCTACCGTGTCAACCCTGCTGGTACACTTTCATTAGGTGAAGATGACGGTAGTTTACTGTACCGTACGGCATCTGAGGTTGAGAATGAGTTTAAGGATGCTGACTGGATTAACTTTGTAACCGCCGGTGCTGAAGTTTGGCTTGAAGACCAACACCACGCATTGTTGCACGACCAAAGTAGTACCCGTGAGGCCGCTGTTTTTTATGTTGAGAGAAAGACACTTCCTATTCTTGACATGGAAAAGAGAGCTGCTATCATTGACAACTTTATTTCCAATGTTGAAATTTGCCGTCGTGCAAAGAAGGAAAACATTGACACAAAGAAGGCAACTAATGAAAAGAAGTTACGTGTTGCTAGCAAGTTAGTCGAGCACTCAATTGATGACTCATTTGGTGATACCGTTAACTGGTTCTAATATGTCTGACTGGAATGGTTTTAGAGTAATATCTGCACAAGCTCCTCAAGAAGAGAAGCAAGAAGGTAAAGGGTTAATAGACACCCTTAAAGATCTCCTTGCCAGTGCTTACGTCTTATACCACACCGCCCACGGATTCCACTGGAATATGAAGGGCCCAGACTTTTACGAATACCACAAGCTTTTTTTAGAAATCTATGAAGATATCTATGAAAGTGTTGACCCTATTGCAGAAAACATTGTAAAGTTAGGCGGAGACGCCCCTTTTGCAATGGGTCAGTTAGTTACATCTAGTAAGGTTAAAGAAACAAATGAAGCTCCTAAAGAACTTAAAGAGTTGGTGCAAAAGTTCCAAGAAATGAATGGTGAGTTCATACCTCAACTGAAATCATCCTTTATAATTGCAAACGATAGCAATGAGCAAGGAATTGCTAATTTTATTGCTGAACGTATTGACCAGCACCAAAAATGGGATTGGTTCCTAAAGGCTTCACTTGGAGAAAAGTAATGGACACAACTGCAGAGAATATTCGGCGGGTTGTTGCAATCCTTACCGCAATTCTCAGTGAGCAAGAAGATACTGCATATTCAATGGTACTGGAGAGTAATCCAATAGAACTTTTTAGTGCATTGACTGGTGTATTACTTTCTGCATTACATACTCTAGCAAAAATTAACAAGACAGAAGTTGGTGACTACCTACAACACTTAGGTATGTCAACTTTTGATAACGAATAAATATGATACAAGGATTACCAGAAGGTGTTTCTTTCAACCGTTATAGTGACGGTGACCTTGAAGTGGAACTACCATTTGAAACACTCGAAGTGTGGAGTTGCAAGGACTGCCACCTATCTTTTGAAACCCTACTTGTAGGTAATGAAGGTAGATACCAGGGTAAGGTAATAAACCCAAGTAATGACTTTACTTTTTGGCATAGTTCACTTCCTAAGGTTAGAGAAAAGGCAGTAAAGTTTCTCAAGGAAGTTCTTGACAAAAAGATTGAAAGACACGTAAAAGGACATTAATATGATTAAATATTCACAGACTCCAGATAGTATAAAGTTTGCAGTCACAGACAGTTATGCAGAAGAGAAGATTCAAGAACGAAATAAGAATGAAGATATAGCAAACCCTCTCGAGGGGAATGGCTCAATCAACAGCGGTGACACCATGGTCGACAGTGACGATGGAGCTGACAACAATTAGGAGCAAAGTGCCAGACGAAGTACTAGACTTGCCCGTAACACACATAATGATTCCGGATACCCAGGCAAAGATGGGTATGCCAACAGACCATCTTAATTGGATTGGTCAATTTATTGTTGATGAGTATCACAACAAGAATATAAAGATTATTCACATTGGAGACCATGCTGACATGCCTTCTCTGTCAATATATGACAAGGGCACTAAGAAGATGGAGGGTCGTCGCTACCAAGACGACATTGATGCTGCCAATGAAGCATGGAGAATCTTAAACCAACCACTTTATGACTACAATTCTAACCGTAGAAAGAATAAGTCAAAGGTTTGGGACCCGGAACGTTGGATTACTTTAGGTAACCACGAAGATAGAATCAACAGAGCAATAAACTTTAATCCTCAACTTGAAGGTATGTTAAGTTTAGAAAAGTTAGATTATGAAAGAAGTGGCTGGAAAGTTAGTGACTACTTACAAGTATTAAAACTTGATGGTGTTCGTTATAGTCACTACTTCTACAACCCAATGACCGGTAAGCCATTTGGTGGTCAAAATATTGAACTTAGACTAAAGACAATTGGTCATAGTTTCAGTCAAGGTCACCAGCAAACTTTGATGTATGGACTTCGTTTTACAAGTGATGGTGCTAGTCAACATGGACTTGTTGCTGGTGCATGTTATTTGCATGATGAAGAATACAAGGGTCCACAGGGTAATGCACACTGGCGTGGCATTGTAATTAAGCACCAAGTTAAAGATGGTTCTTACGACCCAATGTTTGTAAGTCTTGACTACCTTTGCCGTAGATATGAAGGTTCTAGTTTAGAGCATTTTATGGAACTTAAGTATCCAAACCTGTAAAACTAACTAGTACTCATATTAGTAGTGAACTTGGAGATACATGAGTACTAGAAGAACTTTTAAGTGCAAATTTAGTGATAGAGTTACTAGTGATAATCGTGACGGGGTAATTCAAAGCCTTATAAACCAATTTAATGGTTTAGACGCAGACCCTGAAGTAACTCTTGATGGTGACACTTTTTCAATAACACTGACCATTGGTGATAACTTACCACCAACTTTAGTAAGAGACAAACTTGCTTTAAATTACTTCATTGACCGAGTAACTACCGGTGACAGTATTAGAAAAATTAAGATTATGAGAATGCCACAGGCAACTCAAGAAGTAAAGGGTGACGGTAAGGGTCAACTTGATGGTATTGCTCGTGATACCGGTGTTAATGAAATACTTACTGAAGATACTGCAGATGGTGAACAAGTAGTACCAAGAGCAAAGTATACTATTGGGCCTAACCCACCAGGTATCCCTGAAAGGCGTAGAGACACTGTAGGTGTTATGGGACTTGGTATGAGTCGTAGTAATAAAGTTACTAGTTCTTGGATTAGGCAAGCAGATCCAGGTTCACTCCGTAATCAAGGCCAAGCTTTTACTAATGAACCAGATGATGTTATAGGTCCTGAAGACTTAACTTTTGATGCAACAACACTTGCTAGTGTTCATTTTTCAGCAGATTCAGATAGTAGTCAATTTGGTCAACCCTTTGACAAAAAAACTGTTATGGACAGTGTTAACAATGCACCTTTACCAAGTAGTCACCCTAGGGTAAATGTTTTTCAAAATGGTACCTCTCCTGCAAGAGCAGACGGAGGCCCAATTCCTTTTAATAGTTGGTTTTCAGAAACTGAAGCAACAATGCCTAAGGGTAAAGATACTAAAGCTCCTCTTGACTTTACAGCAAGTCTTAAGGGTACAGACAGCGAAAATATAGATAGTGCAATTGAATTGCCTGAAGCAACTCAAGGTGGAACAGTTCTTGGACTTGAAGGTTGGTATACAGCAGCAAGTTTGCATTTTAGTTATGATGATACTGACCCAGATGACCAAGAAGAAGATGATGAGGATGAAGAGTGAATTACAAGATTTATGAAGCTGGGAAAGAACCCCAAAAGTTTATCCCTGGTGACTTTATATTAGTTTCAACAAATGGTATACTTGCAAAGTGTATTAGGACAGGTCAATTCCTTAGATACCATGGTAAGTTAAGAGACTATTCTCACTGGAACCATGCAGCTATTATTGTTGATACTGAAGGTACGGTTGTTGAGGCAGCCGGTCGTGGTGTTCGCTACTCTAACATTAGTGAATACAAAGAAACTGAGTATTACTTAGTAAGTACCAAGTTAAACAAACAAAGTCGTGACCAAGCAGTTGCAGCAGCCAAGAGTTTTGTCAAGGATAAGTATGGTTGGTTCACTATAATTAGTATTATGTTGCAACTTATTACTGGAATTGAGTTTCAATTCTCATTTGGTAATAGTGTCATTTGTTCCGGTGTAGTTGCCCAAAGTTTGTGGGCTGGTGGTATCATCTTTGATAGTAACCCCTACCAAATGATGCCAGCAGATCTTGCCAGTGCTTATGACGTTGATTGCACAAGTAAAAGTTAACTTGTTTTTTATAAAATAAGGTTATATAGTTAGTGTAATGAAAGTTACAATTATAATTGACTACCAGTCTCGCAACTCACTTGATGAGAACTTGGCTCAATCAGAAATCAAGGAGACGGTCGAAGGTCTTATGATGAGTTTGAGAAATCAAGTAATTAATCTTAATCACAGTGTTAAGTTTGGTGAAGATGTTGAAGAAGTAATTACTAAGAAGGCTTCTACAAAGAAGTCTTAATAAAGAAAGAAGAAAAATGTCAAGTCCATTAAATACAACTACAACTAGAGCAACCGGTCGTGCTTTTGTATCAGCCATCGTTGGTTCTTTGCTTGCTTGGGGCACAACTAAGTGGGGTAAGTTTAACACTGGTACATTCACTGTACTAGTTCCCGTTGCCACCGGTTTGTACTACACCGCAATTACTCAGTTGGAGAAGAAGTACCCTAACCTTGGTTGGTTACTTGGTACACTCCCTCAGCCTAAGGCAACTCCCACTCCTGCACCTGCTCCAGTTGCAGCTACAGAGGCACCAAAGACTACTAAGAAAAAGTAGTTCTTCAGCCCTTGTAGCTTAGTGGTAGAGCAGCTCCTTTGTAACGAGCAGGTCGGCGGTTCAATCCCGTCCGGGGGCACTTATGAAATTTAATATATTT
>Ga0007807_1000349_pt1 | contig 16731 bp, 16 predicted proteins | sample CryBogCBE12Aug09_FD_71220 | JGI IMG/M metagenome (GOLD analysis project Ga0007807, IMG submission 71220) | Freshwater microbial communities from Crystal Bog, Wisconsin, USA - CBE12Aug09 | ecosystem: Environmental > Aquatic > Freshwater > Lake | place: Crystal Bog, Wisconsin, USA | collected...
CTCGAGACATTTTCCGTCGGCATTTGTACCGTCTGGCCACCAATTGTTAGTAAAGATACCTGAACGCCATTTACTGTCCCAAAAGGTTGTGTACTAATCTGCGATAACTGTTCAGCAGTAAACGGGCCGAGCTGTTGAGGACCGTACAACGACTGGCTCTCTCCGGTATCAAGTGTATATTGAGTAGGTGATGTATAATCTGATGCAGACCCAGATAACAATCCTCCACTTGCATTTACAACAAAATCATATCCCGCCATTATTATTTCCTATAGAATTCGTATAGTGTATTTACTCCGATAAATAAACTACATACTTTATACATTTGGTTGACATTTTACGATTTTATTGCTATAATATGTCCAATAGGAGAGCATCTAAAATATGCCGAATTCATTAATCGTAAACCCTTCAGGCAGAAGGCAAAAATACCTAAATAACAAAGATCTACTAGCAGAAATTCACAAAAGCAAAGCAAGTTTTAGCAGCTACCTAGAACCAGAATACAAGCAGCACGATCTTATATTGCCAAACATTGACAAGATCAATATCAGAACTATTGCAGATGCCAAAAGAAATCGTGCAAAACGTATCGGTTTAGAGGAATTTGCAAAAGCTAGAATGGCGGGAGATAAAAAAGTAAAACTTGCAGACGTTACTCCCGATTATAAGACTATCAAGAAGACTGATTTAATCTTTAGAATTATGACCTTTGATCATATTCCGTTAACACCAGGACGTAAAAAGACCACCAAGACTGTTGCCGATGGTCACGAAAAAATCAACTTCCCTCCATACCAACATTGGAAATTCGACGAGGAAGATAATCTATTCTGCGTAGGAAAAAGCCACTGGCGAGGTGGTTTGCAGAATGGGTATTTCTCTAAAGATCACGGTCGTATTACAGAAAATCTAGGTAAAATGTTTATGAAGCTAGCAGAACGCTATGCCCAACGTTCTAATTGGCGAGGATATACCTACGTCGAAGAAATGAAGGGACAAGCAATTCTACAGCTCAGTCAGATCGGATTACAGTTCGACGAATCAAAGTCTGAAAATCCATTTGCGTATTACACTGCCGCAGTGACTAACTCTTTCACTAGAATTCTTAATCTAGAAAAGAAAGCTCAAAATATTCGAGATGACTTACTAGAAGAAAATGGTCTAGCACCCAGTATGACTAGACAAAACAGCGGTGATTTTGCAGACGAAATTGCTAGACAGGCCAAATTATACAAGAGTCAACGGATGCCTAAATCTGTCGAAACTCCAGAAGAATCCGAAGAGCAGTCTTGATTTGTTACCTATTATGTTGTATAATGTAGGTAAGGATAAAAATAATAATGCAATTGTTTAAAAAAGTAGCAGCGTTTACCGATATTCACTTCGGTCTTAAAAGTAATAGTGCAACTCACAACAATGATTGTGAAGAATTTGTTGATTGGTTTATCGAGGAATCTAAAAAAGCAGGTGCAGAAACCTGCATATTCCTCGGTGACTGGCATCATAATCGAAACACTATTAACTTAACCACACTTGATACCAGTTTGCGATGCTTGGAAAAACTAGGTGCTGCGTTTGAGCAGTTCTTTTGGTTTCCGGGAAATCACGATTTGTTTTATAAAGACAAAAGAGATGTGCATTCTAGTGCTTTTGGTAAACATATTCCAGGAGTAACTATCGTCAATAAAATCACAACAATCGGTGATGTTACACTTGTTCCGTGGTTAATTAAAGACGAATGGAAAAACATCAGCAAAATCAAAAGCAAATATATGTTTGGTCATTTTGAATTGCCACTGTTTTATATGAATGCAATGGTCCAGATGCCAGATCACGGCGAACTTCAATCCGTGCATTTCAAACATCAGGATTACGTGTTCTCTGGACATTTTCACAAGCGTCAAAATCGTGATAAGATTTGGTACATTGGAAATGCATTTCCACATAACTTTGCAGATACAGGCGACGACGATCGCGGTATGATGCTCCTAGATTGGGGTGGAAAACCAGAGTTTATCTCATGGGACGATGCTCCTAAGTTTAGAAATCTTAAACTCAGCGAGCTTATCGATCAAAAAGACGACATTCTCAAAAGCAAAATGTATCTGAGAGTTAATCTTGACATTGATATCTCATATGAAGAAGCTAATTTTATTAAGGAATCATTTGTTAATGAGTATGATATTAGAGAAATTAGTCTAATTCAAGACAAAGTTAGTTTAGATGCTGCAACTGAGGATAACCCAGATGTAGAATTCGAATCTGTAGATAAAATCGTAATGGAACAACTGATCAAAATAGAATCAGATGCATTTGATACCAAAATGCTTTTAGAGATTTATAATAACCTATAATGTCATTCAATATTAAAACACTCACCGTTAAGAGGTAAATATATCAAAAAGGTTTACCATGAGACGACAATTTAATGACAAAGAATTAGAATTATTACACAATTTAGATTATAGTTCGAAAGAATTAGAAGAAATTTTAGGATTACCTAGTTATACTATTCAGCAATCTCGCAATAAATTAGGTATTAAAGCAAAAATTGGGCGGCCTTCGGGTATACCTTCATCGTTAAAAGGTGTAAAGAGATCAATCGAAATAGGTAAAAAAATTTCGTTAGCAAAAAAAGGAAAAGCTAATCCTAATAAAACGCGAAAAGAAACTAGAGAATGCATAGGTAAAGAATGTAATAATATGTTTATAGTTGTACAGTCTAGTTCTAAAAAATATTGTTCTCATTCCTGCCAACAACGAACAACAAATGTTGCAAAAAAAGGAATAGGTACTAGAAAAATTCGTAATATATTAACGCCAGAATATAAACGTTACGCAAGAAAAGTTCACGGGTTAAGTCAAAAAATATATGAACAAAATATCAATATAATCAATCCTAACAATTACCCCAGAACACGTTGCGGAATAGATGGCGGCTGGCAACTAGATCATATAATTCCTATCAAAGAATGTTTCGAAAAAGGGTTAACTCCTCAAGAAGCATCACAAATCAGTAACCTTAGAATGTTACCATGGAAAGATAATTTAATGAGGCAATATGGCATTTCGAATTAAGAGTTTAACTTTGAAAAACTTCCTCTCAGTAGGAAACCAAACCCAGGCAGTCGATTTTGACAAAGAACATCTCACACTAGTTCTAGGTGAAAACCTAGATCTCGGTGGTGATGATAGCGGTAGTCGAAATGGAACGGGCAAAACTACTATGATCAACGCACTTAGCTATGCATTATATGGCCAAGCGTTGACCAACATTCGAAAAGAGAATTTAATCAATAAAACTAATGGTAAACACATGTTGGTTACTGTAGAGTTTGAAACAAAGGGTTCTACTTATCGAATCGAGCGTGGTCGTAAGCCTAACGTCTTAAAACTGTTTAAAGATGATCAAGAACAGAAAAAAGACGAAACCGAAGACGACGCACAAGGGGATAGCAGAGAAACCCAAAAAGATATTGAACAACTCCTAGGCATGAAGCACACTATGTTTAAGCACTTAGTTGCGCTTAACACATATACCGAACCGTTTTTATCTATGGGTGCTGCTGCACAACGAGAAGTCATCGAACAGCTATTAGGTATTACTGTTCTCAGCGAAAAAGCTGAAAATCTTAAAATAGCAATGAAAAAAGTCAAAGACGACATTCAATTAGAAACATTTAAAATTGAAAGTATTAAGACCGCCAACAGCAATGTTCAAAAAAGCATCGATAGCATCTCTATTAAAAGTACTGCTTGGGAAAATAAACAACAACAAGAAATAGATAAGCTAGGTAAAGCTATTATAGAATTAAGTTCTGTTGATATTGATGCAGAACTCAATGCCCATGTTACTCTTAAAGAATGGAATACAAATATTTCAACTAAAAGAGAACTGGTAAAACAGCAGGCAACATTGGAGTCTGCACTAAGTCGAGCAGAAAAGGCTGTAGACAAATATTCTAGAGAAATTGCTGCTCTAGAAGACAAAAAATGTCCCAGCTGCGAACAATCATTGCTCGATCATAAACACAGCGAAATGGTAGAAATTGTTAAAAAAGATCACAAAGAAAGCGTCATTTATGCAGATAAAGTCCGCAACGACTTGTCAGTAATCAATGCTGCTTTACAAGATCTCGGAGAACTAACAAAGCCTGCTGATACATTTTATGAAACAGAGAGTGAAGCTCTAGGACATAAAAATAATCTTGCTAGTTTAGAAAACAGTTTGGAATCTAAACTATTAGAGACGAACCCTTATCTTGAACAAATTGAAGATCTAACGGAAACTGCACTTCAAGAAATTGATTGGACTACTGTTAATGAGTTGACAAAACTTAAAGATCACCAAGATTTCATGCATAAGCTACTAACAAATAAAGATTCTTTTATTAGAAAAAAGATCATAGATCAAAACCTAAGTTACCTAAACAAAAGATTGAGTTACTACGTTAGTAAACTAGGGTTGCCGCATTTAGTGGTATTCCAAAATGACCTATCTGTAGAAATTACGCAGCTAGGACAAGAACTAGATTTCGACAATCTAAGTCGCGGTGAACGAAACCGACTTATTCTAAGTCTAAGTTTTGCATTCCGTGATGTTTGGGAAAACTTATATCAACACATTAACCTACTGTTTGTAGACGAGCTAATCGATGCTGGCATGGATGCCGCTGGCGTAGAAGCAGGGTTAAGCGTACTGAAGAAAATGGCCAGAGAAAGAAACAAAAACGTATTTCTGATCAGTCATAAAGATGACTTAGTCGGTCGAGTAAACACCGTTCTACGAGTAATCAAGGAGCACGGCTTCACTAGCTATGATTCAAATCCAGAATATGTGGAGGCCTGATGTCAGAACTGATAAACAAGTATACTGAACTACATGACGAGTTTATAGACGCATTAGTTGAGTACCATACTTTACATCTATTGTTTTTAGAAAGACAAAGTCCATCTAGAACTTCAGATTTAAGAAAAGTTTTAAAAAGATTGCGACTAACCGCGAAGGCTATGGAACAAATTGCCCAACTACGTAAAAAAGAAAGAAGCGTAGAATGGAGCGCAGTCAACAGAGTAAAAAAGGATAATACAAATGAGTGATACAACAACCGCAATTCAGACCGCAGTAGATTCGTTTCTAGCAGAAGATGCTAAGTTTACCAAGGGTAATGCTGCTGCTGGTACTCGTGCTCGCAAGGCACTAGGTGACCTCGGCAAGCTCGTTAAGACTCGTCGTAACGAAATTACTGCTGAAAAGAATGCACGCAAGGAAGCCAAGGCCAAGTAATTGACCTGGTACTACCAAAATACAATTATAACTGAATTACCCGAAGACTGTATTGGTTATGTTTATCTCATAACTAATACGGTCTCCGGCCGTATGTACATAGGCAAAAAACTAGCAAAATTTTCAAAGACGACCTACAAAACTGTAAAGTTGAAGAACGGCACAAAAAAGCGTAAAAAAATTCGAGGCAAAGTTGAATCAGACTGGCAGGACTATTACGGTTCTAGCGATGCTCTAAATGCAGACGTTGCCCTACTAGGCAAAGATAAATTCAAGCGAGAGATTCTTTATTACTGCAAGTCTAAAGCAGAATGCAGTTATGTCGAAGCTCGGGAACAATTCAACCGTAAAGTTTTAGAATCAACTGATTACTATAATGGGCATATTTCTGTCCGTGTACATGGCTCACATATTAAGAAATTATAACATGGCAAAAATTGATTGGAACAAACAAACTGCATACGATAAAGTAGACCATTATGAATGGACTAAAAAACGTAATGCAATCCAAGATAAAAAATGGAAATTACATTCCATGAATCATACTCAGGCCAAAAAAACAAATATCAACCTAGGCATCCACGAAAATCACGATTGGCAACCTCTTAAAGGTCCATTTGGTCCGCATGAAGGCAAAATAATTTGCAACACATGCAAAGGCAAATGGGTCGCATGGCTCCCTAAAGGCACATTCTAAGGCACTACAGTCCTCAGCACATAAGGGTGACGGTCCCAGTTTAATCCGTTGTGGAAAAGGTGGTGATTTTGGTAGCCACACACGTACACGTTGATTTATTCCCCTAAGGGTCTAAAAGTTGACGGAGAATGTTTGCTGTCATTCGAAAACACAATTGCTCTTAAACATCCTAGGGTACAAGGTAACGAGCCTAGGAACATTACAATTTTACAGTTGTAATGGGTCGTGGTGGGTGGAAAAGCACAGAGTCCATAGAGCAGTGTATAAACAAATACCCACTTCCAATGTCTTGGCTGGTGCAACTCGCATGAAAACCAAGAAGGATGGAACCTTTAAGGAGGTTCCGTCTGACTGAAACAATCTGCATGAATATTAAGTTGCTTCGCTCATAGATTCATATAAAATCAAACTAAATGAAAAAAGAAAATTGCTTCGAACGATGAGTGAAGAAGCAAATGAGCGTAAGCTCATTTTTATTATAAATAAAAACAACAATAATTCGGAGTTTACAAATGAGAATTAACGAAGTACTAACAGAATCACAGCTAGAAGAACTATCTGCATTAGATGTGGGAAGAAAAGCAGGAGCCTTGGCAGGTAAAGTTGCTCAAGGAGTTGGAGCAGTAGCTGGAGGCGTGCGAGGCGCATTAGGTGCTGCTAAATCTGGATATGATAGCGGCAAGGCTTTTGTAGGTGGACAGAAAGTAGGTAGAACTAATTCTTATAATAGTAGACCTACTCCTTCTAGAGGTACACCAACTAATACCGGCAATAATAGCGATTTAGATAGTATGGCGGACCAAGATCTAAAATCATTAAGATCGCAGATTGATAGTATTCTATCTTCTAGAACACAGACTCCACCGAGTCCTGGAATAGCTACAGGAACTAGGAAAACGCTTAACGGTAAGCAGTATCAATGGTTAGGGGCACAATGGGCAGAAATCAATGCAGCTGGTCAGCCTGGCAGGATTGCACCTAGAAATATTCAAAATTCTTTAAATGCAGCACCTTGATTAAAAGAACGGAAGACCCGACTTTTTAGTTGTTTCTAAGTTTTCTTCAATAATATTGTAGATTATTTCCCTAGATTGCCAATCTAATTGATAGGCTTCTTCTAGGGAAATAGAACCTCTCATATACCAGCACAATGAAAATAAGTTTTTCTTGATGTCGTGTGTATCTTTGTCGAGTTTATTGATATAATCCTCGATCTCAGAGTTGTCCATTGTCAAGATTTTTGTGCGAAAAAATCCGAGTTATCAAACTTAATTGGCAGTTCATACTGTTTTGGTGCACCAGCTTCGATTTGTTCAGGAGTAGAATGTATAACCATTGGAGCAAGACCATTCTCGTCTTTCATCTTATTGATATGATTCTGTATTGTTTGGAACACAGACTTATCTGCATTCTTTAAATATTCTCGAATAAACGTAGGCTCAGTGACCAATGCTTCGGGAGTTTGGATACTAGCAATACTATCTGCAATTAAACTCAACGTAATATCAGTCATTTTATTAAAACTTTGATTGAAAATTTCCAGTTTTTTATCATCTGAAATTTCATCATCGTTAACTGCTTGCATAAGCCGCTGTGTTTCAAACGCTTTCATTCCAGTTAAAGTAAGATGTTTGTACGTTAGTGGGCGTACAAAGCAAGTCAATCCGTCTTCTAATTCTACAGCTTCTTCCCAATTACTGTTACTGAGTTTATCTAACAGTAATCTAAGATCGACGGTATGTTCGACCTCTTCATTTATTACAGGAACATTATGACTAATTTCCATCATTTCACCGTAGGTAGCAATCCTAATAGCAACTAAAATGAGGTCAAGGTCGATATTAGGAGTTTTCCAAGCATCTTTAATACCCGGAATACAGCTTTGAATTACATCAACTACTGCTTGGCCATTAAGAAGTGCGTCAGGAGTTTTGAAGGTTAGTTCATCCTTGGCAGTCATTGAATAAACTGCTAATTCACCGTTTTCGGGAATTTCAATGCTGCCCTTTGACCAGAATCTACCTCGACTAGGCAATGTAATGTAAATTTTTGGCTGCCGCATGAAACTGGATAACGGATTGGCCTTAGTTGGCATTCCTTGTATTTCTCCCACGGTTTATCTCCTATAAATAACTATGATTATACTTACTATTTATATCGGTATAAAACCAGGGAAAATAATATGAGCGGAGTATCCGACGCAGTCCTAGAAGAACTATTAGACGTTAATAAGGCTATGGCTGCTTCTCTATCAGCTATGGCTGGTAACGGCGGTCAGCGTGGCCGGGGCGGGAGCAGTGGAAAGGATGACCCTGCTACTCCCGCATTAGGATTATTTGGAAAAGCGATCGGCTTTCAAACTGGGGTGCTATCCGGAGTATTTTCTCATGCATTGAACCTTGCAAGTTCAGGCCTTAGTACCTTAACCACAGTTGGTAAAACTTTAATACAGGCTCAAAAGGATTTATCCTATGGGGCTATTGCTGGTACAAATAGTTTATCTAGTCTAACTGAAGGACTGCAAAATCTTCCACTTGGTTTAGGGCTTATTGCTCAAGCAATGACTTATCAAACTAAAGTTTTAGAAACTAATATCAAAACTTATCAAGAATTAAGTCAAACAGGTGCTACGTTAGGGGGTAATTTAGATCAAGTTCGCAATAGTGCTAAAGGCATGGGTCTTAGTATGGATGAATTTTCATCCGTAATGAAGAACAATGTTAGTGTACTTCGTTTTCTAGGAAGTACTACTGACGAAGGCGCTGCGAATTTAGTTAAATTTAATACTGGACTAGTTCAAGGTAACGTCGGTAAACAAATGTTAAGTATGGGCTATACATTAACTGATGTTAATAATATGTTAGGTACATATGCATCTGTAGTTGGCGGAGTTAAAGAAGGCGATCTTAAAAATCAAAAAAGAATGGAGCAAAGTGTTCTCGGTTTTTCTCAAGAACTTGATTTATCTGCACAACTTGAAGGCAAAACTAGAGAACAAAAAGAGCAAGAACTAAAAAAAGCTGCCGAACAAGCTGCTGTAGAAGCTAAATTAGCTGGAATGACTCAAGACCAGAAAGACAAATACGGAGCAGCACTTGCTGCCGCTCAACGACAGGGTCAAGGTGCAGTAGATCTATTACACAGTCAGATGTTAGGGCTTCCTCCAATGACTAAAGCTGCGCAGGTTTTTCAGGCGGTTAATCAAGGTGCAGCAGAAGCTACTAAACGAAATGCTGATATTGTTAATGACAGTTCGACTGCTGCACAAGCTAGAAGTAAAATTGATAGAAATGCTGCTGAAGCAACTGCTGCAACTATTGATGCTTACCATAAGATGGGGAAAGCCGGAGAGGCACAAACTTTCCAAGCAGGTGAAGTTGGTGATGCATTCCGAGGTATGGCAACTGCTACTGCTGTTGCTACAAATCAAGGTATTAAAAATGCCGACGATGCTGAGAAGAGAATTAAAGATACAAGAGCAGCACAAGAAAAAGAAAAAAAATCAGCTGTAGGCGCCGAAGTACAAGCACAAGCTCGAGCAAAATATGCAGGTAATTTAATGGATATGTTTTCTAAGGCATTAGAACCATTATTCCCTATCATTACTGATTTATTAGAAGCATTTACAATTATTGCTCCTAAAGTTATAAACTTCGGGGCAGATATTGTTAAACAATTTATCATGCCGTTGTTTAAAGATTTATTCGGTGGAATGAAATTAGATGATATTATTAAACCATTTAAAGATTTCTTTAGTGGTCTATTTGGTAGTGGTGGTTTGGACCTTAAAGGTGCTGAAAAAGGTGTTGCAGGGTTTATAAAACCTTTAATTAATTTTATTGCTACTGCGTTTAAAGCAATCGACTGGGTAGCCGTAGGAGCATCTTTTAGAGCGGTATTTGTTGTAGTCGGGGATTTAATTACAGGATTTGTTTCTGCTGTTAATTTAATCGATTGGAGTGCGGCTAATAAAAGATTTAGTGCAGGATTTCAAAAATTAGAACATGCATTTAACGGTATAATAACATTATTTAATAATATCGGCTCGTCGAATTCGAACTTTGTTGATCGTGTAGGGAAAATATTTAACACAGCTATTCGAGTTTTTACAGAAGAATGGGAGGCATTTAGTACAATTATTGACGGGTTTGTTAGCTTTTTAAATGACAATATTAGTACTATACAAGAAATTATAAATGAATTACTAAATGCATTTGACGGAATATTTGAAATTTTAGGCGGCATTGTTGATTTTATCACCGGAGATTTTACTGGAGGATGGAACAAAATAACTGATGGTTTAAAAGAAATAGTTAATGCTGTAATAGAGATGATGGGGACTTTGGTTGATTTTACTTTAAAGTATCTCAAGAAAGCCTGGGATTGGATTGTAGAGTCGGTTGAAAATTTATTTACTTCTATCGTGACAGGTGTAGAAAACATGGCCGTAGACCTTGCTAATTATATTGCTAGCGGTAAATGGATTGATGATATTATTGATATTGTTAAATCTATGTTCGACGGCTTAGTAAACATGGTCACAGGACTAAAAGATAAAGTTTTGAGTTATATCCCTGGAACTGATGCTCATGCAGCAGCTGAGAAAAAAGCAGCTGATGATAAAGCAGCAGCTGATAAGGTTACAGCTGCGAAATATAATTCGGGTCAGATGACCCTTAGAGAGCAGCACCAGTACGAAGCTGCTCATCCTGGAGCAAAGCCTCAACTTCAATCTCAAGCTAAGCCAGCAAAACAGCAGCCAGTTTCTGCAGCTAAATCAGTACTTGAAGATAAAGCTCATAAAGACGCGCATGAAGCAAAAACTAAAGCAGAAAAAGAAGCAGAACAGGCCAAAACTTCGGCTGCTGCTGCCCAACAAACTGAGAGAAATGCTGCCGCAGCTAACTCAAATGATCCGGTTGAAATGTTGCGAGCAGAGATCGAAACATTAAATAACAGTATTAGAATGCTACAACGATCAATGGCAGATACAGCAGATAACACTAAGAAAACTGCTACTATTCTTGCTTCGGGCGGAAATTTATTCAAAAGATAAGGAAATTAATTAAATGGCAGGATGGCGTAAATATTTTACTCCCGTTTTAAATGATGGAAGTACAAGCCCTGTAGGCAGTGTCGGTAACCGTGCGAATCCTAGTCGTACTAACTATTCAAGCTATTTGCCTGATGTGTATAGCGGCCACCCGAACAGACTAGAACGTTATCAGCAATATGATACTATGGACAGCGACAGTGAAGTTAATGCTGCGCTAGATATTCTTGCAGAATTCTGCACTCAAATGAATGATAGCAATGGTACTCCGTTTGAATTATTCTTTAAAGAAGAAGCTACTCAAACAGAAATCAAAGTGCTGCGTAAGTATTTGCAACAGTGGACTAAACTTAACAAGTTTTATACTAGAATCTTTAAGATTGTTCGTAATACCTTCAAATACGGAGATGCTTTCTTCGTTCGTGATCCCGAAACACAGGCATGGATGTATATTGATCCTGCTAAGGTAGATAAAATTATTGTCAATGAATCCGACGGTAAAGTACCAGAACAATATGTTATTCGTGATTTAAACATTAATTTACAGAATCTAACTGTTACTCAGATTAATCCTAGCAACATGAATGGCACCGGTCAAGGTAGCAATTACATGGTTGCTGGCGCACAACAGCGCGGCATGGTAGGCGGAGCACCGCAGAATGCAGGCGGCCGTTTTCAGATTAATCAAAATCAATATGCCATTGATGCTAACCACGTAATTCACATTTCATTAAGTGAAGGATTAGATAATAATTTTCCTTTTGGTAACAGTTTAATGGAAAGCATTTTCAAAGTTTACAAGCAAAAAGAATTGCTTGAAGATGCCATCATCATTTATCGTGTGCAACGTGCTCCTGAACGTCGCGTATTTTATATTGACGTCGGTAACATGCCAAGCCACTTAGCTATGGGATTTGTTGAACGTGTTAAAAATGAAGTTAATCAGCGTCGTATTCCTAGCTTAACAGGTGGCGGCACTAGCGTTATTGATGCTTCGTATAATCCGCTGTCAATCAATGAAGACTACTTCTTCCCCCAAACTTGTCTCGCACTAGATGAAAAAATTAAATTACTAGATGGTCGCGATTTATCTCTTATTGATATTATTAAAGAATATGAATCTGGTAAAGTCAACTACGCATATACGGTAAATCAAGAAACTCATGAAATTGAACCAGGTAAAATTGTGTGGGCAGGAAAGACACGTCTTAATACACAATTAGTTGAAGTATTGCTTGATAACGGAGAAAAGATTAAAGTCACTCCGGACCACAGATTTATTATGCGTGATGGATCTGAAGTAGAAGCACAACATCTAAAAGAACAAGATAGTTTAATGCCATTATATCTTCATGATGCAACTACAGGGAAACACCAAGGTGCTGGAAAGTATTTGAAGTATACTTGCAATGCTACTGGAAAGAAAAAATGGGTACATACTATGGTATGTCCAAAATCAAGACCTGGTAAAGACACAGAAATTCACCATATCGATCTCAATAGTAGAAATAATGATCCTACTAATTTAGTTGAGATGAATACACACGACCATAGAGATCTTCATAAAAAATTAGGAACATATCATTTAACTAATGCATGGAACGATCCTATTAAACGAGCAAAAATTATCGAAGGTACAAGGAATTATCACGCGAATGCAACTGCTGAAGATAAGCAGATGTTTATGACTCGTGGAAAGAAAAATGGCGCTGCAACATGGACCAATAAAGGTAGTGCCGATCGCGTTAGAAAATCATTATCCGACACTAGAAAAATTGTATCTGTAAATAAAACAATAATATACAGTGACGAAATGGCCGCAAGATTAGTTGATTTATATAATGAAGGATATGATAGTATTACTAAACTTACTAAAGTTCTTCGTGACGATGATATATTTCAAAATGAATTTAGAATAGCAAATCCTAATCTCCTAAGAGATAAAAATCGTCCTAATAAAATTTTACCAACTGATACTACACTTGTAAAGATGGCTCAATTTATGGGATATAATGGATGGAACGATTTTAAAAAGACTTATGCTGTAAATCATAAAGTTGTTTCAGTAACTTGGTTAGAGGAATTAGAAGATACTGGGGATATTACTATCGAATCAAAAAGTAATTCCCATAATTTTGCATTAACTGCTGGTGTGTTTATACACAACAGCGAAGGTCGAGGTTCAAAGGTTGAAATTCTACCAGGTGGTACTAACCTAGGTGAAATTGACGACCTTCGTTACTTCACTAATAAACTGTTTAGAGCATTGCGTATTCCTAGCAGTTATTTGCCTACCGGTCCAGACGACGGTGGATCAAGTTTTAACGACGGGCGCGTTGGTACTGCTTATATTCAAGAACTGCGATTCAACAAATATTGTGAACGACTACAAAGTCTTTTAAATGACAGTTTTAATACTGAGTTTAAATTGTTCTTGCATGATCGCGGTGTCAATGTTGATCCGATGTTGTTTGACATTAAATTTAATCCTCCTCAAAATTTTGCTGCTTATCGTCAGGCTGAAATGGATACTGCTCGTGTTGGTACTTTCCAAACTATGGTACAGATTCCTTTTATAAGCAAAAGATTTGCACTAAAGAGATTCTTAGGTCTTAGCGAAGAAGAAATTGCAGAAAATCAAACTAAGTGGCAGGAAGAAAATATTGAAAATATGAATAATCCTATGAATGCCGCAGCTGAAATGCGCGCAGGCGGTATTACTGCCGGTGGTGCTGCTGCTGATCTAGGAGCAATTGACGCTGCTGGTATACCTCCAGAAGGCATGGACGCAGATATGGGAGCAGGCGAACCAGGAATGGGTACTGCACCACCTGCAAGCAGCGGAGCACCTAATGCAGGACCTGGCGGCAGCCAGATGTAAAAATTTGGTAAATAATAATATGTTGTTACGCGAATTTGTTTATTTTAATGATGAGGACGAGGATCAGAAAGATGATCGTCGGTATGACCCGAGAAATGACAAGAGCATTTTAGACGTCAACCGTACTAGGAAGACTAGACTTACTTTGAGATTAATTAATCAATTACGTCTCGCAGCAGAATCCCATGATCAAGAAAAGTTAGAAGATTTGGCTCTTGTGCGTGCAATGTATGCCAATCCGCCTGCTGAAGCACAACCTGGTCCAGGACTTTAAAAAATTTTAATAAATACCAGAAATTGATGAAATATTCCTATTTTTGTCAAAAACGATTGTTTTTGGCATATTTCCTATATTTTATTGAATACGGCTGTAAATATACTTGACAGCCATACCACCCCCACTAAAGGAGAAAAACTATGTCTAGCAAGTTTGAACAATTACTGGACTTACTCGTAAACGAAGACCGTGAGTCAGCAGACGCTCTGTTCCACGAAATCGTTGTCGAAATGTCCCGCGATATTTATGAAAACATCATTGCTGAAGAAGCTGATGAAGAAGAAGATGAATGCATGGAAGAAGCTTCCGAAGAGGAAGAAGATGAATCCATGGAAGAATCGATGTTCGGTGAAGAGGAAGAAGAATTTCCTGTTCAAGACCAGACAGACGATTTTGTAGACGACGTTGAAGACGATGACGCAATGGGCGACGACGACTTCGGTGATGACGCAATGGGCGACGACGACTTTGGCGGCGACGAAGATGAAGCAGCTACAAAGGGCGACATTCACGATCTAGAAAACGCACTTGACGAACTCAAGGCAGAATTCGAAAAGCTAATGGCCGGCGAAGAAGCTGAAGAACACGATCACCCAGGTATCCATGACATTGGCGGACCAGACGTTAACGGCGATGACGAATTCGGCGACGAAGAAGAAGAAGGCGATGCTTTTGGTGACGAAGACGAAGAAGATGAAAGCATGATGGCTTTTGAAGCTCGTAAGTCTCAGGGCGAAACAATGCGCGAATATATCGAAAAGGTAACTGCTACTATGGACGGTGGTTTAGTTGGTGCACGCACTGGCGAAACTGAAGCTGCTCCAAAGGAAGGCAAGAGCCCAATTAGTTCCGGTTCAGGCAAGCCAACAAGCGGTGCAAATGCTAAGAACATTGCACAGGCTGCAAAGGGCGAAGACCAAGACGGTACTACTCCAAAGGGTAAGATCGGCGGCGTTCTAAAGCAGGGCCAAGACATTCCGCACGCAGGTAACTTCCTAAACACTGAAAAGTCAGGTCAAAAGGCCAAGGGCATGTTTAGTGCAGCTAAGAAGCCAGCTAAGGGCGAAGGTCATCCAGTCGGTGCCGGCACTGGCAAGGATAATGTAACTGGTGCAACAAACACCAAGAGCATTGAATCCGGTCGTTAATAGGAAATTTAGATGTCAACTTACTTACGAGAACATTTAAGTTTTGATCAAGCTCGCGTTATTTTAGAAAACGACGGCGAGAATGGAAAGAACCTTTGGCTAAAAGGAATTTGCATTCAAGGCGGGATCCGCAATGCTAATCAGCGTGTGTATCCAGTTAATGAAATTACAAATGCTGTTAAAACTTTAAATGACCAAATTCAAAACGGTTATAGTGTTCTCGGAGAAGTTGATCATCCAGATGACTTAAAAGTAAATTTAGACCGTGTATCACACATGATCACTGATATGTGGATGGACGGTCCTAACGGATATGGCAAGATGAAAATTTTGCCAACTCCTATGGGCAACTTGATTAAAACTATGCTCGAATCGGGTGTTAAACTCGGTGTAAGTTCCAGAGGTAGCGGCAACGTTAACGAAGGTACTGGCCATGTTTCCGATTTTGAAATTATTACAGTTGACATCGTTGCTCAACCAAGTGCTCCGGGCGCTTATCCAACACCAGTATACGAACATCTTATGAATAATAAGGGTGGTTACACTGCTTGGCGAGTAGCGCAAGAAGTAAAAGAAGATCCAAAGGCCCAGAAATATCTTCAAGAGTCACTCTTGAAGATTATTAAAGGTCTAAATTAAGCCCGAGGAGAAATAGATGTTGGACGCATTCAAACAACTAGTCGAAAGTGGAATGATGTCAGAGCAAGTAAGCTCTGCCGTACAGGAAGCATTTGATGCAAAAATTCAAGAGAATCGCGACCAAGTCACAGCTACTCTACGCGAAGAGTTTGCTCAAAAATATGCACACGATAAGAAGCATATTGTTGAGTCGGTCGAAGCAATGATTAGCGAAAGATTGGCCGCAGAAATGGCCGAACTTGCTGAAGACAGACGTGCATTAGCGGAAACCCGTGCAAAGTACGTTCAAAAAATGACCAGCGATGTAAAAGTCATGGAATCATTTGTTGCACAGCAGTTGGCCAATGAACTTATGGAATTTAAGAGCGATCGCGTTAAGGTCGCCGAAAACTTCCAGAAACTCGAGCAGTTCGTTGTAAACGCACTTGCTAGAGAAATTTCAGAATTTGCCGAAGATAAGAAGGATCTAGCTGAAACTAAGGTTAAGCTAGTTGCTGGCGCTAAGGAAAAATTCGACGAAGTAAAGACTCAATTCATTAAGCGTGCTTCTAAGACTGTACAAGAAACTGTAGAAAAGACTCTACGTACTGAAATTCATCAGCTACGTGAAGACATCGATTCTGCTAGAACTAACAGTTTTGGTCGTCGTATTTTTGAAGCTTTTGCACAAGAGTATCAGCATTCACATCTTAACGAACATTCAGCAACAGCACGTCTGTTAAAGATTGTCGATAAGAAGGAAAATG